>Ga0335075_10000294_pt1 | contig 91445 bp, 77 predicted proteins | sample Lox_Sample_24_FD_206723 | JGI IMG/M metagenome (GOLD analysis project Ga0335075, IMG submission 206723) | Soil microbial communities from Loxahatchee National Wildlife Refuge, Florida, United States - Lox_Sample_2.4 | ecosystem: Environmental > Terrestrial > Soil > Wetlands | place: USA... | reverse complement strand
ACTCGTCAAGTGGGCTTCCGAATCGTTGCTCCTGCATCTGTCGTGCAAGCGACAGATGAGTCGCATCCTTCACTGAGATAACGATTCACGCTTATTGCATGCGCTGACGCGCAAGCCTTTGCGCGCGCAGCAGCGTGCTGTCGGGTTCGGTGCGCACGCCGACTCCGACCCTGTGCCGGCAAAAATCGAGAAAATCTATGCGTTACTGGAAAAGGCCGCAAATCAGCATTCCTCCTTCAGCCCGTCCATCACGAAGCGGCGACCGCAGTCAGCTGCGGGTGACGACCCACAATGTGAAGAACTACCTGACACAACGCTTTTTGGCACTCCGACCTGCGCCCGTCATCCTGGCCGGACTGCTTCTCGCAACGCCAGCCCTCTCGGCGCAACTGCTGAGTGAGGTCAAGGACTCCCACGGTCGCCCGTGGAAGCAGCGCGAAGTTCGCTTGCTTTCCAAGGACGGGACCTTGGTCACCACGGCGAAGACCGGCGCCGACGGTGTCGCTCATTTTCAGGCCGTGCCACCGGGGCAGTACGTCGTGGAGGTCAGAGGCTCCAACGACACCGTGACCCGTCAGGACGTCACCCTCAACGATGCGGCCAGCAACACCACATCACTGGTTACGGACGCCAAGCCGGAAAAAGCAGCATACTCCCCGAATCGGAGTCTCCGGCTGGTTACCGTAACGGGTGTAAGGCCGCCGACGCAGCCAGGGGCGCTGCGGGGAGACATCGTGATGACCGAATCCATCAATGCGGCGGAGATGGAAAAGATAGGAGCGACGAGCCTGATCGACGCGTTGACCCATCGCCCTGGCATCGACATTCAGGTGGAGTGCTCGGTGTGTAACGTCCGCAGCATCACTCTCGACAATCTACCCGGCCGCTTCACCACGCTGACGCTCGATGGGGTGCCGATCTTCTCCCCGGTGTCGAACGCGTACGGATTGGACATGCTCGGCGTGAACGGTCTCGAGCGCATCGACGTTTCCCGCGGTGCCGCCACCAGCCTGACTACGCCCGAGTCGCTGGCAGGAACGGTTACGCTCGTCAGCAAGGTTCCGACGATAGATAACGCCGAGGTGGATGTCGACGGCGGTAACTTCGGTTACCGGCGCGAGACGGTGTACGGCGCGATGGTATTCGGCTGGGGCGCCGTTTCCGTCAACGGGACCAATCAATCACATGACAGCGTGGATGGTATCGGCTACGGTATCTCGCAATTCACGGGCTACCACCGGGATATGGAAGGCATCGGCCTGTTTTTCAACGATATTCTCGGATTCCACATCAAGTCCCGCTACGATCACATCGAAGAAAAGCGCGGTGGCGGTCCGCTCGGTCACGATTACTCCGCAATCCTGGCCAACACGACAGGCAACCCCTTCAATTGGAGTGCCGGTCCGAACGGCTCCCCCTATCAGAACACCTGGATCGAGCCGTCCACCGGCCAGCCGGTAGAGCCGCCGTACGACGGAGGGGAAGCCGGGATAGCCCAGATCATTTTCACGACGCGCAATCAGTTCGTGTCGACAGCGGACGCAGACTTCGACGGCACGAAAGTTCACTTCGGCCTCGGCTATGCGCACCATGAGCAGGCCTCCTGGTACGGCATGGATTCCGACTACTGGGACAACCAGCAGCAGGTCTACCTGGATGCCAACGTGCAGAGGGCCTTCGGCGACGCGCTGTTGACTGTCGGCACGAACTACAAGTTCGAGCAGTTGCGCAGCCAGTCGATCAGCCAGTCTGCTGGCACCCCATACTATGGGATCCTTCGTTACAACGTCGACGCCTATACGTACCGAACCCCGGGCCTGTATGTGCAAGGGTACGAGGCCTTTTTCGACCAGCGTCTCGAGGTCAACGCCAGCGTTCGCGAAGACGACAACAACAACTTTGGCGCGATCACGACTCCCCGCTTGGACGTGCTGTGGCATCACTCGGAGACCCTGGCGAGCCGCTTCGCAATCGGGAGCGGTTATCGGCTACCGACTTCGTTCTTCGAGCAGGATCACGGGATTCTGAGCGCCAACAACGTCGATCGTAGCCAAGCGAGGCCTGAGCGGTCGAAGAATGCCTCCTACTCGCTGAACTACGCCAACGACAGATTCACGGCAACCTCGTCGTTGAACTATACGCGCGTCACCGATATGGCGCTGTTCATCGACACCTCCGAGAACAACTTCGTGCTTCAGCCGGCGCAGCATCCGTTCACCGTCGCCAGCGCCGACGCGGAAGGGACCTGGCAGGCGACCCCGAGCAATGCACTCACGGTCGGCGTGGAGGGTTATCATTACCAGTTCTACGCGGCTGATGCGGCCAATGCAGCCCTGTTCTCGCGCCCGAATTATCGGGTGCATTTGAGCGGCGATCACGCCTCCGGACCGTGGGACTTCAACATCCGCAGCACCTTCACGGGGCCGCAGGACCTCGCGAAGTGGTACGACTATGCGGATAACCCGATCTACAACCTGAATGGCACGCCGAAGCCGAACTGGAGCCCGACGTTCTGGGTAGTCGACACGCACCTGTCGTATGCGGCCAGCAAGTGGCTTTCATTCGATGCCGGCGTGAACAACGTATTCAATTACCAGCAGGCCAAGCATGATAGCTTCCTGTTCCAGGACCCGTTTGGCAATATCAACGTCACCTACATCTGGGGGCCGAACATCGGTCGGTCGTTCGAAGCGGGAGTGAAGCTCACCATTCAATGAGGAAGGCTACATTGAACGGGCATTCAAGAGGCGCTGCCTGGGCCGCACTGACGGTGCTGGCGCTGGCTTCGGGACTCGTCCCGAGCCATGCCTTGGCGGCGAAACCGTTGGAGTTCCAGCTCGCCACGCTGGATGGAAAGGCATTTGTCAGGATCGCCGATTTTCCCCATCGGGCGGTTCTCATCAATGTATGGGGAACGGAATGTCCGCCTTGTGTGGAGGAAACCCCACTATTGAACGCGCAATCGCGGATCTATACGAACGTGCAGTTCCTCGGAATCGCCACCGATGATCGCATTTCATCGCTTCGCTTTGCCAGCCGATTCAACGTGCGCTATCCGCAACTGCAGGCGCCGATGCATCCCGATGGCCTGTTGCGAGGGTTGGGTGACTCGCACGGGGCGCTGCCGTTCACCGTCGTTCTTGACACCGAGCACCGGATCTGCGCGAGCCGACTGGGGAAAGTCGATGCCGAGTGGATCAGCAGCGCGGTAAAGGTTTGCACGACGGAGTGATTCCGCCCATTGATGCCGTGAGTGGTGCCACTCGGATTGAAGGAGCCCGCCGGCCGCAAGACCGCGGATGAGCATGTAGCTCCGCAATCGCTTGGCAGATTCGGGTAACCGGGATCAGTTCGGCCGCGATAGGCTTAGGGGCCGTTTTTGATCAGCGGAGCCACCGACGGCGACGCGGCCTTGGGGCGATAAATCGACGCCAGAGACCTTGACGACGGCCTGCCACGCGCCTTCCTGGTTGGCGCGATCGTGGAGGTGTGGTTGGCACTGCACCTCCATTGGGCCTGAGAACTTCCCTTTGGCCGAGGCGAAGAATTGCCCCGAGAGATCGATCCCGAGCTTTGATGCCTGGATATATCGACTGGCCGCGGTCTCCGGCGTCTGATTCATGCCGGGAATGAGGTTCACGATCGGGATAAACAGATACCTCAACGCCCAGCCGGCGCTTCGCACGACCTTGGTGCCGGTCGCGCCACCGGGCGACACGACGTACACGGCCATGCCAGAGGGCAGCCGGCGGGCCAGCGCCGCGGCCCACCAAGCGACGATGAGCTTCGCGTCGGCATACGCATTATTGGGCACGTACTTCACATGCGGCCCGTTGCGTATCAGGGCTTCAGCGGCGGCGGTTCGATTACCCTGGAACCGTTCGGTTGCGAAGGCTGGCAAGTCGGTGTATTTGAACATGGGTACGCCACCGCGGGCAGGTTCTGCACCGGCGATAACGATCCGCGCGTCGGGGCTCACCAAGTTGGCATTGAGTAACCCAACCGTCAGTTGATGATGTCCGATAAGCGGGGCCTGGGAAGACTCGACGCCGATCGCGGTGACTGCGCGCTTCTTGAAGGGAACCAACCCTGCATTGAGCAGCAGGAACTCGATCGGCTGGCCGCGCTTGACGAGCTCGGCAACGGCCGACTGTACACTCGACGGCTTGTCCAGATCGAGCGCCAGCGGCGTGAAGATCCCTGTTTTCTGCTCAGCCGCGAGTTGAGCGGCCGCTTGCTGGGCCCCGGTCAGGCTGCGCCCGGTGACGATGATCTCGCGCCAGCCCTCTTCGGCAAGAAGTCGGGCGGCCGCCTGACCGAGCCCGGAAGTGGCGCCGGTCACGAGAGCAATCGAATGTTCCATGGCAGCTCCGTAAGGGTAAAGACCGATTCGTGAGGCCTCGCGAGGCCGGAATCGGCTTGCTAATTTAGAACTATTCAGTTATATATTTGGGAGGCATCCTTGTCAACGAATTTTGAACCAAATGATTCAGAATAACGCCAGGCCGCGGGGCCGGCCGCGCAGCTTCGACGAGACGGGCGCGCTGGAAAAGGCGACTCACGTGTTCTGGTCGAAAGGCTACGACGGCGTGACCATTGACGATCTCGTCGAGGGGATGGGCGTGGGTCGGCCGAGCCTGTATGCCGTCTTCGGAGACAAGCGGGCGATATTCTTGCGCGTCCTCAAGGCGTACGCAGAACGCAAGGGCGCAGCAGCCGCGAAAGCACTTCTCTCGCCACAAACTCTTCGCGACTCGATCACGGGCTTTCTGAGATTCGCCGTCGAAAGCGCAACCCAGAAAGGGTCCGCCCGAGGCTGCCTCATGATGTGCGTCGCGCCGCTTGTGAACGACGCCGAGGTTCAGCGGTTCCTGCAGAGCGCGGTCGCCGGCGGCGTGGCGCTGGTGGAGCGCCGTCTCCGGGACGGGATCACCGCCGGAGACATTCCATCTGACTTTCCCGTAGCCGCGCGCGCGATCCAGGTCACGGATTTGGCGCGCGGGCTGACCATGCGTGCGCAGCTAGGCATGCCGCGCAAGACGCTCCTCAAAGATGCTGAGGAAGCGGCCGACTTGGTACTCCTGCCGCGGTGCGTCTGACGGGTTATCGGAACAATCAACTGAGAAAGGCCGCAGTCATCGCCGCCACAATGCGGTCCACCCGCTTCTGGGCATCGCCATCGGTCGACCGTTCCTGCATTTGCGCAAGGAGGTTCCGGGTCCATTCGTCGCGAATACGCGCCGACCACTTGGGGCTGAAGAACTCGTGCGCAGCCAGGGTCAACAGCACATCACGCGCCAGCATGGGAAAGAGCGTGCACGCGTCCAGTACGACGGTAAATCGATCATAGGGCACCATTAAAGGTCGTACCCACCCATGTCCTCGCTCGCCTTGACGAGTTCATCCAGTGCAGCGCGGCGCTTGATCTGCATGGTCTTCTTGTAGGCCAGGACGTCCTGCATCAGGACACGCCGATGGCGCCCCACCTTACGGAATGGGATCTGCCCGGCCTCCAGGACACGGATCAGAAACGGGCGCGAGACACCCAGCACCTCGGCCGCCTGCTTCGTCGTCAGCTCCGAAGATTCCGGATAGAGCACAAACGTCTGCTGCCGAGCCATGAGCGCGAGGACCTGCGAGAGCAGCCGTAAAGTCGCTGGGGGCACCTCGAGGCGAACGATATCGCCGCCGTCGTCTCTCTCTTCGACCAGCGCAATCCTGCGCGCCCTCGAACGATCGAGCGCTTCCCCCATCAGCCGACTGGCCTGCGCCAGCAGCTCTGCGTCTCGATCGCTGAGCGACACTCTATCTGCGGTAATGCTCATACCTCACCTCTGTGTGAATTATATGAATTAAACGAATTATTCGCAACGCACGATTGCAAGCGACGGAACTCGAGCTCAGCCGAGTCGTTGGAGAAGAAGTAAGGACGATAAGTGAGAAATGGAGAGGGCTCGGATGATCAGTAACTTACTGAAATCACGAGAATTTCAATACCCCTGACTCCCCTCGCCTACCCGCATTTGGCACTCGATTTGGCACTAGCCGAAGCGGAGCTGAGCTTGCACAAAACTTAAGCGAGATTTAAGTTTCGTGCATGACCTCAAACCCAGCCAATCCCGCCTGGCAGACACTTTACGACGTCGCTGCGTCCCAGGAGGGGCTATTCACGACGCGACAGGCCATGGCTGCCGGCTATTCCCCGCCGCTGCTCTCCCATCACCAAAAGGCCGGCCGCATTACCCGGATCCGTCGCGGGGTCTACCGCCTCGTTCACTTTCCGCCCGGCGAGCACGAGGAACTCGTGGCCGCGTGGCTCTGGACCGACACGGCCGGCGTACTCTCGCACGAAACGGCTCTGTCTCTACACGGACTATCGGACATCCTGCCGGCGCAAGTCCATATCACGCTACCGGTCACCTGGGGGCACCGCCGCTTTCGCGTGCCGAGGGGGCTTGTGCTGCACCACGCGGCCATACCCCCCCATGAGCGTACCTGGATGGGCGCCGTACCTGTGACTACCGTTGCTCGAACACTCGACGACTGCGCACTTGCCGGCCTCTCACCCGACCTCCTCCGACAAGCAGCGCGGCAGGCACTAGCTCGCGGCCTAGCCGCGAAGCCTGATGTAGCGAGAGTCGAGAAAGCCCTCGAGGCATTCGGAGGGATTGACGAATGACGGTCAGAAGTTATACCTCTCCGCAAGCTTTCAAGCAGGCGCTCGAGCAGCGGCTCAAGACCGCTTCCACTACGGGTGCCGACTTTGCGCGCCGCCGTCAGCTACTGGTATTCGACCGTTTTCTCGCCCGCGTCTTCCAGATATTCGGCGACGCGGTTCTACTGAAAGGCGGACTCGTACTCGAGCTCCGGCTGGAGCGCGCTCGGGCAACCAAGGATGTAGATCTCAGGTTGCTCGGCTCTCCGGACGCAGTCCTTGCGAGTTTACAACAGGCCGGACGGCGTGACCTCGGCGACTTCATGGCCTTCGAGGTAGGTCGCGACTCAGAGCAACCGACGATACAGAACAACGGCATGCAGTATGAAGGCTTCCGCTTTCGCGCGGAGTGTCGCCTGGCGGGAAAACTCTACGGCCAACCCTTCGGCGTCGATGTCGCATTCGGCGACCCAATCGTTGGTGAACCGGAGTTCATTACGACGGACGATGTGCTCACATTCGCAGGAATCTCGCCGCCCAAGCTGCGCCTGTATCCGATCGAATCGCACATCGCAGAGAAGCTCCACGCCTACACGATGCCGCGCACTCGCCCGAACACGCGGGTAAAAGACCTTCCAGACATTGCTTTGCTTGCATCCGTACGGCCGCTCGAAGCCGAGCTTTTGCGAACAGCGCTCTCTACAACCTTCGAATTTCGCGCGACACATCCATTGCCAGCAGCGCTGCCGGATCCGCCCGCAAGCTGGATAACGCCGTACAGCGAAATAGCGAGAACAAGCGAGCTTGCCTGGACGACCCTCGAACAGCTCACCGTGGGCGTGCAAGCTTTCATCAACCCCCTTTTGGCTGGCACCAGTGGCACCTGGCATCCTGCCACCTGGAGCTGGGAATAGCGAACCGGCCGGAGAATATCTCCGAGAAGCGCAGCTGGCGCGCTAATGTGCGTCAACGACCATTTGCGATCGGTCGCGATGGTCCGCTTTCTGGACGGCCAGCGGGTTTAACATCTAACTACACGAATTGCGGATAGCGTCACGGGGCATGTTCAATGCTGTCATAGATTGCGAGGAAACCCTGAAGCTTACGAAGGCTATTCGCCAGCTCCATACCTAGTTCCTTATTCACCTTGGCTACATTCAGAACCACATCTCTTAGCGAGTTCTCGTAATCAGTTAGTGGACTAAACCCAATTAACATTTCTCTGACGATAAAAGCAGCCCGCTCGGGAGCGAGCTCAGATAGCCGCGCCAACTCCTTCGCGAACAGCGTGTCATGGTGCTCATCCTGCATCCGCGGGGCAACGATTTTTAACAATTCAAAAGCTTCATCGTCGAGATTGTCTAGATAACAGGCCAAAAGTCCGAGTGTTGATAGGGCATGCGCAGGTGACTTTGGTTCGCGGGACACCCACCCTAGACACCATTTCCAGTACTGAATAATTCGCTTCACCTGCGCGTCATTTACGTCTGAGCGACGAAGTGACCAAAACCATCTCCCGATGTGGACCGCGTCCTTCTCATAACCCGTGTGACGAATTTCAGTAAAGATTGGGCCGTCAAGCTGCTCCATGTCCCAGATATAGGCGAGCCCGATGCGCTCCAGCATGTTTTCTCTGCCATGACGTGATTCTTCACGGTCATGGAGAAAATGAATAATTACGCCATGCTCCCTTAGCTGCTCGTACAGACGTTTGCTCACTGGCGCATGAGCAAGCCCCTCCATCGCACATCGCAGGCTTTCGTCGTACTCCACCGGAAACAGCTTCTCGAAGTTAACGTCGACCCACTCGGCACTTACATACCTCATATTCTCTATGTAGGCCGCCATCAAAGTGGCAAAATCAAAATTGCCATTGGCGGACTTCCCAAGCTCATGGTCGTACACGCTCTGCAGGCGCCCCCAAGTGGCGGCGTGTCCATTGCCGGCCTTGTCCGCCACTCTGCACGACCGAAGAGTATGGGACACCAACGCTTCGATGATACGGCCTTTAGCAGTATTGATGGCGTGGGTCATAGGGTCCGAGCCCTTATAGTTGTCGTCAGTTTCCGCGTGATCGAGCAGCCTGATCAGGATTCTCTCTCCAATTGGCAAATACTGCGGCGGATAAGAGTGGTCGTCGCTGAGGGTGCCGGCGTGTAGGAGATCTGCAATAAGCGAGCTAATCCAGCGCCGATCGGGGATATCGCCCTCCGACAGCTGGTCGGGTGCCGTCCAGAATTCAATCTTGCCTATCATCGCATCGATGTATTCCAACAGCACTTTCCAAAGCAAATCCCAGTCGAGATCGTCTGGCGCGCCCTTACGCTTATCCCACAGCTTCTTGGCGCCATTAACAAGCGCGTACTTATAGAAATTCTTAGCCTGATTGTACGAAGCAATCTTTCCGATAAACAGCATTGGTTCCGCAACAACCGCTTCTTCGACAGCATCCATAAGCCCTCTAACGGTTGGCCCGCGGAACCTCTCTCGAGACTCAAATTCGTTGACTTTTTGTACAAACGTGCCCTCGCGGGCAAACACAACCAATTCCGACGATGAATATGGTGACTTACCGAATCCCCAGTAACTCGAGATATAAGAGTGGAAGTTAGGGTGAGAGTCCTCATCTTCCGCTTCCGCGCCATACCCCAGGTCAGCAGAGAGCTGAGCAAACCACCTGTCCGCAGGCTCGTACCCTTTCCCTTCAATAGCCTTCAACCAGCGCCGCTGGATGTGCTTCAGCCGCTTCTCATGGTCTTCAATGTCATGGTCAACAATTATACTTCGCATGGAGTCCAACACCGCAGCCTTTTGGAGGTCAGTAAGCTGCGCAAAGTGTGCCGAGAGAAAATCATATGACTCGTGTAGCAGATTCGTGTCGACGAAGGCTACTGGCAGCACCATTGGAATCAGGTCTTGAAGCAACTCAAACCGGATGCTCGCGCAGTAAATACCGATCCGCCTCAGTATCTCCGGGCCGGTCTCCACCATGTTGCCCACATAGGGCCGGGCGGCCGCCACATCGGTGTCGATCCAAGAGACCAAGATGTCTCGGAAAGCATCGACCAACCGGTTTTCCGGGTCATTGCCCTGCCGGTTCTGTTCGTGCTCCTCCACGGCAGGTCGCATGAGCCAAGACATACGCTTCCTATCCGGGTCGTTGAACAATTCCACGAGATGTGGCCGCACAGCATCTAAGGCTTCGCGCCCAGCACGCTTACCAAAGTCTACCGCGGTCTTCTTAATTAGCTCGCGGAGCCAGAAGTCTTCCAGCGAGGTCATCGGTTCGCGTCTGGTGGTCGCTCCGAACTTTTGCTCCACCCACTTCACACGCGTAACGTAGCCCAAGATTCGGCATGCCTTCGAGACGGCGCCTTGGACATTGCTGCCCAACAGTCTGGGCAGCACCTTTGACCCCAGCTCGCTGCCTACCATCCCAGTATCAAACCGTCCAGACAGCCAGACCGGCACTAGGTCCACCAGCTCGTCGGTTATCGAATCGATCGGGAGGCTCGCCAGGATCTCCGCGAACTGCCGATACGTGTGGTAGTTATCGATCGGATTTCCGGCTTCGTCCTTGTGGTGCGTCGCGGCCACGACTACATGAATTACCTTGGCTGCAAGTGCCATATCGTGGTTCATGTCCGCTTTCTTGGCGACAGCAACCAGGTAGTCCAGAGCCGGCCAGTACGGAATCTTGTAATACCCGGGCTGATCTGCCGGTTCTGGCCCGCGATTGTTGGCCGGCGCCAGAAGCCCGGCATCGCGCAGCGGTTCGAAAAATTCCTCAAAGTCGTCTCGCTGCAACAACAGTCCGAAACCTAGCTGGGCGTATTCCTCGCCCTGGGTCATGCGATCGATAAAGGACTCCTGATTTGCGCTTAGCTTACCCATTGAGCAATTCCTTCATGCTCGCCAAGCGCGCGCTCACCTGCGCGTCGCCAATAGGCATCTCGCGAGCAAAGTGGTCGATCACCTCCAATAGCTGGTCCCAATCCAGTTCATCCCGGAGGTACGGAATCATGGTTATTCGGCACTGGGCGCTGTAGTACGTCCGAAGCTCCCGCATCAGCGCCCTCTCGTGGGAGAAAAAACCCTGCAGCAGGAAGTGCTTGACTTCCTTCTGGGGAGACATAGGGCGTCGCTTGTTGCTGATCACGTACTCCAAGATTTCCAGTTCATCCAAGCCATATCCGATGAATAGGGCGGTATATCGCTCGAAGAGCTGGTCGAGTAGCGTGAGGACCCGATTTTCCTCCACGCCGTCGCGCCTATCGTTGGCATAATGCCTGACGTAGTCCTCGGTGGTCAGAATCATGCTCTCCCTTACGTTTACCGAGCCATGGAGGTGTAGCACCATGTTGGGCTTGTCGAACACCGAGATCTTGAAGTCGCCGGGCGACAGATACATGTCGCGCTTCTGCGGCTTCAGCTCGACAGCCTGTTCCCCTGCACCAGATTCCAGGGTACCGGTGGTCGGGAGCAGTATGGGCGTGTCTAGCCACCAATCGTAGTTCGTGGTGACGAAGCGCCGGGAGAAGGTAGACAGCCCGCCATAGAGCCGGCGACCTTTTCTGTGGCTGCAGTCTCCCGTGGGGTGGAGCAGCCTCAGGAAATCTATGGGCTTCCCGCCGTTCTGGAGCGCCAGCTTCTCCCGTTCCAAGGCCATCGACAGCTTGATGCGTGGCGGGAGGTGCTGCATCTGTGCATAGGTCGCATGATCTATGCTGCCCTGTTCGACGAATGACGCCAGAGCGCCATTGGCGAACTCCGCCCAACTCGGACCACCTGCGAGCCTGGAGACCCCGGCACCGATGAATGGGATGACCATGCCACGGCCTACCTCTCTGCGAAGCAGCTGGGGCATCGCCGGAATTGGCAGAATCTCGTCGTCCAATTTTCACTCCGAAGCTACGGGCGCCGGGCGTTCCTTGCTGATGTTTTCCACCCCACCCTCACAGGCCATACCGGAACCCACTGTTAGCCATGCCGGTCAGCCCAAACTCCCAATCAGTGCCGTGCGCCTTGGCTGCCTGTATAAGTTGGCTGGCGCTCTGATTTGCCAGAAACTCCTCGTGGTTCGGGCCGGGCGTAATTTTTGTCCTGCATGCCTCGTTTGGCAGATCCACCTCAATGTAGGGAATCACGTAATTGCCTGCCCGTGATGTACGCCAGCAAAGCTGGCCAGCTTTTCCGAGCACATAGAATCTAACCTCTTGCTCCACTTCAAACTGCGAAGACTTAAATCTCAGTTGCGCTATGATGCGTTGATCAAATAGGTCAGTTGCTGCAAATATTGCTTGCATCAGTTCTGGCGGCTCAAGGCTATTGTTGTCAACCTTCTTCGCAGTCTCGAAGAATTCTCGTGCCCAAGCGTCGCACCATTGATACAGCCGCTCCTCTGAATAGTCACACTCCACTATCCCGGCGCTCCCGTCAGTTCGAATCGTCGCCCCGAATCGCGTCAAATAACTGCGCGGCAGCCCAAGGGAATAGCCAGTTCCCTGGCCGTACAACCGGAACTGGGATAGGGAATCTCCTGTTTTAGAAAAACACGCGACATAGGCGAGCCGACTGCTTCTTATCTGCACATTGAAGGCCTCCCAGTGCTTGGGCGGAGCTCCTGCGGCCCAGTGCATGAGAGTGTCGCGGTGCTCGGTCATCTTCCGAAACCTCTCGAGCGGTTGACGGAACTCCAGTTGATCGTTGACAAAATCAACATGGGTTAGCCACAGAGTACGTTTGGTCACGATGCTCAGCATCGCCGCCGCGCTCGTATAGTGGTAGATCATCTCCGCATAGGCTGCTTCAATTTGTCTCAGGTTTGCTGGATCGGTAGCGCTCATACCGTCGCTCATGTAAAAGGGATCTCCCTCGTCAAATCATACTGCCGCGCTCAGTGAACTGTTCAAATGGGGCAGGCCGGTTCCGGCGTGCATTTCCCACGCGAAGTATGCCGCTTTTGGCCGAAACACGCCCTTATTGAGCGTTTCTGACTTCATCAACATGGGAGGAAGCATGGGCCGCCGCTCCACCACCGACGGGGTAATACCTACCCACAGCCGCCGCATCCAGGTCGACTTCGCGATCGATGGGGTGCGCTATCGCCCGACGTTATGCTGGGAACCGACCGAAGCGAATCTCCGCCGCGCCCGCGAGCACCTCCGCCGAATCAAAGCCCGGATTGCCGCCGGCACATTCAATTTCGCCGAGGAGTTTCCCGACTTTCGCGGCTTGCACCAGCTCCCGCTGCCACTGCGTGCGCAGACCTGCTCCGAGGTATTTGATGCCTTCCTTCAGCATGAAGCGACGCGGGTCGCCAGGGGCGACTTGGCGCCGGCGACCTTGGCCTCCCATCGCCAATGCCTCGATCACGTCTGGCGGCCCGCCCTTGGCAGGCTCCCCTTTCTCGGCGTGCGGCACTCGGCCCTGGTCAAGGTCGCCGATTCCCACGCGTGGAAAAAGAACACGTACAACAACGCCGTCAGCGCGCTACGGCGGGCGTTTGAGTTCGGCTATCGGGATTACCCTGAGAAGCGCGATCCCGCCGGGGCCATGAAGAGTGCTCGCATCGGCAAGAAGGACCGGCCGGTGATTGATCCCTTCAGTATCCAGGAAGCGCAGAGACTCATTGCGGCGCTCCATCGGGACCGGGGTGAAGCGCAGGGCAACTATGGTGAGTTCCGGTTCTTCACCGGGCTCCTGCCGTCCGAGCAGATCGCACTCATCGTCGCGGACTACGATGCCAAGCACCGCACGCTGAGCATTACGAAGGCGCGCGTCGCAGGCATTGACAAGGATGTCACCAAGACCGGCAACGACCGGCGGATCGTGCTCTCTCCGCGCGCGGTCGCCGTGCTCGAGCGACAACTCGCCCTCCGGGAGCGCCTCCGCCGCGCCGGCCGGATCGACCACGAGCAGCTCTTCTTTACCGCCACCGGCGCGCCGATCCGCCGGCTGCACACGACCTACTCGCACTGGCGCGCCACCCTGCGGCGCCTCCCGATCCGGTACCGCAAGCCCTACACCGCCCGCCATTCGTCCGTGAGCTGGGACCTGATGATCGGTCGCAATCCGCTCTGGGTCGCCAAGCAGCACGGCCACAGCCTCCTCACAATGCTGCGGGTCTATGCCGCCTGGACGGCGGACGCCCCCGAAACCGACGCCGTGGCGATCCAAGCGGCCATGGGTTATGTAAACCGGGGTGAGCTTTATGCACTACGACCTGGGGTTCTTCGACCACGAGACCGGCCGGGTCGAGTGCGCGGACAATCCGTTCCAGGCTAAAGTGTTACCCATGCCCTCGGAATAAACCGGCACCCATGCGCCCCGAATAGACCAAGTGAGAAATGGCGGAGAGGGTGGGATTCGAACCCACGTGCCGGTTTTACCCGACCATCCGATTTCGAGTCGGCGCCGTTATGACCGCTTCGGTACCTCTCCGCCGGTGCCCAAAATCGCACCGCAACGCCCCATTATGGTTAATGGACGTGAGTGGCGGGACCCCAAGGCTGCGAGCTGGTATTCTAGCGCAAGCATTTGAGGACAGTGGGGATTTGCATTGACGCTGACAGGCGCCCATAAAGATTTCCGGCCTGCCAAAGGGAGAGTGGCAATGGCTGCAGCGGCGGTCGCGCTACTGGCGAGCTGCACCCAAGCCCCCTCCGCCCTGCAGCAGATCCGCGCCCGCGGCGAGCTGCGGGTCGTGACTCTGAATCTGCCCACCTGCTACTACCTCGGCGCCCAGGGCCCCGAGGGGCTGGAGTACGACCTGGCCGCCCGGTTCGCCGCCCAGCTGGGTGTCCGTCTCGATATCTACGCCGTCCCCAATGAAGCCGCCATTCGGTCGGCGCTCGCCTCCGGCCAAGCCGATCTTGCGGCGGCCCAGCTCACCGCCGGATCCAGGTGGTGGCGGGTGGGGAAGGCATCCGCGCCCTATGGGCAGATCCCTCAGCTTGTGGTCTACCGCCGGGATGAGTCCCAACCGCGCGATACCTTGCAGCTCGAGAGTGCCAGGCTCGCGGTGCGGGCCGGCAGCCCGCAGGAAGAGCTGCTCGCGAGGATGAAGCAGATCCTTGCCCCCCAACTCACCTGGGTGGAGACGGCACCGAGCTCGGCGGACCCGCTGGAGGATGTGGACTCGGGTCAGGCGCGCTATGCGATCGTGGATGCGCGGACCTACTCCTACGCTCATCATCTGTATCCGGACATCAGAGTCGGGTTCACCCTGCCGGAGAAGCGCCCGGTTCAGTGGATCGTCCGCCGCGAGGATGGCGACCTCCTCGAGGCGGTGAACCGCTTCTTCCAGGTCGAGGGGAGCACCGGCGATCTCGCCCGCCTGATGCAGAAGGACTCGGGAGACACCAGCGCCTTCCAGTACGAGGAGCTGCGCCTCTTTCAGGTATCGCTGACGCAACGTCTGCCCCATTACCGTGCGTGGTTCGAGCAGGCGGCGACTCAATACGGGCTCGACTGGCGATTGCTGGCGGCCATCGGCTTCCAGGAGTCCCGCTGGGATCCGCAGGCGAGCTCGCCCAATGGCGCGATGGGCGTCATGATGCTGACTTCCAACACCGCCCAGGCGATGGATATCCGGGACCGCACCGATCCCAGGCAAAGCATCTTCGCCGGCGCGCGTTATTTCGCGCAGGTGCGCAGCATGGTTCCGACCCACATCCCGGAGCCTGACCGCACCTGGTTCACCATTGCCGCCTACAACGTAGGCTTCGGTCACGTCGAGGACGCGCGCATCATCGCGCAGACCCTCGGCAAGAATCCCGACTCCTGGGCCGATGTCAGCCAGGAGCTGCCGAAGCTGGCCGAGCCCCGCTGGTACACGCGGGCGAAGTGCGGCTATGCGCAGGGATGGCAGCCGGTCGAGTATGTCGCGCACGTGCGCCAGTTCATGCAGCTCCTGGAATGGCAGCCTGATGATGGCGTGCCGCACACCACGCTCGCCCAGGCACAACCGTCATCGAGCGGTAACGGCAACGATAACGGCGGCTGACGCTCAGACGCGCCGCTCGAAGAAGAATTCCTTGAGGAGGCTCCCGCACTCCTCCATCAGCACGCCGCCAAACACATCGACCCGGTGGTTGAGCCCCGGCAACGCAAAGATGTCGGTCACACTGCCTGCCGCCCCCGCGCGCGGATCCCAAGCGCCGAAGACCACCCTGCGCACGCGCGCGTGCACGATAGCCATGGCGCACATGGGGCAAGGCTCCAGCGTGACATACAGAGTCGTATCGGCCAGCCGGTAGCTGCCGAGCGCCTGCCCACCGGCGCGCAACGCCTCGATCTCGGCATGCGCCGTCGGATCGTTGCCGGCAATCGGGCGATTCGCGCCGGCGGCGAGCACGCGATCGGCGTGAACCAACACGGCGCCCACGGGGACCTCCCCTGCGGCGCGCGCGCGGTTGGCCTGCTCCAGCGCGAGACGCATGAAATCGATGTCGCCCGGCACGGAACGCCTCGGTCAGGGCTTTTTCGACTGCGTTACGCGGGCGACGAGGCGACCGCTCGCCAGGCGCGCTTCGATTTCCTCGCCCGGCGCGACCGCGTTCGCATCGCTCACCAGCGATCCGTCCGCGCGAGTGACGATCGCGAAGCCGCGCTGCAGCGTGGCAAGGGGACTGGCCATGGCCAGTGTTTTCTTGGCGAGCTCCACCCGATGCGAGAGACGCGACAGGTACTGCTGGGTCGCGTGCTCCAACCGGGCGCGCAGCACCTTGGACTGTCGGTCACACTCACTGATGAGCCCCGACGGCGATACGTGAGCGAGCCTGGAAGAGGCCTCCCTGAGGCGGTGGTCGCGGACGCTGAGCAATGCGCGGCTGGCGGCGGAAAGATGCTGCTGCAGGTCTTCCAGACGCTGTCTCTGCTGCGCCAGATGGACATCCGGCGAGCGCCGGACCAGTCTCGTATAGGCTTCACCCAAGCGATGCCGGCTGGTGTGCAGCACGCCCCGCGCAGCGCCGGCGAGACGCTGCTCGAGATCATCCAGACGCTGTGCCTGATGCGCCAGCCGCAGGCCCGGATCCGCCTGCTTGAGCCGCGCGCCCGCGTTTTCGAACCGGCTCGACACAACGCGCAGCTCGCGTCGCATGCAGGCGCTCAGGCGCGCCTCCATCCGCGTCAGGGTTTCCAAACAGGCAACGCTGTCAGGGGCGACGAGCTCCGCGGCCCCCGAAGGGGTCGGCGCACGCGCATCGGCGGCGAAGTCCGCGATGGTGAAATCGATCTCATGGCCGATCCCGGTGACCACCGGAACGGCACACGCGCGAATGGCCCGCGCCACCCGCTCGTCGTTGAAGGCCCAGAGATCCTCCAGTGAGCCGCCACCCCGCGCCAGGATCAGCACCTCGCAATCCATGCGCGCCGAAGCAAGCTGCAGCGCCTGGACGATGGCCGGAGCTGCCGTCGCACCCTGCACCGCGGTGGGATACACCAGTACCGCGGCGGGTGGGAAACGGCGCGCCAGGATGTTCAACACGTCGCGAACGGCCGCACCCGTCGGGGACGTCACTACGGCGATCCGCCGCGGAAACCGCGGCAGACTGCGCTTGTGCTCGCTGGCAAACAGGCCTTCCGCGGCAAGCTTCGCCTTCAGCCGCTCGAACTCGCGCTGCAGCGCACCGACCCCCGCCTCCTCGAGATGATCGACGATCAGCTGATATTCGCCGCGCGGCTCGTAGAGGCTCACTCGCCCCCGGGCGATCACGTGCTGCCCGGCTTTGGGCGTGAATCCCAGCCCCGCGTTCTTGAGCCTGAACATCGCGCAGCGCACCTGGGCGTCGCGGTCCTTCAGCGAGAAATACCAGTGCCCCGAGGACGGCGCGGAGAAATTCGAGAGCTCGCCTTCCACCCAGACCACTCCCAGGCCGCGCTCCAGCAGCACCCGCACCTCTTTATTGAGGCGGGAGACGGTGTAGACGCTGCGGCCGGGCGCGGCGTCGGCCTCGGGGCCGGGAAAGAGACTGGCGGGCATGGCGGGGCACCTTAGCACGAGGTTTACCGGGACGCCCTTCGTGCGTAGAATTAGCTATGCGAATCCTCGAAGAAGCCCTCACCTTCGACGACGTCCTCCTCGTCCCGGCCTACTCGGAGATCCTGCCCCGGGAGGTCGACCTTGGGACGCGCGTCACCCGCCGTATCCGGCTGAATCTCCCCCTGCTCTCGGCCGCCATGGACACGGTCACCGAGGCACGCCTCGCCATCACGATCGCCCAGGAAGGCGGCATCGGCATCATCCACAAGAGCATGACCATCGAGGCGCAGGCGCGCGAGGTCGGCCGCGTGAAGAAGTTCGAGAGCGGCATCATCAAGGATCCGATCACCGTCTCTCCCAATACGACCATTCGTGAGGTGCTCGACCTCACCCGCTCCCGCGGAATCTCCGGCGTGCCGGTGGTCGTCGGCAAGAAGGCCGTGGGCATCGTCACGCACCGCGATCTGCGCTTCGAGCAGAAGCTCGACGCGCCGGTGTCGTCGGTCATGACGCCGCAGGACCGCCTGATCACCGTGCGCGAGACGGCTCCGAAGGAAGAGGTGCTCGCCCTGCTGCACAAGCACCGCATCGAGAAGGTGTTGGTCGTCAACGGCGATCACGAGCTCACCGGCATGATCACGGTGAAGGACTTCCAGAAGGCGACGGAATTCCCGCGCGCCTGCAAGGACGAGACCGGCAGGCTGCGCGTCGGCGCCGCGGTCGGCACCACTCCCGACACCCTCGACCGCGTTACGGCGCTGCGCGAGGCGGGCGTCGACCTGATCGTCGTCGATACCGCGCACGGACATTCCAAAGGTGTCATCGCGACGGTCGAGCGCATCAAGGCGCAATGGAGCGATCAGCAAGTCATCGCGGGCAACATCGCCACCAGCGAGGCTGCGCTCGCCCTGGTGGCCGCGGGCGCGGACGGCGTGAAGGTCGGGATCGGACCGGGGTCGATCTGCACCACGCGCATCGTTGCGGGTGTCGGCGTCCCGCAGATCTCCGCCGTCGCCAACGTCGCGGAAGCATTGCGCAACGCCGATGTGCCAGTCATTTCCGACGGCGGTATCCGCTTCTCCGGCGACATCGCCAAAGCCATCGTCGCCGGCGCGCATGCCGTGATGATCGGCAGCCTCTTCGCCGGAACCGAGGAGTCGCCGGGCGAGGTGGAGCTCTATCAGGGCGCCTCCTACAAGTCCTATCGCGGCATGGGCTCGCTCGGCGCCATGGCGGAGCGCCACGGCTCCGCCGACCGTTATTTCCAGGACGCCTCGACTGAGTTGGAGAAGCTCGTCCCCGAAGGGGTCGAAGGCCGCGTCCCTTACAAGGGCAGCGTGGTGGCGATCCTGCAGCAACTCGCCGGCGGCCTCAGAGCCGCGATGGGGTATACGGGTAGCCGCAATGTCACGGAGATGCGCACCCGACCCGTATTCGTGCGCATCACCAACGCCGGTGTCCGCGAGAGCCACGTACACGACGTCTCGATCACGAAAGAGGCGCCCAATTACCGGGTGTCCTGATTAGGAGCCCATGGCCAGCGTTGTCCGATCAGCCGCGCCGTCGACGGCAGCACACGGCGATATCCACGCCCATCGCGTCCTGATCCTCGATTTTGGAGCGCAGTACACGCAGCTCATCGCACGGCGCGTGCGCGAGCTCGGCGTCTACTGCGAGATCCATCCCTGGGACATCACCGACGCGGAGGTGCGCGCGTTCCAACCGCGCGGCGTCATTCTCTCCGGGGGCCCGGAATCGGTGACCGACGTGAATCCGCCCAAAGCGCCCGAGGCCGTGTTCTCCCTGGGCGTGCCCGTGCTCGGCATCTGCTACGGCATGCAGACGATGGCGCAGCAGCTCGGCGGCCGCGTGGTCGGCTCGACGGAGCGGGAGTTCGGCTACGCCGAAGTCACCGTCACCGGCACCAGCCGGCTGCTCGATCATCTCGAGGACCGACGCGATGCGCAGGGTCGGGCCGTGCTCGATGTCTGGATGAGCCACGGCGATCGCGTGGGTGCCGTGCCGGAAGGTTTTACCGTTACCGCGGCGACCGGCTCGATCCCGTTCGCCGCCATGGCGGATGAGCGGCGCCGCTTCTACGGCGTGCAGTTCCATCCTGAAGTGACGCACACCGCGCAGGGTGCGCGGCTCCTGGAGCGGTTCGTGCGCGAGATCTGCGCCTGCGACGCACTCTGGAGCACCGGCAACATCATCGAGGATGCGATCGACCGCGTCCGCACGCAGGTCGGAAGCGGCAAGGTGCTGTTGGGTCTATCCGGCGGCGTCGACTCTTCCGTGGTTGCCGCCCTCCTCCACCGGGCGATCGGCGATCAGCTCGTCTGCGTCTTCGTCGATCATGGACTGCTGCGCCTCGGCGAGGGCGACCAGGTCATGGCCACCTTCGCGGAGCATCTCGGTGTTCGTGTCATCAGGGTCGATGCGGAAGCGCGCTTCCTGGCGGCGCTCGCCGGGGTCGCCGACCCCGAGGCCAAACGCAAGATCATCGGGCGCACCTTCGTCGAAGTGTTCGACGAGGAAGCGCAGAAGCTGTCAGGTGTCGGATTCCTCGCCCAGGGCACCATCTATCCGGACGTCATCGAGTCCGCCGGCGCACGCACCGGCAAGGCTCACGTCATCAAATCGCATCACAACGTCGGCGGCCTGCCGGAGAAGATGCATCTGCAGCTGGTGGAGCCCCTGCGCGAGCTGTTCAAGGACGAAGTGCGCCGCCTCGGCGTCGAGCTCGGCCTGCCGCGGGAAATGGTCTACCGTCATCCCTTCCCCGGCCCCGGCCTGGGGGTGCGGATACTCGGCGAGGTGCACAAGGCATACGCGGATCTGTTGCGCCGCGCCGATGCGATCTTCATCGACGAGCTGCGCAAGCACGATCTCTACGACCGCACGAGCCAGGCGTTCGCGGTGTTTCTGCCGGTGAGGTCGGTCGGCGTGATGGGCGATGGGCGGCGGTACGACTACGTGATCGCCCTGCGCGCGGTCGAGACGATCGATTTCATGACTGCGCACTGGGCGCGCCTGCCCTACGAGTTCCTCGATCACGTCTCCCGCCGGATCGTCAATGAGGTGGCCGGCATCTCACGGGTGGTCTACGACATCTCCGGCAAGCCGCCCGCGACGATCGAGTGGGAGTAGTCGGTTAGGGCTTGGAGAGCAAGTCCGCCTTGCCCGTGTCGAGGTCCACCGGCACCGAGACGTGCTCCTGGACGATGAGCCACCTGCCGTGGAGCTTTCGATACACGTCCGTCACCCTGACGACGAAACCTCCTTGCGCGCCGTTCGCGCGAGTGAACGTCTCGCTCTGGATGCTGTGACCATAGGCAACCGGACCCACGACCGTGACGCTCAGGTCCGATATCGAGAAATGAAACCGGGGCGGCGACGCCTTGAACGTGTCCACCCAGTCGGCGCGGTAGTCGTCCCAACCCACATGCTGGCGCGGGGGTGTCACGTCGAACACGAAGAGGTTCGGCCCCGGCAAATACAGACTCATGATCGCATTCACGTCCCTGGCGTTGAATGCGGCGGCGAAGTGCGCTTCCAGCGCCTCGATTGCGGCCTTGTCACGCGCGGCGCCGGCACGGGCGGCGTGCACCGGAGCCGAGCAGATCACGAGTGCTGCGACCGTGAGCACGGCGCCGCGGATCGAAGTGAGGAATCTGATCACGGTGATATCTCCTCTTCGCTTTGTTGTGATGGAGATGCGCAGGCGGACATCTTCTACGCCCGGAGCGCGGCGCCTGTCAATCGGCTACGATACGGAAAACCAGCGACCGGAGTGGGAAGCCTTGATCAGACTGTGTGCGGCCGTAATCCTCGCGGCCATGCTGGCGGGCGGAGCGGCATCCGCGGCGGATCTCAGCTTTCTCAATCACGGGCATCCGGTGCTGGATGCGCACAATTGCTATCCCTACGACGGCCTGTGGAACGACCGCATCCATCGCGCTCTCGATTCCGGCTTTCCAGTGTCGATCGAGCAGGACCTCGCGTGGTACGTCGATCCGAAGACGGGAAAGGGACGTGTCGTCGTGTCACACACTCCGACCCCGACAGGCCGCGAGCCGACCCTGCGCGCCTATTTCTTCGAGCAGGTGCGCCCGATCGTTGAAGAAGCGCTGGCGCAGAACAGGCGCGGCGATTGGCCGCTGATCATCCTGCATTTCGATTTCAAGGACACGCGGCCCGAGATCCTGCACGCCGTATGGCAATTGCTCGGCGAATATCAGCCGTGGCTCTCGACCGCCGTCAAGACCGCGGATCCACACCGGCTGGCGCCGATTACGCGTCGGCCCATTCTCGTGGTCACCGAAGATTCCGATGCCCAGGCCAAGGTGTTCGACGACGATGTGCCGGTGGGTGCCCGCTTGCGGGTGTTTGGCTCGGCGCACACTCACGCGCCTCCGCCTGGAGCCACCCCTGCTCAGATCGCGCACTGGGAGGCGACGGCGCCACCCTCTGAACTCCTGACCACACGGGCCACGGATTATCGCCGCTGGTGGAACAACAGCTGGTGGATCGTCGAGGAGGGCGGCCAGACCAGGGCCGGCGCCTGGACGAAAGCCGATGATCGACGCCTGCGCGCCCTCGTCGATTACGCGCACCAACAGGGATATTGGATACGTTTCTACACCCTTGACGGGTTCAACGCGAAGCAGGACAGGGGCTGGGACGCGATCTACAACTTCGGATCGATGCGCCGGGTCATCCCGCGCTGGCGGGCGGCCATCGATGCCGGTGTGGATTTCATAGCCACCGATCAGGAAGAGGCGCTGTCACGGTACCTTCATCAACGGGATCAGGCGCTGCGTCCGCTGGAAACGACCGTCGGTCCCTAACGCGAGCTCGCTCGGGTTACCACTTCCCGTGCCTCGGGCTTGAGATATCGCGGTCAGTCGCTCGCCTTACGAAGCATGCTCATTCGACTTCGCCGCCAGAGGGCGCCTGATGACGCGCCTTGAGGCGCCGCCGATGCGCCGCCTGCTTCGCCCGATTGCCGCAGATCGCCATGCTGCACCAGCGTCGCGCATGACCGCGGGTGTGATCGGCGAATAACAGAGTGCATGCCGGCCCCTCGCACGCCTTCACGTGCGAGAAATCTTCGCTCACGATCAGATTCGCCAGCGCGATGCCGATCGGCAGGAGAAGCGCCTCGGGCGAGCCCCACGGCCGCATCTCCTGAAGCTCGAGAAACGCCGGCCCGGCGTCACGTCGCAGCGCGATCCGACTGAAGCGCTCGTCGCGTTCCAACAGACGGTTCAGCGGCTCGAGCTCATCGATGTCCGCCAGAGCCAGCGGGCGCCCCTTGTGCCGCTCGACGAAACCCCTGAACCACTCGCGCACCTGTCTCGCCTGCTCCGCGACCTCATCGAGGACGCCGGCGGGAGCGCCAGTGCGGATGTTCCGCAGTACGTCGCTCGGTACCAGCCGTGCCTGGCCCAGCCAGCTGAGCAGCCCTTCCCCGGTATCGATCCAGTCGACGGGCGTATCCACGGGCGTCGCCACCGAATTCAGGAAATCCAATCCGGTCGCATCGGCGACGAATATCGCCGGGGGACGGGGACCCACTGAGGCTCCTGGAACCACGCGTCATTCATAACCCATCAAAAATGCCTTGACAAGTTACTCAGTTGTGCGTAACCATCTAAATACACTTTTATAGGTTACTAGCCCACCCCGGAGGAGCAGTCTCATGTCCCCCAATGAAGTCAGCGTGGTTCTCGCCCATGGCGCTTGGGCCGATGGCTCGAGCTGGGCGCAGGTGATCCAAGGGCTCGCCGCCCAAGGCATCCGGGCCGTGGCGACGCCGCTGCCGCTCACGTCATTCGCTGATGACGTCGCGGCGCTCGATCGCACTCTGGAGAGGACGGCGGGACCGGTCGTGCTGGCGGCTCACGCCTATGCGGGCGCGGTGATCGGTGCGGCCCGCGACCAGAGAGTGAAAGCGCTGGTATACGTCGCTGCGCTTGCTCCCGACGAGGGCGAGACGGTCGCCGATGTCTTCTATCGGGCCAAGCCGCACCCCCAGGCCCCGCAGTTGGCCCCGGACTCCCACGGCCTCATTTACCTACCCGAGGCATCGTTTGCCGCGGCGTTTGCACCCAACGCGTCCCCGCAAGAGCACACCGTGCTGGCGGCCGTTCAGCGCCCGATCTCCCCTGCCTGCATCACTGTCGCAATGCAGCGGCCGTCGTGGAAGGACCGTCCAACCTGGTACCTCGTGGCGGAGCAGGATCGAATGATCCTCGAGGAGACCCAACGCTTCATGGCCGAGCGCATGAAGGCCCGGGTGCACTCCCATCCCGTCGATCACACACCTCTCGTAACCGCCCCGTCGCTCGTCATCGAGATCATCCGCGAAGCCGTGGGAGCCGCGGGCAACCCCTGAGCCGGAGACACATCATGACCCCCATCCATTACAGAAAAGTCGACGTGAGCGGTCTCAAGATCTTCTATCGCGAAGCGGGCTCGCCCAACGCGCCGAATCTGCTGCTGCTGCACGGTTTTCCCAGCGCCGGCCACATGTTCCGCGACCTCATCCCGCTGCTGGCCGATCGCTTCCACGTCGTGGCGCCCGACCTGCCCGGCTTCGGGCAATCCGACCTGCCCGCTCGCGGGTTGACTTTCGATCGGATCGCGGGCGCAATCGACCGCTTCACGGAGATCGTCGGCCTCGATCGCTACGCGGTCTACGTCTTCGATTACGGCGCCCCGACGGGATTTCGCCTCGCCATGAACCATCCCGAGCGGATCACGGCCATCATCTCGCAGAACGGCAACGCCTATGCGGAAGGCCTGAGTGAAGGCTGGAATCCGATTCGCGCCTACTGGGAAAATGCCTCGGCCGCCAACCGCGAAGCGCTGCGCGCCTTTCTCAAGCCCGAGACCACTATCTGGCAGTACACCCACGGCGTCGCGGATCCATCGGCAGTCTCACCGGACGGTTACTCGCTGGACAACTTCTATCTGGCGCGTCCTGGCGCCCACGAGCTGCAGCTGGACCTCTTCGGCGACTACAAGAGCAACGTCGCCCTGTATCCGGCCTTCCAGCAATATTTCAGGACTCATCGGCCGCGCTTGCTCGCGATCTGGGGCAGGAACGACCCCTTCTTCCTGCCCGCGGGTGCGGATGCATTCAAACGTGACATCCCCGAGGCAGTCGTACGCTTCGTCGACAGCGGCCACTTCGCGCTCGAGACTCATGCCGCCGAGATCGCGGGGGCGATAGGCGATTTCCTGCGTTGAGACGGGAGTAATGAGATGAACCAGTCGGCAGCCATCGTGACCGGGGCCAGCCAGGGCATCGGACAGGCAACGGCCATCCGCCTGTCGCGCGACTTCTCCGCGCTGGCCCTGGTCGCGCGCAATCGCGCCAATCTCGAGGGCACCGCGGATGCGGTGCGCAAGGCCGGTGCACGGCCGCTCATCCTCGACGTCGATCTGGCCCGCCCGGACGCCGCGCAAGCAGTGGTCGATCAGACACTATCCGCATTCGGGCGCATCGACGCCCTGCTCAACATCGCCGGCGCGGTGCCGCAGATCGATCTCTTCGAGATGACGGACGAGCAGTGGGAGGGCGGCCTGGCGTTGAAGCTGCATGGGGCGAGGCGCCTGACCGTCGCGGCATGGCCGGCACTGAAGGCCGCCAAGGGCTCGGTGGTGTTGATGTCGGGCAACTCCGCGCTCTTTCCCAAGGCACCTTACGCTGCCGTCGGCACCATCAATGCCGCCATCGTCGCCCTGGCGAAGGCATTCTCAGATCGCGGCATCCGCGATGGCGTTCAGGTCAACAGTGTCCTGCCCGGCCCGGTCATGACCGGCCGCCGCCGCTCGTATCTGCAGCACTGGGCGCCGCTTCACGACATGACCGTCGAGGAGGCAACGGCCAACTTCCCGAAGGAAGCCGGGATCGCCCGCTACGGCGAGCCCGAGGAGATCGCGGAACTGCTGGCGTTCCTGGTCTCGCCCGGTGCTAAATGGCTGACCGGCTCGGCCCTGCGGATGGACGGCGGCGAAGTCAAATCGGTGTGAGTCGCGCGACGCCATAGGCCGGCACGCCGTTTGCCCCCGATGGGTCATCGAATCCATCAGCACAAGCGGAGAGTGAGCCTTGGCCGCGGATCGCTACGACGTGATCGTGATAGGCAGCGGGCCGGGCGGCGCCTCGCTCGCCCACAGGCTGGCGCCGACGGGTAAGCGCATCCTGATACTGGAGCGCGGCGATTACCTGCCGCGCGGCGAGCAGAACTGGAATTCCCAGACCGTCTTCGTCGACGGCGCCTACCAGGCGCGTGAGACCTGGACGAATTCCGCCGGCGACACCTTCAGTCCCGCGCTGCACTACTACGTCGGCGGCAACTCCAAGGTCTATGGCGCGGCCCTGCTGCGGCTGCGCGAGCGCGATTTCGGCGAGGTGATTCATGCCGGCGGCATCTCGCCGGCCTGGCCGATCGGCTATGACGTGTTCGAGCCTTACTACACGCAGGCGGAGCGGCTGTTTCACGTCCATGGCCAGCGCGGCGAAGATCCTTGCGAGCCGTGGGCCAGTGCCCCCTATCCGCATCCACCGGTGAGTCATGAGCCCAAGATCGCCGAGCTGGCGGAGAACCTGCGCGGAATCGGGCTGCACCCCTTTCATCTGCCGCTCGGCATCCTGCTCGACGAGAAGGACGGCAAACCGACGCCCACCAGCATCTGCATCCGCTGCAGTTTCTTCGACGGATTCCCGTGCCTGCTCAACGGCAAGGCCGACGCGCAGGTGGTGTGCATCGACCCAATGCTCGCGCGACATCCGAACGTCACCCTGCTGACCAATGCTTATGTATCGAAGCTGGAGACGGACGGCTCAGGTCGGACCGTCCGCACCGTTCATGTGACCCGCGAAGGCCGCGAGGAGCGCTATGCCTCGGACATCGTAGTGGTCGCCTGCGGCGCGTTGTCATCGGCCCTGCTGCTCCTGCGGTCGGCGAATGATGCGCATCCGCAGGGATTGGCCAACGGATCGGGGCAGCTCGGACGGAACTACATGCGTCACAACATGAGCGTGCTGATGGCCGTCATGCCCGAGGTGAACGATACGGTGTTTCAGAAGACGCTGGCCTTCAGCGATTACTACTTTCGCGATGAGGATTGGGACTACCCGCTCGGACTGGTGCAGATGTGCGCCAGCAGCCACTCCGACCAGATCCGCGGCGAGTCGCTGCCGCACTGGCTCGAGTGGCTGCCGGAGATGCCGTTCGAGCAGATGGCGCGCCATTCGATGGATTTCTGGCTGCAGGCCGAAGACCTGCCGCACCCGGAGAACCGGATCTACTACCGCGACGGCAAGGTACATCTCGACCTGGTCGCCACCAATCCCGAGGCGCTGCCACGTCTCGAGCGCAAGCTCAAAGACGTGATGAACCGTGCCGGTCACAACGCCGTCTTCCTCGATCGCTCGCTGTATCTCGGCAAGAATATTCCCCTGAGCGGCACCGCCCATCAGGCCGGCACGGCACGCTTCGGCGCCGATCCGGCGAGCTCGGTGCTCGACCTCGACTGCAAGGCGCACGAGCTCGACAATCTCTATCTTGCCGATGCGAGCTTCTTTCCGGCGATCGGCGCCGTCAATCCAACGCTCACCATCATCGCCAATGCGCTGCGGGTTGCCGATCGGATCGGGGAGCGGCTGAAATGAGCAGCGCGGCGATCGTGGCGCTGATCGTCCGCTACATCCTGGTGGTGCTGTTCCTGCCGTTCAGCGCGCTCGACAAAGTCATCGGGTTCCAGGGGGCCGTCAGACAGGCGCAGGAGGTATTCAAGCCCCGTCCGCTCGCGGCCGCCGTGCTCCTCTGCGGGCTCGGCATCGAAGTGATCATGTCGCTGGGAGTCGTGACCGGCGTTGCCGACCGGATGGCCGGGCTGGTGATGGCCGCTTACTGCGCGGCGACCGCGGTTCTCTACAAGCGCTTCTGGGCTCCAGGCGATTTCTGGGCGGCGGGCGACAGCAAGGGCCGCGCGCTCTTCTGGGACTTCCTCAAGAACCTGTCGCTCGGGGCGGGCTTCCTCCTGATCGTGATCGGCACCAACGGCTCGGGTCTGCGGCCATTCCTCGCCCATCCCCTCGCCTCCAGCCACCCTTACGCCTCGTCCCCGGAGCACCCATGAGCGATCCAGGCCCGAAGCCGTCCGTGCCCTACTGGCATCTGTGGGTCGACGCCGACGGCGTCAGCCGCCAGCGGCAGTGCCATCTCACCCGTTATCAGCTGCGTGGGGTCGGAGCGGCCGACCCGCAGTGGAACGACCCACAGGGCACTCATCCATCGACGGTCGTCTTCACGGTACAACCGGTGGGCTGGGTCGGCGATTGGCACGAGAACCCCGCCCCGCAGTGGATCGTGGTGCTCTCCGGCCGCTGGTGGATCGAGAGCATGGACGGCACCCGCATCGAGCAGGGACCCGGCGAGTTCTCGTTTGGCGAGGATCAGGGCTGCAGGGCGCGTGACGGCAGGAAGGGACATCGCTCCGGCACGATCGGCAACGAGCCCGCCGTGCTGATGACGGTGCAGCTGCACGTCGATCCGTCCCGTGAGCCCTGTCACGCCGGATGAATCGCAATGCCGGACTACGAAATTCTCGACGAGCGGTTCCGCTCCCTGGTGTTGTCCAATGCGCCGCTCGAGACGCTCGGTGAGGGTTACGGCTGGCTCGAAGGGCCCGTATGGTTCGCCGATCACGACTGTCTCTATGTCAGTGACATCCCCAACGACCGTATCCTGCGCTGGAGCGAGCACGGCGGCGTCTCGGTATTTCGCCGGCCTTCCGGCTTCGCCAACGGACATGCGCGCGACATGCAGGGACGGCTCATCGGGTGCTCCCATCAGGACCGCTGCGTCATCCGCACGGAGCTGGACGGCAAGCTGACCGTTCTGGCCAACCGCTATCGCGGCAAGCGCCTGAATTCACCCAACGACATCGTCTGCAAGTCCGACGGCACGATCTGGTTCAGCGATCCGCTCTATGGCATCAGCACGGATTACGAGGGCGGCAAGCAGGTCTCCGATCTGCCGCCGGCGCTCTATCGGCTGCAGCCCGGCACGGGCGAGCTGACGGTGGTCGCGGACGACTTCGAGGGACCCAACGGGCTCGCATTCTCACCCGACGAGCGTCTGCTTTACGTCTGCGAGAGCGGCGGGCAGTTCGATCGCGACCCGCGCCAGTACATCCGCCGCTTCACGGTGCACGCGGATGGCCATCTGTCCGGCGGCGAGCGCTTTCACAAGGTCGAGCCCGGGTTCGCCGATGGCTTGCGCGTCGACGAGCAGGGCAACGTCTGGTCGAGCGCGGCGGATGGAGTGCACTGCATCAGCCCCGACGGCCAGCTGCTGGGGAAGATCAGGACGCCGAGTCTGGTATCCAACCTCGCCTTCGGCGGCCGCAACCGCTCGCGCCTCTTCATCTGCGCATCGCATCGGCTGATGGCGATCTACACGAACGTGCGGGGTTGCGTCCGCCCGTGACTGCCCGGATCTCGGCCATCACGGCGTTTCGCCTGACCACTGCTCAGCCTGAGCGTCTGGCGCCCTTCTATGAAGGACTCGGCTTCAAGGTCGGCGAACCCGAGGCGATCGGCGAGGACGAGATCGCGCTGTTGGGGGTCGGGTGCCGCGGCGTCAGACTGCCGCTTCGGCTCGGCGCGCAGCGGCTCGACCTCGACAGCTTCGAGATACCCGGGCAGCCTTACCCTCGCGACACCACCGCGGCCGATCTCTGCTTCCAGCACCTGGCTCTGGTCACCGACGATGCCGCGGCTGCCTGGCGACACGTGAGCCGACTGGGGGCGTTGGCCATCTCGATCGGCGGGCCGGTGAAGCTGCCACCGGCGACCGGAGTGGCCGCCGCCATGAAGTTTCGCGACCCGGAGGGGCATCCGCTCGAGCTGCTGCAGTTTCCGCCGCAGAGCGCCGGTCGCTGGCGCGGCACGGGGGTGCTCGGCATCGATCACTCGGCCATCAGCGTCTCCGCGGCCGATACCAGCCGCCACTTCTACGAAGCGCTGGGCCTTTCGGTTCACGGACGGACTCTCAACGAAGGTCGCGCGCAAGTCGCGCTGGACGCCCTGCCCGACGTTGAAGTCGATGTCGTGCCGATGTTGCCCGCCGCAACCACGCCGCATCTGGAGCTGCTCGGCTACCGCAGGCCTACCGGCCGCAGCGCGGGTCAGCTCGCAGCCAATGACATCGCGGGCACCCGCACGGTATGGGCGGCTGACAGGGACCAGTTGCTGCGCGATCCCGATGGACACCTGCACCTGCTCCGGCGTGAACCGCCGGCGCGACAAGGTCGGTCAGGCGGCCGGTGACCTTCGCACGGAGGCGACGTCGGGGATCTCCTCGGTGCCGTTCTCCACTTCCTCGAGCCGCGCGACCGGATTGAATCCTCCGGACTGCTTGCGCCAGAGCTCCGCGTACAGGCCGCCCTGGAGCAACAGCTCCGCGTGCGAGCCGTCGGCGACGATCGCCCCGCGCTCGAGTACGATCAGGCGGTCCATGTCCATGACGGTGCTCAGCCGGTGAGCGATCGCGATCACCGTCTTGCCGGCCATGGCCTCCTTCATGGCCTGCTGGATCATCTGCTCGCTGTGGCTGTCGAGCGCGCTCGTCGCCTCGTCGAGCAGCAGGATGGGCGCATCGCGCAGGATCGCGCGCGCGATCGCGATGCGCTGGCGCTGGCCGCCGGAGATCTTGATGCCGCGCTCACCGACCAGCGTGTCATAACCATGCTCGAGCTCGACGATGAACTCGTGCGCGTGCGCGCGCTTCGCGGCCGCGATCACCTCCTCGTCGGTGGCGCCCGGCCGTCCATAGCGGATGTTCTCGAGCAGACTGCGATGGAAGAGATTCGTGTCCTGCGGGATGAGGCCGATCGAGGTGCGCAGGCTCTCTTGCGTCACGCCGCGAATATCCTGATCGTCGATCCGGATGGCGCCGCCCGTCACGTCGTGCATGCGCATCAGCAGGCCCATGAGCGTGGTCTTGCCGGCGCCGCTCGGGCCGACGAGTCCGACGCGCTGGCCGGGTGGGATGTAGAGCTCGAAATCGTGAACGATGTTGCGCGATCCGCGCCCGCGTCCCCGCGGCTCGTAGGCAAAGGAGATGCGCTCGAAATGGATGGCGCCGTTCGGGACGGTGAGCGTCTTCGCTCCGGGCTCGTCCCGGACGGTCGCCGGTACGATCAGCGTCTCGATGCTCTCGCGCGCAGAACCGAGCTGGTCGTAGAAATCCGGAATGCGCTGGCCCAGGTTGTAGGCCGTCTGCAGCAGCGAGCCGGTGAGCGTCGTCACCATGACGAAGTCTCCCGCGCTCATGCGGCCGTGCACCCATCCGTAGAGCGCGCCACCCACGAAGCCGAGCCACATCAGGATGTCCATGACGTACTGCGAGCACCGCAGCCGGACCACCGAGCGATAGAGCGCCATGCGCCGCTCTCGCTCCTCGCCCGTGTACCTGGCCAGCTCGCGATCCTCGACGGCCTGGTTGGCGAACTGGAAGACGTTGCGGACGTTGGTGATGACGTCAACGATACGGCCGGTCACCGCTGCGCGCGTCTCGTTGTTGGCGGCCGCACGCCGGGCGCACTCACGGCCAAGAAGCAGGCTGCCGGTGAAATAGATGACGATACCCGCCCCGGCCGCCGCGCAGAACACCGGACTGGCGATATAGAAATACGCTGCGACGAAGACGAAGAACATCGCCCCCGGCACGAAGTCGAACACCGTCATGTCGAACAGCATCAGGATCTGATCGGGCAGCATGACGGCGCGATGCGCGATCTTGCCCGAGAGCGTGCTCTCGAAGTAGGCGGGGGAGAGACGCTGCGCGTAGGCGAACACTTCCTCCTTGATGCGGATCAGCATCGGCGAGCGCGTGTGGTAGGAGCAGAACCAGGTGCACGCGTCGCAGACGAAGCGCGCCGCCACCAGCCCGGCGAAAAGCAGGAACGGAGCCGTCAGCGCCTTGCCGGCGTCATTGAGCGGCCCGTGCAGGCTGAGCACGGTGTCGGTGAGCCGCTTGGTCGCGAAGGCGATCGAGGCGAATATCGCCCGGCCGAGCACCGGAAAGGTGAGCAATCCGAGGCAGCCCCAGGGAAACTGCCGCGAGAAATACAGGAAGAATCGGCTGAGGCGGTTTGGCAGGGCGGGAGCGTTCATGCTGAGCATCGAGAGCGGCGGCGACCCCATGTCCCGCCCCCGCGAGCCTATTCGTTCCCGGTGCCGGCCGGCAAGCCCGGCCTCCTGGATTGTGGCGGCCTTCTCCGTTCGGCTCGCCGCCGCGAGCCCACCGGCTGAGACTCAGGCGGCCCTGGCCATTGCCGCGACGCGCTCCCAGGTCGTGGCCTGAAGGCTCTTGCGCGCGGCGACACGCGCGAGCCACGCCGGCAGGTTGACGCGCTCCACGGTCAATGGCTCCCACTCCGGCGTCTGGGCGAGGAAGTCCATGTGCGCTGCGATGGCGATGTCGGCCAGCGACATCTGCGCCCCGGTGAGATAGGCGTTGCCGCCGAGCAGCTGCGACAGCTCCGCCATGACGACGTGCGCCCGCGGCAGCGCGGCGGCGACCGCGGCCTCGTCCGGCGCTCTTCCGAGGAGTCTGGGCGCGACGATGCGGTGGAAACCGATGACGTTGCCGACGCCCTGGAAGAGATACCAGTCGCAGATGCCGAGCAGCTGATCCATGCGCGCCGCGCCGCGCGGATCGGCTGGAGTCAGCGCCGGTGTTGGCAACACGCGATCGAGATATCGCAGGATCGCCTGGGTCTCGTACAGCCGGAAGCCGTCGTGCTCCAGCACGGGCACGCGGCCAAAGGGATGCATGCAGAGGTGGGGCTCGCTCTTCATCGTGCGCGGCGCCACGGCGACGAACTGGAAACCGGCGTTCTTTTCCATGAGCGTGGCGAGAACGGCTCGTCCGTACGGGCTGCCTGGAATGCTGTGTACGACGAAGCTCGACATGGAGCCGACTCCTCAGGTTTGATTGTCGGTGTACTGGGCAAAGTGGCCGACAAAGGTGGGCCACCCGCCTCTGAGCTTGCCCGCGTATTCCTCCGCGTCGGCACCGTAGCGCTCGAGATTGCGGTGCTCGAGCGTGACGCGCGTGCCGCCGCCCGCCAACGCCGCGAAGCTCAATTCGACTTCGGTGAGAAAGTCCGGGTCATAACGCCATTGGCCGTTCAGTTGCCAGCCGAGCAGCACGCGCCCCGGCGGCTCCCAGGCCAGCACTTTGCCCCACTGCCTCTCGTTGCCTGCGGCATCCCGCTCGTACCAGCGTCCTCCCGGGCGCGGCTCCATCACGATGTCGGCGTGCGGATTCGGTGCGAGCGTCTTGCCCTTCGGCCACCACTTGCCCATGTGCGAGGTGAAGAGCTCGAATGCGCGCGCGGGCGGCGCTTTCACCTCTACACTGTGCAGGACGGGCGCGATGCTCATCTGTCGGGCTCCTGTTCGGGGTACTCATCGGCGAACTGCCTGAAAGCATCGAGCGCCGACGTCCAGTGCGAGTCCAGCCAGCGGCGCATCGCGCCGATGCCGCGCGGGTCGAGACTGTAGATGCGGCGCGTGCCGTGTGAGATTTCGCGCACCAGTCCCGCCTCCTTCAACACCTTGAGGTGTTGTGACACCGCGGGACGGCTTACAGGCAGACCGCGCGCCAGATCCACCACCGCGGAAGGCTGGGCGGCCAGGCGCTCGAAGATGGCTCGGCGCGTGGGGTCGCCGAGCGCTCCGAGGCTTTCCAGGGCAGCGCTTGCGTAAGTCATTACTTACGGTAACCTACGACTTACCCATATGTCAAGAGCCCATCCGCGACCGCGGACCGGAGAGGCTCAGACGGCGGCCGGCGGCAAGCGGGCGGCGGCGCGATCCCGCAGCAGCGTCCAACCGGCTGCCGCGAATACCAGCACGTTGGAGACGATCACCGGCTTCGAGGCGATCAGCATGCCGAAGGTCATCCACAGCAGCGCCCCGAGCATCTGCAGGCCACGCAGCATCGTGGGCCTGGAGAAGAAATAGGAGGCGACGAACACTGCGGTCGCCATCCAACCGACGGTATCCGCGATCGACAAGGTCATGGAGATTCTCCGTGTGGCATGCGGTCGCCGGCGCTTCTCACCGGCCGGCGGCGACTTGGCGCGAAGCCGCGCCGATCTGCGGGCCTTCGATCTCGGGTCCGCGAAACTGGGCGTTGTAGAGCGCGTGATAGGCCCCGTGGCGAGCGAGCAGCTGCTCGTGCGTGCCCTGCTCGACGATACGGCCCTCGCGCATCACCAGGATGAGGTCGGCATCGCGAATCGTCGACAGCCGGTGCGCGATCACGAAGCTCGTCCGGTTGGTGCGCAGAGCCGCCATGGCGTGCTGAACCAGCGTCTCGGTTCGCGTATCGACCGAGCTGGTCGCCTCATCCAGGATCAGCAGCGCCGGACGTGTGAGAAAGGCGCGCGCAATGGTGATGAGCTGCTTCTGTCCGGCGCTGATGTTGCTCGACTCCTCATCGATCACGGTGTCGTAGCCCGCCGGCAGGTTGCGCACGAAACGGTCGACGGAGGTCGCGCGCGCGGCAGCCAGCACTTCCTCGTCAGTGGCATCCGGCCGGCCATAGCGGATGTTGTCACGGATGGTGCCGTTGAAGAGCCATGCGTCCTGCAGAACCATGCCGATCCGTGAGCGCAGCTCGGCGCGCCGCAGGGTCGCGATGTCGACGCCGTCGACGGTGATGCGCCCCTGGTCGAGCTCATAGAAGCGCAGGATGAGATTGACCAGAGTGGTCTTGCCCGCTCCCGTGGGGCCGACGATCGCCACCGTGTGGCCGGGCTCGGCGAGCAGCGACAGATCCTCGATCAGCGGCTTGTCGGGCTCGTACCGGAACGAGACGTGCTGAAACTCGACGCGCCCCTGAACCGCGGGCGCAGCGTCGGAAGACACGGCCTCGGGCCGCAGCTCCTGCTCGTCCAGCAGATCGAATACCCGCTCGGCCGAGGCGATCCCGGACTGCATCGTTCCCGCCATCGAAGCGACCTGGGTGAGCGGCCGGTTGAAGGAGCGCGAGTACTGGATGAACGCCTGCACGGCGCCGAGCGTCATGCCGCCCGTCGCGACGCGAAGGCCGCCGATGACCGCGATCAGGACGTAATTGACGCTGCCGAGGAACATCACCGACGGCATGATCAGCCCGGAGATGAACTGGGCGGCGAAGCTGGCCTCGAGCAGCTGCCCGTTCTTGGCATCGAAACGCCGCGACACCTCGCGATACCGGCCAAACACCTTGACCAGCTCGTGACCGGTGAAGGCTTCTTCGATCTGACTGTTGAGCTCGCCGGTGCGCGTCCACTGCGCGATGAAGTGCCGTTGCGAGCGCTTGGAGATCACCCGGGTCAAGAGCAGCGCGAGCGGAATGGTCACCAGCGCGATCAGCGCGAGCAGCGGCGAGATGACGAGCATCATCGACACGACGCCGATCAGGGTGAGGAAGGAGCTCAGCAGCTGGCTGAGGGACTGCTGCAGGCTCTGCGAGATGTTGCCGATGTCGTTGGTGACGCGGCTCAGCAGCTCGCCGCGAGTCTGCCGGTCGAAGTAGCGCAACGGCAGGCGGTGGACCTTCTGCTCGATGTCGGAGCGCAGCCGGCGGACGACCGCCTGCACGACGTCATTGAGCAGGTAGCCCTGCCCCCAGAGAAACGCAGCCGAGGCGAGATAGAGCGCGATGGTCGCGAGCAGCGTCGCGGCCAGGGCCTTGAAATCGATGCCCGCGCCCGGCACCAGGTGCATGCGGGAGAACATCGCCGCCAGATGGCCATGGCCGGCTGCCCGCTCCGCGGCCACCGCCTGCTGCTTCGATTGCCCCGCCGCGAGGTGCTCGCCGACCACGCCCGAGAAAATGATGTCGGTGGCACGGCCGATCAGCATCGGACCGACCACCGACAGGGCGACGCTGGCGAGCGAGAGCGCGACCACCAGTATCAGCACCAGTCTGTGCGGCCTCAGGCGCATCAACAGACGGCGTGTGGACGGCCAGAAGGTCGCCGCTTTCTCGGCCGGCATGCCGAGGCTCATCCACGGCGGCCCGCGCCCCGCCCCCGCTCCCATGCCCGCAAGCCCGCGCGGCGCAGCGCCGGCTCGCACGTGCCCCGCGGCAGCGCTCCCCTGCGGGCGGCGGGATTGCGGTGTCTCGCTCATGCCGCCGCCTGCGGAGAAAGCTGCGAAGCGACGATCTCCGCGTAGGTTGCACAATGCCGCAGCAGCTCGGCATGTCGGCCGACCGCGATGACGGTGCCGCCATCGAGCACCGCGATCTGATCGGCGTCCATGATGGTGGACACCCGCTGGGCGACGACGACGACCGCCGCCTGACGCGTCACGGGGCGAAGCGCCGCGCGCAACCGTGCCTCGGTGCCGAGATCGAGCGCGGAGAAGGATTCGTCGAAGAGGTAGATCTCCGGTTGGCGCACCAGGGCGCGGGCGATGGCGAGACGCTGGCGCTGGCCCCCGGAAAGGTTGGTTCCGCCCTGCGCGATCGGCGCTTCGAGCCCGCCCTTCATCGCCGCCACGAACTCACGGGCCTGAGCGACCTCGAGCGCCTGCCACATCTGCTCCTCGGTGGCCTCGGGATTGCCGTAGCGAAGGTTGCTCGCCACCGTGCCGGAGAAAAGGTAGGCCCTTTGCGGCACCAGGCCGATGCGGCTCCAGAGCAGATCCGGATCCAGACTGCGCACGTCGACGCCATCGATCAGCACCGCGCCGTCGCTGACATCGAACAGCCGCGGGATCAACGACAGCAGCGTGGTCTTGCCCGCGCCGGTGCTGCCGATGATGGCAAACGTCTCGCCTCGCGTGACCCTGAAGGAGAGATCGTGCAGCACGGGATCGGCCGCGCCGGGATACTGGAATTTCACCTGCCGAAACTCGAGCTCCGCCCGCAGGTCGACCGACGTGACCGGCTGCAGCGGCGGCGCGACGGACGAAGCGGTCCCGAGCGCCTCGCCGATACGCTCCGCGGACACGGCGGCGCGTGGAATCATCATGAGCATGAAGGTCGCCATCATCACCGCGAGCAGGATCTGCGCGAGATAGACCAGAAACGCCGTGAGGTCTCCGATCTGCGTCTGTCCCGCCGCGACGCGCACCGCGCCGAACCACAGCACCGCGACGCTCGAGACGTTCAGGATGATGATGATGGCCGGAAAGAGCAGCACCATCAGCCGGCCGGCCCGCAGCGCCGTGTCCATGAGATCGGCGTTGGCGCTCTCGAACCTCGAGGTCTCGGCGGACTCGCGCACGAACGCGCGCACCACGCGGATGCCGCCGATCTGCTCGCGCAGGACGCGGTTGACGACATCGACGAGCTTCTGCATGCGGCGAAACTGCGGCACCATCTTCACCGCCACGATGCCGATGACGATCGCCAGCACGGGAACACTGACACCCAACAGCCAGGACAGTCCCGGATCCTCGTGAATCGCCACGATGATGGCGCCCGCGCCCATGATGGGCGCCGAGACCAGCGTGGTGCTGCTGACGGCCACCAGCGCCTGCAGCTGCTGCACATCATTGGTGGTTCTGGTGATCAGCGAGGGCGCGCCGAATTTCGCCACCTCCCGTCCCGAGAATCCCATGACACGGCGGAACAGCGCGGCGCGCAGGTCACGGCCGAAGCACATCGAGGCGCGCGCGCCGAAATAGGCCGCCGCGACCGAGAAGGCGATCTGACCCAGGGTGAGGAGCAGCATCCAGGCGCCGGTGCGCAGGATGTAGCCCGTGTCCCCCTTCACGATGCCCAGATCGATGATGTCGGCGTTGAGCGTCGGCAGGTAAAGCGACGCCATGGTCGCCAGGAGCTGGAACACGGCGACGCCGACCAGCCCCCGCAGATAGGGCCGAAGATGATCGCGCAGCAGGCGGAGCAGCATCAGCGCCCCCCCGCCATCGCCTGATCCCGCTGCTCGCGCAGAAAGGGCCGATCGATCTGCTCGGCATAGAGCTCGATGTCCGCCGGACCGACCCCGCAGGCGGCGAAGTGCGCCTTCCAGCCGCTCACCACCTGCGCCACCTCGCGGACTTCGCTCATTGCCTCACCGTGCTTCAGGGCGAACATCGCTGACATGGACAGCGCGTTGCTCAGAGTGGAGTCGGCGGCCTGCTCGCCGACGCGCATTTGTTGGAATCCGAGGGCTTGGCCGGAGGGAAGCACGTCGAACGCCGGCGCCAGCTCGTATTGCTCCCGCTCGCCGCGGATGAGCGCGTGGTTCTTCTCGTGATCATCCGTATTGTCGAGCAGGATATTGAATACCATGCGGCGGAAGAGTTCCCGCATGTCGCGCACGTACGCATTCCCCTGCGCGACGCCCTTGCGCCGCAGCAGCTGGGCCAGCTCCGGGTAACCGAATTGCTCGCCCGCCGCGCGCAGCGCGACCGCCGCCGAGAGGCAGTGGCAACGCCTCGCGCCAATGCGGTCGAAGCGCTTGATCGCAACTGCATGCCCGACCTTGAGAGGTACCGCCATCGTGGATGCGCTGCGTATCTGCGCCTTTCGCGCCAGGCTCATCGTCGCGTGCTCGATGAGTGGTGTATCCGCGGGATCTCCGTCGGCGAACTTGATCACCCATTGCTCGCCATCCAGATTGAGTAGCGCCTTGGGCCGGGCGCCGCCCATCGTGGCACCTGGAGACACGAGTCTCCTGAGCTCGGGCGCAATGGGCTCGTTCTCCTGCACCCTGCGGATGAGCTCGTGGACCTGTTCGGCCTCCTGCAGAGTCGGCAGCGGACCGAGGCGCCGCGGCAGATACTGATCGCTGGAAGTCGAGATGCCGAGTGCTCCGAAACGATCGTCTCCTGCGAAGTAGAGATACTCGAGCAGCGAGAGACGGCCAGGCTTGTCGATGAAACGGATGACGCGCTCGCCCCAGCGATCGGGCCGCGCATCATCGACCGCGCCCACCGCGGTATTCTTCTCGACCGGCAGGAATTCCTGGTCAATGAGAGGCAGATCCTCGCTGAGCTCGAATCCATGTTCACGCCACTGCGCGAGATATCTGAGTGAGACGCCCTGATTCGAGCGCAGCAGGTTGACCTCCCCCACCACGAGGGGTCGCGCGGGGTCGAGCAGTGACCAGAGGTACAGCCGGTCAACAGGCCGATAGGCGCCCGAGTCAGCTGGGAGCGAAGCGCTCACTGCCGCCGTTTCTCCGGCCGCTCGCGTCCCAGTCTGGCTCGTGCCGAGGCGGCCGACCGGGCGGCACGCCGCTCGAGCGCCTCCCGCACGTCACCCTCGAGCGCCCCCCGATCGTCGGCGGGTGCCGCAAGCGCAGGCAAGCCGCTCACCCTTCCGATCAGCCATAGCGCAGTCGCGTAGAGTCCGACGCCAACCCCTGGATCGCCCCGTTCCAGCCGTATCAGTGTGGGCACCGAGCATCCCAGGCGGGCGGCCCACTCCCGCTGCGACTCGCGACGCCTGAGCCGCGCGATGGCCAAGTTCTCGCCGAGGCCGCGGAGCGCTTGAGCCGCTGCGGCCGGGAGAGTACTGAGTGCAGGAGGTGCCTTTGGCATTTAAATAGAGTTTATCGAAATGCGAGCTTTGAGCAAGTCTTTATTCTTTTTTCCCGTGCCATATAGTCCAATTTTATGATAGTACATGATATTGACTGTACTGGTACCGCCCGATATCCTCGCGCCATGCCTGAGCCGAACGAATTCCCGCCCATACCGATTCCAGCGCTCCTCCGTCACGCCCGTGCCGCCTACGGTCTGGCCATGCGCAAAGCGCTGGAGTCCGCCGGTTACGACGACATCCCCAAGAACGGCCTCTACGTCATCGGCGGCCTCGCGATCGGCGCCGGTGACATTCCCCTCGCAGTGCTCATCCGCGACCTGCGGATCTCGAAACAGGCCGCCGGTCAGCTCGTCGACACGTTGGTGAACCGCGGCTACCTGGCACGCACCGTCGACGCGCAGGACCGCCGCAGGCTCATCGTCACTCTGACTGAGCGCGGGCGCGCTGCCGCTGCAACGCAGACCGTGGCGCGCGAAAGAGTGGATGCCGATCTGCTCGCCAGAGTCGGACCGGAGTGCGTCCGGCAGGCGCGGGTCGCCCTCTCGGCACTGACGGAGATGGCGGGTTGGGATGAGCCACCCAGAGACGACGAGGCGTAGAGCCATATGTTGCGACCCGGATTCGTGATCATCGTGCTGTGGGCGGCCTTCTGGGTGTCATGGTGGGCTGCCGCCGGTTGGAGCGCGCCTGCCGAACGGCGGGTCGGCGTGAAAGGCGAGCTTGCCTATCGCCTGGTGCTCATCGCCGGCGCACTCCTCCTGCTGCCGCGCGCGCACGGCTATCACGGACCGCTGCGGCTCTGGCAGGTCACCCGCGGCGAGGCCTGGATCTGCACAGCCGTCCTCGCGCTCGGGCTCGCCTTCAGTTGGTGGGCCCGCATCCACCTGGGCGCACTGTGGAGCGGTTGGATCACGCGCAAGGCCGACCATCGCGTCGTCAACACCGGGCCCTATGGGATGGTGCGCCATCCGATCTATACGGGGCTGCTGCTCGCTGTCTATGCGACCGCGGCGGCGAAGGGTACGATACTCGGCGTGCTCGGCGCGCTCGTGGTCACGCTGGGGCTTTGGATGAAGGCAAGGCTCGAAGAGCAGTGGCTGGGCAAGGAGCTCGATCCGGGCGCCTACGAGGATTACCGCCGCAAAGTCCCCATGCTCGTCCCCTTCGGACCGAGGTAGCCAATGGATCCGCGACTCGTCACTCCCTATCTCATCGCCGCCCTCGTCGTCTGGGGGATATACCGGCGCATGCGCCGCTCGTTCGGCCGCCAACGGGTGACGGAGGCGCGCATGTGGATCAGGATCGGCATTCTGACTCTCGCCGCCGTGCTGATCGGCGCGCAATTCGCGCGTGACATCACCATGCTCGGCGGCCTGGCGGCGGGTATCGCCTGTGGCGGAGCCCTCGGCTACATCGGTCTCAAATACACGAAATTCGAAGTGACGGCCGAAGGCCGCTTCTACACCCCGCACGCGTATATCGGCGCGATCGTCAGCGCTCTCTTCATCGGCCGGGTGCTCTATCGCCTCCTGACCGTCTACGACGGCACGGCTCCTGTCGCCGACGCCGGCCGAAGCCTCGCCGCGGCGTATCAAGGTCCCTTCACGTTCGCGGTGTTTGGCGCACTGGTCGGCTACTATGTCATTTACTACCTGGGCGTCCTGCAGCGCACCAGGCCCGCGGCCGCCCCATCGCCTACGGTTTGAAAAGCTGCGCCGCCGCCTGCGGATTCGAGGGAAAGTAGCCGTGGAAGTAGGTGGCCACCAATCTCTCGTGACGGTAGATCGCCTCGCCCGCGGCATTTGAACGCGCGCGCTCGGTGTGCGCGGCAGGGGTGAGCGGCGTCTCCACGGTCGAGTGGTGAAAAGTGTGGCCCCGCATGTTGCCACCCGGCAAGGGCGCCGTGTGATAGCCGAGGCTTTGCAGACGCTCATGCATCAGCGCGTGTCCCGGCAGGACGCCTGCCAGGGTCGCACGCCTGCCCCCGCGGTCCGCCAGCGATTCCAACAGATACAGCATGCCGCCGCACTCGGCGTATGCGGGCTTGCCGGACTGGACGTGCCGCCGCAACCCAGCGGCGAGCTCGCGGTTGGCGCTCAAGCGCTGCAGATGCAGTTCCGGATAGCCGCCCGGCAGATAGACACTGTCGACCGGCGGCAGGCCGGTCGCCGCCAGGGGTGAGAAGAACACCAGCTCGGCGCCCATGGCCCGCAGCAGCTCGAGATTCGCGGGATAGAGAAAAGAAAAAGCGCGATCGCGCGCAATGCCGATGCGCACACCGGCCAGCGGACGCTCCAACATCGGCTCGTGCGTATCGGGTGCCGCCAGCTCCACCTCAGGCGGCAAGTCGGCCAGAGCACTGCCCTCCAGTGTCGCAGCCAGCGCCGAGAGGCGCTCCTCCAGGTCGGCAACTTCCTCGGCCTGGACCAGTCCGAGGTGGCGGTCCGGCAGCTCGAAATTGGCGTCGCGGGAAATACCGCCGAGGAAGCGCATGCCGGCGGGGACGCCCTGCCTGGCGAGCTCCGCATGCCCCGGCCCGGCGACGCGGTTGGCCAACACGCCATGCAGGGGAAGCGCCGGCGAGTAATGCGCCAGCCCATACGCGATCGCACCGAAGGTCTGCGCCATCGCCTCGGCATCGATGACCGCGAGCACCGGTATCCCGAAGAGGCTCGCCAGGTCGGCGCTGCTCGGGCTGCCGTCATAAAGACCCATTACCCCTTCCACGAGGATGAGGTCGGCGCTGCCGGCGGCAGCGTGCAGGAGCCCGCGGCAGTGAGCTTCACCGCCCATCCAGAGATCGAGCTGATAGACCGGTCGGCCGCTCGCACGCTCGAGGATCATCGGATCGAGAAAGTCGGGCCCCGTTTTGAACACCCGCACGGTGCGACCCTGCGAGGCGTGATGACGCGCCAACGCGGCGGTGACAGTCGTCTTTCCCTGGCCCGAAGCGGGCGCGCTGACGAGGAGAGCCGGGCAGCGGCTGCGCGGCACGCTCAACGCGCCCTGGGCCGCGACCCGCGACGCACCCTTCGCGACCTGTCGTATGGATTCTGGTCGGTACGGTACTCGATCACCACGGGCGTGGCGAACAGGTCGAACCTCTTGCGGAACACGTTCACCAGATATCGCGTGTAGGCGTCCGGAACGGACGAGGTCTGGTTCCCGTGTATCACGATTCGCGGCGGATTGCGCCCGCCCTGGTGGGCGTAACGCAGCTTGATCCGCCTGCCCTGCGCGAGTGGCGGCTGATGCACGGTCAGCGCATGCTCCAGGGTCCGTGTCAGCTCCTTGGTGGCCATCTCCCGCATGGAGGCCTCGTAGGCGCGCACGGCCGACTGCATCAGATCGCCGACCCCGCTGCCATGTCGCGCCGAGATGAAGTGCAGCGGCGCGAACGCGACGAAATCGAGCTTGAGCGCCAGTTGGCGATGAATCTCCTCGCGCTGCTCCTGCGGGATGCCATCCCACTTGTTGATGGCGATCAGGAGCGAGCGCCCGCGATTCAACGCTACGCCGAGCACGCTCGCGTCCTGCTCCGTCACCGTGTCATGCGCATCCACGACGAGGATGACGACGTGGGCCTCATCGATCGCCTGCAGCGTCTTCGCAACGCTAGCACGCTCGATGACGTCCTCTACCCTCGCGCGACGACGCATCCCTGCGGTATCGATGAGCTGGAACATCCGACCGTCGCGCTCGAACGGCACCAGGATGCTGTCGCGGGTGGTGCCGGGCTGGTCGCTCGCAATGACCCGCTCCTCGCCGATGAGTCGGTTGACGAGAGTGGACTTGCCGACGTTCGGCCGGCCGACGATGGCGATGCGGATGCCCTCGGCCGCGGGATCCGTCGTCTGCGCCGACTCCGGCTCCAGGCCGGCGAGAGCCTGCGCCATCAGCTCTTCGCAGCCCTGTGCGTGGGCTGCCGAGATGTCGAGCGGCTCACCGATTCCCAGCGCATGGAAATCGGCCGTCACGACCTCGGAATCCAGGCCCTCCGACTTGTTGACAGCCAGCGTCGTCGGCTTGCCGGACTTGCGGATCTCGCGGGCGACGAAGTCGTCCTGGGGCGTCAGGCCCGCCCGGCCGTCGACCAGCAGAATGAGCCGGTCCGCCTCGGCCACGGCGCGCTCGGTCTGGGCGCGCATCTGCGCCTCGATGCCCTTCGGGTTCTCGACCAGTCCGCCCGTGTCGACCACCACGAAAGGCATGGGTCCGACGCGGCCGAAGCCGTACTGGCGATCACGGGTGAGTCCAGGCACGTCCGCGACAATCGCATCGCGCGTACCTGTGAGTACGTTGAACAGCGTCGATTTGCCGACGTTGGGGCGGCCTACGAGGGCGACGATGGGCAGCATATGCTGCTGCGGTGTTATGTGCGGGGAAACATGCGGAACGCGCTGATGCGGCCGTCGTCATTGATGACCACCACCTCGTCGCCTTCGACGATGGGCGGATTGCTGATGCGCACCTTGCCGGCGCGCACACGCGCGGTGAACGCGCCCGTCTTCTTGTCCAGGAAATGAACGTAACCCTGGAAGTCCGCGGTGACCACCGCGTCATCGCCCACGCCGACGGCGGTGAGCCCCCGGTAGCGCAGAGCGCCCTGACTCCAGATCACGGAGCCGTTGCTGCGATTGAGCGCGACAACCTGGCCGTCGGCAGTCGACATGTAGACGGCGTCATTGCCCAACACCAGGCCGCGATAGCTCGACGCTTTGTGCGCCCACCAGGTCTGGCCGCTTTCGAGCGCGAGCATGGTCACGTTGCCGTGATAGCCCACCGCATAGACGTCCTTGCCGGCGACGTCCACCGGTCCATCGACGTCCGCCAGCCGCTGGATCTCCGTGCGGCCGTGGGGCGCCGCGACGGTCGCCTGCCAGACCTGGGAGCCGTCGGCCGAATTGACCGCCACCACCTTGCCGTCGTCGAAGCCGGAAATGACCAGATCGCCGACGATCGCCGGTGTCGAGGTGCCGCGCAGCGAGAGCGACGGCACATCCTGCTCGGCCTCCCACAACTCGTGGCCGTCCGTCGGGGAAAGGGCGCGCAGCTTACCGTCGACGGAGCGCACCGCCACGACGTTGTCGGAGATGGCCGGCGCGGAGATCACCGCCCCGTTGATCAGCACGGTCCAGAGCGGCTTGCCGTCGGCCGCATTCAGCGCGATCACGTGCCCATCGTTGGCGCCGACCACCACCAGATTGCCGCGTACCGCCGGCCCGCCGCCGAGCGGCAGCTTGGTGTTGGTGCGCCAGAGTCGGCGGCCGGTCTGCAGATCGAAGGCCGCAACCTCGCCGCGATGACCCGACGCGAATACGCGGTCTCCATCCAGGGCCAGACCCAGCCCCAGCCGCAGCCGCTTGGCGCCACGGTCGGAGACCGAGTCGCTCCAGATGTGCTTCACGCGCAGGCTCGATCGGATCGGGGCGAGCTTCGCGGGCTGCTCCGGGTTCTTGTTCTTGGAGCAGGCGGCCAGCAGGCAGAGCGCAGCGGCCAGCGCGGCCCAGAAACGGAGCGATCGCACGGTGTTGGTTTGCAAAGGAGGCCTCATGCGCTCGAGCGCAATCGTCAATGGGGTTGGGTGGCGGTCTTGGCCGGGCTCGCGCCCTGCTGCGCGGCGGGCGGGGCCGGCGTGGCCAGATCCGCCGTGAGATCGGAGATCTTCAGATCGAGCAGCCCGGTATCGCCCTGATCGGCCGCGAGACCCAGGCGCGCGAGCTGATATTGCGCGAGCGCCGCCGCTTTGTCGCCCATCGCGTAGTAGGCATCACCGCGCACCTCCGCGTATTGCGGCGCCAACGCGCCCGGACTGGCGCCGGCCAGGGTGGCAATCGCCTGGGACGGCTGCCGCTCCGCGATCTGCACCCGCGCGAGCCGCTGGCGCGCGATCAGCCGCAGAATGGGATCGCTCGAATGCTGGGTGAGATCCTGCAGCTCATCCGCCGCCCTTCCCAGCTCACCGTCATCGACGAACGCCTTGGCCGAGGCCAGCTTTGCCTGATCGGCGTAGGGCGAAGAGGGGTATTGGCGCTCCAGATCGCCGAGGAGAATGAACGCGTGCGTGCGGTCCCCCCGCGCGAACGCATTCTCCATCTGCACATACATCGCGCCGGCCGCGAGGTCGACGCCGTTCTCATGGGCCTGCCACCAGCGATAGCCGCCGAGCCCGAGGGCGGCAACGGCGACGCCGGCGACGATGGCCAGTCCGTTCTCCTGCAGCCAGCGCTTGAAGGCTTCCCACTGTTCGCGTTCGCTCAACAAATAATCGTCCACCACCCCTCCTCGAGGCGTCATTCGGCCGGCGCCGCGGCGGCGAGTGCCGCCTCGATGGCCGCGCCCAGCTCAGGCAGCGGGCACTCGCTCTGACCCGCCTCGTTGCGCAAAGGTTTCACCGCCGCGACGCCGCGCGACAGCTCATCATCCCCCAGGATCACCGCCAGCGCCGCACCGCTGCGGTCGGCGCGGCGAAACTGTGCCTTGAAATTGCCGCCGCCGAGATTGAGATCGAACCGCAGCGCCGGCAATTCGTCCCGCAGCCGCTCGACGAGCCCGATGCCTGCGGCGCTCGCGCGCGCTCCGTTGACCACCAGGTACACATCGGCGGTACGTGCGGCCGGCGCCTGCCCGGCCTGTACCAGCAGCTCGACAACCCGCTCGACCCCCATGGCGAACCCGATTCCCGGCGTCGGCTCCCCGCCGAGCTGGGCGATCAGCCCATCGTAACGGCCGCCGGAGCATACGGCATCCTGGGCACCGAGGGCGTCCGTGATCCACTCGAACACCGTGCGGCTGTAGTAATCCAGCCCGCGAACGAGGCGCGGGTTGATGCGATACGCAATGCCGACGGATTCCAGGGCGGCGCAGAGCGCGGCGAAATGCTCGCGCGACTCCGGGTCCAGATGATCGGTGAGCAGCGGCGCAGCCGCCACGATGGCCTGCATCTCGGGATTCTTGCTGTCGAGGATGCGCAGCGGATTGCCCTCGAGACGCCGCCGGCTGTCGGCGTCGAGCGCGCGCTCGTGGCCGCGGAAGTATTGGACCAGCCGCTCGCGGTAGGCGCGCCGCGAGTCCGGCGTCCCCAGGGAGTTGATCTCGAGCCGGACCCGCCCGATACCGAGTCGGCGCCACAGTCGCGCCGTGAGAGCGATCAGCTCCGCATCGACGTCGGGGCCGGGAATGCCGACCGCCTCCACATCGATCTGGTTGAATTGCCGGTAACGCCCTTTCTGCGGCCGCTCGTGGCGAAACATGGGCCCGAGGCACCACAGTTTGTGCCGCTGACCGCGCAGCATGCCGTTGGAGATGAGCGCGCGCATGATGCCGGCGGTCGCTTCCGGGCGCAGGGTCAGGCTCTCACCGCCCTGGTCGACGAAGGTATACATCTCCTTCTCGACGACGTCGGTGTACTCGCCGATGGCGCGCTTGAAGAGCGCGGTGTGCTCCACCACGGGAACGCGGATCTCCTCATACCCGTAGGAAGCCAGGAGCTCGCGCGCGCAGTCCTCCAACCGCTGCCAGGCGCCAATCTCAGCGGGCAGCACGTCGTTCATGCCGCGGATCGGCTGGATCTCGACCGTCAACTCAGTCTCCCTTCTTCGGTGGCGCGGCGAGCGCGCGCCCATCCGGGGCAATCTGGAATCGCGCGGTGTGATCGGACCGCACGAAATGCGAGAACGAGACCGCGTGCCCGCCGACCGCGATCGTGACAGCGGCGGCGTCCCCCAAGAGGACGATCAGCGGCGGTACGCCCTCCAGCTTGCGTGTCCCGGGTCCGGTCGTCATGCCATAGAGCAACCGCCGGCCGGTGGCATCGTAGACCTCCGTCCAACTGTTGGCGGAATACGTGAGTCTCGCATCGATCTGCCCATGCGCGGTCGCAGCGGCCTTGGCGCTTACCGCGGGAACCGCGCTCGACGATGGCAACACTGGAGTCGCTGCGGCGACGGTCGCGGCAGCGCCAATACCGCCTTGCGGCCCGCCCATCGCGACGCGCATGGGCTGGCCAGGCTGCACGGCCGTCGTCGTGCTGACCGTGAACGGCATGGCACGCGAGGCAGCGGCGCTGTGATGCGACAGGGACAAGCCCCACCACACCGTGCCGGCCACCGCGAAGCCGATCAGCGCGATCACCGCCGGGGCGATGAGTCTGCCGGAGTCGTTCTCGACTGGCTTGGGAACGCGAGTCAGGTCTGGCGCCGCAACACGGGTGCCTTGCGTGTAGAGATCGAACAGGGCGTCGGCCGACTCGCCCACCAGCTCCGCATAGTGGCGCAGGTGTCCCTTGACATACACCGGCGCACCGAGCGCCGCGAAGTCATCCGTCTCGAGCGCCTCCAGCACATCCGGATCGACGTGCAGCCGCTCCGCTGCCTGCAGAATGGTGAGGCGACTGCGCTCACGGGCGCTGCGCAGCCGAGCGCCGATGCCTTCCGCCATGGCGGTCAGCCCGGGTTGCGCCCGAGATCGGCCAGCGAGCGCGCCTGGGCCGAGTCGGGGAAGTCGAGCTGCAGCTTGCGCGCGTAGAGCTCCGCATCGAGCCGATCCCCCTGCGCGCGGGTCACCTTCACGGCCAGCAGCAGCAGGTCCGGAGTCTCCTGGTTGGCGGCGAGGAAGGCCTCGATCTCCTGGCGCGCCTGGGCGAGCTTGCCCAGGGAGAAGTTGAGATCGGCGAGCTGCCACAGGGCCTGGGCGAAGCCCGGCCGGATCGCGAGCGCGTCGGCGAACATCTGCATCGCATCGACGTCACGATGCGCGGAGCGCATGCAGATGCCCGCGTTGTCGTAGGCCAGCTCCGGTGTCGTATAAAGCGGATTGCGCGCAGCCTTCAGGAAGACCTGAACGCCCTCTTCCACCCGCCCGACGCTGCAGAGGTAGACCGCGTAGTTGTTCTGGAAGTCGGGATTCTTGGGCGCCAGGCTCAGCGCCTCGCGGAACTCGCGGTCGGCCTGCTTGGGATCGCCCAGCCGGGCGAAGAGCAGGGCGCGCGCGCTGTGCACGTCCGGATCGTCCGGATTTTCCTGCAGCGCGCGATCGAGCTTGGTCTGCGCGATGGCCAGCTGGCCGCGGCGCATATAGGCAATGCCGAGCTCCGTGTTGTAGATGGCGGCATCGTGCCGCTGCTGCACGACGTGTTGATTCGCACAGCCCGCAAGAGCGCCGGCGAGCACAGCCAGGGCAACGGCCAAACCGCTTCTCGCCGGCTGACAGGCCGTGCGGCTCATGCCTGCACCGCTAAGCCGAACACGCGGCTGCCGAGCCGTACGGTGGTGCGGTCGATCACCCGTCCGGCAAGCTGGCCGCAGGCGGCATCGATGTCATCGCCACGAGTGCGCCGCACGGTGGCCAGCACACCCCGGCGGATCAGCTCGTCACGGAACCGCTGCACCGCCTCCGGCGCGGACCGCTCGTAGCGGGTCCCGGGGAAGGGATTGAACGGAATGAGGTTCACCTTCGCGGGGTGGCCGGCGAGCAGGCGGGCCAGGGCGCGCGCCTGCGCGGGCGCGTCGTTGACCCCCGCGAGCATGACGTACTCGAAAGTAACACTGCGGCCGTTCTGCTCGTCGAGGTAGTGCCAGCAGGCCTCGAGCAGCTCCGCGATCGGATGCTTGCGATTGATGGGCACGAGCTCGTTGCGCAGCTCATCATCGGGCGCATGGAGGGAAACGGCGAGCGCCACGTTGCTGTGCTCCGCCAGCTTGTAGATCTGCGGCACGAGCCCCGAGGTCGACAGCGTCACGCGCCGGCGCGACAGGTCGAAGCCGAAGTCGTCGAGGAAGAGCTCGAGGGCCGGCACGACGTTGCGGAAATTCGCCAGCGGCTCGCCCATCCCCATGAGGACGACGTTGGTGACGATACGCTCGCGCGCCGCCTCGTGCGCGAACGAGCCCGCGAGCTCGCGGTTGGCCAGCCAGACCTGGCCGACGATCTCCGCCGTGGTCAGGTTGCGGTTGAATCCCTGCTGCGCCGTCGAGCAGAAGGAGCAGTCGAGCGCGCATCCGACCTGCGAGGAGATGCAGAGCGTGCCGCGGTCCGGCTCCGGGATGAACACCATCTCGAATGCCTGCGACGCATCGGCGCGCAGCACCCACTTGCGCGTGCCATCGGCGGACTGCTGCGCCGTGACGATCTGCGGCGTGGCGATGACGGCGCGCTCGATGAGCTGGGCGCGAAACTCCTTGGCGAGATCCGTCATGTTCTCGAAGGAGGACTCGCCGCGCTTGTACACCCAGTTCATGAGCTGGCGCGCGCGGAAGGGCTTGCCCCCGAGCTCCCCCACGAACGCCTCGAGGGCCGGGCGCGGCAGCCCCAGCAGATTCGTCGCGGTCGTGTCGGCAGCGGTCATGGCGGACTTCCGCAGCGCTCAGCCGCGCGGATGCAACTCCGTATCGCTGAAGAAATAGGCGATTTCCCGCGCCGCCGTATCCGGCGCGTCGGACCCGTGGACGACGTTCTGCTCGATGCTGAGCGCGAGGTCGGCGCGGATGGTCCCGGGAGCTGCCTTCTTCGGGTCGGTGGCGCCCATGATCTCGCGGTTGCGCGCGATGGCGTTCTCGCCCTCGAGCACCTGTACCATGACGGGGCCGGAAGTCATGTAGCGCACCAGATCCTTGAAGAACGGGCGCTCGCGATGAACGGCATAGAAGCCCTGGGCCTCGCGCTCGGAAAGGCGCAGCATGCGGGCGGCGATGACGGTGAGGCCCGCCTTCTCGAAACGGCGATAGACCTCGCCGATGAGGTTGCGACTGACGCCGTCGGGCTTGACTATGGACAGGGTGCGCTCTAGCGCCATTTCGGGGGTCCTCTCGGGAACGGGTCTGGAAACGAAGCCGGACAGTTTACCCTGTAGATCGTACTCCCGGCAAAAAGGCCGACCCTTCGCCTAGACCGAGAAGCTCTCCCCACAGCCGCACTCGCCCTTGACGTTCGGGTTGCGGAACCGGAAGGCCTCGTTGAGGCCCTGCTTGACGAAGTCCACGGTGGTGCCGTCGATCAGCGGCAGGCTCTCCGGATCCACGCAAACCTTCACGCCGCGGTCCTCGAAGACCACTTCGCCTGTCTGGACGTCGTCGGCGTAGTTCACCACGTACGCGAAGCCGGAGCAGCCGGTCTTGCGCACCCCCAGCCGCAGCCCGATCCCGTATCCGCGGGCGGTGAGAAACGTCTTGATCCGATTGGCGGCGGATTCCGTGAGCGAGATGGCCATATGTGCGATTTTACCCCGGCTCGGGCCAGTGCCGGGCACAGTCCGCGAGCGCATCTTCGACCACTAGCAAGCGACCGAGTTTCTCGACCGGGACGGCCAGGGCCTCGGCCCATTCGGCCGGGGTCCCGGGTGCCAGGTCCGCGCGGCCCCGGCCGCGCACCCGCTCGGTGATCCAGGCGGCAATCGCCAGAGTATGGGGACAGCCATAGGCCTTGAACAGTGCACTCTTCACGACCCCTTTGTCCACGCGGAGCCTGAACCGCACCCATGCCTCCCGGCCGGGCCCGCCGGCTTCCCCGACGACCTCCGCCGCTCCCAGCCCGTCACGAGGCTCTGACGCCGGCGAGAGAGCACGGAGCCGCGTGACCTCCCGACGGATGGCGGCTACGGCCGTATCGATGTGCTGCGGCCGGCTGAACCGCCCGAAGCTCAATCGCAGCGAGCTTTGCGCGAGCTGCGTGTCCCGGCCGAGCGCGCGGAGCACGTAGGAAGGCTCCGCGGACGCTGAATTGCACGCCGAGCCAGTCGCTACCGCCAGCTCGGACAATCCGGTGACCAGGCTCTCCCCTTCGACACCTTCGAAGGACACGTTGAGGATTCCCGGGACGCACAGGGCGCCCTCCCCGTTCGAGTGCACGCCACCCAGCGTCGCCAGCCCCTGCCACAGACGCTCCCGCAAGCTGCCGAGCAGCGCACGCTCCGCAGTCAGATGACCGCTTGCCAGCTCGCACGCCGCGCCGAAGCCGATGATCTGGTGCGTCGGCAGCGTTCCAGGCCGCAGTCCCCGCTCCTGCCCGCCGCCGAAAGCGATCGGCTGCAGGAGCGCTCGCGCCGCAGCGCGCACGTACAGCGCGCCGACTCCCTTGGGGCCGTAGAGCTTGTGTGCCGTGAGCGACATGAAATCCACGGGCAACGCGTGTACGTCGATGGGAATCTTGCCGGCCGCCTGCGCGGCATCACTGTGGAAGAGCACGCCGCGGGCGCGACACGCGGCGCCGATCGCGGCGATATCCTGGATGACGCCGATCTCGTTGTTGACATACATGATCGACGCCAACACGGTGTCAGGCCGCAGTGCGGCGGCCACCGTCCCGGGATGCACCCTGCCGTGGCGGTCGGGTGCGAGCAGGGTGACCGAGAAGCCTTCCTTTTCCAGCCGTTGCAACGGATCGAGCACCGCCTTGTGCTCTATCCGCGAGCTGACGATGTGCCGGCCTCTGTGCGCGTTGGACCGCGCGGCGCCGAGGACGGCCAGGTTGTTGGATTCCGTCGCGCCCGAGGTGAAGATGACCTCACCGCATGCCGCACCGATGAGCGCCGCCACCTGAGCACGCGCCTGCTCGATCCGCTCCGCGACCCGGCGGCCGAACAGATGCGTGACCGAAGACGCGTTGCCGAGCCCCGCGGGCTCGGCGAGGCAACGGCCCATGATTTCGGCCACCGCCGGATCGACCGGCGTCGTGGCCGCATAGTCCAGGTAAACGGGCTCCGTCGCGAGGGGCGCCGCGGACGATCCCGTCATGGCCGCTCCGCAGCGGCGCCTGCCCGTCGCCGGCGGCTCTGCACCGCAGTCAGGATGCCGCGCAGGATGTTGACCTCGTTGCGATCGAGCGCCGCCCGCTGGAACAGCCGCCGCAGGCGCGCCATCAGATGCGTGCCGCCCTGCGTGCGGTCGCGGAAATCGATCTCCTCCAACACCTGCGCGAGATGCGCGAACAGCCGCTCCATCTCCACCGGATCGGCGAGCGGTCCGGCCGCGGGCGCGCTGTCGATCTGCACGCCGCGGGCGCGAAAGAGCTCGTAGCAGACGATCTGCACGGCCATCCCCAGGTTGAGTGACGGATACGAGTCGCTCGCCGGTATCCGGATCAGCAGGTGCGCCGCCTCGAGCTGCTCGTTCGAGAGTCCCGCCCGCTCCGAGCCGAAGAGCACGGCCGCCGCGCCGCGCCGGGATTCCACCAGCAGCCGCTCCGCCGCCGCGCGCACGTCCGCCACGCGGAAATACTGATCGCGTGGCCGCGACGTGGTCGCCGCGATGAAACCGCAGCCGGCCAGCGCCTCGGTGACCGTTGCCACGACCCGGGCCTTCGCCAGCACGTCGTCCGCACCCGAGGCACGCGCGATCGCCTCGCTGTGCGGGAACTGCCGCGGGGCGACCAGCACCAGATTCCCGAGCCCCATGTTCTTCATGGCCCGGGCCACCGCCCCGATGTTGCCGGGATGCGAGGGCTCGACGAGAACGATGCGGATGTCGGGGGTGTCCATGGCGATCTTCTGCTCTGTGTTACCCTAGGGCGGATCCGCGGCGGCCGCAAGAGCCCCGCCTTTCATGCGAGCTTCCGTGCACCCGCTTCTCAATATCGCAATCCGCGCCGCGCGCCGCGCCGGCGAAGTCATCGTCCGCAGCCTCAACCGGCTGGATTCGCTGACCATCACGTCCAAGGGCCGCAACGACTTCGTCAGCGAGGTCGACCGCAATGCCGAGCGGGAGATCATCGGCATCGTCCGCCACCACTATCCCGACCATGCCTTTCTCGCCGAGGAGAGCGGTCGCAGCGGCGAGCACGACAGCGTCTGGATCATCGATCCGCTCGACGGCACGACCAACTTCCTGCACGGCTTTCCGACTTTCGCCGTCTCGATCGCCTGCCAGCAGAAGGGCCGGCTCGAGATCGCGGTGGTCTACGACCCGATGCGTCAGGAGCTCTTCACCGCCACCCGCGGCAGCGGCGCGCACCTGGAAAATCACCGCATCCGGGTCAGCAAGCAACGCACGCTCGAGGGCGCCCTCATCGCCACGGGCTTCCCGTTCCGCGCCAACGCTCACTACATCGATGCCTATCTGCAGATGCTGAAAGCCGCCATGCAGAGCACGGCGGGAGTGCGCCGCCCGGGGGCCGCGGCGCTCGATCTGGCTTATGTCGCAGCCGGCCGGATCGACGGTTTCTGGGAGATCGGGCTCTCGCCCTGGGATACCGCGGCCGGAACCCTCCTCATCCAGGAGGCGGGCGGCCGCATCGGCACGCTCACGGGCGCCGAATACTCCCTCGGCGCTGACGTGCTCGCCGGCACGCCCAAGGTCTACGCGGCGCTCCTCGAGCTCTTCGCACCCTACGTCCCGGAAGTATTGCGCACGACCTGATTTGCGTTGCTCCGCGCGGGCAGCGCGTCCGCCACGCTGCCCCTTGCTGGCTTTGCCGGGACCGCTTGTGTAGAGTCCGGCCGCATGCCAAGCCAACTTTTTGCCACCAAGTCGATCGCCGAACTAAAGGAAGCCGACGCGAAGGGGCAGCAGCTGCACCGCACGCTTTCGGCCACGGCGCTCACCCTTCTCGGTATCGGCGGGATCATCGGTACGGGAATTTTCGTTCTGACCGGCACCGCGGCCGCCGAGCACGCCGGGCCCGCGCTCGCGCTCTCCTTCATCATCGCCGGGATCGGCTGCGCATTCGCGGGACTCTGCTATTCGGAGTTCGCGGCCATGATCCCGGTGTCGGGCAGCGCGTATTCCTACTCCTACGCGACCCTGGGTGAAGGCATCGCCTGGTTCATCGGCTGGAATCTCATCCTCGAGTACATGTTCGCGGTCGCGACCGTTTCGGTGGGATGGTCGGGATACCTGCTCAACCTCCTCGATCTCTACCATATCCACCTGCCGTATGCGCTCTCCCACGCACCCTTCGCGCAAGCCGCGCTCGACAGCTACAAGGTGGTTCGTACGGGCGCGATCCTCAACGTGCCGGCGGTCGCCATCGTGGCCGTACTCGGCACCATCTGCTACATCGGCATCAAACAGTCATCCGCGTTCAACTCGGTCATCGTCACCATCAAGGTGGCGGTCGTACTGATCTTCATCTTCCTCGGCATCGGCTACATGCAGCCGCACAACTGGCATCCATTCATCCCGCCGAACACGGGCCAATGGGGCGTCTATGGGATCAGCGGCATATTCGCGGCCGCGGGCGTCATCTTCTTCGCCTACATCGGTTTCGATGCGATCTCCACCACCGCGCAGGAAGCGAAGAACCCGCAGCGCGACATGCCGATCGGCATCCTCGCCAGCCTGGTCATCTGCACCTTCCTCTACGTGGTCGTCTCGGTGATCCTGACCGGCATGGTCAGCTATACCAAGCTCGACGTGCCCGCGCCCATTGCGCTCGCGCTCACGACCTACAAACCGCAGCTCTGGCTGAGCTCCGTGGTCGACATCGGCGCCATCGCCGGCATGACCTCGGTCATGCTCGTGATGACCCTGGCCCAGGCCCGGATCTTCCTCGCCATGTCCCAGGACGGGCTGCTGCCGAAGTTCTTCGGGCGCGTGCACCCGACTTTCCGCACGCCTTCCGTCGGTACCGTGATCACCGCGACCGCGGCGGCCATCATCGGCGGCCTGTTTCCGGTGGGTATTCTCGGGCAGATGGTTTCGATAGGCACGCTGGCGGCTTTCGTCACCGTGTGCCTCGGCGTGCTGGTTCTGCGTTACAAGCGCCCCGACCTGCCCCGCCCGTTCAAGGCGCCGTGGCCGTGGGTGACCTGTATCCTGGGCGCCCTCATCTGCTTCACGATGATGGTTTTCCTGGGCGTCGGCACGTGGATCCGGCTGGTCGTCTGGACGATCGTCGGCGTGATCGTCTACGTGTTCTACGGCCACCACCACAGCAGGGTGCGTGCGCAGAACGCCTCGGTAGAGACCGCTGGATCAACGCCGAGCTGACTCCGCCGACTAAGGCATGCTGTCGACGGCGCTCTTCTTGACGGTCGGGAAGATGTGCTCGGCCGTCAGGCCGCACTCCAGGGCCACCGCGCTCGAGATGTAGATCGACGAGTACGTGCCGGCCAGGATGCCGATCAACAGCGTCTCCGAGAAGCCCTTCAGGACCGGTCCGCCCAGCACCAGGAGCGCAACCACCACGATGGAGGTCACGACCTTCGTCATGATGGTTCGCGACAGCGTCTGATTGATCGACTGGTCGAGCACGACGTCCGGCGGCAGCCGGCGGTTGCTCTCGAAGCGCTCGCGAATCCGGTCGAAGACCACCACGGTGTCGTTCAGCGAATAGCCGATCACGGCGAGGACCGCAGCGACGACCGCCAGATCGAAGGACGTCTGCGAGGCCGCGAACCAGCCGAGCACCAGAATCGGGTCGTGCATCACCGCCAGGATCGCCCCGAGGGACAGTCGCCAGGTATGAAACCGGAAGGCGATGTAGATGAAGATCAGGATGAGCGTGAAGAAGAGCGCCCACGCGGCGCTGGTCTCGAGCTGACTGCCGACCTGCGGGCCGACGACCGCCAGCTGTTGCAGGGTGGCCCCCGGATTGACGGCCTTGAGCGCCGCCTCGAGGTGCTCGCGCAGCACCTCCTGGTTCATCTTCTGCGGAGGCAGGCGGATCGCGATGTTGCGCGAGGAGCCGAAGCTCTGCACCTGCGGATCGGGGAAGCCCGCGGCGACCAGTTGCCGCCGCACCGCGCCGAGATCGGCGGTCACCGGGAAGGTGGCCTGCGCGCTCACTCCGCCCGTGAAGTCGATGGCGAGATTGAGGCCGCGGGTGAAGAGCATCACGATGGAGGCGACCATGAGGATCGCCGAGAGTCCATACCACACGTGACGTGTGGCCATGAACTTGAAGTCGGTTTGATGGCTGAAAAATTCCACGAGGGCGTCCTGGAGATCGGCGAGAGGCCAACCTTGAGTTTGGTTATATGGGGAGCCGGGTGACCTTGCGCTTGTACCCATACATGAGGGTGACCAGCGCGCGGCTGCCCATGAGCGAGGTGAACATGGAGGTGGCGATACCCAGGGTCAGCACCACGGCGAACCCGCGGATGGCCCCGCTGCCGAACACCCAGAGCACCAGGCCCGCGATGAGCGTCGTGATGTTGGAGTCCGCGATGGCGGAGAACGCCTTCTCGAATCCCGCGCGGATGGCCGCCTGCGGCGTCACCCCTTTCCGGACCTCCTCACGGATGCGCTCGTAGATCAGCACGTTGGCATCAACCGCGATACCCACGGTAAGGATGATGCCGGCAATGCCGGGCAGGGACAACGACGCTCCCATCATGGAAAGCAGCGCCGTCAGCAGCACCACGTTGGCGACCAGCACGAGGTCCGCGACCAGCCCGAAGACCTTGTAGTAGATCAGCATGAAGATGAGCACACCCGCCATGCCAATGACGAGGGCGTCGATTCCCATCCTGATGTTTTCGTTGCCGAGGCTGGGACCGATCACCTGCTCCCCGATCAGGAAGATCGGCGTCGGCAGCGAGCCGGAACGCAGCAGCACCGCCAGATCGCGCGCCTCGCCCATGCCGAGGCCCGTGATCTCGAAGCGATCGGCGAACACCCCCTGGATGGTGGCGTCGTTGATCACGCGCTCGGTGGTGACCGGGCGCGTGACTTTCTTGCCATCGACTGTGGAGGTCTCCTGGTGAGTCTCGATCAGCACTACCGCCATCGGCTTGCCGATGTTCTGCCGCGTGGTGCGCAGCATGTTGTCGCCGGCTTTGCTGTTCAGCGTGATGTCCACTGCCGGACCACCCTGCGAGCCCTGGCCGACGACAGCGTTGGTGAGCTGATCGCCGGTGGCGATCACTTCCCGCTTCAGCAGCAGCGGCATGCCGGTCACGGTGTTGGTGTAGAGCTTGTCGCCCAGCGGGACATTGCCGGTCTGCGCCGCCACGAGCGGATTGGCGGTCGTATCGTTCAGGCGGAATTCGAGGTTCGCCACCTGGCCGAGGAGGTTCTTCACCTCGGCGGAGTTCTGGATGCCGGGCAGCTGCACATCGACGCGGTCCAGCCCCTGGCGCTGCACGATGGGCTCGGAGACGCCGAGCTGATTGACCCGGTTCCTGAGGATCGTGACGCTCTGCTCGATCGCATAGTCCTCGCGCTGCTTCACCTGCGCCGGTGTCATGGTTGCGACCAGCTCATCGCCCGCCGGAGTACTCTGCTTCGTGATCGTCAGGCCCTGCAGAGGCGTCGCGAGCGCCTGCTGCGCGGCGGCCAGGTCGGCGCCGGGAGGGAACGCAATCTGAATCGCGTTCTGGATGTGGCTGCCGCCCGTCGCGGTGAACGTGATGCTACGGACGGGGATCCTGGCGGCCGCCAGCGCGCGGGCGGAGTCCTGCGCATAGCTCTGCAGCAGCTGCTGCACGGCGCTGTTGATGTCCACCTGGTAGAGGAGGTCCAGGCCGCCGCGCAGGTCGAGGCCGAGCGGCATGGGCTTCAGTCCCAGGTCGCGGAAGAAGGCGGGCGCTTTCGGCACCAGCGACAGGGCCGAGATATAGGTCCCCTGATATTTGGCGTCCACCGCGTCGCGACCCTGAAGCTGCTCCGGTACGCCGGGGAACTGCACCATCAGGCGGCCGCTGCTATCGACATAGTCCTTGTCGAAATGCACTCCCTGCTGGCGCAGATAAGCGGCGATCGAGGCGGCTTCGGCCGCCGTCACCGGCGAGTGGTCCCGGTGGGCGAGCTGCAGGGCGGGCGCCGAGCCGAATACGTTGGGCAGCGCGAAAACGAGCGCCACCAGCAGCACGATGACGATGAGGATGTACTTCCAGCGGGGGTATTCCAGCATGGATCAGGCGCTCTTCAGGGTGCCCTTGGGCATGAGGGCGCTCACCTGGAATTTCTGTACTTTGATGCGCACCCCGTCGGCCACTTCGAGGGTGACGAAATGATCGCCGACGTCGGTGATCTTTCCGAGCACCCCGCCGGTGGTCACGACTTCGTCGCCGCTCGCCAGCTTCGACAGGAGCGCCTGATGCTCCTTCTGCTTCTTCTGCTGCGGGCGCATCAGCACGAAGTAGAACATCGCGAACATCGCCGCGATCAATATCGCGAACGAGACCGAGCTGCCGCCGGCCGACGGCGCGCCCTGGGCCCAGGCCACGGGAATCAATGCATTCATGCTGTCACCACATCGGGAAGGGTCTCCGCCGGTGCCTGCGGGCACCCCGGAGAGCGAAAAACCGGCATTATGCCACAGCGTCCGCCGCCGCCCGCCGCGCCAGATGGTCCGCGGCGAAAGCCCCGAGGCGCCCTTCGGCAATGGCCTGGCGCAGCGAGCGCATGAGGCGGAGGTAAAAGGAAAGGTTGTGAATGGTATTGAGCCGGCAGCCCAGGATCTCGTTGCAGCGGTCCAGATGGCGCAGATAGGCCCGCGTGTAGTTCCGGCAGGTGTAACAGCCGCATTCCGGGTCGATTGGGCTCAAGTCCGACTGATGGACGCGGTTGCGGATGTTGATGACGCCGGTCCCGGTGAACAGATGGCCGTTGCGCGCATGCCGCGTCGGCATCACGCAGTCGAACATGTCGATGCCGCGCAAGACGGCGGCGATGATGTCTTCGGGCCGTCCCACTCCCATGAGATAGCGCGGGCAGTCGGCCGGCATGTGCGGGACCACCGTTTCCAGGATGCGCAGCCGCTCTTCCTCCGGCTCACCCACCGCCAGGCCGCCCACCGCCAAGCCCGGCCAATCGAGCCGCAGCAGGGCCTCGAGCGACGCCAGCCTCAGGGTGCCGTGCATGCCGCCCTGTACGATCCCGAAGAGCCCCCCCGGCGGTGAGTCGCGGTGATAGTGCGCATGGCTGCGAGCCGCCCAGCGCATGGACCGCTCCATCGACTCGCGGGCCTGCGCCTCCGTGGCCGGATGCGGCGTGCAGTCATCGAGCGCCATGGCGATGTCCGAGCGCAGCCCCAACTGCACTTCCATCGAGTCCTCGGGCGTCAGTCGGACCTCGCTGCCGTCGACCGGGGAGCGGAACCGTACCCCTTCTTCGGTGATGCGGCGCAGGCTCTTCAGGCTGAACACCTGGAAGCCCCCGGAATCGGTCAGGATCGGCCGCTTCCAGCTCATGAACTGGTGCAGGCCGCCGTGCGCGGCCACGATCTGCACGCCGGGCCGCAGCATCAAATGGAAAGTGTTCCCGAGCACGATCTCGGCGCCGAGGTCATAGAGCTCCTCGGGCGTCATGGCCTTCACCGTGCCATAGGTCCCCACCGGCATGAAGGCGGGCGTCTCGATGACACCGTGTGCGGTCCGCAGCCGGCCGGTCCGGGCCGCGCCATCCGTCGCCGCCAGCTCGAAGACCGGTCTCAAGCGGTCACCTGATTCATCACCAACATCGCGTCGCCATAACTGAAAAAACGGTACCGGGCCGCGACGGCATGCCGGTACGCGCGCAACACCGGCTCACGGCCGGCGAACGCGCACACGAGCATGAGCAGCGTCGACTCGGGCAAATGGAAATTCGTGAGCAGAGCGTCGACCACCCGAAATGCGAAGCCCGGCCTGATGAAGAGACGCGTCTCACCCGACCAGGGCAGCAGTCGCGGCGGCTCTGCCGAAACCCCGGGGCGCTCTGCGACCGCCTGGGCGCCGAGGGCCGCTGACTCCAGGGCTCTCACGACGGTCGTGCCGGCGGCGATCACTCTTCGCCCGGCGGCACGCGCCTGCATGATGGCCTCGCAGGTCGCGGCTCCGACGGAAGCCCGCTCGGAGTGCATCACGTGTGACTGCAGGTCATCCACGCGCACCGGCTGAAATGTACCCGCCCCGACGTGCAGGGTCACGAACGCAAGGCTCACTTTGCGGGCCTGAAGCTCCGCGAGCAGTGGCTCGTCAAAATGCAGGCTTGCCGTCGGGGCGGCGACCGCGCCCGGCTCGCGCGCGAAGATGGTCTGGTATCGCTGCTGGTCGAGCTCGGTCGGGGGCCGCTGAATGTACGGCGGCAACGGCATCTGCCCCCAGCGCTCGAAGAATTCCAGCACCGGCGCGGGCAGGCGGATTCGAAAGAGATCGTCCTCCCGCCGGAGCACCTGGATCGTTCCGCCGGGGGTTGCAATCTCCAAACCCTCCCGGGCGGGCTTGCTGGCTCGCACCTGGGCGAGCGCCTCGTGCTCACCGACGTGCCGCTCGAGCAGCACTTCGACTCGGCCGCCGGAAGCCTTCGTGCCGAAGACGCGGGCCGCCACCACGCGCGTATCGTTGAGCACCAGCAGGTCGCCGGGGGCGAGAAACGCCGGCAGATCACGCACCCGCCCGTCGGCGAACGCTCCCGTCTCCCGGTCCAGCACGAGCATCCGGCCGCCGGATCGCTCCGGCAGCGGCGCCTGGGCGATCAGCTCGGGGGGTAGGTCATAGGTGAAGTCGGTGCGCAGCACGCGCGCATGGTAAAGGCCTGCCGTGCCGCTTCAAAGCGGCCGGTCTTCCCCCACCCGGCCAGGCACGGCGGACTGCGCCGGCAGCGTGGTCGCGACCGAGATCCTGCGGTGCAGCCGCAGGACCTCCAGCGTGATCTTCTCCCCAGGATCATAGGAGCCGAGGATCCGGATCACGTGCGAGCTGTCGATCGGCTTACGGCCGCCAATCGACAGAATGACATCTCCGTCCTGCAGCCCGAGCGCGCCGTTGGGCGGCGCCCGCACCACCAGCACTCCCGCGTCAGTTCCAAAATAGCGGCCGAGTCCCGGGGTGAGGCTGACCAGCTCCAGGTCGGCGACCGGTCCACTCAGGATCAGCGGCGCGCCGCCCCACTGCGGCAGCGCGTCGACTCGCGGCACCGGCGGTAAACCCGGCATCTGTCGTGCGATGAAGAAGACATCCCTGTCCGGCCGAGCGGTAACGACCAGGTCGTGTGTTTCGCCGCCTCGCAGCACCTGCAAATCGACCTTATCGCCCGGTTTCACGCCATTGAGCAGGTCAACGACGCGCCCCGCAGGCTGTTGCCCCCGGACGCTCGTCCCATTCACCGCCACGATCAGATCGCCGACGTGCACGCCCGCCTGCTGCGCCGGTCCTCCGGGACTGACTTCGCGAACTCGCGCTCCGGCATCTGCGCGCGAATCGCCCAGCTGCATGCCGATCAGCACGTGCGCCGGTCCGAAGACTTCGAGGCGTTGCATCATCGGTCCGTACATCTGCGCGGAGAGAGCCGCCAGCTGCTGTGCCGCCACTTCCATGCGCCGGCGCGCCGCATCCATGCGAGCCTGAAGCTCAGCGTCGCGTTTTCGGCTTTCTTCCTGGTCGCGCTGCGTAATGTCCATTTGGGCTCGCACCGCGGCTTCGTCGACGTCGGCCGCGGCCGCCGCAGGAGCCGGAGGCGACGGAGGGGCTGGCGGCACTGCAGGGCCATCTTCCGCGAACGCGGCTGCGGTAGCGAGCGACATGCAAAGCGCCAGGACTGTCGCGCGGGATCCGAAATGCATTCTCATGTGGAGCCTCTTTGGGCGGTCACGGGTTTGCCGAAGCCAACATCTCGGCGTACTGCAGCTGGGCGAGCGAGGTGACGAGCTGCGCCCGCTGCCGGTCCAGAGCGTCGAGCCTCGCGGGCCGGGCGCCAGCCAGCCGCTCAGCACTCGTCAGGTCGTCCAGGGCGGCAATCTGGTCCTGCAGACTGCTTACCGCCGCGCGCGTGCCGACGCGCACGATCACGCGCTCGCGGGGCAGGCCTGCGAGCCAGCCCTCGAGGGCGCGCGTGCGTACCTGATCTTGCGCCTCGCTGAGGTCCGTACGCGCGGTGGTACGCGCCTGCACATGCGCCGGCTCGTGCCGGGGAATCAACCGGCCAAATGGGTAGGCTACGACAACCACAGCCGCCACCACCGACGCCGCGATTGCAGCGGTCCGGTTACGCTCGATGACACGTGTCACGATGGACTGTTGCCGTCGGCGCTGAAACTCAGCCCAGTCATACGGCGCCTCGTCCGACGCTTCCACCGCCGCACGCAGGCGGCGGCTAATATTCTTTGCGGCTATATCGGTGTGCATGCCTCTTGATCCTCCGCTGGCGGCGCCAACCCCTGGCGCAGGCGTGCGAGTGCGCGTGCAAGCTGCGACTTGGAGAAACTCACGGAGCGCCCAAACAGCCCTGCAATTTCCTCGTGCGAGTAACCTTCGACCTCGAACAGCCAGACGACAGCGCGCCCTACCGGCGTCAGGCTCGCCAGTGCACGCTCGACGTCGACCGCGTCAGCAGAAGCGGCTGGTGTGACAGGTAGCAGCCTCGGCCGCGACGAAACGTCATCGTCGGCAAAATCCCAGTGCAGCCGCGCCCGATGCCACGGCGAGCGCAGGTACATGAGACACCGGCTGATCGCGATCTGCCGCAGCCAGGCGCCGAGCGGCGCTTCGCCGCGGAAATCGCCGAGGCGCTGAAAGCAGGCCAGCATCGTGTCCTGGAACAGATCCTCCGCAACCGCCCTGTTCCCCACCAGCCTGCGGATCAGCGCGAATACCGCCGGCGCGACCGCGCCGTAGATCGCCGCCTGCGCCGTCTCCTCGCCATGACGGGCGCGCTCGATCAGCTCTTCGGGTAGCGGAATGTCCGTCAACCGGCTCACGACCTGCTTAGATGCGCGAGCGCGGCAAAACGTTGCAACCCATATGCTTCGGCCCCCTCCCCACCTATACTTACGCCCTCGTGCCCGAGTGGCGGAATTGGTAGACGCAGCGGACTCAGACCATGCAATTGAGCCCCTGGGGAGAAATCCTCAGGGTGAAGCCCGTCAAAGTCGGTAGAGGCCCTGGAGCGGTTCGCTTCGAGCTAATGCCGAGCCAAGCCCCGGGGATCTCCGGGGAAGGTGTAGAGAGCAGACGGCGGGCACCTAACGCCGCAAGGCCACGGTGAAGGCGTGCTCCAGCCCACGAACCCAGCGGTCGCACCGCGGGGCGGCGAAAGCCGCAGCGGGATGAAAATCCGCCGCCCTTAAAAGCGTGCCGGTTCGATTCCGGCCTCGGGCACCACTCCTGATCCGGCAGCGCGCCGCTCCCCAACATGGCGAGCCGTTGCTGCGCGCGGCCGGAGCCCTCTATGGCCCGGCAGGCAGATTGGGCATGACGGCCGTGATATCGAGCCTGTGATGCTCGCGCAGGATCACCAGCCTGATCTTCTGACCCGGATCATACGAAGTCAGGATCCTGATCGCCTGTGAGCTGCTGGCCGGAACACGGCCGCCGATGGAAAGGATGACGTCTCCGTCCTGCAGCCGCAGCACCCCATGAGTCGGCGCATGGATCACCAGCACGCCGCGATCGGTGCCGAAATAGCGGGCCAGCCCCGGTGTCAGGGCGGTGAGCTGCATCGTCCGCGTCGGACGCGCCAGAGGCTCCGCGACGACACCACCGATCGGGAGCGACACCGCCGCCAGCTGGGCCGCCGCCGCGGCGCTCTGCTGCGTCGCATCGAGGCGCGCCTGCGTCCCTGCCTGCTGAGCCGCGAGCTGTCCCTCGAGCCTTGCCTGGTTGGCGTTGAGCTGTGCCTGAATTTGCGCCTGCGAAGCCTCGAGCCGCGCCTGTGCCTGGGCCTGCTGCAGGCTGAGCTGCGCCTGCGCCCTCTCCTGCGCGGTATTCGGAAAGAGGAGCGGCAGCGGTGGACCCGCGGCCGCGGCACGGTGCGCCAAGGCGGCGGCCACTGTGGCGCACAGCGCAAGAAAGGTCGGGAAGCGGCTCGACGGCATACTGAATAGACGCGCGAGCGGCGCAAAAGGTCGCATCGCCGGGCGCCGTCGATTTCCGTCGCGCTCCTTCGTCTACTCGCCGGGGAGCGCATCGAAATCACATGAGCGTCACGAGCCTCAGAATCGCCAGGATCATTGCCGGTCTGCGCCGGGTGGCGCCCTATCTGGCGATCGAGCTGATCGTTCCCGGCGGCTCGATGGTGGCGCTGATTCTCTGGCTGCTCAGGAACCGCGCTCGTCGTGGTGTCGATTGGGGGGGCGGCTCGTCAAGCGCTGGTCGCTGGCGGCATTCACCTGCGTTTGCCGCGCGCCGTGGGTGCCGCCGATTTCGCGGCCGGTGCCTCATTGATCTGACGCAACATCTCCCGCTCGAGCTCCCTGTTCACGCGCATGACGTTGCGCAGCAGAGCCCGGGCTCTGCGCATCCGCTGCGACAGGTAGTCGTCATCCGCGCCGGGCGGCAGCGGGAATTCTGACTGGCTCATCCGGCAGGAAATAACTCAGCCGGCGTCGGGGTGCAACGCATAAGCTGTGCGCAAGCTGTGTATTTCCTGGGACTCATTCCAACAGCTCCGCCCCCGGTCAGGTTGGGGGCGGAGAGCTCAATGCAACTCGGCGGCGCGGTCGATGCTCATGATGGCACCGCGCGCCGCCTGGCGCACCTCGCGGCTCGAATCGCTCAGCGCGCTCTGCAGATCGGGCAATGCGCCACGCGCCGCGAATCCGATTCCGCCCAGGGCGTTGCAGGCGCTGCCGCGCGTGCCGGGATCCTGACTGTGCAACATGGCGCGCAAGCGCGGCACGGCGGTTGCCGCGTCCGCTCCGATGTCGCCGATGTCCTGCGCCACCCAGGCCCTGACATCCGGATCGGAATCCCCGAGGGCCGCTATCAGTGCCGGCAGGGCCGGACGCAGATCGAGTTTCGAGCCGCCATCGGGAAACTGCCACCAGCCCCCGCCCACTACATCCAGCGCCACCGCGACGTGGCGCCGCATCTCCGGGTCCGGGTCGCGAAGCGCGCGAGCGAGCGCGGGGACGCTTGCGGGCCCCAGGGCATGCAGTTGGTCATAGACCCGCTGACGGCGCGACTCGATGGCCGGGAGGCCCTGTGGCCCCGCCTTTGGGGAGCCGACTTCCTGTGTAAACGCGCGCACCGGCAGAGGCAGCTCGCGCAGTTTCTCCACCACGACGTCAGCGGTTGCAGCGTCGGCGTGAGCTCCGCGTGCGTGCGCGGCGATTGCCGGCGGCACGCTCGTCGCGAGAATGATCACGGCGGTCAGGGTCCACAGACGGTTCGTGCGCAAGCGTCCGTCGCCTGTCTGTTGGGAGCCGCGCCCGCTTCTCGCTGATCCGGTCACGCCCTCATCTTAGCATCCGGCCGCGGCTCCGCCGGCGACCCGCCCCCCTCGCGGCCGCGCGGCTCGAACAGCACGATGTCCCCGGGCGCATTCGAGGCGGCAATGCAGTTGCGACCCATCGACTTCGCGCGGTAGAGCGCGGAGTCGGCTTCCGAGATCAGATCCTCCATGCGCTCGCCGTCCTCGGGGTAACAGGCGATGCCGAGGGAGGCCGTGATACATGGCAACGCGATGCCGCGCGAAAAGACGCGCAGCTGCGCGATCGCCTCGCGGATGGCTTCGGCCTTGGCATACGCGTCGTCCATCGAGCAGGCCGGCAGCACGATCAGGAATTCCTCACCGCCGTAACGGCACGCGACATCTTCCACGCGTGTATGACGTTTGAGCACGTGCGCGACGTTCCTCAGCACCTCGTCTCCGGCTTCGTGGCCGTTGGTGTCGTTGAAGTCCTTGAAATGATCCACGTCGAGCATGATGAGCGTCACCGGGAATTCATGCCGCGTGGCGCGCGCGAGCTCCCGCTGCAGTGAGATCTCCAGGTGCCGCCGGTTGTAGAGGTCGGTCAGCGGATCGCGCTCCGAGCCGCTGCGCAGCGTCTCCTGCAGCCGGAGGTTTCCGACGGCGAGCGACAGCTGCTCGGCCAGCGCTGAGGCCAGACGCTGCACGTCCTCGCAAAGACCCTCGGCTCCAGCCCGACGCAGATGCAGAACCGCCAGTGTTTCACCCTGGGAAACCAGTGGCACGCACAGGCAGCAGTCATCACTCTCGCCGACGTGGCGGCAGACGACAGCCGCGCTGGCCGGCTCGTAGAGATGCGGTCTTCCGCGGCGCAATGCCCAGCAGTCCTCCGCCGAGAAGCTCGGCACCGCGTTGACGTCTCCCCAGCCGACCTGCAGTTCCAGCGCGGAATCATCGCGTCGCGAGACATAGAGCGCGCCGCCCACGCCCGGCAGCAGCTTCGGCAGGGCGCCGTGGATCACCATGTTCGCTTCGGCCTGGGAGTGGCAGGTCTGCAGCAGCTCCACCATGTTGCTCATGGCGGAGATTTCCTGCAGCAGCCGGCCCTGCCGGCGAATGGTCCCCTCGAGCGCCGACTCGTAGCGGCGGCGGGTGATGTATTGCAGGGCGAGCAGCGCGACCAGCACGACGGCAAGCCCGAAGAGCGCGCTCGGTGCGACCGAGGTCCAGCGCAGGCCGGGCCCGGCGGCTGCGCCCCGCCCGGATCCCAAAGCGAGCACGCCGGCCGCCACGGCTGCCAGTGCCGCGCCGGCGACGATCGTGCTGACGAGCAAAGGTACCCGGGCGCGGTCGGCCGACCGCGCCGGCAGATCGCTCATATGGAGCCCGGGCACCCGCATGAGAACTGAGTCTCGCCTTATGGCTATTCGTGAAGTACTTCGGCTTCCCTGTCTATTCTCTTGAAAGTCGAGGGCGAATCTGTGATGCAGGTTCGCCGTACAGGCCCGGCCGTCGTGAGCCGTTCACGGATTGAGGGGGCCGCGCCTCAGTGCCCCAGCAACCCTGCCAGATCCGCGCAATCCTGGGCCGGCGCCCCTTCGCGGGCGGCCCCCCGCAGATAGCGCGCTTCCAGCTCCGCCGCCGCAAGCGGCCGCGCGAGCAGAAATCCCTGAACCTCCTCGCAGCCGCGGGCGCGCAGCCACTCCAGCTGGCTCGGGCGCTCGATGCCTTCGGCGGTCACGACGATGTTCAGGGTCTTGGCCAGCGACAGAATGGCGTTGGCAATCGCAGCATCGCTCGCAGAACGGTCGACATCGCGCACGAACGCCTTGTCGATCTTGAGCCGGTCGGGCGGGAAGCGCGTGATGTAGGCCAGCGATGAGTATCCGGTGCCGAAATCATCGAGCGCGATGCGGCATCCGAGCTGACGCAACTTCTCGAGCGCGGTGCGCACCTTGGCGGAGTCGCGCACCAGCACGGACTCGGTGATCTCGATCTCGATGAGCGAGGCCGGCACACCGGCCGCGGCCGCCTCCATCTCGACGACCCGGGCCGGATCGCCGTGCAGGAACTCCTTGCCGGAGACATTGACCGCCACCGGCACGGTGAAACCCGCATCGAGCCACTTGCGCAGTTGCCGGCAGGCGGCGCGCACCACCCAGCTGCCCATCTCCAGGATGAGCCCGCTGTCCTCGGCGATCTCGATGAAGCGGTTCGGCGACACCTCGCCATGCTCGTCATCGCACCAGCGCAACAGCGCCTCCACACCTGACAGGCGCTGATCCTGCACGCGAAACTTGGGTTGGAAGAGCAGGTGGATACGCTCCTCCTGCACCGCCCGGCGCAGCCGCGCCTCGAGCTCCAGCCATTCGCGCAACCGGCTGCTCATCGCCGGTACGTAGACGGCTATCGGCGTAGCGCTCGCCGTCTTCGCCTGGTACATCGCGGTGTCGGCGTGCTTGAGCACCGTGGTCACGTCGGCGCCATCCTCGGGGTACACGGCGATTCCGATGCTCGGCGCCGAGTAGAACTCGAGTCCCTCGTGAAGGATGGGATTCCTGAACGCGGCGCTGCACTTTTCCGCGAGCCGCAGCGCCAGGGCGCGGGCGTCCAGGTCACGCACCAGGATCACGAATTCGTCACCGCCGAAGCGCGCCAGCGACAGGTGCGACGGCTCGTCGGGCAGCTCCGCGACCGCGCGGGTGAGCTTGCCGGCAACCGTACACAACACCGCATCGCCCACCGAGTGTCCGAAGGTGTCGTTGATGCGCTTGAAGCTGTTGAGATCGAGGTAAACGACCGCTATGGCTTCCCCGGATTGCAGCGCCTCGGCGAACTGCCGCTCGGCCGTCTCCAGGCAGCGTTGCCGGTTCGGCAGTCCGGTGAGTGGATCGAAGTAGGCGAGCTTCTCGATGCGCTCGGCCGTAGCCGCGTTGCGCAGGATGTACTCCAACCGCCGCGGCAGCAGCGCCCAGTTCACCGGCTTGGCGATGAAATCGGTGGCGCCGGCCTCGAAGGCGAGGCTGATCGCCGTCGGGTCCTCGTGACCGGTCACCATCACGATGGGCGTGGTGGTGAAACGGGGATCGCCGCGGAGGCGACGGCACACGCTGTAGCCATCCATTCCCGGCATCTCAACGTCCAGGAGGACGATGGCCGCGCCGAAGGAAAGCGCCGCCTCGAATGCTTCCTTGCCGTTGTCGTAGGAAAGCGGCGCGAGACCGACCTGCTCGGCGGCTTCGGCGAGCAGCATCCGTCCGGTTTCCTCGTCGTCCGCGATGATCGCGATGGGTCGCAAGGCGGCCTCGGACTTCATGCGCTCTCCTTGCGCTCGAGCGCCGTCAGCTCCGCGATGAGGGCCGGATGGGCCGAGCGCAACCGCTCCAGAGCGCTCCAGGCGGCCGCCGGGTCGCTCGCGGCGCACAGCTTCTCCAGCCGGCGAACGTCTTCCGAGAACGCCATCGCCCCGACGTTGGCGGCGCTCGACTTGAGCTTGTGGCAGATGCCGCGCGCCGCAGTCAGGTCGCCGCCCTGAAGGGCAGTCTGCAGCTCGCGCAGAGCGGTGGCCGAGCCCGCGCGGAAGAGCTCGACCAGTCTGCTGTAGAGATCAGTGCGCCGGCCGGGAGCGGCGACACCGCGCAGGCGCACGACGGTCGCGTTGTCCAGCTTCGAAAGATCCGTCGCGGCGGCGCCCGGCTCCGCGGCGGCCTCCCCGCTCGTGGTGGAAAGCAAAGCGCTGTTGTCACGGCGCGCGGCGGGCTGCGCCACAGCGTCGCGCGGTATCCAGCGCCGCAGCAACTGCTCGCAGTCCTCCAGTGTATACGGCTTGCTCAGCACATCGTCGATTCCGGCGGCCTGACACCGCTCCAGAACCTGCGCGGGAGTGTGCGCAGTCAGGGCCACGATCGGCACGCGGCGGCTGGCCGCGTCGCGGTTACGCATGAGCTTCGCGGTCTCATAGCCGTCGAAGCCAGGCATATTGAGGTCCATCAGGATGAGGTCGAAGCGATCGGTCGCGCTGCGCGCGAGAGCTTCCGCGCCATCCTTCGTCCAAACGGATGTGCAGCCCAGCGCCGCGAGGTATCCCTGAGCGACCGCCGCGTTGACGTCGTCGTCCTCCACGAGCAGGACATGACCGCCGACGGGTCCGCCTTGGGCGCGGGGGTTGCCGCTCGCCGTCGCCGCACGGGTTGCCGCCGGCTCCGCCTGCGAAGACTTCAGGACGAGCGGCACTTCGATAGTGAACGTCGAGCCGACGCCCGGCGTGCTCTCGACCGTGATGCGCCCACCCATCAACTCCGCGAGCTCGCGGCAGATCGCCAGACCGAGGCCACTGCCACCGAAGCGGCGGCTGGTCGATTCGTCGGCCTGTGTGAAGGGTTGGAATATCTTCTCGAGCGTCGCGGCATCCATTCCGATGCCCGTATCCGCGACCCTGATGCGGGCCAGGGCGCGCTCCGCGCCGCCGATCTCGAGGTCGGCCGCCACCCGGATCTCGCCGTGCTCGGTGAACTTGACCGCGTTGCCGACGAGATTCATCACGATCTGTCGGATCCGGAACGGATCGCCGATGAGGGTGCTGCCCTCGGGCGGGCGCCGATCCGCGGCCGGCGGCCGCACGCTCAAGCGGATCCCCTTGGCCTGGAGGGTGCCGCCGAAGAGATTGGCGCACTCGTCCAGGATGCGGTCGAGATCGATGGGCAGCGCCTCGAGGGCGATCTTGCCCGCCTGCGCGCGCGAGAGATCGAGCAGGTCGTTGACGATCCGCAGCAGCACCTGAGCGGACGAGCGGATGGTCTGAGTGAGCCGCGCCTGCGTCGTCGATTGCGGCGTGCGCGCCAGCAGTTCCGTCATGCCGACCACGCCGTTCATCGGCGTGCGCAGCTCGTGGCTCATGCGGTCGAGGAAGTCGCTCTTGGCGCGCGCCGCCTCGGCGAGCTGCCGATTGCTCTCGGAGAGCTCGCGGGTGCGCGCCGCGACCTCCGCTTCCAACCGCTCGCGCTCGCGCGCCTGGTGCCTGCGCTCGAGGTTCTGCTTGCGCAACCGGTAGGCCGCGAAACCGAGGATCAAAAGCGCGTAGGCCGCGTAGGCCCAGGGCGACGCCCAGGGCGCCGGATTGCGATGCAGGGCGATCCTGAGCGGTGCGCTCCAAACGGAATCCGAGTTGGCGCCGCGGACCTCGAGGACGTGAGTCCCCGACTCGAGATTGGTCAGTGTGATGCGATGCTGCGCGCCGAGATCGATCCAGCGATCGGTCAGTCCCGGCATGCGGTAGGCGATGCGGTTGTGCCGGGGAGAGGTGAAATCGAGGACACTGACATCGAGCGAGACGATGTTGTCGCGATAGTCGAGCGGGATGAAGCGGCGCAGCCAGTAGGGCGTGCGTCCCGGCGCAGGCGCGCCGAGGATTTCGACGCCGGTGAGCGCCAGGCGCGGCGGCTGCGAACGTTCCGTCAGACGCGAAGGATCGAAGATATTGAAGCCGCCGGGGCCGCCGAAGCAGAGGCGGCCGTCGTGCAACCGGAAATAAGCGTTGGTCGTGAACTCCTCGCCCGCGGCGCCGTCAGCGACGTGGAAGGTCTTCACTGCGCCCGTATCCGGATCGAGCCGCATGAGGCCGGCATCGCCGCTAAGCCAGATGCGCCCGTCCGCATCGACCAGCACACCGTTGATGGTGTCACTGGTCAATCCCTGGCCGAGAGAGTACGTACGGAAGCCGATCGACTGCGGCGCGGAGGTGCTCCCCGTCGCGAGCGCGAGGCCGCCGCCGCTCGTTCCGATCCAGACCCGGTCGCGCGAGTCCACTGCGAGGGCGTACACCGTGTTCGCGGGGAGGCTGGACGGGTCGTGCGGGTCGTGGCGGAACACCTTGATCACGGTGCCGTCCGGGCGCGCCAGATCGAGGCCGCCGCCATCCGTTCCGATCCACATGTAGCCCTGCGAGTCCTGCGCGATGGCCGTGACGCTGTCGGCGCTGACAGTACCCGGGACAGATCCGTAGGGTAGCTGCCGTACGAGACCCGTCGCAGGATCGACGATGTTGGCACCGCCACCCCATGTACCGACCCACATCTGTCCATCGCGGGCCTGGAAGATCGTCATGATTCCCGCGGCGCTCAAAGCGCGCGGATCGCCGCGCTTGACTGGAATCCATTCGAGCCTGTCGTGCCGATCGAGTGTCGCGACTCCCTTGTCCATGGTGCCGATCCAGAGCACGCCGCTGTGGTCCTCGCGTAACGACATCACCGTTTCGTTGGCGAAAGCCGTCCGCTGACCGATGAGGGTTCCAATATCGGTCTCGCGGCCGGTATCCGGATCGTATTCGGCGAGACCGCCTCCCATGGAGGCGATCCAGACACGATTGTCGGGCGCATCGGCGAAACTGGTGACGAACTTGCCGAGCCACGCCGGCTGGCGCGCGCCGAGCTCGGCGCTGCGCGGATCCCAGCGGCTCACGCCACCGGTACCGGTGCCTATCCAGACGAGACCGGAGGCATCCTGGTACAGGGAGAACACGGATGAGTCATTCAATGAGTCGGGATTCTCGCGCTCGTGGCGATAGTGCGCGATCGTTCCGGTGGCACGATCGATCAGGTCCAGGCCGTCCGTGGTCCCCACCCAGAAATGTCCCTGCCGATCCTCCAGGAGCGCCTGCACTTCATCGCTGGCGAGCGAGCCGGGCTGCTTTGGATCGTGCCGGAAGACCTGCAGCACATTGCCGTTGGCATCCATGCGGTCGAGGCCGCCGCCGATGGTGGCGACCCACAGGGACCCGCTGGAGTCCTCGAGCACCTGCCAGATGCTGTTGCCGCTCAGAGTACGCGGGTCACCGTCCCGGTGACGGAAATGGCGGAAGGTCCGCTGGTCCGACTCGAGCTCATCGAGCCCCTGATCGGTGCCCACCCAGAGATCGCCGGCGCGGTCGCGCAGCAGCGTGGTGACATGATTGCTCGCCAGCGAGCCCGCTATCGCGGGCTCGTGCTGCAGGCTCTCGAATCGGCCGGTGCGAGGGTCGAGCACGTCGAGACCGGCGTCGGCGGTGCCGATCCAGATCCTTCCCTGCGCGTCGATCACGAGCGTGTTCACCTGATCGCTCGCCAGCGAGTTTGGATCGTGCGGATCGTGGTGATAGACCGTGAAACGGTCGTCCGCGCGATTCCAGCGCGCGAGGCCGCCATTGATGGCGAGCCATAGATTGTGGCCCGGGCCCTCGGCGATCTGATTGATGTAATTGCCCGGCAGCCCGCGATCGTCCCTGGGCGAATACCCGTAGCGCACGAGCTCCTGACCGTCGTAGCGGACGAGGCCGTCCTCGGTGCCGAACCACATGAATCCTTGTGAATCCTGCAGGATGGTGTGCACGCCACCTTGCGGCAGGCCGTCCGCCGTCGTCAGATGCGTCAGAACGAGAGGCGGCTCATCGGCTGCGGCGACCGTCGAGGCCGCCGCCGTCAGCACGAGCGCTGAACCGATGATCCACCGCCTCCAAGCGCCGCGGCGTGCGATTCTCCTCACGACAGGCTCACGGCGCGATCCCTCCCGCTATTGGTTGGGCACCCACGGCACGATCGGCGCAGGTGCCGTCGGGGCCGGGGCCGTCGAAGTGTTCCACCAGGGAACGGTGCGGGCCCAGGCGAAATTGCGGGCCCAGGCGAAGTTCCTCGCCCACGCGAAGTTGTTCGACCAGACATAGGCCTGGGTCCAGGCGAATCCCTGACTCCACGGGTAGCCCTCGCTCCACGCGTAGCCCTGGGTTCCCGGGTAGGCGCTCGACCAGCTCAAACCGTCTCCGGACGCAGGCGTGTCGGGCGTCGAAGACTGCATATTCATGATGTAGTAGGTGCCGTTGGCGGCTTGATTGGCCGGCCCGCCGAAGTGCTCCGTGCCGGCGAGATCGGCGCCGATGTCGAGCCCGAGGTTGGCGCAGTCGACCGCCGAGCTGTTGACCGCCGAGACGGCGTTGATGAGCCCCGCGCCCTGCTGGAAGACGCTGTAGGCCAACGTGCCCGAGGACGTGACCGCGGGCCGCGCCGAATCCATCAGGCGGCATTTGACGTTATCGGGCGTCAGCGACGGATCCTCCTGCAGCATCAGCGCGACGACACCGGAAGTCACCGCCGCGGCCTGCGAAGTGCCGGACATGGTGAACAGCTGCTCGACGACGTCCATCGAGTTCGGATCGATGTTGGCGAGGTAGCTGCCGCTCGCCATCGAGGCCACCATGTGGCCGCCGGGAGCGACCACCTCGGGCTTGACGAAGCCCTCGTAAGTCGGACCCGTGGATGAGAAGGAAGCGAGTCGCCAGTCGCTGGTGTTGTAGGGCTCGTAGTTGTCCGTGAGCGCGCCGACGGTGATGACGTACGGCACGTTGCCGGGCACATCGACGGTCATGGGGCTCGGTCCATCGTTACCCGCCGCCACGACCACGACGATGCCCGCCTGCCAGGCCGCCATCACGGCCTGGTCGAGAGGATCGTTCCAATAGTAGGACTGCGGGCTGGCACCGAGCGACAGGTTGAGGACGCGAATGTTGTACTTCGCGCGATTGGCAACGATCCAGTTGATGCCGGCGATGATGTCGGAATAGCTTCCCGCGCCATCGCCGTCGAGAGCCCGCACGATGACGAGGTTCGCCTGGGGCGCGATGCTGAGATACTGCCCGGCGATGTTCTGCGCGCCGCCGGCCGCGATCGAGGTGATGTGGGTGCCGTGACCGTACGGGTCGCCGGTCACCGGGCCCGAGCCGCCATTGGTCACGTCCACGGTGGCAAGCACGCGCGCGCCGTAGTTCTGCGTGACGTCCTGCCACAGACCGGAGTCGAGCACCGCGATGGTGATGCCCTTGCCGGTGACGCCCGCCTGCTGCAGGGTATCGGCGCTCACCACCATCGGATAGTTCGTCTCATACGTCAGGGTGAGCGCGGCGACGCCCTTTCCGTCCTGGGTGCCCGTGGCGGCGCTCAGCGTCGACACGAGAGGAGCCGTGACGGTGCTCGTCACGGAATTGCCGGTCACGGAGGTGGCGAGCGGCAGTGCCGTGGTCGTAACGCTCGACACCACCGGATTCGTCGCCAGTGTCGAGTTGACCGAATTCGCTGTCGTGCTGGCCGCCGTAGTGAGGCTGCTCGTCAGGCCAGAGACAAGCCCCCGCGCCTTGACCGATCGATCCGCGAAAACGCGCACGGTCGGAAGGCCCCGCAGGCGAGCCGCCTGACGCGAGTCGAGCCGCGCGGCCACGGCGTGGATGATGGGCAGCTCGCGCTCGAGCGTCCCGTGCACCCGCAGGACGCTCACGCGGGCAGCCGCCGAGTTCGCTGCCTGCACGATGTACAGGCGGGTCGCGGCGTGCACCGGCGGCGCGCCGGCGGCCAGTGCGATCACGAGGATCGACGTCGGAATCAGGCGGGGAATGCGCATCGGAGCACGCTCTGGTCATGGGTTCTCGTTGTGCGCATTCTGCGACGGTGTGACGCTTCTCTCAGTCGAGCCGCCCGCACCGCCCCGGGCCGCGAATGTGAGACGCGTCACATAATGATCCGGTCAAATCAGGTCGATGTTATGTCCAACTCATCGTTCAGATAGAGATCGCCGCTGCCGTAAGTGCAGCCGAGCTCCAACAGGGCATCACGGGTTTCAGCGTCGTCGACCCCCGTCGCGATGGGCACGATCCCCAGCGCAGTGGCCATCTGGATGCCGGCGCGGCAGACCTTGCGCGCGACCGGATCGGCGCGCAGGGCCGCAACCCAGGCGCGGTCGAGCTGCAGACCCCAGATCGGCGCCCGCGCGAGCAGGTCGAGCGAGCCCACTCCGCGCCCCACCTCATCGACGATCAGACGCAGTCCCAGGCGCTTCAGCGGCTCGAAATGCGCCGGCTCGCGTGTGATGAACACCTTCTCGGCGACACGCAGCTCGAGCCGCTCGGCCGGCACCGCGCCCGCGGCGATGAGACGCGCTACGTCGTCAACGAAGTCCTCGTGCAGCACGTGGTGGCGCAGAGCGCCGAAAGAGATGCGCACCTCCGGCCCGCTCACCGCCGCGAGCCGCGAGAAATCCTGGCGCAAGCGCGCGAGTACGGCCCGAGACAGCGGCGCCGAGAGTCCGGTCGCCTCCGCGAGGCGCAGGAATTCCGCCGGGCGGATCTCGCCGCGCAACGGATGCGGCCAGTGCAGATAGCCGACACAGGCGGCCAGGCGAGCGCGCTCGAGATCGTAGCGGCCCACGTAGCGCAGCCGGATATCGCTGTTGGAAACCGCGTTGCGCAGCTCGCGGGCGAGATCGATGCGCGCCAGCGCGCGGATCCTCATGGTGTCCGTGAAGAAGCGAATCCCGCGCGCGGCGGCCGAGCGCCGCGCCTCGATCGCGGCGGCGCGCGCCTGCTCCAGCAGCAGCTTCGGTGTCGAAGCGTCCTGCCCCAGGACCGCGACGCCGGCGTTCGGAGTCAGATGAAATTCCGCGTCACCGGCGCGGACGGGCTCGCGCAAACTCGCACAGACCTGCGTCACGCACGCCTCGATCGCCTCCCGGTCGGCGCTCTCGATGACCATGGCGAGCAGGGCTTCGCTCAACTGTCCCAGGTACCACTGCGGGCTCGTGCCCGCCGAACCCGGCCCCGCCGCCGGCGGCAGCGGCAGCCTGCGGATCGCTGCGCTCATGATCTGTTCCGACAGTTGCGAAGCCAGCACCTGCGCGATGTCGGCGATCCCGTCGATGTGGATGACCGCGAGCGCGACGGGCGTTTCGCGCAAGGCGGCCCAGGAGAGCGATTCCTTGAACCGCTGCAGGAAGCCGCGCCGATCGAGCTGCGGCGCGGGGCGCGCGCCCGTGTCGGCGGCCTCCTCCGAGTGGAGGCTGACAGGCGCCCGCACGATGCAGATCGCGCGGTCCGGACCCCGGGGCGAGACCCGCGCCGTGTACTCGCTGCCGCCGCTCATGAAGCGGGCCTCGATCGTCGTACGCTCGGCGATCGCCTTGCGCGTGAGTTGCTTGAGGAATGCGGCGACGGACGCTGGCCAGGAAGCCTCCAGCGGCTTGCCGCTGGCCGCCAGGCTCGGCCGCAGGCCTGCCGTATCGCGGCCGCCGCCCTCGGCTATCACGAACCCGTCCTTGCCGATCAGCAGGGCAAGATCCGGCAGCGCGTCCACCAGGAGGTGGGCGGCGTGCGCGGCACCTTGTCCCGATCCTGCATCGGCGGCCGCCGCGGCATCGGCGCGAAAAGGTGCGGTGTGACGCTTGGCGGAAATGGGATCGCTCCCGGATTACGTAAAGGGTCACGCGGGCTGCCCCGGCCGGCGAAGCCCACGCTCTTCGCACAGTAGCCCGAAGCGGCAGGTGGGTCCGGGATGCAGCTCGCGGTTGTGCGCCACGGGCGCGCCGACGACGTCGAGGTCCGCAGCAACACTGGTGAATGTGATCGCCGTCACGCGCCGCTTTCACCCGCAGCGGAAGCGTGAAGTCCGATGACGCCCGGCGGATCGCGAGCACGTAATGTCGTGCTCTCCATGCGCAGCCTCGTATTCAGCCCCGTGAAATCAGGCGGAGCGGCGGCAGCCGTTGGGTGGGCCGTCCTGCTCTTCCTGCTGCTGTGTGCCGCCCGGCCGCTTACGGCGCGGGCCGAGTGCTTCCAGATCGCCGACCCCACCTATCAGGCCCTCGACCCGCTCGTCGACAGGAACGCGACCCAGGCGCTGTCGGCGGTCGCGACGCGCCTGCGAGCGCTGGAGCGGGCCGGCGCATCGACGGCGGACCCGCGGGAGCTCGCTTCGCTCTACGCGGTGCAGGCGGATGCCTACTCGATTCTCGAGCTCGATGACGAGTCGCTGGCCGCCGCGGCTCGCGGGCTGGCGCTGGTGAAGGGACCCACGGACGGCCTGCGCCTCGAGATGCTCTATACGGAGGCCTACAACGTCCGCACCCAGGCCCAGATCCAGGCCATCATGGGAGTCATCGCGCAGGCGCGCACCCACCAGCCTGCAGGCTCGCTGTCCGATGTCTGTCTGGAGATCGCCCTCGGGGCACTCGAGCGCCGGGCGGGTCAATACGCCCTCGCCACCCGGACCGACACCTCCGCCTATCGCGATTCCGAGTCTCCGGAGCGAGCCCAGGCGCACACCGATGCCGCCATCGAGCTGGCTACGGCATTGGAGAGCGTCGGCGATTACCAGGAGGCGCTGACGCTGGTAGGCGAGAGAATCGCCTGGGATGCCGCGCAAGGCGACTCACTCGACCTGTCCGTGTCGTACTTCGTGGAGGGACAGGTTCTCAACAAGATGCGCGCGTTCCGTACCGCCATCGCGAACTTCGAGCGGGCGCGAACCATCAGCGTCTCCCTCGGAGACCGCCAGGGCATCGCCTGGGACGACATGGAGATCTGCCAGGCGCTCATCGAGCTGAACCAATATCAGGCGGCGCGTGCCCGCTGCAGCGACGCCGCGGCGGTATTCGCCGCCAGCAAGGCCACTTACGTGTTGAAGGAGACACAGGAGTACCTGGCCGAGATCGATCTTCACGACGGCCATGCGGCGCAGGCTCTCGGGATCCTCGACTATGTGCTCGACCATCAGGGCCAGGACATGGACCCGAGCGGCGTGGGAGTCGCATATCGCGCACGTGCGCAAGCATACAGCGCGCTGCACGACTACCGCAGGGCGTATTCCGACCTGGAGGAGTATCTGCGCCGTTACCGGGCGGAAAATCTGGCGCGCAGCATCCGGCTGCAGCAGACGGTCAAGGAGCGCTCTCTCGCCGAGAGGGAGATCGCCCGCAACGCCGTTCTGAAACACCAGCTGGAGCTGACGCGCCAGCGCGCGACACGCCAGACCGAGACACTGCGCTGGGTGGCGGCGGCGGCCACGGCAGGCGCGCTCGTGATCGCCCTGCTCTCATATATCCTGGTCACGACGCTGCGATATCGGCGGCAGCTCGTCCGCCTCGCGACGGAAGACAACCTGACCGGCATGCCGAATCGCGGGCGCACCGTGGAGCTGGCGAAAGCCGCCTTGGAAGCCGCGGCCGAGCAACGCCGGCCGCTGACGATCGCCATCATGGATCTCGACCATTTCAAGGCCATCAACGACCGCTGCGGCCACGCGACCGGCGATCACGTGCTCAGGGAGTTCGCCCGTGTCAGCCGCGGCTCCTTGCGGGCGGCGGATACGCTCGGCCGCTGGGGCGGAGAGGAGTTCCTGCTCATCCTGCCCGACACAACCCTGGATGCCGCCTTGGCCAGCGTCGAGCGCCTGCGCGTGCTGGCTCTCGCGATCCAGGTGCCCGCCGCGGAAGGGGAGACGCCCATCCGCGTCACCTTCAGCGCCGGGCTCGCCACGACGGCCGATGGCGCGCGCTCGCTCGATGAGATCATCGCGCGCGCCGATACCGCGCTGTACGAAGCGAAGAACGAAGGCCGCGACCTCGTGCGGATCGACCAGGAAAGCTATCAGGCGGCATCGACCGGCGTGCGCCGGGCGCTGCAGCTGCGCTAACCGGGACCGGGCGGGTACGCGGGCAGATGCGGCGGCGGCGGCGGCAGCCCGCCGGGATGCCCCTGCAACTTGCCGAGCAGGTAGCTCACCGCCGCCTCGAGCTGCGCGTCGTGTCCGGCTTCGAGCTCACCCGGCGTGTCCTCGATCTCCGTATCCGGCGCGACCCCGTGATTCTCGATCAGCCAGTCGGAATGCAGTCCGTACATGGCGCTCTCGGGGATGGTGATGTAGCCGCCATCGAGCAGCATCCATTCGCCACGAATGCCGCGTACGCCGCCCCAGGTGCGCGTGCCGATGAGGGGCCCCAGACCGTACTTGCGGAAGAAGTACGGAAAGATGTCGCCGTCCGAAGCCGAGTAGTGGTTGATGAGACACACCTTCGGTCCGTCGATGAGCTGCTGCGGGATCGGCGTCCCGGCCCACTCCCGGTCGGTGAAGAGGCCGACCAGCACGCGCCGCAACCGCTCGAGCACGATCTGATCGATGAAGCCGCCGCCGTTGAAGCGGTCGTCGACGATGAGCGCGCGCTTGTCGAGCTGCGGATAGAACTGGCGGATGAACTGCTCCATGCCGAGCGATCCCATGTCCGACAGATAGATGTAGGCAATCTTGCCACCGGAGAGGCGATCGACAACGTCGCGATTGTGCGCAATCCAGGCATCCTCACGCAGTGACAGCTCGGTGTCCACGGGCATCACAGTCACCACCCGGCGCTTGCCGTCGGGGGAGCCGGCCAATGTCAGCTTGATCGTCCGCCCCTGCTTGCCGACGAGCAGGCTGTAAGGATCGGTCGGCGCGCGCAATTCGACGCCGTCGATGGCGAGCAGGTAGTCACCCTGATGCACATCGAGCCCCGGAGCGGCGAGCGGCGCGCGGTACTGGTCCCGCGTGTTGTCGCCCTGATAGATCTTCGCCAGCCGATAGCGCCCCGAGGCGCGGTCGAGCGCGAAGTCGGCACCGAGGAACGCCGTCGGCACGCGCAGGTCCGGCGGTATGTCGTCACCGCCGCCGACATATGTATGCGAGTTGCTGAGCTCGCCCTGCATCTCGCCGATGATGTAGTTGAGGTCGCTGCGCGAGCCGGCGAGCGGCAGCAGCTTGGCGTAGCTGGCGTGCACCGCATTCCAGTCGACCCCGTTCATCTTGTCGTTGACGAACAGATCGCGCTCCAGGCGCCAGGCGTTGCCGAACATCTCCGCCCATTCCTCGGTCGGCAGGATGCTGATCCTCATGTGGCCGAGATCGAGCTGCTTGCGGGTCTTGTCGGCATCTCCCGGGGTGGCGTCGGCGAAGAAGTAGTCCTTGCCCATCTGGTAGAGAACCTTGTGACCGTCCGCCGCCAGCGAATAGGCGCCGAGCCCGGTCAGCACCGTCGCATCCTTGCGCGTCGCCATGTCGAACACGTGCAGCTCCGGCTGCTCCCCGGGCAACGGTCCGTCGATCATCTGCGGCGGCAGAGTCATGTAGTAAACCCGATCGCCACGAACGTCGAGAGTCGCGATGTTGGCTGGCGCGATCGGCAGCGGTACGGCCCGTTGCATCAATCCCGCCAGTTCGATCGTGATCGGCGCGGTGGCCGTAGGCTGCCACTGCGCGCCGTCGTCCTTGGCGCTGGGGTGATCGCCGTCGTGCTTGCCGCCATGGTCGCCGTCGTGGCCGGCGCCGGAGCCACCCTTCCCATCGTGGCCGTCGTGGGCAGGCTCGGCCAGCGCGCCCTCGTCGGAGCGCGGCGCGAACGGCGACGGCTCATCGCTCCTCAGGGTGGCAACGTAGACCCCGGTCATCTTCAGGGTCGCGATGTTGAATTCCGACTGACTCAGCGTCGGATTCTCGTGCCGCGTGGAGAGGAAATAGAGATATTTTCCGGCGCGATCGAACGCCGGCTGGAAGTCGTTCGACAGCGGATCACTGACCCGCGTGGCCTGATGCGTCTTCAGGCTGTACAGCCAGATATTCGTCTGCTGGTTCTCGCCGGTGATGCTGTAGGCCAGCCACAGCCCGTCGGGCGCCCAGGTGTAATCGTGGATCTCGGCGAAGCGGTCTGCGGCGACGAGCCGCGGGTTGCCGCCCGAGGCCGCCACATACCACAGCCGGTGCTCGCCGTCGGAGAACGCGATGTTGCGTCCGTCCGGCGACCACTCCGGAGTGTAGAAGTAACCCTGCTCGAAATGCGTCAGCAGCTTCTCCGGCCCTCCTTCGGCAGGACGGGTGGCGATCTCCTGCTCGCCGGAGCCGTCGGTCGTGTAGGCGAGCGTCTTGCCATCCGGCGACCAGGAGGGATGGTCCTCGTCGGCAGCGGATGTGGCCGTCACATCGCGCGTATCGCCATGCTCCGCCGGCACCGTGAAGATGTCGCCGCGGGCGGAGAACGCCGCCCGGGCCCCGTTCGGTGCGGCACTGAAGTCAGTGTCCTGCGCCATGTCGCGATCGCGGATCAGCTTGCTCGCATCCACCCATTGCGGCCCGGTGCGCGCGCCGTCATCCGGCACGGTCACCGAAAGCTTGTGCAACGCCTCGGAGGGAAGATCCAGCACATACAGATTGCCGCCCTGCTGGAAGACGATGCCGGCGCCTGATCCACCGGTGCCCAGACTCGGGAAGTCGATGTCGTAATCGGTGAAATGGGTGATCTCGCGGAACGCGTGCGTATCCGTGTCGTAGACCCAGATGTTCTGGCGCCGATCGGCGCCGTGGTCGGAAAGAAAATAGATCGCCTTCCCGTACCACATCGGGAAGGTCTCCGTTTGCGGCCAGTCGGTCACGTGCCGCAGCTGGTGGGTGTCGAAGTCGTAGATATCGATGTTCTGCGCGAGCCCGCCCGTGTAGCGCTTCCAGGTGCGGAAGTTACGCATGATGCGGTTGTAGGCGATCTCGTGGCCGCTCGGCCCGTAGCTGAGAAAGCCACCGCGGTCGAGAGGCAGGCGCACCGGCAGACCGCCGGTCACGGGCACCTCGAACAACATGCCGTACCAGGAATTCCAGGAAGTGAGGCGCGTCAGGAAGACGATGTTCTTCGAGTCCGGCGTCCACGTCACCACCATGTTGTCCGGTCCCCACCGCAGGGGCGCTGCCGGCACCACGTCGGAAGTGAAGGTCAGGCGTCGGGCGGGGCCGCCGCCTGCCGGAATGACGTAAACATCCCGGTTTCCCTGATACTCCCCGGTGAAGGCGATCCACTTGCCGTCGGGCGAGAAGCGCGGCAGCACGTCATTGCCAGGGTCCGTAGTGAGACGCGACGCCGTGCCTCCAGTGCGGGGGACGGACCACAGGTTGTCATGGGACACGAAGACGACCGTGTCGCCGTGCAGGGTCGGATAGCGCATCAGCGTATGATCCGCTTGCTGTGCCTGCGCAGCTGCGGCAACAGCGCCCAGAGCCACGGCCAGACCCCAGCGGCACAAGCCGCGAACCGTCATTCCGCTCATCACAACCCCGCTTCCGCCGCTGCAGATCGCACGGCGCCGGCATTCTAGCAACCCGCCCGCGGTGAGCGGTGCAGCTTGTCGCGCCGGGGCCTCGGCCGGGCATCGACCGCGCGCCCGCCAGGCATCGACCGGGCATCGACAAGGGTGGAGCTGGCCCGTATCCTCCCCGAACACCATGAATTTCTGCCCCCAGTGCGGCGCCCCGGTCGAGTTTCGCGTACCGCCCGGCGATCACCTCGCCCGCCACGTCTGCGATGCCTGCGGGACGGTCCACTATCAGAACCCGCGACTCGTCGTCGGCTGCGTGCCCGAGCATGCCGGTCGGATCCTTCTCTGCCGGCGCGCGATCGAGCCGCGGCGCGGCTTTTGGACCGTGCCGGCCGGCTTCATGGAGAACGGGGAGACCCTGCAGGAGGCCGCGGCCCGCGAGTCGCGCGAGGAGGCCCTGGCCGAGGTCGAGATCGGCTCCCTCCTGACCGTGGTGCACGTGCTGCACGCCCAGCAGGTACACGTCTTTTTCCGCGCGAAGCTGCCGGTGCCGGAGTTCGGCGCCGGCACGGAAAGCCTGGAAGTGCAGCTGGTCCGCCCGGAGGACATCCCCTGGCCGCAGCTCGCCTTCCCGAGCACGGAGTTCAGCCTGCGGCGCTATCTGGAGGATCGTGCCGCGGGCATCGAGCCGCATCACTTTGCCTCGCTCGATCGGCGGCTCAGATAACGAGGTCTTGTCTCACGACGCCCGCGTGGCAGAATAGCCTCTTTCGGCGCGCGCTCCCGCGTGTGCAGTGCGAAACACTCATGACCTTTGTCGTTACTGAAAACTGCATCAAGTGCAAGTACATGGACTGTGTGGAGGTCTGCCCCGTGGACTGCTTCCACGAGGGACCGAACTTCCTCGCCATCGATCCGGATGAGTGCATCGACTGCACTCTGTGCGAGCCGGAGTGTCCCGCCGAGGCCATCTTCTCCGAAGAGGAGTTGCCGGCCGGTCAGGAGCAGTTCAAGAAGCTCAATGCGGAGCTGGCCAAGCAGTGGCCCGTGATCACGGAGAAGAAAGAAGCGCCGGCGGACGCCAAGGAGTGGGACGGCAAGCCGGACAAGCTGAAAGTCCTGGAGCGATAGGAAGTCTCAGAGGGCCGTGCCACTGACCTTCCCGGGTGGCAGGGCACCCGGCCCGGCCGATCCCGAAGGCACCGCCCTCACCCCCTTGGGTGATGCTGCGAGTGCAGCTCTTTCATGCGCTCGCGCGCGACGTGAGTGTAGATCTGGGTCGTAGATAGATCGCTGTGTCCCAGCAGCATCTGCACCACCCGCAGGTCCGCACCGTGGTTGAGGAGGTGCGTCGCAAAGGCGTGCCGCAGCGTGTGGGGCGAGAGCTCCTTGGAGATCCCGGCCTTGCGCGCGTAACGCTTGATGATGTGCCAGAACGCCTGACGGGTCATGCGATCGCCGCGGCGCGTCGGAAAGAGAAAATCGGTCTGGCGCTCGAGCAGGATCTCGCCGCGCGAGCCGTGCTCGAACTCCGTCAGCCAGCGCACCGCCTCCTCCCCGAGGGGGATCAGGCGCTCGCGATTGCCCTTGCCGAGGATGCGGATCACGCCCTGGTTGAGATTGACCTGGCCGTGCCGCAGGTTCACCAGCTCGGAGACGCGCAGTCCCGTCGCGTAGAGCACCTCGAGCATCGTCCGGTCACGATTGCCGAGCGGATCACTGACCACCGGCGCGCCGAGCAGCGACTCGACTTCCTCTTCCGTGAGGGATTTCGGCAGCGAGCGGCCGATCTTCGGCATCGCGATCTGCGCGGTGGGGTCTTCGTGGATGCCGCCCTCGCGCACCAGGTAGCGGAAGAAGCGGCGGAAGCTGGAAAGCTGCCGCGCGGTGGACCGGGGCCGGGCGCCTTCGCGCACCCGCCAGGCGATGAAGTCCTGCAGGTCCGCGCGCGTGGTGCGGTCCATCGGCACCTTGCGCTCCGCCAGCCAGCGGGCGAGCGCGGTCAGGTCGGCGCGATACGCCGCCAGGGTGTTGGCCGACAGGCCGCGCTCCAACCAAACGGCGTCCAGAAAGCGTAACACCGCCGGATCAGTGGAGTCGGCGTGAGGAGTCGTGGCAATTGCGGCAGAATGGTTCGACAATTCCCGTCTCGTCCCGCAGGTTGCGGTCAAGTTAGCGGCCGCAGTATGGTGAGGCGGCCCGATGGCCCGACGTGATGACCTTCACATCTGAGTCCGAGCATTAACATAAAGAGAACCGCATCACATTTGCGGGCGCTCGCCTGGGCGCCCGCGCGCGTCGTCTACGCGCTGTACGCCGCGCTCACCTTCCTCGCGTTGGGGCTTGCGGCGCTGCTCGCCGCATTGATTCTGCCGGGGGTGTACCGCCGGCGGGCGGCGGCTCACGCGATCGCGCGCGCGTATCTATGGATGGCCGGCATGCCGCTGCGCGTGCACGGCATCGAGCGGCTCGCGGCCGGTCAATGCGTCGTGGTCGCCAATCACGCGAGCTACCTCGACGGCCTGGTGTTCACAGCCGCGCTGCCCGCCCGCTTCAGCTTCGTCATCAAGCGCGAGATGTCGTCGGTGCCGCTGATGGGACTGTTCCTGCGGCGCATAGGCTCGGAGTTCGTGGAACGGTTCGATCGCAACCGGGGGGCGAGCGATGCGCGCCGGCTGCTGCGCAATGCCGCCAGCGGCCACTCGCTGGTGTTCTTTCCCGAGGGCACCTTCACGCGCACGCCCGGCCTGCTGAAATTCCATACCGGCGCCTTCGTGACCGCGGCGCGCGCGGGCTGTCCCGTCGTTCCGGCGGTGGTGCGCGGCACACGGGCGGCGCTGTCCCCGACCGGTGCGCTGCCTCGGCCGGGCCGGATCGAGATCGAGCTCCTGCCCCCGATCCACCCCGAGCCGCAGGCCGCAGAGACCTCCGCCGCGGTGCTGCGCGATCGCGCGCGGCAGGCCATCCTGCTGGCGCTGGGGGAGCCGGATCTCACATGTTCCGGCGATAACGGCCGCCCACCCCATACAGAGCATTCGAGATCTGCCCCAGCGAGCAGGTCTTGACCGATTCCATGAGCTGCGCGAACACGTTCTCCCCGCCGCAGGCGGCCGCCTTCAGCCTGTCGAGCGCTGCCGGCGCTCGCGCGGCATTGCGCGCCTGGAACGCACGCACGGCAGCGACCTGATCCTGCTTCTCCTCTTCCGTGGAGCGGATGAGCGCCGCGCCGGCATGCTCCTCAGCGCCATCGGATTTGGAGAGGAATGTGTTGACGCCGACGATCGGCAGCGTGCCATCGTGCTTGCGGGTCTCGTAGTAGAGCGACTCTTCCTGGATCTTGCCGCGCTGATACATCGTCTCCATGGCGCCGAGCACGCCGCCGCGCTCGGAGAGCGCCTCGAATTCCCGGTACACCGCTGCCTCGACCAGATCCGTCAGGTACTCGATCGCGAACGAGCCCTGCCAGGGGTTCTGCGTCTTGTTGAGTCCGAGCTCACGGTTGATGACGAGTTGGATTGCGACCGCGCGCCGCACGCTCTCCTCCGTGGGCGTCGTCAGCGCCTCGTCATAGGCGTTGGTATGGAGGCTGTTGCAGTTGTCGAACAGCGCGTAAAGCGCCTGCAGTGTCGTGCGGATGTCATTGAACGAGATTTCGCGCGCGTGCAGGCTGCGTCCGGAGGTCTGCACGTGGTACTTGAGCATCTGACTGCGGGGCCCGGCGCGGTAGATATCGCGCATGGCCCGCGCCCAGATGCGGCGCGCGACCCTGCCGATGACGGCGTACTCCGGGTCCATGCCGTTCGAAAAGAAGAACGACAGGTTCGGCGCGAAGTCATCGACCGCCATCCCGCGGGCGAGGTAGTACTCGACGATGGTGAAGCCGTTGGCGAGCGTGAAGGCGAGCTGCGATATCGGGTTGGCGCCCGCCTCGGCGATGTGATACCCCGACACCGACACCGAATAGAAGTTGCGCACCCGCCGGTCGATGAAGTACTGCTGTACGTCGCCCATCATCCGCAGCGCGAACTCCGTGGAGAAGATGCAGGTGTTCTGCGCCTGATCCTCCTTCAGGATGTCGGCCTGCACCGTGCCGCGCACGGCCTGCAGCGTCTCGGCCTTGATGCGCTCGTAGACTTCGGCCTCGAGCAGCTGATCGCCGGTGACCCCGAGGAGGGCCAGGCCCGAGCCGTCGTGACCCGCCGGGCGCTCGCCTTTGTATACGGGCGGGGCGATGCCGCGCTCGCTCGCCGCCCGGTGCAGGTCGGCGATGCGGCGCTCCGCCTCGCTCCAGCGCCCCGTGCCCCGCAGATGACGCTCCACCCGCTGATCGATGGCGGTGTTCATGAACATCGCCAGGATCATGGGCGCCGGCCCGTTGATGGTCATCGAGACCGAGGTGGACGGCAGCGTCAGGTCGAAGCCCGAGTAGAGCTTCTTCATGTCATCGAGCGTTGCCACCGAAACGCCGGAGTTGCCCGTGCGCCCGTAAATGTCGGGACGGGTGTCCGGATCCTCGCCGTAGAGCGTCGTCGAATCGAAAGCGGTCGACAGCCGGACCGCGTTGCCACCGTGCGCGAGGTAATGAAAGCGACGGTTGGTCCGCTCCGGAGCGCCCTCGCCCGCGAACATTCGCGTCGGGTCCTCCTCCTCCCGGCGGTAGGGGTAGACCCCCCCGGTGTAAGGATAGGAGCCGGGCAGGTTTTCCGTGCGGATGAAGCGTAGCAGCTCGCCCCAGTCGGCGAACCGCGGTACGGCAATCTTGGGCACGCGCTGGTGCGACAGCGTTTCGGTGTAGTTGTCGCCGGTGACTTCCCGGTCGCGCACCTTGTAGCGGTAAGTCTCATCCGTGGCGGCGCGCGCGCGGGCCGGCCACGCCTTGAGGTCGTTGACTCCTTCGGCGCCGACCTCGTCCAACGCCCGGTTATAGGCGGCTCGAAGCTCGCGCCGCGTGGCGTCGACCGTGGCCTCCGTCACCGCCGCCTCGTCATAACGATCCAGCGGCGCGGGAAGCGCGGCGTCCCCGAGCGCTTGCAAGGACTGATAGAGACCCGATGCGCGCCGGGCAGCGGCGGCCTGACGCTCCGTCGCTTCCTGCACCGAGCGGCCGCTCTGCGCGATCTCAGCCAGGTAGCGCACCCGTCCCCCGGGAATGAGCGGCTCGCGCGCCGTCAGCTCGATGGGCCCAGGGTCGGATACCTGCCAGCTGGCGGTGCCGATCCCTTTGGCGGCGAGGCCGGCACAGAGCGCGGCGAAGAGACGATTGACGCCTGGGTCGTTGAAGCGACTGGCGATGGTCGGGAATACCGGCACGTCCGCGTCGGGCAGGCGCGCCTGCGCCGGATGATTGCGCCGCCACTGCTTGCGCACGTCCCTCAGACTGTCCTGGGAGCCCCGCTTGTCGCTCTTGTTGAGCACGATCAGATCGGCATAGTCCAGCATGTCGATCTTCTCCAGCTGGCTTGCGGCCCCGTACTCGCTGGTCATGACGTACATCGAAACGTCGACGAGATCGACGACCTCCGTATCTGCCTGACCCGTGCCCGCGGTCTCGACGATGATGAGATCGAAGCCGGCCGCCTGGTAGAGCTGGATCACCTCTTTCAGCACGGCCGAGGTCGCAAGATGCTGCCGCCGGGTCGCGAGGGAGCGCATGAAGATGGCGTCGGAGCCGAGGCTGTTCATCCGGATGCGATCGCCGAGCAGCGCGCCGCCGCTGCGGCGACGGGTCGGATCCATGGCTACCACGGCGATCTGACGGTCGGGAAACTGCCGGGTGAGGCGCGCCAGCAGCTCATCGGTGAGGCTCGATTTGCCGGCGCCGCCGCTGCCGGTGATGCCGAGGACAGGGGCCCGTGTGCGCGATCGGGTCAGCGCCCGTCGGATCTGCTCCGCGTTGCCATCCCCCGCAGGGGCGTTCTCGAGCAGCGTGATGGCGCGGGCGACCTGCGCGTGATCCCGCGCATTGAGGGGCCGGGGCTCATAGGCCGGTCTGACGGCGGATCGCACACGCGCGAATACATCGTCCACCATGCCGTTGAGGCCCAGCTTGCGGCCGTCTTCCGGCGTGTAGATGCGCTCCACCCCATAGCGCTCCAGCGCCTCGATCTCGTGCGGCGCGATCGTCCCGCCGCCGCCGACGATGACGCGGATGTGCTCGCACTTGAGCTCCCGCAGCATGTCCACCATGTAGGCGAAGTACTCGTTGTGGCCGCCCTGGTAGGAGCTCGCGGCGATTGCGTCCGCATCCTCCTGGATCGCGGCTCTGACGATATCGGCCACGCTGCGGTTATGTCCCAGGTGGACCACCTCGGCGCCATGCGCCTGCAGCAGGCGCCGGATCATGTTGATCGCGGCGTCGTGACCGTCGAAGAGCGAGGCCGCGGAAACGAACCGCAGCGGCGGACCCGGGCGGCCGGGATCGCTCTCGGGAGGGACGGCGGCCTGGGGAAGAGACTGGGCGGCGGCCTGGCCGCCGGTGCTGGACTTGGGTGCCATGGGGGTGCTCGCTTGCAAGCTCGCGGCGGAGGGAATACTTTACCTTTACGCGCCGGTAGAATGGCTACTGGTGAGTATGGTCCACGGCCGCCCCCGGGGTCAACGAGGGCCGCGCGGAAGTGCCCCGGACCTCGCTATACTGGCCCGCGCACCCCTTTTGCGTGAGCGACATGCCGAGCAACCGTCCCAAAGCAGGCTCGCCGCAGGCGCCGTCGCCGGCGGCCACGCGCGACGATCCGCCCGTGTCCCCGTGGCGGGCCAGCCGCGAGCGGCTGCGCGACCGCGAGGTCAAGCGCGATGCGGTGATCCGCGCCGCCGCCCGCGCCTTCAACCGCAAGGGCTATCACAACACCTCGCTCGATGACATCGCCGCGGCGCTCGAGGTGACCAAGCCCACCGTCTACTACTACGTGAGCAACAAGGAGCAGCTGCTCTTCGAGTGCTTCGTCGCGGGCATCGAAGGGATCCGCGCGGCCGTTCGCGAGGCGCGCTCGCTCGCGGTGCCGGCACGCGAGCGGCTGCAGGCGGTGCTGCGCCGGTACGGCGAGGCGGTCGCCTCGGAGTTCGGCTGGTGCATGGTGCGGGCGGAGGACCAGGACCTCTCGCCGGACATGAGCGCGCATATCAAGGCGATGAAGTCGGAGATCGATCAGGGCATGCGCCGGCTGCTGCGCGAAGGCATCCAGGACGGCTCGATCCACCCCTGCGATCCCAAGATGACCGCCTTCGCCCTCGCCGGCGCGCTCAACTGGATCGCCCACTGGTATCGCGAGAACCAGGCGATGACCGGAGCAGAGATCGCCGACGCCTTCATTGCCGTATTCGAGAGCGGCCTGCGGCCCCGCCCAGAGATTTCCAACGAGGATCCAACATGTCGCAAACCGAAGTCGTCATCCTCTCGGCCCGGCGCACCCCGATCGGGGCGTTCCAGGGCGTCCTCGCGCCGGTAACCGCGCCGCAGCTCGGCGCCGCCGCGGCCAAAGGCGCCATCGAGGCCGCCGGTATCGGCGCGGCCGATGTGCAGGAGGTCATCCTCGGGTGCGTGCTGCCGGCCGGGCTCGGCCAGGCGCCGGCCCGCCAGGCTGCCATCGGCGCCGGTATTCCGCTCGCCACGCCCGCCACCACGATCAACAAGATGTGTGGCTCGGGACTGAAGGCCGTCATGATGGCCGCCGACCAGATCCGCGCCGGCAATGCGCAGATCGTGCTCGCCGGCGGCCTGGAGTCGATGACGAACGCGCCTTATCTCCTGCCGAAGGCCCGCGGCGGCTACCGGATGGGCCACGGCGAGGTGCTCGATCACATGTTCTATGACGGCCTGCAGAGTCCGTTCGACGGCAAGCTCATGGGCTGCTTCGCCGATGCGACGGCGAGCAAGTACCACTTCAGCCGGGAGGACCAGGATGCCTTCGCCGCAGAGTCGGTGCGGCGCGCGCTGCACGCCATGGAGTCCGGTCAATTCGACGCCGAGGTCACCCCCGTCACCGTCAAAGGCAGGAAGGGCGAGACGGTGGTCGCGCGCGATGAGACTCCCGGCACCTGCGACGTCAGCCGGATCTCAACGTTGCGGCCTGCATTCGGCAAGGATGGAACAGTGACCGCGGCCAGCTCCTCGTCCATCTCCGACGGCGCCGCGGCTCTAATCATCGCCAGCGCCGAGGTCGCGGCCGCGCGCGGACTCAAGCCGCTGGCGCGCATCGTGGCACAGGCCAGCCACGCGCAGGAGCCGGAGTGGTTCACCACCGCTCCCGTCGGCGCCATCCGCAAGGTCCTGCAGCGGCTGGGCTGGAAGCCGCACGATGCCGACCTGTACGAGATCAACGAGGCGTTCGCGGCAGTGACCATGGCCGCGATGCGCGACATCGACATCGATCACGCCCGCGTCAACGTCAACGGCGGCGCCTGCGCGCTGGGCCATCCAATAGGGGCGACCGGCGCCCGTATCCTGACGACTCTGCTGCACGCGCTGCAGCGACGGGGCGGCAAGCGGGGCATTGCGTCCCTCTGCATCGGCGGCGGCGAGGCGGTGGCGGTCGCGATCGAGCTGATCGGCTAAACTCTTTTTGGTGCGCTGGATCCGGACTCCTGCCCGGCCCAGCGATGCTTTCGGCAAAGAGCGTGGTTTTTGCCGAAAGCTCCGCCACCTGCGGCGGCGGGACACATCCGTGTGCCTGGGGTTAGTCTGGGGAGCATATGAAGATCGAAAACGCCCGCGCCGTCGTGACCGGCGGCGCCTCGGGGCTCGGCAACGCGGTCGCGCGCCATCTGGTCGCGCTCGGCGGCAAGGTCGTCATCCTCGACGTTCAGGATGGACCCGGCCGCGGGGCGGCTGCCGATCTCGGACCCGCCGCCGCCTTCGTCCGCTGCGACGTCACCTCCGAGGCGGAAGTCAGCTCCGCCATGGAGGCGGCCCAGGCTCGGATGGGCGGCATCAATCTGCTCGTCAACTGCGCCGGCGTGATCGGCGCCGGCCGCGTGTTGGGCAAGCAGGGTCCGATGGCGGGTGACTTCTTCACCAAGGTCGTGCACATCAACCTGATCGGCACCTTCCTCTGCGACAAGGCTGCCGCGGCGCTGATGCAGCACAACGCGCCGAGCGAGGACGGCGAGCGGGGCCTTCTGGTGCACACCTCCTCGGTGGCCGCGTTCGAGGGCCAGATCGGCCAGGCGGCCTATGCCGCAACCAAGGCGGGGCTCGCCGGCATGACGCTGCCCATTGCGCGCGAGCTGGCCAGATTCGGCATCCGCTGCATCTCCATCGCCCCCGGCATCTTCCACACGCCGATGATGGATTCGATGAGCGCCGAAGTGCAGGCCTCCCTCGCCAGCCAGATCCCCTTCCCCA
>Ga0335075_10000293_pt1 | contig 91587 bp, 84 predicted proteins | sample Lox_Sample_24_FD_206723 | JGI IMG/M metagenome (GOLD analysis project Ga0335075, IMG submission 206723) | Soil microbial communities from Loxahatchee National Wildlife Refuge, Florida, United States - Lox_Sample_2.4 | ecosystem: Environmental > Terrestrial > Soil > Wetlands | place: USA... | reverse complement strand
ATCAACGCGGACGGGTTCGGCGTGGGCTGGTACCCGGCGGCCAATCTCGAGTCGGCCAATCTCAAGTGGGCCAGCCCCGAGCCGGCCAGGTACCGGCAGCCGGTCCCCATGTGGGGCGACGAGTCCTTCGCGGACGTGGCCAGGGTGACGCAGTCAGGCGCAATGCTTGCGGCCGTCCGTAACGCCACGCCGGGCGCCAGCCACGGGCCTGCGGCGAACGCGCCGTTCCGGCACGGCCAGTGGCTGTTCAGCCACAACGGGGCCGTCGACGGGTGGCCGGAGTCGGTCGGCGGGCTGGCCGCGACGCTGCCGGCCGTCTCGCTGCTCGAACTGGAGGCCCGGGTGGACTCGGCGCTGGTGTGGGCGCTGGTCCTTGACCGGCTCCGCCGGGGCCTGGCGCCGGCCGATGCGCTGGCCGACACGGCCGAGGCGGTGCGTGCCGCTGGGGTGACCGGCCGGTTCAACCTCCTGCTGACCGACGGCCGGGTGATCGCCGGTACCGCGGCGGGCCACACCCTGTATTACCGGCGGACACCGGAAAGCGTCACCGTCGCCTCCGAGCCTGGCGACGATGAGCCCGGCTGGATCGAGATTCCCCGGGGCGCGCTGGTGACCGCGACGCCCGGGCAGGTCAGCGTCACGCCGCTGCTCGCCCTTAACGCCATCATCACGGGCCGGCCCGCAGATGAAACCCCTCCGGACGGAAGGATCACGACCGTTGACATCACTTGACCGCAGGCTGCCACCAGGTTTCCTAGGCGAGTCGCTCCGCGCGGACGCGCGGGCGGGCCTGGCGTCGAACCCGAAATCGCTGCCGCCCAAGTGGTTCTACGACGCGCAGGGCAGCGCCCTGTTCGAAAAGATCACCGAACTGCGCGAGTACTACCCGACCCGTGCCGAGCGGGAGATCCTTGTTGCCCGCGCGGCTTCGATCGCGACCCTGACACGGGCCCGGACGCTGGTGGAACTCGGCTCGGGGTCGTCGGAGAAGACCCGGCTGCTGCTCGACGCGCTGCGGGCGGCGGGTGCGCTGCGGTGCTACGTGCCGGTTGACGTCAGCGAGCCTGCGCTGGCCGCGGCGTGCGACGCGCTGTCGGCCGAGTACCCAGGGCTCGACGTGCGGGCCGTGGTGTCCGACTTCGAGGAGCACCTCGGGTTCCCGGCCGACGGCGACGCACCCGCGCCCCGGCTCGTCGCCTTCCTCGGCAGCACGATCGGGAACCTGATGCCGGACCAGCGGGCCGCATTCCTGACTCGGGTCCGGGCCGAGCTGCGTCCCGGTGACTTCTTCCTGCTCGGCACCGATCTGGTCAAGGGCCCGGCCACGCTGGTCGCCGCCTACGACGACGAGTCGGGGGTCACGGCCGAGTTCAACAAGAACGTCCTCGCGGTGCTCAACGCCGAACTCGGCGCCGACTTCGACCCGGACGCGTTCGAGCACGTGGCGGTGTGGGACGTCGCGGCCGAGTGGATCGAGATGCGGCTTCGCTCCCTGGACGACCAGACCGTGCACCTGCCTGCCATCGGGCTCACCGTCAGCTTTGCCGCCGGGGAGGAGATGCGCACCGAGGTGTCGGCCAAGTTCCGTCGCCCCGTGGTGGAGGCCGAACTGGCCGCGGCCGGCCTGGCGATGCGCGCCTGGTGGACCGATTCCGCGGCTCAGTTCGGCCTGTCACTGTCCGTCCCGGCCTGAGCCGGGTTACTCGGAGAAGAAGTGCGTCCGCGGCCTCTCGAGCCGCTGCCCATCCACCGCGATGTCGACCTTCTCGTTGTAGAAGGCAATCAGGCCGGCGATCGGCTGCAGCTGGCGGGTCGGGAAGTCATACGACCAGGCCAGGTCCTTGTGTACGGTACCGCCCGCCAGGACGGACCAGTAGCCGCTGGTCGTTCCCTTGTATGGGCACGCGGTCATGGTGTCGGCGGGGATCAGGTGCGCGAAGTCGACGTCGGTCCGGCTCAGGTAGTAGCGCGTGGGCAGCCCGGTTTCGAAGACCATGACAGAGGAGCACGCGTCGGCCAGCACCACGCCGTCCAGTTCCACCCGGAGCGGGCGGTTGGAGCGCAGCGCATCGACCCGGGTGTACGGGCTGCGCGGATGGACGAACACCTGCTCGTCCTCCTCGAACCAAGCGTCCATCGCGGCCCAGTCGAACCGGACGGTGCCGCTCAGCCCGTCAATGGGCGAGGAGGCCAAGACCCGGGCCGCCCGCGGCCGGTGTAGTTCCCCGACGCGCAGCCCGCGAAGCTCCGCCGCGCCCTGCCGGGTCTGCTGGGTGTGCCCCTCAGATTCGAGCAGGTCCTGCCGCACGTCGGCGAGCGGAATGTAATACTGCGGGTAGTACGGCCATTCCCAGACGTACAGCGCCCGGGTGGTGTCAAGCACCTGCTCGCCGCCGAGGAACGCCCGGATGCGGCGCGGCACCGGCTCGACCTGGTTCACCGTGGTGACGGCGGGCGGATAGTCGCTCATGCTCAGCTTCCTCCTCGGCAGATTTCCCAACGGATAATGATCGTGCCATGTCGAGGACAGGCCGACCGCTCCGACCCGATGGTGAGAGCGCCGACCGGGCGCGCGACAGCGAAGGGCACGCGGATGAAGTATTTGCTGCTGATCTACGGCAACCAGGAGAAGTGGGCCTCGATTCCGGCTGCGGAGTGGCCGGAGGCCATCGCCAAGCAGGACGCGTTCAACCAGAAGTACCAGGCGACCGGTGAGCTGATCGGCGCCTACGGGCTGGCCGACGCGGCGGCGGCCAGGCTGGTGCGCAGGGAGAATGGCCTGCCGGCCGTGACCGACGGACCCTATCTGGAGACCAAGGAGTACATCGCGAGCTTCTACCTGCTTGACTGCGAGAGCGAGGAGCGCGCGCTGGAGATCGCGGCGGACATGCCCTGGGCGGATGTGGAGCCTGTGGAGTTCTGGCCGGTCCTGCACGAGGCCAAGCCGGACCTGTGACCAGGGCCCGGGGCGTCGAGGACCTGCTGCGGGAACTGGCGCCGCAGGTCCTCGCCGCGCTGGTGCGCCGGTACGGGCAGTTCCACCTGTGCGAGGACGCCAGCCAGGAGGCGCTGCTTGCGGCGGCCGTGCAGTGGCCGGCCGAAGGGATACCGGACAACCCGCGCGGCTGGCTGATCACGGTCGGCTCGCGCCGCCTCATGGATCAGGTCCGTAGTGAGCAGTCCCGGCGGGACCGGGAGGAACTGGTCACGATGGCCACGCCGCAGTCCGAACTGCTCGGCGCGCCGGCCGACGCTAGGCCCGCGGACCGCGATGACTCGCTGGCCCTGCTGTTCGGCTGCTGCCACCCGGACCTGTCAGCGCCCAGCCAGGTCGCGCTGACCCTTCGTGCCGTTGGCGGCCTGTCCACAGCGCAGATCGCCGCGGCCTTCGGGGTGCCGGAGGCGACGATGGCGCAGCGCATCAGCCGGGCCAAGCAGACGATCAGGGACAGCGGGTCCGACTTCAGCCTGCCGCCAGGGGCGGAGAGGTCGGAGCGGCTGCGCGCCGTGCTGCACGTGCTATACCTGGTGTTCAACGAGGGCTACACCGCAAGCGATGGGGACGAACTGACCGTGCCCGCGCTGTCGCGGGAGGCGATCCGGCTCACCCGCTGGCTGTACCGGCTGCTGCCGGAGGACAGCGAGGTGGCCGGCCTGCTGGCGCTGATGCTGCTGACCGACGCGCGGCGGGCCGCCCGTACGCTGCCCGATGGCTCGCTGGTGCCACTAGCCGAGCAGGACCGGCGCGCGTGGGACCCGGAGCAGATCGCCGAGGGGACCGCGCTGATCAGCCGGGTGCTGCCGCGCGGCCACGCCGGCCCCTACCAGTTGCAGGCGGCCATCGCCGCCGTCCACGACGAGGCCGCGACCATGGCCGACACCGACTGGCCGCAGATCCTCGGGCTTTTCGACCTGCTCGAGCTCATCGCGCCCAACCCGTTCACCATGCTCAACCGCGCGGTGGCCGTGGCCATGGTGCACGGCCCCGATGCGGGCCTGGAGATCTTGGCCGCGCTGGCGGAGGACAAGCGGATGGCGCGGCATCACCGGCTGTTGGCCACACGGGCGCGCCTGCGCGAACTGGCCGGTGACCGGGACACCGCCGCGGCCGATTATGCCGAGGCGGCGCGGCGTGCCACCAGCCTGCCCGAGCGCCGCTACCTGGCCATCCAGGCCGCACGGCTGAATCCCAGGCACGCTGCCAGGTAAACGGCCGGCTCGGAATGAGAGGTGTCAGGCCGTTCCTTGTGGGTACGGGGCGTAGCGTCATCGGTGCTGACGGTATCCATCGGTGCCGTGGTACGGCCGCAGTGAGGCGGCCCACAGGGAGGGAACACCGTGAGCGAGTTCAAAGACGACGCCGAACAGTTCATGGATAAGGAGCAGCAGAACCAACAAGGTCAGCAAGGCCAGTACGGACAGGACCAGGGCCAGCAAGGCCAGTACGGCCAGGATCAGGGCCAGCAGGACCAGTACGGGCAGGGCCAGGACCAGGGCCAGTACGGCCAGGACAAGGGCCAGCAAGGCCAGTACGCGCAGGACCAGGGCCAGCAAGGCCAGTACGGCCAGGAGCAGGGCCAGGGCCAGGGCGAGTACGGGCAGGACCAGGACGATCAGGACCAGTACGGCCAGCAGGGCCAGGGCCAGCAGTCCGGGTATTAGGGCGGAGCCTTGGCGCGTGCCGCGCCGTCGACTCGTCGCAACGCGCGGCGCGCGCCGAGGGCGGACAGCGCGCACCAAGGACCGTTCGGGCTAAAGAAGGTCCTGAATTATCCCGAACGGACCGGGGTTCGTCTTCCCCGGCCACCGCAGACGCGCCTTGCGCGTGTCGCCCAGAGCGATGGGCCTTTGCTCCATGCGGCTGTCTCGCTCGGCCTGGCATGATCGTGAGTATGACCGTGGTAAGGATCAACGCGATCACCGTGCCCGCGGACAGCGGCGACGAGCTCGCCCACAGGTTCGCCGCCCGGGCCGGTGCGGTGGACAACCAGGACGGGTTCGAGGGATTCGAGCTGCTCAAGCCGACCGACGGGCGTACCACCTGGCTGGTGGTGACCCGATGGCGGGACGATGAGGCGTTCCAGGCCTGGCTGCACTCTCCGGCCTTCGGGCACGGGCACCGTTCCGCCGCCGAGCGGGCGGGCGGCCCCGCTCCGTCGCCGGTCGGGATCAGTAGCGAGCTGTGGTCGTACGAGGTGGCGGGCGGATCGTCCGGCTGATGGCCCGAGCGATGAGGCTCGCAGTTCTCGGTTAGGTTGGACCGGTGGAGCTGATGATCCCGGTCCCCGCCGGAGAGATATGGGCGCAGGACACCGGCGGCGACGGAACCCCCGTGGTGCTGGTCAACGCGAACTGGAGCACAGCGGAAATCTGGTCGCCCCTGATCGGCCTGCTCGGCCTGCTCGGCGGCCGGTTCCGCGTGATCAGGTACGACGACCGCGGCTACGGCCGCTCGCCGGCTCCTTCGGTTCCGTTCACCCGGCTGGCGGACCTGCGGGCCGTCCTTGACCACACGGCAGTAACGGCCGCGGTCGTCGTCGGCCACAGCGGCGGCGGCGGGACCTCGCTCGGCCTGGCACTGTCCGAACCGCAACGCGTCGCATCGCTCATCTTGATCGCTCCGGGAGCGCCGGATTATCCGTGGCCGCAAGACGATCCCTACCTGGGCGAGTTCGTCAGGCTGTTCACGGCAGGCGACCGGGAAGGGCTGGTCAGTCTCGGGCTGAAAACTTGGGCGGCCGCGGGCGACGACGCCCCGGCTGCGGCCGAGATCAGCGCCGCCGTGTCGGGCTTCTTCACCGTTGGTGAACTCGAGCAGCAGGGCCCGCCCGCCTACCAGCGGCTCGGCGAGGTGCGGGCGCCGGCGGTGGTGATCCGCGGCGACCGCGAGTACCCCATGGTGGCCGACAGCTCCGACCGTATCGCGTCCCGCATCCCCGGCTGCCGTCACCTGGTCATCGCCGGTGCGGACCACCTGCTCCCGCTACGCGCCCCGGATCGGCTGGCTGAGATCATCACGGGCCTGACGTGCTTAGCCGACGGGCTGGCCAAGCTCTGTGGCAAACTTCCGCAAAGCAGGCCGATCGTCGCCTCGTCGCTGACATGGGGGTGGAATGCCTGGGCTCACCGTCGCGCGGATCGCTCTGGGCTGCGGCAACTTCGGCGGAATCGGCTCGGCGCCGGAGTTCTTCGGCCAGGGGCTGACCGAGGACCAAGCGCTGCGCCTGATGGACGCGGCCTGGGAAGCCGGCATCACGCACTTCGACACGGCTGACGCCTACGGCGGCGGGCGCAGCGAGCGGGCGATCGGCCGCTGGATCGCCTCGCGCGGGGTCCGGCCGCGGCTCACGACCAAGACGTTCAACCCGATGGAGGCCGGCACGGACCACGGCCTGAAGCCCGACCGGATCGTCCGCCAGCTCCGCTCAAGCCTGGACCGGCTGGGCGTCGACCACGTCGACCTGTACCTGGCCCACGAGTACGACCCAGACGTCCCGATGGCCGAATCCATCGCGGCGTTCGGCGCCGCCCAGGCGGACGGGCTGATTGGCGCCTACGGGGTCAGCAACTTCGACGCGCCACAGCTTGCGGCCGCGCTCGCGGCGGGCGCTCCGGCGGCTATCCAGAACGGCTATTCGCTGCTCGCGCGGCAGGATGAGCGGGAGGTCCTCCCCTTCTGCGCGGAGCGAGGCGTCGCCTATCTGGCCTTCGGCCCGCTGGCGGGCGGCTGGCTGACGGGTAAGTACCGGCGCGGCGCGGCGTACCCGGCCGGCTCGCGGATGACCCAGCGGCCCGAGCCGTACCGGGAATTCGTCACGGACCGGACCTTCGAGGCACTGGACCGGGTCCAGGCGATCGCGGACGGCCGTGGCACCTCCATGGCCGGCCTCGCGCTGGCCTGGCTGATGGCCGACGACCGGGTAACCCAGATCGTGACCGGACCGGGCCGCCCGGAGCACCTGGACAGGATCGTCGAGGCCCTGGAGCACCCGCTCACCGAACAGGAACGGCGCATGGTGTCCGTAGCCGTGGCCGGCCTCGTTCCGAAGGGGGAACCGTGATCGAGCTGGCGGAGATCGAGGCGGCCCGGACGCGAATCGCGGGCTCGGTGATCCGCACGCCGCTGCTGCGCCTGCACGTGGCGGACGCGCCAGCCGAGATCTACCTCAAGCTGGAGAACCTCCAGCCCATCAACTCGTTCAAGATCCGCGGCGCGACCAACGCGGTCATGACGGCATCGGCCGACGCCCGGGCCAAGGGCCTGGTCACCGCGAGCGCGGGGAACATGGCGCAGGGAATCGCCTGGACGGCGCGCGCGCTGGGCGTCCCGGCCACGATCGTGGTGCCCGACCACGCGCCGTCGGCCAAGCTGGATGCGATCGAGCGCCTCGGCGGCCGGGTGCTGAAAGTCCCTTACGACGAATGGTGGAACATCATCGTCACCAGTCACGTCGACGGGGTAGAGGGGCTGTTCGTGCATCCGGTCCAGGACCGGGCGGTGATGGCGGGCAACGGCACGATCGGCCTGGAGATACTCGAGGACCTGCCCGATCCGGACGCGATCGTGATCCCGTACGGCGGAGGCGGCCTGACGGTCGGCATCGCCAGCGCCGTCAAGGCGCTCCGGCCCGCCACGAGGATCTTCACCGCCGAGCCCGACACCGCGGCCGCGCTGGCCGCGGCGCTCGCCGCCGGGCATCCGGCCGACGTCGACTACCGTCCGTCGTTCGTCGACGGCTCCGGCAGCCGACGGGTCTTGGACAGCATGTGGCCGCTGGTCGCGCCGCTCGTGGACAGCGCGCTCGCGATCCCGGTCACCGAGGTCGCCGACGCCGTGCGCATGCTCGCCGAGCGCGTCCGGATCATCGCGGAGGGGGCGGGAGCGCTGGCGCCCGCGGCGGCACTGAGCGGCCGGGCCGGGACCGGGAAAGTGGTGTGCGTGGTCTCGGGCGGCAACATCAACCTGGGCACGCTCGCGGAGATCTTCGGCGGGGCGCAGACCTAGCGCGCCACTGCGTCCAGGGCGGCGAGCAGCCGGTCGACCTCGCCGGCGGTGTTGTAGTGGATGAAGCCGAGCCTGACCGACTTGTCGCGGTAGCCGAGGCGCTGGTACAGGCCGAGCGAGTACCAGGAATCATGGGCCCAGACCCCGATCTGCTCATCGGCCAGCCTGGCGGCTACGTCCGCCGCGGCCACGCCCTCGACATTTATCAGGAACGTCGGCACGCGGCCGGCCATCCCGGGCAGGCCGTAAACGGTGACCGCCGCGGGTAGGCCGTCGAGGAACCGCTGGCCCAGCGAGCGCTCGTAGGGGACGATCGCGGCGAAGCCCCCGATCGAGTCGAGATAGTCGATTGTCGCGTTGAATCCGGCGAGCAGCTCGTACGACTGCGTGCCGGTCTCGAAGCGGCGCCCCAGCGGGCTGGTGGGGGCCGGCCGGGCCTTATAGGGACGCCAGCGCTCGATCACCTCGGCCCGGCCGTAGGCCATGCCGAGGTGCGGTCCGCAGAACTTGTACGGCGAGCAGATCACCACGTCCGCGCCGACATCGCGAACGTCGATCGGCTCGTGCGCCGCGTAGTGGACCGAATCCACCCATGCCAGCGCGCCTGCCTCATGTGCAAGGGCGCACACGCGGCGGGCGTCGGTGATCGTGCCGACCGCGTTCGAGGCCCAGGCGAACGCGACAACCTTGGTGCGCGGCCCGAGCTTGCGCTCCAGGTCCGCGAAGTCGAGGGTCGTGTCGTCGTTGAGCTCGACGTGCCGGACCACGAGATCCCGGTCGTGGGCGATCTCCAGCCAGGGTGCCACCCCGGCGTCGTGATCGAGGCAGGAGACGAGGATCTCGTCGCCCGGGCTGTACGCGCGCGCAGCGGTGCGGGACAGCGCGAAATTGAGCGTGGTCATGTTCGGCCCGAAGATCACCTCGTGAGGCTCGCAGCCGAGGAACCTGGCCGCCTTGCCCTCCGCCTCCTCGAGGATCTGCGCCACGCGCATGCTGGTGGCGTAGCCCGCGCCCAGGTTGGCACTGGCCTCCCGGAGCGCGCGCGCGATCGCGTCGCCCACCTCGTCGGGCACCTGCGTGCCGCCCGGGGCGTCGAAGAAGGCGAAACCCTGCCGCAGCGACGAGAAGCGGGCCCGGATCGCCGCAACGTCCACGCCTGCGCTGAGAACCTCGGCCACCGGGCGCTCCCTTCGCGGACGGCGTTCACGTCGTCCGTTGATATCGAATTCGCAACTGCCAGCTCGGTGCCAATTATCCCTCTTGCCCTGGCACAAACGGCGGTGGTTTGATCGTCGGAACGAAATTCGGCCACCAGCGATGCAGGCCGAGCCGCATCAGCCAGAATGCGATGCGCGCAATGGCTACACCCACATTGTGAGAATCCGGGAAATGGAGGCGTGTCCAGATGAAGGGGCGCCTGGTTATTGCCACGGCGGCGGTTGGCGCGCTCGCCGTGGCCGGCTGCAGTAGCAGTAGCAGTAGCAGTACCACCACAAGCGCGAGCGGTGGTAGCGGATCGGGCAACACGAACTGCACCGCGTCGGTCGGCATCGAGGCTCCGATCACCGGCTCGGTGGCTAGTCTCGGCGACGAGCAGTTGCACTTCGCCGAGCTCGCCGTGTCGATGGACAACGCGGCCAACCACACCAAGATCACGCTGGTCCAGGGCGACACGCAGTTGGAGCCCTCGCAGGCCGTGACCGTGACGCAGCAGTTCACCTCGAACTCGAGCATCGTCGCCGTGGTGGGCCCCGCGGGCAGCCAGGAGGTCGAGGCGGTCGGCTCACTCATGGCTCGGGCCGGGATGGCCTTCATCTCTGGGTCGGCCACTGCCGTGGCGCTGACCTCCGGGTCGTATTCCACGTTCTTCCGGGTGGTCTCGAAGGACAGCGTGCAGGGCCCGGAGGACGCGAACTACATCATCAAGAACCTGCACCCGAAGGCGCTGATGATCGTCGATGACCAGGAGGCCTACTCGACCGGCCTGGTCAGCGCCATGCTGCCGATCTTCCAGGCGGCCGGGATCAAGGTGGACCACGAGTCGGTCTCGCAGAAGGTCACCGACTTCTCCTCGCTGGTGGCCAAGGTCACCGCGGCTGAGTCGGTAGTGGTCCTGCCCTGGCAGATCGCCGCCAACGCCCAGCAGTTCGGCCGGGACCTGGCCCAGGAGCACAAGAACGCGGTCATCTTCGGCACCGACGGCCTGTTTGACCCAGGCACGTTCACCATCACCGGCTCGTACGTGTCGTCGTTCGGCCCGGACATCACCGCGATCCCGGCCGATGCGTCGATCGTCAAGACGGCGCAGGCGAAGTACGGGTCGTTCGGCACGTTCGGGCCGCCCGTGTTCGCGGCCACGCACGTGGTCGATGAGGCGATCGCGTCGGTGTGCAAGGCGGGGCAGACCCCGAACCGCAGCAACGTGCTGGCCGCGGTCAAGAAGACCAACGAGCCGACCTCGATCTTGGGGCAGCCGATCGCCTTCGACTCCCATGGAGACCTGGTCAACGGTAAGTTCTTCCTGTTCAAGATCACTTCGACCGGTAAGTACCAGCTGATCCCGAATTAGCGGTCGGCTGAACCTAGAGTTGTTCCGCCGGGCCGGAGCCTGCTGGCCCGGCGGAACGACTGGTGACGGGCTGGGAGTCGCACCGGATGGGCTTCTTCTTTCAGGAACTGGTGAATGGTGTCACCACGGGCGCGCTGTATGCGCTGATCGCGCTGGGTTTCTCCATGGTGTACGGGGTGCTGAAGCTGCTGAACTTCGCGCACGGCGACTTGTACATGGTCGGGGCGTACATCGGCTTCTTCGTGATCCAGTTCTTCGGCGGCGCGGCGCACGTGAACATCCCGGTGCCGCTGCTGCTGGTGATCATGTTCGTCCTGGCGGCTGGCCTGGTCGGCGGCCTGGGCGTGGCGATCGAGCGGTTCGCGTACCGGCCGCTGCGTGACGCGCCGCGGATCGCGCCGCTGATCACCGCGATCGGCATCTCGTTCTTCCTCGAGAACTCGGCCCTGCTGCTGTTCGGCGCCCAGTACCGGATCTACAACACCTCGGAGTTCATCTCCTTCTCAAGCGGCATCCAAATCGGGTCGGTCAGCATCGACAGCGTGCAGATCATGGTCGTAGTGCTTGGTGCGGCGCTGATGCTGGGCTTGCGGCTGCTGGTCAACCGGACCAGGCTGGGCAAGCAGATGCGGGCGGTGGCGGCCGACCGGGAAGCGGCCGAGATGCTGGGGATCAACGTGGACTTCACGATCGCGGCGACGTTCTTCCTCGGCTCGGCGCTTGCGGGGGTGGCCGGCGTCATGGCGGGCCTGCTGTTCAACCAGGTGACGAACACGATCGGGTTCATCGCCGGGCTCAAGGCGTTCACCGCCGCCGTGGTGGGCGGGATCGGCTCACTGCCTGGCGCGATGCTGGGCGGCCTGCTGATCGGCATCGCGGAATCTTTCGTCACCGGCTACATCTCCTCTACGTTCACCAACCTGATCGTGTTCGGGCTCCTGATCGTCGTGATGCTGGTGAGGCCGAGCGGACTGCTCGGCCGGGCGCAGCTGCAGAAGGTATGAGCCGGCCGTGAGCATCGATTCCCAGGGCCCGCAGGTCGGCGCCGACGAGTGGGTCGCCCGGCAGGCGCACCGGCGGGAGTACCTGCCGTCCTGGCTGGGCCAGGTGGAGCGGGCCACCGAACGCATCGGCTGGTGGCCCCGGCTGGCAGTGGCCGCACTGGCCGGAGCGGCGCTGCCGTCGCTCGGCCTCGGCGGCTTCCAGCTTCAGGTCGGGATCGACGCCATGGTGATCGCGCTGCTGGCGGTGGGACTGAACATCGTGGTGGGCTGGGCCGGGCTGCTCGACCTCGGCTACATCGCGTTCTTCGGCTTCGGCGCGTACGGGTTCGCGCTGCTGTCCTCGGCGCAGTTCACCAGCACGGGCATTCACCTGCCCGCCTACCTGTCCGTGCCGATCGTGATGATCGCCGCAGCGATAGTCGGGCTGGGCGTGGGCCTGCCGTCGCGGCGGCTGATCGGCGACTACCTGGCCATCGTCACGCTGTTCTTCGGCGAGGCGTTCGTCGAGTTCACCAACAACGTGGCTCCCAGCAAGCTCGGCGGGCCGAACGGGATCGTGGGGATCGACCCGATCAAGGCCTTCGGATGGCAGCTGACCAGCAACTTCGGCTACTACTACCTGCTGGTGATCGTGCTGGTGGTCACGATGGCGGTGCTCCGGCTGGTGGAGACCTCGCGCACCGGGCGGGCCTGGCGTGCCGTCCGCGAGGACCCGCTCGCGGCCGCTTCGATGACGATCCCGGTCAACCGGGTCAAGTTGGCGGCGTTCGCAGGGGGCGCCGTGGTGGCCGCGCTGGCTGGCACCATCTACGCCGCCCAGCAGGCCAGTGTGTTCCCGACCGACTTCGATACGCCGATCCTGATCCTGATCTATGCCGGGCTCATCCTGGGCGGCGCGGGCAGCATCGCGGGCGCGGCGCTCGGCGCCCTGGTCGTCATGATCATCTACGACGGGCTGCTGCGCAGCCCGACCGACGCAGGCTTCCTCTTCTACGGGCTGGTCCTGCTGACCCTGCTGGCCAAGCTGCGCCCGTGGCGCAGGCTGGGCGCGGTCCTGGCCGCGACGGTGGCGTTCGGCTTCGTAGCGCACGCGATCGCCGGGGCGATCTCGGCGCGCGTCGTGGCGGGGGCGCCGCAGTCGGGTGGCTGGATCGCAGATGCGCTGCGCGACTGGGTGATCGTCCCAGCCAACCCCCAGACGCCCGGGAACTGGGGATTCGTCGTGCTGGTCTGCCTGCTGATCGCGCTGGTGCAGGTCAGCAGCCAGTGGCGGACGATCCTGCTGGTGCCCGCCATCTACTTGGCCTCGTTCGTCTGGGAGACCAGGCTGGTCGTCGAGCCCTCGATCACCCGCCAGCTCATGATCGGCGCGATCTTGATCGTGATGATGAACGCCCGGCCGCAAGGACTGCTCGGGCAACGCCGCGTCGAGGCCCTGACGTGAGCGACTCTGACGTGAGCGACTCTGACGTGAGCGGCTCTGACGTGAGCGGCTCTGACGTGAGCGGCCGGGCCGGGTGGGTCGGCGGGAGCGGACCCATCCTCGAGCTGGACAGGTTGTCCCTGTCCTTCGGCGGCCTGCGGGCTCTGTCCGAGTTGGACCTGCGGGTTGCCGAGCGGGAGATCGTCAGCGTGATCGGGCCCAACGGGGCAGGCAAGACCACGGTCTTCAACGTAATCACCGGTGTGTACCAGCCCAGCGCGGGCGATGTCCGTTTCGGCGGGCAGTCGATAGCGGGCAGGCAACCGCACGTCGTGGCCCGTCTGGGGATCGCGCGCACGTTCCAGACCCTGCGGCTGTTCCTGAACATGTCCGTGCTTGAGAACGTGATGGCCGCCACCTACGGCGACACCAAGGCACTGGCATGGGAATCGATCCTGCGGCTGCCCCGGGCCCGGCGCGAGGAGCGGGAGGTCCGGGCGCTGGCCGAGGATGTGCTGTCCTTCTTCGGCCAGCGGCTTGCCGGATACCGCTGGGACCAGCCCGCTTATTCGTTGTCCTACGCGAACCGGCGGCGGCTGGAGATCGCGCGGGCCCTGGCTACCCGGCCCCGGCTGCTGCTGCTCGACGAGCCCGCCGCCGGGATGAACCCGGCCGAGACGCACGAGATCACCGAGCTGATCGGACGGCTGCGCGACGAGAGGGGGGTCGCGATCCTGGTCATCGAGCACGACATGCACGTGGTCGGCGGCTGCTCGGACCGGGTGGTCGCGCTGGACCATGGAGTCAAGATCGCCGAGGGGGACTTCGACGAGGTGGCGAACCACCCTGCCGTCGTCGAGGCCTACCTGGGCCGCGACCCGGCAGCCCTGACGCAGTCCGGACCGGCGCCTTCCGAGGCAGGAATGTCCGAAACCGGACTATCCGAAAGCGGGACGTCCGAAACCGGGCCGTCCGAAGCAGCGCCGTCCGAGGCGGCGGGGCCTGGATGAGCGCCGCGACGGCTGCCCCGCTGCTTGAACTGGACCGGGTCACCACGTACTACGCGCAGATGCGGATCCTGGAAGGGATCTCGCTACAGGTCGGCGCGGGCGAGCTGGTCTGCCTGCTGGGCGGGAACGCCTCCGGCAAGTCCACCACGTTGAAAACCATCCTGGGGATCGTCCGGCCGCGCGCGGGGCGGGTGCTGCTAGGCGGCCAGGACGTGACCCACTGGCCGGTGCCACGGCGCATCGCGGCCGGGATGGCCATCGTGCCGGAGAACCGCCGCCTGTTCGGCCAGCTGACTGTGCGGGAGAACCTGGAGCTCGGCGCCGTGCTGCGGAAGGGCGAGTCGCTTACCGAAGACTTCGACCGGGTTCACTCGCTGTTCCCGCGCCTGTACGAGCGGCGCGGTCAGCTCGCGGGCACGCTGTCTGGCGGCGAGCAGCAGATGGTGGCGATGGGCCGGGCCCTGATGTCACGCCCCCGCCTTCTGCTGATGGACGAGCCGTCGATGGGGTTGTCTCCCGCGCTGGTCCAGCAGAACTTCCAGATCATCAAGACCATCCACGCCTCCGGCGTCGCGGTCCTGGTAGTCGAGCAGAACGCAGCCATGGCGTTGTCTATCGCCGACCGCGGCTACGTCCTGTCGACCGGCGAGATCGTGCTCCAGGGCCCGGCCGCCGAGCTACTTCGCCACGAGGATCTCAAGCGCGCCTACCTGGGACGCTGAGGGACAGCAAGAAGGGGCACGGCAACACTGCCAGCACCCGCCCCGCGTGCCGGGTGGCCATCGAAGCCATGCCGAACCTTCGAGTCCTGCCAGATCCACGGTGGAACCCGGTCTGGGGCATGCCGTCAACCGGTCCGGGCCGAACACCCGTGCCCGCCCCAGCGCCAGCCGCGATCCGGGCCCCTGGCCGGCATCTGGATGACCGTGGGCAGCTACCTCGTCCGCAACGAGGGTAACCGCCCACGATCGCCGGAGTCGTCCGGGCAGCCCGCATCAGCAGTCACCTCAGCCCAGGGAGCCCCGGCCGTCGGCGCACGGTATGCGGGTGTTGCGCGGGCGTTCGGGGCGTGTGGCCCCCCAGCCCCGATAGAAGAGGCTTGTGGCCCCCGCACCCCGCTCGGAACCCGCCCGGAAATGGCCCCGTGACACACAGGCCCCATAAGGCGGGTGCGTGCGAACTGTGCCACCATCCGGCCTGCTCGTCGGCTGACCATCGAAGCCACGGTGAGCGTGTGGTCGCCTCGGCCCCCGCATCAAGGGTCACAGCCGCAGCAAGCACCACGCCAGGCGGCGGCTTCTCCGGTTTCGTAGTGGATTTTCCTGCGTGACGGATCGGAGCTGGTGGGGTTGCTGCGCCATAGTCTTCCGGCAAAGGCGTGATCGCGTGCCGTGCGCGTCCAGTTCCGCCGGGCATCGAGCAAGCCGCGGCGCCGTTACCAGGTCAGCGCCCGCGCGGCTTGCTCGGCCAGGACGCGAAGGTCCTCGCGGGAGGCCTCGCGGTACAGCGGACCGGTGCCGTCAGCCAGCAGCTGGCTCACCATCGCCACCCCGTGCGCCGGGACGGGGCCGGGCTGGAGCAGACGGCTGGACACCTCGGCCAGCAGCGCAGCGGAGCGATTGATCCGCGCCCTGCGGACTGGAACACGCGGCGTACGGGCCGGGCCGATCGGCGAGCGCGGCCACACTGCGGCCACGGGTTCCCCTGCGGCGGCCAGGATTCCCCGCAGGCTCGCGGCCAGGTCACGGCGGACCTGTGAGGACGTCAGCCACGCGGCGCGGGCTGCCAGGCTGGCGTTGGCCTCCGGGCTGGCGCCCGCGGCCAGTTCGTGGTCAAGCCTGGCTGCCCGGCAGGAGGCCAGGACCCGCTGCCATGGCCACAGACGACGCATCCTCAGGCCGCCTCGGTCGTCGTCAAGCAGGACATGCATCGCAGCTCACCTCGTTTCATGACCAGTAGATCTATTATACTGGTCATGCATGACCTGTAAAGGCTTTTAAGTAGTCACGGATGAGATGGTGATCATGACGGCTACCCTGAACGGCGTGACGCCGCCGTCGTGGGCCTCTCATGTGGAGGACAAGCTGGCACCGATGCCGCTGCTTCGGGTGCAGGCCTTTGTCGACACCCTCGACCAGGATCTGGGCACGGATGTGTTCGCGCACCCGGACGAGGCCCGCGCATGGCTGGCCGACGCGGGCCTTCACGCGGCGGGCCCCGACGGACCAGACCAGGGATTCGCCGATGACCTACGGCTGGCCCGCGAGACGCGCGAGGGCATCCGGGCGCTGATCGGCCGCAGCGCCGTGGACGAGCCGCTGACGCCAGGTGCCCTGGCCCCGCTGGAGGAGGTCCTGCGCCGTTCTCGGCCGCGGCTGAACGTGGCCGCAGACGGCCGGGTCCGGCTCGGGCCGACGCTCCCAGCCCTAACGCCAGCAGCCGAAACGCTCCCGGCCGAAACGCTGGCGGATGGCCTGCTCGCACTGCTGCTCATCATCCGCGACGCGCAGGCGGACGGCAGCTGGGACCGGCTGAAACTATGCGCCAACCCGGACTGCCGGTGGGCGTTCTACGACAGGTCGCACAGCCGCAGGGGCGCGTGGTGCGATATGGCCTCGTGCGGGAACCGGCTCAAGAACCGGAATCTGCGCGCCCGCCGTGCCCAGCTCAGCTGACAGCGCAAGCTCAGCTGACAGCGCAAGCTCAGCTGACGGCAGGGCGCGCCACGACCAGCAGCGATCGGCCTTCCGCGGCGGTGCCCGCCCTGGGGTCGGCCTGGCTAAGACCCTGCCAGCCGGCCTCGCCCAGCAGCCGCAGCCAGTCGGGCACCGACAGCACGGTCAGCCAGGGCTCGGTGTCCCGGTGCTTGCGCCCGGCGTTCAGTTCCGCTGCCACCCGCGCGGAATCCATCCCGTCAGCATGCGTGGCCACGCTGGCGGCCAGGGACGAGTCGGCGGCGGCCCGAGACCGCAACCCAGCCAGCAGCCGCCGGATCACCGCGGATTCTAGGTAGATGAGCAGTCCCTCACACAGGAACAGCGTGGGCCGGGAGGCGTCGTGCCCGGCGGCGTCCAGTACGGCGGCCGCGTCGTCGCAGGTGAAGTCGGCCGACGCCAGCACCACGCTCCCGAGGGCTCCCATCGCCCGCAGCCTGCGCGCCTTGTCGGCCTGGGTAGCGGGATGATCAAGCTCGAAGAACCGCACGCCGGGCGACCGGAACCGCAGCGCCCGGTCGTCGTACCCGGCGCCGCAGATCACCACCTGTCCTACCCCGGCCGCGATTGCGGCCATGACCTGTTCGTCGAAGAACCTTGTCCTGGCCCAGATGCCCGGGCGCGGGCGACGCAGGGGCGCCATCCCCTCGCAGAGCCTGCGCTGGGCGTCTGGATCGCCGCGGGCGGTATACGGCCGGCTCATCGCGGCCCGGGTCAGTGCTACCGCCTGACTCGTCCGTGACGGCGCCTCCACCGCTCAAGGCTAGACGTTCGCGGTCACCATGAGAGCGAGTCGATCGGGACAGACGTTCGCGGTCACCATGAGAGCGAGTCGATCGGGACAGACGTTCGCGGTCACCATGAGAGCGAGTCGATCGGGACAGACGTTCGCGGTCACCATGAGAGCGAGTCGATCGGGAAAAAGTCGAGCCGTTCAGGGGGAGGTCACCGTTCCCGAGGTCTGGACGTTGCCGGGTCCTTCCCTGGGCGGCCGGCCGAGGTCGTCGAGCAGGTTCTTGTGCCAGACCAGGATGGTGTACGGGCCGTCATGGTAGATCCTGGCCGGACGGCCGAAGGCCCGCAGCAGGTCACCGGACGGGATGATGGCCTTGGGCTGGTCGGCACCGGTGTTTACCACGAAGTCCGCGTAGTGCAGCTGCGGGTCGTACCAGGAGGCCTGGGACTGGTAGGCGCGGGGCACCGACTTGTCCGGTCCCCAGGACACCGCGACCAGGTGGACGCGGCCGCCGCTGTCCAGCGTGGTGATGTTGCCCTCGAAGTAGTTGGACAGCCCGTAGGTGAAGTGATGGGCGACCAGCCAGTCGGCCAGCGCCTGGTCGTGCGCGGGAATTTCGGGCTGTGCCACATCGAAGCCCAGAGCCGCCGTGTAGCACGCCAGGACGACCACAAGCGCCGGGACCAGCCTGGCCCGCAGCACGTCGCCGGCCAGCAGCCGGCCGGCGAGCGCGGCTCCGAACGGCAGCACGGCCGAGATCTGCCTGGTATCCCAGAGGGTACGGGGCAGGCTGCTGAACGCGAAGGCGGCGAGGTCGGCCACGATGCCCACGGCAAGCACCTGGACCAGCAGGTCGTCGCAGCGGAAGAAGCGCCGCAGCGCGCGGCACAGCGCCCAGGCGGCCAGGGCCAGCCCGGCCAGGTGGACGGCCGCGATGGCCGTCTGCGCGCCAAGCGGCAGGCGAGAGAAACCGGCCCCGTACAGGCCAAGCACGCCGTTGCCGGTCAGCCGGAAATGCCTTTCCAGCCCGGACAGCTTGGCCAGGGTCTGGCCCAGCGGTATGAGCCTGAACCCGCCAAGCCGCCCGAGCATCCGGGCGACAAGCAAAGAGATGCCAAGCGACGCCACGGACGCCGCAATCAGCGACACCTCGAACCACAATGCCGCGAGCGGCTTGCCGACCAGCACCACCCCCCGGTACACCAGGACGGCACACACGACCGCCAGCGGGATGGTCGCGGCGGCAATCACGATCCGGTCGCCGATCGTCGCCCAGGCCAGCATCAGCGCGATCACCGGCGGCAGGTACCACCGGCGCGGGCCCCGGTCAAGGACCAGGAAGATCAGCAGCACGGGAACGCCGGTGCCCACGTGGTCGGACACGCCGAGCAGGACGAACACCGGGTTGCCGAGCTGGGGCGCCAGCATGATGCCGGAGCCGATCACGGCCCGCAGCACCCCTTCCCGGCCGGTCGCCCGGCCCTTGGCGACCAGGCCCGCCAGCAGGACAAGCAGCGTGTACGTGAACGCCGCAGCGGTGTGCACGACGGCGGGTCCCAGGCCGCGGATCAGCTCCACGGCCATGTACTCGGGCAGTTCCGTGGTGTAGAACGAGACGTCGGTCAGGGTCCAGCCGTGCAACAGGAGGTTGCCGTGCAGCATGTCCCACGCCTCCAGGGCGTTGGACCCCCCGTCGGACGACGTGGACTGGGTGCCTGACACCCGCAGGTAGCACAGGAACAGCACGACACCCGCGGCCACGTAGGCGCCGATCCAGGCCAACCGGGGACCAGAAGCCCGGGCCCAAAAGCCCCGCTGTTCCGCAGAGCTGCCACAGACATCGGGGGCGGACTGGTCCGCGACGGCGGCGCCGGGACTAACCGCGGCGGCCCGCTCGTCAGCCTGCATCAAGCGCCGCCCGCTCGTCCGCGGCCATGGCCAGCAGTTCCTCGGCGTGCGCCCGGCCGAACTCGGAGTCCTCAAGCCCGGCCAGCATCCGGGACAGCTCCCTGACCCGGGCCTGGTCGCCGAGTTGGACCACGCCGCTTGAGGTGACCAGGCCGTCGCCAGACTTCTCCACCACCAGGTGGTTGTCCGCGAACGCAGCGACCTGCGGCAGGTGGGTCACCGCTATGACCTGCGCCGAGCGCGCCAGCCTGGCCAGCCGCCGCCCGATCTCCACCGCGGCCCGGCCGCCCACGCCGGCGTCCACCTCGTCGAACACGAACGTCGGCACCGGGTCCGCGCCGGCGAACACCACCTCGATGGCCAGCATGACGCGGGACAGCTCGCCGCCGGAAGCGCCCTTGTGCAGCGGCAGCGGCGGCGCGCCCGGATGCGCCGCGAGCTTGATCTCCACGTCGTCGGCACCGAACGGCCCCGGCTCGTCCAGCTCGGTAAGCACGGCGGTCAGCGACGCGTGCGGCATGGCCAGCTCGGTCAGCTCGGCCGTCACCTCGGCCGCGAACCGCTCAGAAGCCGCCGACCGCAGCGCGGTCAGGTCCGCGGCGAGCGACCCGACCCGCGTGGCCAGCTCCGTCTCCTCCGCGGCCAGCGCCGCGATCTTGTCGTTGTCGCCCTCGAGCTCGGCCAGCCGCGCCCCGGCCAGCTTGGCCCAGTCGAGGACCCCGGCGACGTCGCCGGAAGCGCCGCCGTAAGAGCGGATCAGCCGGCCGAGCGCGGCCCGGCGCTCCTGCACCGCGGCCAGCCTGGCCGGGTCGGCGTCCAGCGACTCAGCGTAGGAAGCCAGGTCGGCAGCCACGTCGGCGAGCAGGTAGGACGCCTCGGACAGCCGGCTCGCCAGCCCGGCCAGCGCCGCGTCGTGCGAGCGGACCGGGTCAAGCGCGCGCCCGGCCAGGCCGAGCAGGGTCAGCACGTCCGAGGCGTCGACGGCCGACGAGGCCGGATCGCCGGCCAGCGCCTCGTGCGCCGCAGCGGCCGCCGCGTGCAGCGCATCGGCGTTCGACAGCCGTTCGTCCTCGGCCAGCAGCGCCGCGTCCTCGCCTGCCACCGGGGCGACCGCCTCGATCTCGGCCAGGCCGAGCCGCAGCGTCTCCGCCTCGGCCGCCCGCTCCCGCTCGGCGCGGGTCAGCGTCTCGAGCTCCTCGCGCACCGCCCGGTGGCGTGCGTACACCCGGCGGTAGTCGGCCAGCGCGGCGGCCAGCTCGGAACCGCCGAACCGGTCAAGCGCGTCCCGCTGCCGCCCGGGCTTGAGCAGCTGCTGCTGGTCGGCCTGCCCGTGCACGGCGACCAGGTCGTCGGCCAGCACCTGCAGCAGCGACACCGGCACTGAACGGCCGCCGGCGAACGCCCGCGACCGGCCTTCGGCCGACACCGAGCGGCTGAGCACCAGCACGGTTCCGTCTTCGTCGAGGTCTCCCCCGGCGTCCTCGACCTCCCGCGCCATCTGCGGGGAGACCAGCAGCCGCCCCTCCACGGCGGCCCGCCCCGCGCCCGGCCGTACCCGCGCCGGATCGGCCCGGCCGCCGAACAGCAGCCCGAGCGCCGTCACCACCATCGTCTTGCCCGCCCCGGTCTCACCGGTCAGCACGGTGAACCCTTCAGACAGCTCAAGCACCGCCTCGTCGATGACGCCGAGGCCGCTGATGCGGACTTCCTCAAGCATGCTCGCCAGCGCCCTCCCAGGTGCGGCCCCGCCAGCCCGCGACGGGCAGGCCGAACTTGGCTACCAGCCGATCGGTGAACCCGGCCGGGCCCGGTCCCTGCAGCCGCGCCAGCAGCACCGGCAGCGCGCCCCGGCGGACCTCCACCCGGGCTCCGGGCGGCAAATCGACTTTACGCCGACCATCGCACCACAACACGGCACCTGAGATTTCGTGTCCCGCGATCAGCTCGACCGCCAGCACCGACTGCGGCGATACCACCATGGGCGGCGCCCACAGCGCGTGCGCGCTGATCGGCACCATGAGCAGCGCGTCTACCTCGGGCCAGACCACCGGTCCGCCCGCGGAAAACGCGTAGGCGGTCGACCCGGTGGGGGTCGAGAACACCACCCCGTCACAGCCCCAGCGGGACAGCGGGCGCCCGTCGACCTCGGTGATCACCTCGACCATCCGCTCCCGCGCCGCCTTCTCCACCGTGGCCTCGTTCAGCGCCCAGGTCGACGCGATCGCTGAGCCATTGATGCGCACGGTCACGTCGACCGTCATCCGCTCCTCAACCGTGTACATCCGCGCCACCGCCTTGGTGACCAGGTCGGCTAGCCCGTCCGGCTCGGCCTCGGCCAGGAACCCGACGTGCCCGAGGTTCACCCCGATCAGCGGGACCCTGGCCGGGCGGGACAGTTCGGCGGCCCGCAGCAGGCTGCCATCGCCGCCGAGCACGATGACGAGTTCGGCGTCTTCAGCCGCCCTGTCCTCGGCCAGCACCTCCTCGGCACCTGGGCAGCTAAGCTCGCCGGCGATTGTGCGGACCGCGATCCCGGCGGCGGTCAGCCACTTGACCACCTGCTGGGCGCTGCGCACCGCGTTCTCACGCCCGGTGTGCGCCGTCACCAGCATCGTGCGCTGTCCCACTGCTAGCTCGGTCCCTCCTCGATAGCCCGCCTCAACTGCGACGGGTCGAGCGGCGGCGCGCCTCGGCGCAGCCATAGGAAATACTCCACGTTCCCGGCCGGTCCTGGCAGCGGACTGGCCGTAATTCCCTGGACGCCGAGGCCAAGCTCACCCGCCGCCCCGGCCACCTTTTCTATTGATGCCGAACGATCCGTGCTATCTCGCACCACGCCACCTGCGCCCACCCGACCCTTGCCGACCTCGAACTGGGGCTTGACCAGCAAGACGAAGTCCGCCTCCGGTGCCGCGGCGCCCACCAGGGCCGACAGCACCAAGGTAAGCGAAATGAACGACAAATCTGCGACCACCAGATCAGGTACCGGTGTCACCTGCTCGAGCGTCCGCACGTTAACCCGGTCCATGACCGTCACCCGGGGGTCGGTGCGGAGCACCCAGGCCAGCTGGCCGTATCCCACGTCCGCCGCCACCACCTGCGCCGCGCCCGCCCGCAGCAGCACGTCGGTGAACCCGCCGGTAGACGCTCCTGCGTCCAGGGCGTTCCGTCCCGAGACGATGAGGCCCTGCGGCTTGAAGGCCGCCAGCGCGCCGGCCAGCTTGTTTCCGCCGCGCGACACGTAACCGGGCTCGTCGGAGTCCGTCACCGTGATCGGCGTGTCCCGGCCCACCTGGGTGGCGGGCTTGGCGGCCGGCTGCCCGGCCACCGCCACCCGGCCGGCCGCGACCAGCTCGCCCGCCTGCTCCCGCGATCTGGCCAGGCCCCGCCTGACCAGCTCGGCGTCGAGCCTCGCGCGCGCTGCTGTCAACGCTGCTCGGTCCCCTCGGCCAGCTCGTCCAGGATGTCCCGCAGCCGCCCGTGGACCTCTTCCAGGATGGCGACGTGTTCGGAGGCCGGCCGGCCGGGCAGCCGGCTCAAACCCGCGACGGCGTCATCGACTCGCGCGTCGCCGGTTTCCGGCGCTTGAGCCACGGCCCGTTCGGCATCAATGTTTTGATCTTCGTCGCCGGCGGCCTCGCCTGTGTGTTCGTCGGTCATCTGCGCTACCCTCCGGCTGAACGCTACCGTCCGATGCTGACAAGAGCGAGGCGCGCGATGGCCACAGTCGAGGAGTGCCGCGAGGCGCTGCAAGCCCTTACCGACCGGCTGGGCGAGATGCCCGAGCAGGACCGGTCCAGCTTCTTCAGCGGCCGCTCGTTCAGCTGCCAAGTCACCGATCTGGGCATTACGTTCGTGACCCGGATCACCGGTGACGGCGCGGAGCCGGTCAAGGAGGCCGCTCCCGACGAGCCGCCGGCCGACATCAGGCTGACCGCGAACAGCGACGATGTGGTCTCGCTGGCGGCTACCCCAGCCAACATCGCCCGCATGTGGATTGCTGGCCGGGTCAAGATCCAGGCCAGCATCCGGGACCTGCTGGCGCTGCGTCGCCTTTTGTAGTTGTAACCGGATCACTCCCGCCTCGCGAAGGGCGGCGACGCGTTCGGCGGGGTAACCGGCCTCGCCGAGGATCTCATCTGTGTGCTGGCCGAGGACTGGCGGCGGGCGGCGGACGCTGGCGGGCTGCGCGGACAGCTTGAGCGGGGTGCCGAGCATCTTGAGCATTCCCGCGACCGGATGTTCCAGCTCGACCACCATCTCGCGCGCGGCGACCTGAGGCTGCGCTAGCGCGGCGGGCACCGTATTGACCGGCCCGGCCGGCACGCCGGCCTCGTTGAGCAGGTACGTCCACTCGGCGCAGCCGCGGGCGGCCAGCGCCTTGGTGATGCGCGGGATCAGCGTGTCGCGGTTGCGGACTCGGTCCGGGTTGGTGGCGTAGCGCGAGTCATCGGTGAGTTCGTCCAGGCCGGTGGCCGCGGTGAAACGGCGCCACAGCCCGTCGCTGCCGACCGCCACCATCAGGGATTCGTCGGCGGTCGGGAACACCTGGTACGGGGCCAGGCTCTCGTGGGCGCTGCCGTGAGGGCCCGGCGTCACGCCGGTCGCGAAGTACTTCCCTGCCACGTAGGTGAGCCAGGCGACCTGCCCGTCAAGCAGCGAGATGTCGATCAGCTGGCCCCGGCCGGTGGCCTGCCGCGCGTGCAGCGCGGCGAGGATGCCGATCAGCGCCCACATGCCCGCGCCGACGTCGGCCAGCGAGGTGCCCGAGCGGACCGGCTCGCCGCCCGCCTCACCGGTGACGCTCATCATCCCCGAGACGGCCTGCGCCACCGCGTCGTAACCCGGCAGCCCGGCGTCCGGCCCGGTCTGTCCGTAGCCGCTGATCGAGGCGTAGATCAACGCGGGGTTACTTTGTGACAGCTCCTCATAGCCGAGGCCCAGCCGGGCGGCGGTGCCGGGCCGGAAGTTCTCCATGAGGATGTCCGAGCCTTGGGCTAGACGCTGTACGATCTCGCGGCCTTCCGGGGTCTTCAGGTTGACCGACAGACCGCGCTTGTTCCGGTTGACGGACAGGAAGTAGGCCGCGTCGTCGCCCTGGAATGGCGGACCCCAGCGCCGGGTGTCGTCGCCGTGCCAGGTGTCCTCGACCTTGATCACGTCGGCGCCCAGGTCGCCGAGAATCATCGTGGCGAACGGCCCGGACAGCGCCCTGGTCAAGTCAAGCACCCGGATGCCCGCGAGCGGGCCAGGGGATTTCGGTTTCGGTGTTTCCATTGCCCGATATGTTATCGAGCATGGGCGACCTGATCCTGCTGCGGCACGGCGAGACCGAGTGGAGCAAGGAAGGCAGGCACACCGGGCGGACCGACGTTCCGCTTACCGCGCGCGGACAGGAGTGCGCCGCGTTGCTGGCCCCGGCACTGGCCAAGCGTCACATCGTGGCCATGTTCACCAGCCCGGCGCAGCGCGCAGCCAGGACCGCCGAGCTGGCCGGGTTGACAAGCGCCAAGCCCGACCCTGACCTGTGGGAATGGGACTATGGCGGCTACGAGGGCATGACCACGCCGCAGATCCGCCGGCAGCGGCCAGGGTGGTACCTGTGGCGGGACGGAGTTATCCCCGGCGACGCCGACCATCCCGGAGAGACGGTGCAGCAGGTGGCATCGCGCGTGGACAAGGTGCTGGCCCGGGCCGAGCCGCTGCTGGCCGACGGTGACGTCGCGCTGGTCGCCCACGGCCACGTGCTACGGGTTCTCGCCGCCCGCTGGCTGATGCTGGACCCGTCGGACGGGAAGCTGTTCCGGCTCGATACCGGCACGGTCAGCACGCTGGGGAACGAGCACACCGAGCGGGTGATCCTGTCGTGGAATGTCCCGCCCACGGCCGAGGGGGGCCTGCCCTGCTCGTAGCGCCTTCTAGCCGCGCCGCTTTCTAGCCGCGGAGGACGAGGCGCTGGTTCTGGCAGCCGGTCAGGCAGACCGCCAGGCCCAGGACGCCCACGTCGCGCACTGCCGTGGCGTCCACCCCGGTGACGGCCAGGGAGATCACGATCTCCAGCATCAGCACGCTGGCGACCGCCGCCGCGACCCGCGGCGCGACGCCAAATACAAGCGCGGATGCCACGACAAACAGCACCCAGCCGTGCGCCAGGACCAGGATGATGGCCGGTGACGACGACTCGGAGACGACCGGTACGTACTGCGTCCAGCCGCCAGGCTGTACCAGCTCGTGATATCCGAACCAGAAGAAAACCACGCCGAGCACGATCCGTCCGGCGGTCGGCGCCCATTCCGCGGCGATCGCGCTGGCCCGTTCGGCCAGGGCAGCCAGCGGGCTGGCCTCGCCGCTTTGGCCGCTTTCGCCGCGGCCGTGCCGGTCGGCCTGCGGGGCCGGGGCATGATCCGGGACGGGCTCGTCGACAAGCGGGTCCCGGATAGGTGCCCTGACCTTGGATCTCGGGCTGCCGGTGGCCCAATTCGTGCTCATCGGACGGTCCCGCCGACAATGAGGTGGACTGTTGTCTGGGACGAGAAACTCGGCAGCGGCGGGATCACCGAGTTGCGCGAGAACCAGCCGACCAGGGCCAGGGCCAGGGCGATGATCCCGAAGAAGATGAGGACGCTGAGCCCGCGCGGTCCGATCCAGCTTGTCATCCTGGGGCTCCCTCCGTTGGGCGGGTCTCCTCGCGCATCCAGGTCAGGTACGCGGCTGAGCCGGCCACGATGGGAAGCGCGATGATCTCCGGCTCGTCGTAGCTGTGCCGTTCGGTGAGGAAGGCGGCCAGCTCGTCGTAACGGTCGACCGGGAGCTTGAGGAGCACCAGCCACTCCTCGGCCCGCTCCAGGCCTCCGTCCCACCAGTACATGGACGCCACGGGTCCGGCCACCTGCGCGCACGCGGCAAGCCTAGCCTCGACCGCGGCCCGCGAGAGCTCCATCGCCTCCGCGCGCGAATCGGTCGTCGTCTGTACCTGGAGGTACTGCACCTCGAGGTCCGCCATGGCCCTGATGCTACGCTCACCGTCCGCTAGTACGCTGTGCCGCACGTCAGCCTGCCCTGGCCGGCCGCAACGATGTGACATAGGCGTCGTTATACAGCGACGACGATGTGACATCGGAGTTGTCGCGCGAGCCGCGGTTGTTGTGCTAGTGAGGAGCGTGCGTGGAACTGGTGTACTCCGGAAAGGTCCGGGACCTCTACGTGGATGGCGACGACCTCATCATGGTCGCCTCTGACCGGGTGAGCGTCTATGACGTGGTGCTGCCTACGCCGATACCGGACAAGGGCCGGGTGCTGACCCAGCTGTCCCTGTGGTGGTTCGGGCAGCTCACGGACGTGGTTGCCAACCACGTGATCTCCGGCAGCGACGTTCCCGCGCAGTGGGCGGGCCGGGCCATCAGGTGCCGCAGGCTGCGGATGCTGCCGGTGGAATGCATCGCCCGCGGCTACCTGGCCGGCCTCGGGCTGGCGTCCTATAACGAAACCAGTACGATCAGCGGCGTGCGGCTCCCGCCGGGCCTCAGTGAGGGCTCCCGGCTGCCGGAACCGGTATTCACGCCGACGACCAAGGCAGCGACGGGTCACGACGAGCCGATGACGCGTTCCGAGGTCGCGGACTTGGTTGGCGCTTCGGCGGCGGCCGAACTCGAACGAGTCACGTTGGAGGTCTACCGGCGGGGAGCCGAGCTGGCCGCGACGCGCGGCATCGTCATCGCGGACACCAAGCTGGAGTTCGGCATGGCGGCCGACGGGACGCTGATGCTTGCGGACGAGGTGCTTACACCCGATTCTTCGCGGTTCTGGCTGGCCGGCGAGTGGCAGCCCGGCCGACCGCAACGCTCGCTTGACAAGCAGTTCCTCCGTGACTGGTCGGCCGGCCTTGACTGGGACCGCCGACCGCCAGGCCCGGCGATCCCGCCGGAAGTCGTGGCGGCGACGCGCGAGCGTTACCTGGAGCTGTACTCAAGGCTGACTTCGTCCGCGCTCGGATGACCGACTCGGTCACGACGCTCCGGTGCATCACGCGGTGGATTGCGACAGCCTGGACCAACATGCGATAGTACTCGTTGGGGGCAGGCATACACGGGAGGCTGCATGGAGATCCGGATGGTGCCTGAGGTCGAGAAGTGGCTGGCCGACATTCGGGATCAAGATCCTGGCGCGGCCGTGGGCATCGATGAGGCCGTGGCCGCCTTGCGGGCCGGAGGGACCAGCGTGGGACCGCCGCTCGTTGTCCCCGTCGAGGCGCCACCCAGGCAGGGAGCAACGATCCCCGTGCCACCCCGGCGCGCACACGGGACCCACCCACACAGCGGCCGGCGCGGCGGGCCGGCTTCCGGCGCAGGACGCTGGCTGCTCGCCAGGACCGCGTTCCCTGGCCTGGACGCCGCGTATGGGCGGCAGCTTGAGCAACTGACGTTCGTGCGCCGGGCGGTTGCCGGCGCGGCGACGTCCCGCAAGCGGCTGGAACTGCAGATCGAGCAGCTGGAACGCGAGGTCCGCGACCAGGACGGGCAGGAAAGGGCGGAGGCGGGCGACGGCGGCTTCGCGGCGACCCGGGCTGGACGGGAAGCGGACGCAGCCGAGGGCCAGCTCGCCGACCTCCGCCGCGAGTACTCCGCCGCGCAGGCCGAGGAAGAGCGAGTCGCGGTGGCCAGCCAGCGCTTGCAGGCCGCACTCGATGAGTTCCGGGCCCATAAGGAAGCGGCCAAGGCCGCCTACCTGGCGGCGACAGAGGCGGCCGAGGCTACCTGGGCCGGCGCAGCTGGCGACGAGGACCAGAGCGCGCGTTCCGCTGGCGACGAGGACCAGAGCGCGCGTTCCGCTGGCGAAATGACCGACGCCGGCCCAGGCGATCCCAAGCCACGGTTCTGGCTCAGCGAGTTGCGACCTGGCGCACCAGCGTCGGCCGGCGCTCGCATCTTGTTCACGGTTGAACCTTCCGGAACAGCCGTGCTGCTAGCTGCCGGGACCGAGAGCGACCGGCTGCACGCCTGGTATGCCGACGCGATCGTGCGGGCCAGCATCCGCTACCACCACGCCGGGCAGCGGAGCGCGTCTCGTTCCGCACCATCGGATGAGGCCGGCTCAGCTTAGGCACGCCGAGGCCTGCAGTGGGTCCCGGTTAGCCGTCGTGGTGCTCGCCGGTTTTGACGCACGTGTAGGTACCGAACAGCCTGGCCTCGAATTCCACGGACGCGATGTCGAAGCCCGCGGCGGTCAGCATCGGCTCGAACAGCCACCGGAATGTGCTGAACTCGGTGCGGATGTGCTCGGCGTAGTCCTGGCTGGTGTACCCGGCGGCGGGATCGGTCGCGGCGTGGTCGAACCAGCCCTGGAACACCTCGGCCGCCTCCCCCGGGGCGAAGTCGTAGATCAGGTCGCGCATCCGGAGCACCCCGCCGGGACGGAGCATCCGCGCGATGCGATCAAGAGCCAGCGCCTTCCAGAAGTCGGGCAACTGGTGCAGCGCGTGCCTGGTGTACACCCCGTCGGCGGGCGGGCCGGAATGCTCGTAGCTGAGGAACCCGGCCATGACGCAATCCAGGTTCGTCAGGCCATCGGCGGAAGCGCGCTCGCGGAGCGCCGAGACCATGACAGGCGAGACGTCGACCGCCGTCACGTGCCCGAACCGGCGCGCCGCGGCGAGCGCGAACTGCCCCGTGCCGGCGCCAAGATCCACGACGGCGGAACCGCCGTCCAGGCCGTACGCCTCGAATACGGCTAGGTGCTCGGCCGGGTCGGGATGCCCCTGCTTGCGGTCGTAACCCGCCACGAAGGCCGGGTCGAGGTGCTCGGGTCCTGCATGTGCAATCTCGTCGATCATCCAGGAGTCGGCCACGAGCCCATTGTCTCCGGGGTCGCAACTCGTTTCGCTGGAAAGCGGAAGCCCGCAAGTGGGTAAGTTCCACCGGTATCGTATAATCCATTTTCGTGATATCTGAAAATGGAGTATCCGGAATCGTGCTTGCCCTGCACCGGACCACCCACCACACCCTGCACGCGCTGAACAGCTCGCTGGCCGACCTGAACCTCACTGCGGCCGAGCTCAACGCGCTCGCGAACCTCGCCGACCGCGGAGCACTCAGCGTCCGCGAGCTCAGCGCCGAGACGGGCACCCGGGCCACCACCCTGACCGGTGTCCTGGACCGGCTGGAAAGCCGGGGCTACCTCACCAGGGAGCTGGACGCCACCGACCGGCGGTCGTTCCGGCTTCCGCTGACCGAGGCGGGCCTGGCGGTGGCCGAGCGCGTCCGCGCGGCCGTCGCGGACCTGGAGCGCGACGCGCTCTCCCGCTTGTCCGCCACCCAGATCGCCGGCTTCCACGCTGTTATCGCCGCACTGCAGGCGGCGGGCTGATGTCGTCCCGTCACCATCGGTCCGACGGGGCGCACGGCCCGCAGGATCCCGAGCTCGCGGCGATACTGCCGGAGATCACTGGGCCTGGCGGGCAGTTCCGGCACCGCCAGCACATAAACCTCGCGTTCTACGCGGTGCGGCGTTACGGCATGCCGGGCGCCATCGGCATGGTCTGCGGCTGGCTCCAGCGGATCACGGCTTACGAGCAGGCGCCGCAGAAGTACCACCACACCGTCTCGAGGGCGTGGGTCGAGCTTGTCGCGTACCACGTCGCCGAGGATCCGGACTGCGCCGACTTCGATGCCTTCGCCGACCGGAACCAGGCGCTACTTGACAAACGCCTGCTCAGCAGGCACTACCGGTCGGCGACACTGGCCGCCGCGGCAGCGCGCCGCGGCTGGGCGGAGCCTGACCTGGTGCCGTTCCCCTGGTCGGCTCAGGGCAGCACGGCCGGCCTCAGTCGGTAGGCAGCGCGTCCGGGCGGATTCAGGCGGCGAAGACGCCCGGGTGCACGGTGACCGGGGCATTTGACCTTCCCCCTTGGTCAGAGCCCATGATGGCGGCGTCGGCGAGAGGAAGGAGCAGTGTGGAACTGCTGACGATCGGGGTGTTCGCCCGAGCCTCACGGCTCTCGCCCAAGGCTCTCCGGTTGTACGACTCGCTCGGCCTGCTGACGCCCGCGCACGTCGACGAGGTCTCCGGATACCGGTTCTACCGGCCGGACCAGCTGGAGCGGGCCCGGCTCGTGGCCTGGTTGCGACGGCTCGGCATGCCGCTGGCCCGCATCGGTACCGTCTGCGACCTGGCTGCTGATGCCCCGGACCAGGCGGCTCGGCAGATCGCCGCCTACTGGGCGGAGACCGAGGCCGAACTCGCCAGCCGACGGGGGTTGGCCGCTCACTTGGTCAGCTATCTGTCCGGAGAGGAGAAGATAATGCCAAGCGCGCGCCCCGCGCTGGCCATCCGCTACGCCGCGCGGTCCGACATCGGCCGCCACCGGGACCGTAATCAGGACACCGCCTACGCGAGCAGGCGGCTGCTGGCCGTGGCCGACGGGATGGGTGCAGGTGGCGAGGCGGCCAGCGCTGCCGTCATCGAGGCGCTCAAGCCGCTGGAGGCCACGCTGCCCGCGGGCAACCTGCTGAACGCCATGGCGGATGCCGTGCGGCAGGCCGGTCCGGCCCTGCGGGAGCTGGCCGACGCCGACCCCGGGACAGGCACCACGCTGACCGCGATGCTCTTGTCCGGCTCCCAGCTGGCGCTGGTACATGTCGGCGACACGCGGGCTTACCTGCTCCGCGCGGGCGAGCTATTCCAGATCACACATGACCATTCGGTGGTGCAGGCGCTGCTCGACGAGGGCAAGATCACCTCGGCGGAAGCGGATTCCCACCCGCAACGGTCGCTGCTATTGCGGGCCATCGACGGCAGGGACGCGGCCGAGCCCGACGTGTCGCTGCACGATGCGCGGGCGGGTGACCGTTACCTGCTGTGCTCGGACGGCCTGACCGCGGTGGTGCCGGCCGGGGTGCTCCGGGACACGCTGGACGGGCCCGGTGATCCAGAGCAGGCCGTCGGTCGGCTGATCGACCTGGCCAACGAGGGGGGCGGGCCTGACAACATCGCCTGCGTGGTCGCCGATGTCATCGAGCCCCGGCGGCTGAATACGGAGCGCGACTGACCGCCGAGCACGGCCGCTAGCCGGCGGGCAGGTTTACCGTGACGGGCTGATCGCCCTGCGCCGTAGCGATCGAGCCGATGCCGACCACGGCCGAGCCGGACGGGACCAGCGCCGCGATCTCGTGAACCCCACCCCCACTGAGGCCGTCGACCTGGACCGGCGTCCAGGTCGACCCGGTAGCTGAGGTCCAGACCTGAGCGTCCTGCTGGCCGGGTTCGCCGGACTGGGTGGCGGCGGTGAAGCCGCCGGATCCGCCGCTCAGCGCGGTGACGACCGTCCCGGCCGAGCCGAACCTGACCCGCTGCCAGCTCGCGCCGGCGTCAGCGGACAGCTCAGCGAACGGCACGGTGCCGTCCGCCGTTGTTTCCTGGCCGAGGGCGACCACGCGATCCCCGTCGATCGCCACCCGCTGCAGCACGGCGGCCGACGCTCCGGGCGGCAAGTCAAGGACTATCGTGGTCCAGGTCTTGCCGTCGGTCGTCGTCCACACCGCCGGATGGCCGCCGTCCGAGCCGACGGCCATGAACTCGTGCGAGTCCGCGGTGACCGCTTGCACCTGGTTCGATCCGTTCGTATCGCTCATCGCGGTGGCCTGGGTCCAGGAGGTCAGGTTAGGCGACCACCAGAGGTCAGGCCCGGCGGAGCCCGTTCCCGCCCCTTTTGCCACGATGACGTATCCGGACGGATTCGCCGCGGCCGTGACCGGCGCCACGCCGGCCAGATCCCGCGTGATGGCCCCGCCGGCCCGGTGCCAGGTCGTCCCGTCCACCGAGGTGAGCACGACCGGACCGGGGCCGCCGACCGCCAGCCAGCCGGCGGGGCCGTGCGTCACGCTGGTCAGCGCGGACGCGCCCTGGCCGCCGGGCGCCAGCGACGGCATCGAGACCAGCGTCCATGAACCTCCGCCCGGAGCGAGGCGCCACACGGCCGGGTAGCCGTCAGCGCTGCCCACCGCGATCTCCTCGCCGTCGGCGGAGGCCAGGCCGTTAGCCGTGAGTTCGGGCACGAGGGCGCCCGCAACGGAGGCAGGCGAAACCGGCCGGACTGTTCCCGCCTTGGTCGCCTCCTCGAACACCGCCCGTCGGCTGGTCGTGCCGCCAGACGTGCCACCCACCGCGATGACGGTGCCGCCCGGCCCTACCGTCGCGCCGTTCACCGACTCGGCCGCGGTCTGGCCGAGCGATGCCGTGGGGCGCCAGGTCCCGCCGGTGCCGCTGCTGGTGTAGGCAACGATCTGCCCATCGATGGTCGTGCCGGTCACGACGTATCCGTCAGCGCTGCCCTTCACCACGTCCGGGCTCCAGCCCCCGGCCGCGTCGATGGTGCCCGCGTACTGCCACGACGTTCCGTTCTGTGAAAAATAGGCCACGCCGTCCGGGGTGCCGGGCGAAGCCTGCCCCGCCCTGACCGCGAGCAGGCCTGAGCCGCCGGAGCCCAGGCCGCTGAGGGAAACGCCGGCGCCGTGGTCGGCGGGGATCGTCACGGGGGTCCACGCCGAGCCGCCGTCGGTGCTCAGCCAGGCGGCGGAGAGCGTGCCGCCGCCGCTGGCGACTCCGCCGGAAATGACCGTGTCGCTGCCCCGCGAGGCGGCGTAGACAATGCCCTGCGCGGTCAGGCCGGACACCGTCAGGCCGAGCTGTACGGCAGTCTTCCGCTGCCAGGTCAGGCCGTCGCGCGAGGTCCAGATGACGGCCTGGGTGCCACCGCCGCCGGCCGGCGCTTCGCCCGCGGCCAGGTACCCGTCGGCGGTGCCGGTGAGCACCAAGGACTGGTCGCCTGGCAGTTGCGGGGTGATGCCGTGGCTGGCCGCGAGCGTCCAGGACAGGCCGTCCGGGCTGGTCCAGATGGCATGCGGGCCGACTGCCAGCCACCCGCCGGGACCGGAGGCCAGCCGTGTGGCCAGATGACCCAGTGGGGGCTGCGCGTCGTTCGGCGCGTGAACCGCGGCCACGCGCCAGGAGGCGCCGCCGTCGGTGGAGACGAAGAACTGCTGGCGGGCCACGCCGTCGCTGGTCTGCGAACCGATCGCGACGACCGTGTTCCCGTCGGTCACGACGCGGGTCATGGTCTGGAACACATCGCGCTGCTGCAGTCCCGGGTAGGTGCCGAGCGAGGCCGTGGTGATGGCCTGCCCCTGGTTCGCGGTGAGCTGATCGAACTTCGGGAAATGACCGGTCGCCAGCGCGAGGACCACGCCGACGGCGACGACCGCGGCGACCGGCCCGCCCACCATCGCCGTCCTGCGGCCGGTCAGGCCGCCCCGGGCCGCGGGCCGCGGGGCTGCCGGGCGAGCGGTCACGGACGGGGCGGTCACGGACGGGGCGGGCTCGAGCAGCACGGACTCGTCCCGGCGTGGCTGTCGGGCGGCAATGGGCCCGGTCCTCGGCCAGGACCGGGCCAGCACTTCCTGGGTGTGGGTGTCGTAGCCGCAGGTGGACCGCGTGTGGCTGGTCAGCCGGGCCAGGAGCTCGTCGGCGCGGGGCCGGCGCAAGGGATCCTTGGCCAGGGCGGCCTGGACCAGCGGCCGCACCGCCTGCGGGACGGCGGTGGTGTCGGGTTCTGCGTGCAGGATCCGGTATGCGATGGCGTCGGAGGAGCCAGTGCCGAACGGCATCGCCCCGCTGGCCGCGAAGGTCAGCGTCACCCCCCAGGCGAAGATGTCGGCTGGCTGCCCGGCCCGCCCGGTGACCTGCTCCGGCGCCATGAAGCCCAGCGAGCCCACCATCATGCCGGTCTTGGTCAAAGACGCCGCGCCCAGGGTGTGGGCGATGCCGAAGTCGATGACCTTCGGGCCGTCCTGGCTCAAGATCACGTTGGAGGGCTTGAGGTCCCGGTGCACGACCCCGGCCGCGTGGATGGCGGTCAGTGCCTCGGCCAGCCCGGTGGCCAGCCCGTAGATCATGTCGGGTCCTGGCGGCCCGTACTGAGCGAGGTACTCCGACAGCGACGGGCCTGGCGCGTATTCGGTGACCATGAATGGCTGGTCAGAATCGGTGTCGGCCGCGATCACCCGGACGGTACAGACGCCCTCGACACGGGTCAGGCTGGACACCTCGCGGCCGAACCGGTCCCTGAATTCCGGGTCGTCGGCCAGGTCGGGCCGCAGCACCTTCACTGCGACCGGGCTACCATCACGTGCCGTGCCCAGGTAAACGGTGCCCATGCCGCCCGCACCGAGCCGGGCGGTCAGCCGGTAGTCTCCGACCTGTACAGGGTCCGTGCTCCGAAGAGGAGCGCGCGCCAAGGATCCTCCCTCCCCCGCGTTCCGGCGCTCTTCGTAAGGGATCGATCCACAGATATGGAAGCTTATGCAGCGCGGGCCCGAATGGGTCCCGGCGATGCCTTACCGGCTGCTTACGTTGCGGGGACAGCGATCCCGAGTTCAGCCGGGCCCGGGCGGGAGGCGAGGCGGTTCGGTCTTGCCGTCGTGCCGCATCTGCGTGACGCCGAACGAGACGGCGAGCAACACGGCACCCCACGGCCCGGCGACCCAGACCGGCCACGGGTAGATCACCGCCGCGGCGGTGGCACTGACCAGGCCCCAGACGACGATGTTCACCAGCACGACCGCGCCCCAGATCGTCCAGAGCACCTTGAGCGGCGTGGGCAGTCCGGCGAACCCTGTTCGCCGCACGAGGGCGGGCGGCGTGGCGAGGGGGGCTGGAGGCGCGGCTGGCTCTTGCCGAGCCAGCGGGCCGCTTTCCGGCAGGTCCGCATAAAGGGGGGCGAGGTCGCCGTAGGTCACGGCCTCGGACGCAAGGCCCATCCGCTCCAGGTACTCGTCCATCTTCAGGCGGCCCTCGTCGAGGGCGGCCCGCAGCCGCTCCACGACATCCTGCCGGTCAGCGTCTGACGCCCGCATCTTCAGGCGATCGTCCATCGTGCCCTCCGCCTGGAACCCCGTATTGACCCCCTCCCTAAGCATAGCCAGTGGCGGCGTCCGCGGACGTTCCCGTGGCCGACGGGTGTGCGGCCTGCCCGGGTCAGATGGGGATGGCCGGGCCTGCCTGCGTCTCCTGCGCTTCCGGCTCCATCGCCCGGACGGCCTGCGCGCCCCGGCCGTACAGCGGCCCGCGGCGGAACAGGATCCCGGCCACAATCGAGCCGCCGGCGAGGATGCCCGCCGTCCATGAGAATCCGATGTCGTATCCGTGTGCGAGCGCCTGCGAGGTCAGCGCCGGGATGCCGATCAGCCGGGCAGAGGCGGCGTGCGCGGCGACGTACGACGCCACCGCGCTGGCGAAGATCGTGTTGAGCAGTGAGGTGCCGATGGAGGCGCCGAGTTGCTGGCCCACCGTGACGCTCGCCGACGCGACCCCCGCATCCTGCGGTGCCACCCCGAACGTGCCGGTGTTGATGGACGGCGCTATCACCAGGCCGAGGCCGAATCCGGTCAACAGGAGCGGGCCGAGCACGCCCGCGGCGTAGCCGGTGTGCACCCCCAGCTGGGCAAACCACACCGCCCCGCCCGCCGCGACCAGCATGCCCGTCGCGACCAGGGGTTTGGGCCCGACCCTTGGCATCAGCACGATGTTGGACATGTTGGCCGCGCTGGCGATGCCGACGGCGATGGGGAGGAAGGCGACGCCGGTGACGACCGGTGAGTAGCCGAGGGTCTGCTGGAGGTAATAGGTCAGGAACAGGAAGGACCCGAACATGCCGGCCGAGCCGATCAGCATCGACACGTAGGCGCCGGCCCGGTTGCGGTTGAGCACCACCCTGGGCGGCAGGAGCGGGTGGGCCGCCCGGCTTTGCCAGAACGCGAACACGACAAGCAGCACCACGCCGACGGCAAGGAAACCCCAGGTCGACGGCGTGTGCCAGCTATGCGTGGCCGCGTTCGAGAACCCGTAGACCAGGCAGAACAGGGCACCCGAGACCGTCACAAGGCCGAAGATGTCCAGCTTCGGCTTGACCAGGGACCGACTGCGCTCAAGTAGCAGCGCCGCGCCGATGAAAGCCACCCCGGCGAAGACCAGGTTGATGTACAGGGTCCACCGCCAGGACAGGTACTCGGTGAGCGCGCCGCCAAGCAGCAGGCCGACTGCGCTGCCCGCCGCTGCGATCGCGCCGTAGACGCCGAACGCCCTCCCGCGTTCCTTGGGCTCGACGAAGGTGGTCGTCAGCAGCGAGAGCGCGGATGGCACCAAGATCGCGCCGAACGCGCCCTGGCAGGCGCGCGCGGTGGCGAGCATGGCGAAGTTGACCGAGGCGCCCCCGATGGCCGAGACGCCGGCGAAGCCGAGCAGCCCCACCATGAACGTCACCTTCCGGCCAAGCAGGTCGCCCAGCCTGCCGCCGAACAGGAGCAGGCTGCCGAAGGCCAGGGTGTAGGCCGTGATCACCCACTGCCGGTCGGCCGTGCTGAAATGCAGGGCACGCTGCGCGGACGGCAGCGCGATGTTCATCACCGTGACGTCGAGGACAACCATGAGCTGCGCGATGCCGATCACGCCGAGGACGAGCCAGCGCCGCCGGTTCGCAAGGCTGCCGGTGGTGTTGACATCCGACATTCGTCTCACCAATCTGGAGGTACCTTCTCCGCTTAGAGGCACAGTACCATGAAGCGGAGGAGCTGTCTCCACTTTTTTGGGAGGTTGACGTGGCAGGGAGGCCCGGCGATCACCTGGACCCGGACCCTGGCCGCGAGGCCCTGGTGCGGCCACTGCGGCGTGACGCCGAGCGGAACCGGCAGCGCATCCTCAAGGCGGCCGCGGAGGTCTTTACCGAGCGCGGCCTGGACGTCAGCCTCGACGAGGTGGCCCGGCACGCCGGGGTCGGGGTGGGCACGGTCTACCGGCGGTTCGGCACCAAGGAGGAACTGGTCCAGGCGCTGTTCGTGGACCGCATCGAGGAGGTGGCCAGGCTCGCCGAGGAGGCCGCCAAAGTGCCGGACCCCTGGTCCGGCCTGGTGTGCTTCATGGAGCGGGCGGCCGAGTTGATGGCCGGCGACGTAGGCCTGCGGCAGATGCTGATGTTCGCCACGTACGGCGGGGATTCGACGTGGTACGCGCGGCAGCGGAACGCACCCCTGGTGCACAGGCTGCTCGAGCGGGCCCAGGCGGCAGGGCAAGTCAGGCCGGATCTCAGGCCGACCGACATCCCGTTCATCGTGTTCGTGCTTACCGAGGCGGCTCAGTTCGCCCAGCAGATCAGCCCGGAGATCTGGCGCCGCTATCTCACCCTCGTCATCGACGGCCTGCGGCCCGGACGGGAGGGCGTCACCCCGCTGCCCGTCCCCGCACTGCTGCCCGAGGAGTTCGAGATGACCATGCGGCAGAGCGCTCCGCGGCACCGCTGACGTTCCCTGGCGAACCGCGAGAACGCTGCACGACGAGACCTCAATTGCATCTGCAAGTGCATGTACAAAGCGTTAATGAAAGCAATCATGCAATCGTTCGCCATGCCTATGCGTCATCGAGATGATTGACCGGTGCGGGCATCTGGCGGTGTTTCGCCGCAAGAGCTGAAGGCCAGGTCAGGCCGCTGTCGGGGACGCATTTCGGACACCTCCTGTATACACATGACGACCGGGTGACCGCGCCAAGCCAACACGCCACGCTAGATTCGCCAGCACGTGACATGCCGACGAAAAAGTCTTACAGTAGTCCCCTGCGCTTAACGTGCCGGACTCGCCGGAAATACACTGTCTGCCCGACACGTACCGCTTTTCCCGCTAACTGTGATCACCTCCAGGAGACACCACGCATGAACTTCGGCGACAGCCTTGAGGACGCCAGCCGATCGGGACCCGATGACGTCACCGCACCGGGTGCCGTCGACGGCCACGGCGACGGCCATCGGGCGCGGGCGCTGACGATACAGAGGCCTCTCCAGGACATCCAGGACATCATCGACAAGCTGGCGGCCGTCACCCAGCAATTGCGCCATCCGGCCCGCGATTCCGACAGCGCGCCCGGCCCGCGCGGTTAAGGCGGGACCGGTGGTTGCCCCCTAGGCCTAGAGGCTCCGCAGCAGTCGCGCGCTGTCGGCGGGACTGAGGGCCGCCGCGCGGAGCAGTGCGAAGGCGCGGATATAGCGGGTGACATCGGCCAGGTCTTCCAGGTAGACGCCGCCGGACAGCGCCTCCAGATACACGACGCCCAGGCTCGGCGCGTCCGGAAACCTCAAGATGGCAAGAGAGCCGCTGCCCGCCCCGGCGTGCGCGCCGGCCGAGAACGGCAGCACCTGGAGCGTGATGGCCGGGGATTCTGCGCTGAGCTCGGCCAGGTAGCTGATCTGTCCGGCCAGCACGTCCGCGCCCCCGACCGCCTGGTGCAGGGCACCCTCACCGAGGACCACGCCGAGCCGCCTGCTGCCGCTCAGCACCGCCCGCCTGCGCATCGCCCTCGCCGCCACGGCGTCCTCTCGCTGCTGGTCGGTCACGTATCCGGGCTCGGCGGCGGCGATGGCGCGGGCATACTCGTCGGTCTGCAGCAGGTCGGGGATGAGCTGCGCCTCGTAGGTCATGATCTCCGAGGCGGCCGATTCCATGATCACGTAGTCCAGGTACGCGTCGGACAGGGTATCGGCGTACGGATGCCACCAGCTTTGCTGGCCGCCGCGGCTGGCGATCGACACCAGGGCGAGCTGCTCGCTTGCGGACACGCCGTATTCCGTCAGCAGCTCGCGCAGCTCCTTGGGCCTGATGCCGCGCTGACCGGTCTCGATCCTGCTGATCTTGGACCGGTCGCATTCGAGGACATGGGCCGCGTCTTCAAGCGCGTAGCCCACGTTCTCCCGGTACCGGCGCAGAGCGCCGCCAACCAGACGGCGCCGTACGGGAGGGTCTCCGGTCACGGTTCCTGCCTTCCTGCAGTTCCCCGGCCGTATCGGCCGGATTGTTATACTTGACAGGAAACGTAGCACTTTATGTAGTCCATAACTGATTGCGACACGCCGGATGGGCTTTGCTGCGTGATACCGTCCCTGCCAGCGAAAGATGAGGAGAGCGGCGATGACCGAGCAGGCGGTGCGGGTGGAGCGGTCCGGGCCTGTCACCACCGTCTTCCTGAGCCGGCCCGCGCGCCGCAACGCTGTCGACGGCCCCACGGCCGCCCAGCTCGCGGCGGCCTTCCGCGCTTTCGACGCCGATCCAGGCGCGGCCGTAGCCGTGCTACACGGCGAGGGCGGGGTCTTCTGCTCAGGCGCCGACCTCACCGCCATCGGGACCGAACGCGGCAACCGGGTAGCACCCGACGGCGACGCGCCGATGGGCGTCAGCAGGCTGCGGCTGTCCAAGCCGGTCATCGCGGCAGTGGCAGGATATGCGGTGGCGGGCGGCCTGGAGCTCGCCCTATGGTGCGACCTGCGCGTCGCAGACGAGACCGCCGTGTTCGGCGTCTTCTGCCGACGCTGGGGCGTCCCGCTCATCGACGGCGGCACCGTGCGACTGCCCCGGCTCATCGGGACCAGCCGGGCGATGGACATGATCCTCACCGGGCGCGCGGTCGGCGCCGCCGAGGCGGCAGCGATCGGCCTGGCCAACCGGGTCGTGCCGGCGGGTCAGGCTCTGGCCGCCGCCCGGGAACTCGGCGCCAAGATCGCCTTGTTCCCGCAGACCTGCTTGCGCAGCGACCGAGTCTCGGTGCTCGGCCAGGAGGGCCTGGACGAGAGCGCCGCCCTGGCCGCGGAGTTCACGCACGGCCAGGCCGCCCTCGCGGCCGAAGCCGCCGCCGGCGCGGCCCGGTTCAGTGCGGGCTCGGGGCGGCACGGGGAGGGGATCTTAGGGGCGCAGGCGCTCCAGGGCGGCGAGGATGCGAGTTTCTGAGACGGGGGCGAGGGTGCCCAGGGTCTGGGCGAACAGGCTGACGCGGAGTTCTTCCAGCATCCAGCGGAGTTCGGTCACGTCTGGGCCGTCGCGCCGGGCGGGGGGCAGCTCGGCGACGGCCTGGCGGTAGGCGTGCTCGACGCGCTGCGCTACGGCCATGTTGGTCGCGTCGCGGGCCGGGTTCTCCGGCAGCTTGTCCAGGCGCCGCTCGATCCCGCGCAGGTACCGGGTCAGCTGGGGAAGCCGGCGGTAGCCGGTGGCGGTTACGAAACCCGGGTAGATAAGCCCGGACAGCTGCGCGCGCATGTCCGCCACCGCCGGCTGGACCGCCCCGGCCCGGGTCTCGTCCAGGCGGGCTTGCACGGCGTGGGCCAGGCGGAGCGCCGACTCCACGTGGGTCACCACGTCGGCGGTCGTCTCGTGCAGGCGAGATCGTACGGCGGCGGACAGCCGTTCGAAGCCCTCGCGGTTCCTGGCCGGGCCGCCCGCCTCGGCCATCAGGTAGTCGGCGGCGCAGTCCACGCAGTCGGCGAACATCGCCGCCACGCTCCCATGCGGGTTGTGACTGAGGGCAAGCTTGGCCCGGGTGGACAGGCCGCCCGCGATGGACTTTACCGGCCAGGGCGCGCCGAGCAGGATCAGCCGCCGCGTCCCGGCCCACATGGCCGAAACTGCCGCGGCCTCGGTCTCGAACAGGCGGACGTCAACGGCGGTGCCCGCGTCGGCCAGGGCCGGGTAGGCGACGACGGTGCCCTGGCGGAAGACCTCGGGCAGCGCGCCCAGGTCCCACGAGGTCAGGCCCGTGCGCGTGATTCCGGCCGCCGCCTTGGACAACACCGCACGCAACCGCGGGCGGAGGTCACGCTGCAGCTCGGCCACGTCCTTCCCCACGGCAAGCACGCGGTCCCCGTCGGTCACCCGGACCGTGATCCGCAGGTGCGGCGGCAGCTTGGCCAGGTCCCAGGCGTCACGCGGCACGGTCACCCCGCGCAGCGAGCGCAATTCGCGGGCCACCGCGTCGCGCAGGTCGCCGGACGGAGACCCGAGACGGGCCACCACCTCGCGGGCCACGTCAGGCGCGGGCACCAGGTCGCGACGCAGCGACTTGGGCAGCGACCGGATCATCTCGGTGACGAGCTCGGTACGCCGCCCAGGAACCTGCCAGGAGAACTCGGCCGGATCGGCCTGGTTGAGCCTGCTCAGCGGGATGTCCACGGTGACGCCGTCGGCGTCGCTGCCGGGCTCGAAGGCGTAAGAAAGGGGCAGGGCGCTGATCCCAGGGGACTGCGAGGTCCAGATGTCGGGGTAGGACTCGGCCGTGACCTGCGCTGCGTCCTCGCTGAGCAGGTCGCCCGGCTGGAACGTGAGCAGGCCGGGATCTGACCGGCGGGCCCGCTTCCACCAGGTGTCGAAATGCTGGGCCGAGACTACGTCGGCCGGGATCCGCGCGTCGTAGAAGGCGAACAGCTCGTCTTCGCCGACGACCAAGCCGCGGCGGCGCACGCGGTGCTCGACCTCGGAAGCCTCGGCCAGCAGCCGCCGGTTCTCGGCGAAGAACTCGTGGCTCGTCTGCCAGTCGCCCTCCACCAGCGCGTGCCTGATGAACAGCTCGCGCGCCGCAGCCGGGTCGATCCGCCCGTAGCTGGCCTTCCGGTCGACCACGATCGGCACCCCGTACAGGGTGACTTTCTCAAGCGCGACGGCGCCGCCGCGCTTGCGTTCCCAGTGCGGCTCGCTGTAGCTTGCCTTGACCAGGTGCCGGGCGAGAGGCTCGATCCACTCCGGCTCGATGCGCGCGACCGTCCGCGCCCACAGCCGCGAGGTCTCCACCAGTTCTGCGGCCACGATCCAGTCCGGCGCCTTACGAGCCAGGCCGGAGCCGGGGAAGATGGCGAACCTGGCGTTGCGGGCGCCGAGGTACTCCGCGCGTGGCCGCCGGCCGCCCGATGCGGACGCGAGGCGGGCTGGTTCGGCCTTCATGCCGATCTGGGACAGCAATCCGGCGAGCAGAGAGAGGTGAACCACGGACCGTTCGGCTGAAGAAGAATCGACGGTCACCCCGAGATCGCGGGCCAGGGTTTGCAGCTGGCCCTGGAGATCCTGCCATTCGCGGACCCGCAGGTAGTTCAGGTACTCGGCGCGGCAAAGGCGGCGGAACGCCGAGGAGGACAGCTCGCGCTGCCGTTCGGCCAGGTAGTCCCACAGGTTCACCTGCGCGGTGAAGTCCGAGTCGGGGTCGGCGAACCGGCGGTGCTTGTCGTCGGCGGCCTGCTGGGCGTCGGCGGGCCGCTCGCGCGGGTCCTGGATGGACAGCGCCGCCGCGATGATGAGCACCTCGCGAACGCAGCCGTTCCTGTCGGCCTCCAAGATCATCCGGCCGATGCGGGGATCCACCGGCAGCCGGGCCAGGCGGCGGCCCAAGCCGGTGATCCTTGAGTCCTTAAAGGCGTTCAGCTCGGCCAGCAGGGCCAGGCCGTCGGCGATGTTGCGCGCGTCGGGCGGGTCGATGAACGGGAACGAGGGCACGTCGCCCAGGCCGATCGCCGCCATCTGCAAGATCACCGAGGCCAGATTGGTGCGCAGGATCTCCGGCTCGGTGAACTCCGGGCGCGACTCGAAGTCGGCTTGCGAGTACAGCCGGATGCAGATCCCGTCCGCGGTCCGGCCGCAGCGGCCCTTGCGCTGGTTGGCCGACGCCTGCGAGATCGGCTCGATCGGCAGCCGCTGCACCTTGGTTCCGCGGCTATACCGGGAGATCCGCGCGGTGCCGGGGTCGATGACGTAATGGATGCCTGGCACGGTGAGCGAGGTCTCCGCCACGTTCGTGGCGAGTACCACGCGCCGGGTGTAGGCCGAGGCCTGACGCCGCTCGAATACGCGATGCTGCTCGGCGGCCGACAGCCTGGAGTACAGCGGCAGCACCTCGAGCCGGTATTTGGACCCGGCCCCGGTCAGCAGGTCGGCGGTGTCGCGGATCTCGCGCTCGCCTGACAGGAACACCAGGATGTCACCGGGTCCCTCGCCGGACAGTTCGCCTATCGCGTCGACGATCGCCTGGCCCTGATCGGCGTCCTCCGGTATCGGCCGGTAGCGGACCTCCACCGGGTAGGTCCGCCCGGATACCTCGATGATCGGCGCGCCGCCGAAGGCCGCTGCGAAGCGCTCCGGGTCGATGGTGGCCGAGGTGATGATGACCTTGAGGTCCGGGCGTTCTGGCAGGATCTGCCGCAGGCAGCCGAGGATGAAGTCGATGTTCAGGCTGCGCTCGTGAGCCTCGTCGATGATCAGCGTGTCGTAGCGCTTCAGCTGCCGGTCGCGGGCAAGCTCGGTCAGCAGGATGCCGTCGGTCATCAGCTTGACCAGGGTGTCGTCGGAGGAAACGTCGGTGAACCGCACCTGGTAGCCGACGGTCTCGCCCAGCGGGCTGCCCAGTTCCTCGGCGATCCGCTCGGCCACCGTCCTGGCCGCCAGCCGCCGCGGCTGGGTATGGCCGATCTGGCCGGCGATGCCGCGGCCCAGCTCGAGGCAGATCTTGGGGATCTGGGTGGTCTTGCCCGAGCCGGTCTCCCCCGCGATGATCACCACCTGGTTTTCTCTGATCGCGCTTGCGATCTCGTCCCTGCGCTGGCTGACCGGGAGCTCAGGCGCATACGTGATCGGCGGCATCGCGGCGCGGCGCGCGGATCGGGCCTCCGCGTGGGCCTCGGGTTGCGTCGCGGGCCGGGCCCCCGATGCGGCCTTGCGAGGGCGCCTCGGCCTCGACCGCCTGGGTCGCGGGCCCGGGGACGCAGGCCGCGCCTCGGGGAGCACGGCTTGCGCCTCGGGAGCTGCGGGCGCCTGCGCGGACGCGGCGAGCTCAGCGGGCGAAGACATGGCGGATCGCGACTCCATACCGGCGGGAAGAATAGATCAGAACGGCCCCCGTTGCGTAACGCTTTTCCGCCCCGCAGCCTTCCGCGAGCACGTCGCGCACCGCGCCGGGGCGGACGTGGTTGGATAGCGGGATGGGTGAGGAGCTGTCGTTTCATCCCGCGCTGTCCCGGCCTGACCTGCTCGCCGCGCCGGTGGCGGCGGCACTGCGCGGCTGGCCGGGCGCGGATGAGGTACTGGTGGCTGAGATTGATCCGGCGCTGGCGGACACGGCCGCGTTCTGCGATCGCTACGGGGTCTCGCCGGTCGAGTCGGCGAACTGCGTCGTCATCGCGGCCAAGCGCGGCGGTAACACGATGTACGCGGCGTGCGTGGTGATCGCCACCACGCGGGCGGACGTGAACAACCTGGTCCGCAGGCACCTGGACGCACGGAAGGCGTCGTTCGCGCCGGTCGGGGCGGTGACGGAAGCGACGGGCATGGAATACGGCGGGATCACGCCGCTTGGCCTGCCCGCGGACTGGCCGGTCCTGGTGGACGAGGTGGCGGCGAAGACGGCCTCGGTGGTGATCGGCTCCGGCATTCGCGGGTCCAAGCTGCGGCTCCCCGGCCACCTGGTGGCCGCGATCCCAGGTGCCCAGGTGCTGCCCGGCCTGGGCGTCCCAATAACCACGTAACGCCTGCAAACCAGGCGTGTCTTTAAGGCGTCTTAACCGCAAGGGTGCATTGTAGCGAGCCCTTGGCTAATGAGCTAATGAGGAGCGCCATGAAGCGAAGACGTCTTTCCCTGGTTATCGCCGCGATCTTCGCCCTGGCGCTTGGCCTGGGCATAAGCGGTGCCGTGTCGGCCGCGCCGATCGGACCGGCCACGCCGGCCCTGACCGCGCAGAACTCCCCCGCACCAACCCCCACCGTGTACTCCGAGCTCACCGTCGTGGTCAACTGTCAGGGCCACGCCCAGACGCGGCCCGGTAGCTTTACGCTGGCCTGCGCGGACGGCAACGACTACCTCACCGGGCTGTCCTGGACGAGCTGGACCCCCAGGCTGGCCAGCGGATACGGCACCCAGCACGAGAACGACTGCATCCCCTACTGCGCCGCGGGTCATTTCCACACCTACCCGGTGCTCGTCGTGCTGTGGGGTGCGGCGGGGCTGCACGGCAGCCCGGGGATCGTGCGCTACACGACGATCACGCTGCTGTACACGGGCGCCCGGCCGGAGGTCTACAACGGCCATAAGTACGTCGAGGGCCCGGCCACGGTCACGATGTCCCTGCCTAGTTGACACTGCTGGTTGACACTGCCTGGTTGACACTTCAGGTATACTGGAGCAGGTTGAAAACAAGACACCTCGTTCGGTGAGGCGTCTTCACGGACACAGGCCACTGATCCCAACCGTCGAGAGACGCTCCGGATCAGGACACCTCTCCCCGGCTTAAGGGGTGAGGCCAAGTGGCTGGCGGTGTGTTTTGCCGCAGTACGCCGTGGAGTGCCAAAGCTCTTACGAGAGAGGTGCCGGCCTGATTATCCCGCTCTGGCCGTGTGTTTCCTCAGGTGTCACGGAGAAATGCCGTAACGGCATGTGCGGCCTGGCGCCCCCGTGCGTCGCGACAGAAGGGAGGCGCGCGATGGACTCTGATAGTCCGGGCCGAAGTTGGCCCTTCTCGCTGCCGTCCCATAACTGTTCCGGCACACGCCGGGCCTCGAAGGCTGAATCTCTGAACTGAGCTGACCCTCATTCACGACTGCTCCTGCCCGAGCCCCCGCCCTCGGGGCTGGTGTAGCTAGCGTGCGGCCCGAATCGTGTGCCCCTGGTCCCGTCACATCTTGATGACGCGAAAGGGGTGTTCACCATGGCCACCATTTCCCGTGCCGTAGGTACCGCGGCGCCGCGGCGACCCGCCGTTCTCGACGACGCGCACGTGGGCGACATCCGTGGCGCGCTTGGCACGATCGCGGTCGACGACTTCGCTCCGCGCACCAGTTTGTCCGCCAAGCTGAAGACGCTGCTTGCCATCGTGGGCCCTGGGCTTATCGTGATGTGCGGCGACAACGACGCAGGCGCGTTTTCCACCTACGGGCAGGCCGGGCAGAACTACGGCACCCGGCTGCTTTGGACGCTGCTTCTGCTGGTTCCCGTGCTTTACGTGAACCAGGAGATGGTGCTGCGGCTCGGCGCGGTCACCGGCGTCGGGCACGCGCGGCTGATCATCGAGCGGTTCGGTAAGTTCTGGGGCACGCTCGAGGTCATCGATCTGTTCATCTTGAACGCGCTGACGCTTGTTACCGAGTTCATCGGGATCACCATGGCAGCCGGGTACCTCGGCCTGCCCAAGCTGGTAGCAGTGCTGCTCGCCGCCGGCGTGATCCTGGCGGCAGCATCGACCGGCAGCTTCCGGAGGTTCGAGCGGATCGCGGTGGCGTTCTGCGCCGGATCGCTGCTGCTCATACCCCTTTACCTGGCCAGCCACCCGTCCAGCGCCCAGATGGCGCGCGGCTTCGTCACCCCCGGCCTGCCCGGTGGCGGGCAGATGGCCACGGTCATGCTGCTCATCATCGGCATCGTGGGTACCACGGTGGCGCCTTGGCAGCTGTTCTTCCAGCAGTCCTACGTGGTCGACAAGCGGATCACGCCGCGGTTCATCAGCTACGAGAAGGCCGATCTGTGGATCGGCATCGTAATCGTCGTCGTGGGCGCCGCCGCGCTCATGGGCGCTGTCGCCGCCGCGTTCGCCGGGACGCCGGCCGCGGGCCACTTCACCGACGCCACCGGGCTGGCACACGGCATCGCGGCTTCGGCCGGCCGGGTCGTTGGCGTGGTGTTCGCGGTAGGGCTGCTCGACGCCGCCATAATCGGGGCGTTCGCTGTCTCGCTGTCCACCGCGTACGCGGTCGGCGATGTGCTCGGTCTCAAGCACTCGCTGCACCGCGGGTTCCGCCAGGCCAAGGGCTTCTACGCGATCTACGCCGCCCTGGTTGCCGTCGCGGCGGCAATCGTGCTCATCCCCCATGCCCCGCTCGGCCTGGTGATCGAGGGCGTCCAGGCACTTGCTGGCGTGCTGCTGCCGGCGGCCACGGTGTTCCTGCTGATGCTGTGCAACGACCGTGCGGTGCTCGGCCCCTGGGTCAACGGCCGCGGCACCAACGTATTCACCGCGGGCGTGGTCGCCATGCTCGTCACGCTCTCGGTGGTGCTGACCGCCTCGGTGCTGTTCCCTGCCATCACCGGGAGGCAGATCACCGAGATCATCGGCGTGTGCGCGGCGGCGTCCCTGCTGGGCGGCGCCTGGGCTCTGGCCCGGACGCGCCGGTCCGTCGGCGGGGTCCCGATCGACCGCTCCGGCCGGGAAAACTGGCGGATGCCGCCGCTGGCCATGCTGTCCAAGCCGGTGCTGTCCACCGGCCGTAAGCTCAGCCTGACCGTGCTGCGCGCCTACCTGGCGATTGCGATGATCCTGGTCATCGTCAAGATCGTCCAGGTGGCCATCGGGCACTGAATGGGTCATGGGGCGGTCGCCCCCGGGGTGCTCAGCCTGACCAGCACGTTGGCCAGATCCTCGGGGGTGAGCAAATCGCATGTCGTCGGGCTGAGGGCCAGCCTCGTGATCGCCTTCAGGCACTGGCTATCCCTGCGGTCGAGAACGAAATGCTGGACGAGGCCCGCGTACCGTTCGGCCGTCGCCGCCGGGGAATCCTCGGCCCCTTCGGTCACGAGCAGGCGCGCGCGGGCGCGGGCGTGATGATCGACGGCAGCGTCCGGGTGCGCCGCCCCGAGCACGACCGGACTTACCGCAATGCGGCACGGTACTTTCCGAATCGCGTCTTCCACCTCGTCCAGGGCGAGAATCGGTCCGATACTCGCCACCGGGCTGCTCGGCCCCAAGATGACGGCATCGGCCGCGTGAAGAGCCTCGAGCGCGGCAGGCGAGGCGGGTCCGCGCGCAATCCGGGCCTGCCTCACCGGCGGCTGCGCTCTCTCCTTGACGTACCACTCCTGGAAATGCAGCACGCGGCCATCCTCGAGCGCGACGTAAGTCTCGCTCGGCTGGTCGCTGGCGGGAATGACGTCGACGCGGCGAACCCCGAGGCGGCGAGCGAGCTCCCTGGTGACCTGGGTAAGCGTCAGGCCGGATCGCAGCAAATCGGTGCGGAGAAGATGGAAGGCCAAATCCAGATCGCCGACGTTGAACCATGGGCGAGAGTCAATGGCGGACAGACGGTCGCGAACACGGAATGTCTCACCCTGCAGCCCCCACCCCGTGGCCTGGTCCCAGATCCCGGCCAGCGCATAAACGATCGAATCCACATCGGGGCAAATACGCAGCCCGAACCACGTGAGATCGTCGCCCACATTGGCGATCACGGTCAGGTTGCCGGCCGGAACGATTTCGTTCATGGCAGGAACGAGCCTGGCCCCCCCGAATCCGCCGCTGAGAATGACAATGCGAGGAGACGTTGCCTCGCTACCGGGAGTCTGCGGCACCGACAACACCCCAACCTGCCTGCCGGAAGACGATCAAGGCCAAGTTATACCGGAACCCAGGCCATCCACGGCCGGTCCACGGCGGCTCTCTGGAGCCACCTGGTCAGGCCGCTCACCCGATACGTGGCGTACCGTGCAATCGGGTGCTGCACCCTCCGGACCCACATCGCAGGCAACGGGAGCAGGCGTGAGCATACGGATCGGCTACAAGGCATCGGCGGAGCAGTTCGGACCGCGTGAGCTGGTGGAATACGCCGTGATGGCCGAGCAGGTCGGCCTGGACAGCGCGATGGTCTCTGACCATTTCCTGCCGTGGCGTCACGAGGGCGGGCACGCGCCGTTCTCGTTGGCGTGGATGGCGGCGGTCGGCGAGCGCACCAAGCGGATCGCCTTGGGCACCTCGGTGCTTACCCCCACATTCCGTTACAATCCGGCGGTCATCGCGCAGGCGTTCGCCACGATGGCGCTGCTGTACCCTGGCCGCGTCATGCTCGGGGTCGGCACTGGCGAGGCGCTCAACGAGATCGCGGTCTCCGGGATGAAATGGCCGGACTTCAAGGAGCGGCTGGCCCGGTTGCGCGAGGCGGTCACGGTGCTGCGCGAGCTGTGGGCGGGTGAGACCCTCAGCTTCGACGGCGAGTTCTACCACACCGTCGCTGCGACGATCTATGACCGCCCGCAGGTCCCGGTCCCCGTCTACGTGGCGGCCGGCGGCCCGGTGGCGGCCAGGTACGCCGGACGCGCCGCGGACGGGATCATCTGCACCTCCGGCAAAGGCATGGAGCTCTACAGCGAGAGCCTCCTCCCGGCGCTGCGCGAGGGTGCCGGGCAGGTCGGGCGGGACGTGGACGCCATCGACCGGCTGCTCGAGGTCAAGCTCTCGTACGACCGGGACCCGGTCCGGGCCATGGAGAACACGAGGTTCTGGGCGCCGCTGTCGCTGACCGCGGAGCAGAAGCACAGCATCGGCAGTGCCGTAGAGATGGAATGGCTGGCCGACGAGCTGCCGATCGAGCAGGTTGCCAGGCGTTGGATCATCGCGTCTGAGCCCGAGGAAGCCGTCGCGCAGATACGCCCCTACGTCGACGCCGGTTTCGGCCACCTCGTCGTGCACGGACCCGGCCATGATCAGGAGCGCTTCCTCACCCAGTTCGCCGAGGACGTCCTGCCCAGGCTGCGGAAGCTGAGCTGAGCGATCAGGGCGGCCCGGACGCCCGGAGCTCGGGCATAACGGTCCCGGCGAACGACCGCAGCGTGCCGAGCGAGGGCAGGTCGTCGAACAGGAGGAACACCCAACTCACTCCCGCCGCCTCGAGCGCCTTCAGCCGCTCGCCGACCTGGGCGGGGGTGCCGAGCAGCGCGTGCCTCAGCCGCGAGCGGGCCGAGTCCTCCGTCATCCCCCGCCGGTGAGCCCACGCCGCGACCTGCCTCGCAACATCTGCCTGGTCAGCCCCGAGCAGCACGGTGGCGTTGTGCACCAGCGCCGGGGAGCCCGGCGGCCGTCCCGCCTCCCTGGCCTGGCCAGCCAGCCGCTCGCCCAGTTCCCGCCAGTCGCCGGCCGACAGGTCGAAGCCGACGTTGCACAGGTCCGCATGCCGGGCCGCCAGCCGCAGCAGATCCGGGCCATGCCCGCCGATGAGGATGCGCGGGCCTTCCGGCCGGGTCGCGGGACCCGCGCCCGGGTAGCCCGGTGCATCGCGCAGCCGGTACCAGCGGCCCGCGTAAGAACCGCCGCCGCGCCACAGCATGCGCATGACCTCGACCGCCTCACCGACTGCCCTGATGCGCTGCCCGGCCGACGGCCAGTCGATCCCGAACGCCGCCGCGTCGTCGTCGGAACCGCCTGCGCCCACGCCGAGGATGATCCGGCCGCCTGACAGTTCATCCAGGGTGGCCGCCATCTTGGCCAGCACGGCGGGATGGCGGTACGGATTGGCCAGCACGAGCGGAACCGCGACGAGCTTGCGGGTCGCCCTCGTCAGCGCGGTCAAAGCGGTCCAGCACTCGGGGCCGGGGGCACCTAGCACGTCGTACAGCGAAGCCGCGTCGTATCCGACGCGCTCGCTCTCGGCCCACACGGTCTCGAGCTGTGAATAGGTCCATCCGCTCTGATGGATCCGCACGGCAAACCGCAACTGGAATTTACCTTCGGTCAGTGGACCATGCGCGCCTGGCGGTCCCAGTAGCGGGCCCTCAGCTCGCGCCGCAGGACCTTCCCGTACGCGTTCTTGGGGATATCGTCGACGAATTCCACGGATTTGGGCTTCTTGTAGTCGGCCAGTTGCTCGCCAACGAACCGGGTCAGGACCTCCCCGGTGGCACTGGCTCCGGGCCGCAGCACCACGAGCGCCTTGACCGCCTCGCCCCATACCTCATGCGGAACGCCGACCACGCAGGCCTCCGAGACGGCCGGATGCCGAAGCAGGACCTCCTCGACCTCGCGGGGGTACACGTTGGCCCCGCCGCTGATGATCATGTCCTTGGTGCGATCCAGGATGTAGGCATAGCCGTGATCGTCCATATAGCCGACGTCCCCGGTGTGCAGCCACCCGCCCCGCAGCGTCTCCGCCGTCTCCTCTGACCGCTCCCAGTAGCCCTTCATGACCGAGGCGCCGCGGACGCAAAGCTCGCCGGTCTGGCCGCGGGGCACTTCGCGGTTCTGCTCGTCGAGCACCCGGACTTCCAGGCCAGAACGGGCATACCCGCACGAGGCCAGCCGCACGGAGCCAGGTCCGTTCGGCAAATGATCTTCCTGCCGTAGGTAGGTCGCGGTCATCGGGGTCTCGCCCTGAGCGTAGATCTGCACGAACACGGGGCCGATGCGACGCAGCGCCTCCTTCAGGTCCTCCACGTACATCGGTGCTCCGCCGTAGACGATCCACCTGAGGCTGGACAAAGTCCGCTTGTCTAGCTCGCCGTAGTTCAACAGCAGCTTGATCTGCGTGGGCACCAGCCAGACGTTGGTGACCCGGTGCCGCTTGACGGTGGCGCAGAAGTTGGCCGGGTCGAACTGGTGCGGCCGAAGCAGCACCTGGGTGGCCCCCTTCATCGTCAGGGCCAGGGCGTGGAAGCCGGCCCCGTGGGTCAGCGGGGCGGCATGAAGGCCGACATCCTCGGGCTGGAGTTGCATCAGGTCAGCCACCCAGGCCACGGACACGAAGGTGAGGTTGCCGTAGGTGAGCATCGCGCCCTTGGGCCGCCCTGTCGTGCCTGACGTGTAGAACAGCCAGGCCAGATCCTCATCCGAGACGTCCACGCCTGCGCCCGGGGTTTGCGCGTCCTGCGGGCCTGGGCCGCTGGCGATCAGCTCGTCGTAGGCCAGCTGGCCGGCCAGCGGGGCGCCCACGCAAATGAAATGCTGCACCGATGGGACGCGGTCCCTGACCTCGGCCAGGACCTCCCGGTATTCCTCGCTGAAGATCACGGCGCGCGCCTGCGGGTCGGCCAGGTGGTAAACGATCTCCTCGCGCCTGAACCTGGCGTTGAGCGGAACGACGCACCCGCCGAGCTTCCAAGTGGCGAACATGCTCTCGAGCAGCTCGGGACGGTTGGGCATCAGCACCCCGACCCGGTCTGATTTGCCCAGCCCGAGCCGCCGCAACGCGCCGGCCAGGCGGCCGCTGCGGGCTTCGGCCTCGCCGTAGGAGACGACACGGTCGCCCCAGATGAATGCGGGCCTGCCGGGGTCACGCTCGGCGGCACGAGTCAGAAACCACGCGACGTTCATGGCCCGGCTAGGACCTCTTTCCGCCGTAGACGTCGGGGTACGGCTTGGTCAGCACGCGTGCGCCGTTGTTGATGAAGAAGCTTCGTACCACGTTCTGCAGCTCGTGGGTGCCGTGCGGGGTGTGCGCCTGATCGCTGGCCCAGCGCCGCAGGTGCCGCATGTAGTCCAGCTTGTTGTCACGCTCATCCAGCGCCTCCGCGATGATGGTGTCCGGGTCCTTGCCCAGGCTGTCGCAGAAACTCCACAGCACGCCGAGACGCTGTTCCCATTCCTGGCCGGAGAGGTCGTACCTGCTGTTTACGACCTCCATCCAGTGCCGCACTGTCTTGTAGTTGCCTGCGCTGTAGTTACTAGTCACCTGGCTCCTTAGATGGCCAGCGGGCTGGCGCGGCGGAATACCTCCGGGCCACGCCAGCCCGGCCTCGCCGTCCGGCGGGATGAATTCCGTCTCGCCCTTTCTACTCCGGATATCCGTACATCCGGGATAGGAACTTCAGTTCGTCGAACCGTCCCGGCTTGGGCATCTGCTCCTGGAGCAGACGCTCCTTGGTCAGCTGGTCGACAACCTCCTGGTCCCGCGGGAACGGCTGACCCCATGTGCCCTCGAAGAACAGGGTCTCGAACGGGAAGCGCGGCCGCTGGCCGCCCGCGTCCGCGCTCTCGGCCGGGTAGCCGACGAGCTGACACCAGACGGGCAGCACGTACTCGGGCACGCCGAGCAGTTCCTTGACCCGGTCCTGCTTCGAAGGAGCCGCGATCATGTGCAGGCAGGTGCCAAGGCCTTCGTTGACCGCCGCCAGGCACGCGCAGGCGCAGGCACCGCAGGTCTCGGCATAGGCCACCGAGGCGCTTACCTCGGCCGGCAGACCGTGGATGAGTTCGTTGATGGCCGGGCCGCCTGCCTGCACGGACTCTCCGCGCTCGATGGCCGCCTCGATCATTTCCTTGCTCCACCCGTACGCGGCGGGCAGCGCCCCCACGTCGGTCAGCTCAATCGTGCGCTCCTGGAACGACTCAGGCCGCGCGCTCGATGGGTCGGCGTACCAGTAGATCCAGGTCGGGGCCTGCGTGTGCGCGCCCTGCCAGTTGTCCGCGCCGAGCAGCCCGTCGCGGGTCTTCTCGTCCAGCTCGTCGCGCTCCACGACGATGGCCCGCCACGGCTGCAGGTTGCCCGGGCAGGTGGTCAGGCGGGCAACTTCCAGAATCCTCTGGATGCTTTCCCTCGGGACTTTCTCCCACGTCTTGAACCACCTGATGCTGCGACGCGATCCCACCGCCTCAAGAAATTCCATCGGCCATTCCTCCCTTTTGTCTGCTTGTTCGCTGGCCAGCTAATACCGCGCTACGAAATAGCTTCTCCGTTGCCTGTGGTTACCGTGTACCCGCATTCGCGAAGGCCGGCCACCGTCGCCGCGCCGTCTCCGGGCGCCTCGACCAAGACGGCGAGGCGACCTGACAGCATCCGCGGGTCCACGCCGAGCCCGGCTCGCAGCGCATCGCGCAGCTGCGCGGCCGCCAACTCGGCGTGCAGCCCGTCCCCGTCCGGCGGGACGCCGAGGTCAAGCCGGATCATCCGGTAGCCAAGGAATCCCGCCGCCACGATCCTCAAGCCGTGCGCCTGGCCGGACTGACCGCCTTGGCGGGCCAGGTCCTCGAGCACCTTGACATAGGTCGCCGCGCACTTGCCCTCTCCGGCGACGCGGCGGGACACGGTCATCCTCAACCGTGCCTCCCGCCGCATCACCAGCGTGCCCCGTCCCGCATAACAGAAGGCGCCGGCTCCCAGCTGCCGCCGGACCGCAGCCAGGATCGCGTCGACAGCGGGCTCGGACTGCCCGGCGCCGGCCTCGACGTCCAGCGCGATCTCGGCCGGTCCCCACCGCAGCTTGGCCACCCGCGTGCCCGCGGGCAGCGACTCCACGGCATCGAGCAGCGCCCATCGGAGCTTCCCGCAGCACGCCCGGAACTCGACCTCGCGGTCCCCGCTGGACGCCAACTGTGTCATCCGGATGCCCCGCCTTCCGCTCAGCCGCAAGGGCGCGGAGCTCAGACTGCTCCGCGCCCCCGAGGCTTCGTCCTACCGGTTGCCGTTGGCGTAGGGATCCGGCTCCCCCTTGTGCCATTGCTGGAAGTGGGACTTGATCTGCCGGTTGATCACGAACGGCTCCTCATCGCCCGGCATGGTCACCTGGAACTTGCGGTAGAAGTCCAGGTCCAGGTGATGAACCTGAGCGGTGAACTGCGCCTGGACCGGGTTCACGAAGGCCGGGCAGGCACCCCACTTGTCGACGATGTACTCGACCGTCTTGCGCATCGCCTCGAGCGTCCAGTCCTGGTACTTGATCTTGGGATGGCTGAGGATCTCGTCCATCACCTGTGCCTTGTAAGGGGCCTTGTTCCGCAGCGCCCAGTTGTCCTCGGTCGAGAAGTGGGCGCCCCGGCGGTAGCGCATCTCGTACACCTCGGACGCGGCCGACTCCGCCGTCGGGTACTGCGGTGAGGGCACGACCATGGCCTCCTTGATTCCTGGAAGGCCATACGAGGTTGGTACCTTGTTCGGATTGCGGTCGGGATCCCGGTCGATGTACTTGAAGCCGAGGCCCTTGGCCACGTCGGGGTAGCCGCCGAGAATCAGGTCGCTGAACGTACCGCAGAAGACCCAGGCCCCGAGCCCGATCGCCTCTGCGGCCAGGCGCAGGTTCTGGATCAGGCAGCCGACCTGGTGTCCCGGCGTCGCCATCAGCAGCAGCTGGTCGTAGACCGGCACCGGGCACGGGACCTCGAGCATGCCCGGCTTGACGAACTCGCTGGTACCGCAGGGCTCGCCGGTCTCCGGGTCACTCAGGTAGAAGTGGTCGTACTCGTAGAACGGCATGAGCAGGTTGAACCACTCGAAGCCGAGGTCGGCCACCGGGACGAACCAGGTCGAGCCCGGCCGGTTGACGTTGTACTGCCAGGGTCCGGTCAGGTTGGCCAGGCCAGGTCCCAGCTCGGCGCCGATGTCGATCCGCTGGTCCGAGATCTTCACCCGGCCTTCGCGGTACCAGTCGAGCACCTTCCACAGGTCGTCGTCGTTGTGGATTTCGACCGGGGCGCGGCGTTCGGCGACCGGACGGTACATCCACGTGCCCTGGTCGTTGACGATGAACAAATCCACGGCCAGGTCGTTGCAGGGCGCCGGAATCGTCCGGCCCGCCCAGCACAGCCAGGTGTTCATGTTCCCGGTGACCGGGAGGTCGGCGGCGATCACGCCGTTGGGCCCGCACGCCGCCCACGCGACCAGCGCCTCCTCCACCTCGGTCAGCGGGTGCGGCGCGAAGGACGACTTGTACGCGAGCGGACCCCGCTCTGAGGTGACCGTGCGGTTCTGACTCCAGGTCAGGGTCTCTGACTCGCCGGTCTCATAGCGGTACCCCATGCCGAAACGGCGACTGCGCACCGTGCTCAGCAGCTGGAATACGGACGGTGTCTCGGTAAACGCATGAGACAGCTGTTGCTGTTCGGTCGGTGCGACCGGTTTGACCTGCTCGTCAGCCTGGTATTCCGGTCTGAAAAGTACATGTTCGGTTTGGACAGCCATGACTCACCCTCTTCCTGACTGGTCCACCATCGGGCCTGCCTGGGCAAATGGAGTGGGCTGCGCAGTCACGAGGCTGGCCCGCAAACTCATGCTACTGGTGTGAGACGTGGATCACGATGTACGCTTTTATGAATCGGGAGCGCCTGAATCGGAGCTATTTCCAACCGATTCGGCCTCCTGGCCGAGGCGGTCCACATGGTTGTTGATCAGCTCGAACAGCTCGGCGAGATTGCCGAGCAGCTGCGGACGTCGGCGGACGAGCTCGCCTGGCGTCAGGTCAAGGTGTGCCGCAAGTTCCCCTCGTACAACGACGTGCCAGACGAGGACCTCCACCGGTCGTCCAAGCGCAACGTCCTCCGCGTGGTCGAGACGCTGAACGGCCGCGATATCTTGCCGGCCGAGATCTCGGAGGACGAGGCCAAGTCGGCGCGGCGCCGGGCCGTGCAGGGCGTGCCGGCCGAGGATGTGATCGCGTGCTACTGGGCGGTGCTGGCCGTGGTGCGGGACGAATTCATCGCCCGGGCCAGCGCCGCCGGGATACCGTCCGAGGTCATCCTGGCCGGCACGCGGCGCCTGTGGGACATGACCGACCGACTCAGCGGCGTGCTCATGCAGGCCAGACACGACATCGACATCGCCCTGGCCCGCCGCGACGAACGCCAGAAGGTGGCGTTCCTGCAGCGGGTGCTCAACGGCAACCTCCTCCCGTCTGAGGTAGTGCAGTTCGGCACGGCGTACGGGCTCGAGCCCGACAGCGAGCACTGGGTGTTCCGGGCCCGGCATCCGCGGGGAACTCCGCAGTCTCTCAGCCGCCACATCGAACTCACCTGTGGCGGCGGCCACTCCGCCCCGCTGGTCGGCCCGATCGACGGCGACCTGGCCGGCATCACCGGCCAGCGGCCTTCGGTCAACGACGAGCTGACCGTACTCGCGACGGTCGGGCCGCGCCCGCTGACCATGCTGGCGCAGGCGTTCGCCGAGTGCACGCGGCTGCTCAACGTGGCCGTCAGGTACCACAAGCACGGCCTGGTGGACCGGGAGTCCCTTTCGGTCAGGATTGCCGTAGTCGAGGAGAGCGACATCGGCGCGGCCCTGTACGACAGGTACGTCGCCACCGTCCTGGACTGCTGCCCGATGGCCGACCTGATCCTGCGTTCGGTCCAGGTCTACCTGGCCAGCCACCGGCGTATCCCGGCGGCGGCGGACGCCCTGCTCATACACGGCAACACGCTGCGGTACCGGCTGGACAAGTACACCTCGATCACCGGCGCCGATCTCACCGACACCGAGGTCATCATCGAGGTGTGGTGGGCCCTTGAGTACTGGCAGGTGCGGCAGGACCGGATCGGTCACGCGGACCCTGCCGACCATGGCCGGCTGCCCTGAGCTGCCGGCGGCCCTGGTAACTCCGCGATTGCGGGCGGGGCTGGTAACTCCGCTGTCGGGCGAGCTCGGCGGGTACGGGCGGGCCGGCGCGCTGGCGCTTGAACTGTGGGCCGCCTGGCACAACCGTCAGTTCGCCCCGCGGATCGAGCTGTCGGTCTTCGACACCGGCCGGGATCCCCTGGCCGCGCTCGCGCGAGCCGAGCAGATGGATCTGCTGTTCGGACCGTACGGTAGCGGCCCGACGGCCACGATCGCCGCGGCCACCTCCAGGCTGGTCTGGAATCACGGCGGCGCACGGGTGCCGCCCGGGCCCAACCTCATCTCGGTGCTCGCACCGGCGGGCACATACTTTCACGGCGCGGTCCAGGTGGCGCGGCAGGCGGACCCGGACCTGCGCACGGCCTGGGTCCTGGCCGGTGGCACGGGGTTCGGCCGCGCCGTAGCCGAGGGCGCGGCGCGGGAGGCGGCCCGGCTCGGGCTGCAGGTCACCGAGGGGAGACTGGACGCGCCGGCCCAGTCGCCGGGAATGCTGCCGCCGGAAGCGCCGTCGGCGGATGTCCTGCCGGCGGACGTCGTACCGGCGGATGCCCTGCCGCCGGACATGCTGCCGCCGGACATGCTGCCGCCGGACATGCTGCCGGCGGAAACCCTGCCGGCGGACATGCTCCTTGGCGCGGGGCGGTTCGCGGAGGAGGTCGCCGCGGCACGGCGGCTCTTGCCGGGTCGGCGGTGGCGGGCGGCCGGCTTCGTGGGGGCCGGGGTGGATGAGGTGCTGGCCGAGCTCGGCCGCGACCGGGAGGGGCTGCTTGGCCCGGCGCAGTGGCTGGCCGAAACCGCGCCGAGTCCCGACGAGGGACCGCCGGCGGCCGAATTCGCCGCGGCCTACCGCCAACGCACCGGCGCGGACCCGCCGTATCCGGCCGCGCAGGCCTTTGCGGCCGGGGTCATCGCGACCCGCTGCCTGCGCGAGGCCGGGACCGCCGACGACGCCGCGCTGGCCGCTGCCGCCTGCGCCCTGGACTGCACCACCATGTTCGGCCGTTTCCGGCTGGACCCGCAGACCCGCCAGCAGGTCGGGCACCGCGTGCTGACCGTCCAGTGGCAGGACGGCGCCAGGCGGGTGATCTGGCCCCCGGAGCAAGCCGAGGCCAGGTTGCGCTACCCGCTGCCATGACCGCCGCGCCTCCCCCGGCTGGGCTGTTTCATGATCGTGGGTAGAAATGGGCGATAGTTACCCAAAACTACCCATGATCATGACGACGCTCGTCCGACGTGAGGGGTTTGAATCTGGCTGGGGTCAGGCGGGTGCCGCGCCAGGGCGAGCCCGGGGCGGCCCAGTAGTACATCAGCATGTCGCCGGACCCCCGGGCGACGATGTCGGCCTCGCCGTCGGGGCGCACGAAGACCGAGGCGCCCAGGAAGGGCCTCTCGGCCGCGTCGACCTGCACGCGCTGCCATCCGGCGCCGGGCGCGGCCCAGTAGTACACCAGCGCACCGCGAGGGCCCACCGCGGTAACGTCTACCTCACCGTCCGGGCGTACGAAGATCGACGGCGCCGCGGAGGACATCGCCTCGTCGGCCGGGGCGATCTGCGCGTTGTCCCAACCGGAGCCGGGCGCGGACCAGTAGTGCAGCAGCGTGTCGCCGGGGCCCGCCGCCACGAGGTCGGCCCGGCCGTCCGGGCGCACGAACACCGACGGCGCCGAGAACGTCGTCCTAGGCCCGGCAACCTGCACGCTGTTCCAGCCAGAGCCGGGCTCGGCCCAGTAGTACAGCAGGGATGCGTCCGGGCCCTGCGCGGCGATATCGACCCGGCCGTCCGGACGCACGAACACCGACGGGATGTAACCGGTCGTGGCGGGCCCGGCGACCTGGATGCTGTTCCAGCCAGAGCGGGGCTCGGCCCAGTAGTACACCAGCGAGAAGTCCGGACCCCGCGCCGCGAGGTCCACCTGGCCGTCCGGACGGACGGATAGCGACGGCGCCGAATACGTCGTCCTGGGCCCGGCAACCTGCACGCTGTTCCAGCCAGAGCCGGGCTCGGCCCAGTAGTACAGCAGGGAAGCGTCCGGGCCTTGCGCGGCGATGTTCGCCCGGCCGCCCGGACCCACGAACACCGACGGCGCCGAGACCGTCGTGCCTGGCCCGGCAACCTGCACGCTGTTCCAGCCGGACCCGGGCCTAGAATCCGGCGTGGACCAGTAGTACACCAGCGTGCCGCCAGGGCCGCGGGCGACCACGTCGGTCTCGCCATCGGGACGCACGAAGATGGACGATGCCACGCCCGCCCCTTTCTCGGCCAACGGCGGTTTCCCGCGGCGGCTGTCAACGTTACCGCGGCCGGAAGCGGTCGGCGATCTTCGCCCGCCCCTTGACATCGGGCCGCGGGCTGGCGTGAGGATTTAACAAACGAGCAACGGCCGGATCCGGCACGCGCCCTGTGGGGCGGGAGGAGGCCAGCATGGCAGTAACGGCGCCTATCCCAGAGACCGCACCCGTCAGCGAGGAGGACAAGCGCCGACTCCGGCGGTACTTCGAACAGACCCGGCCAATGCCGCAACTGCTTGCCACGCTGCGCAGCCGCCGGGTCGGATGCGGGTATTCGATCGAAAGCGGCGAGGAGGAACACCGCGGCGGGACCGGGCGGAGCATCCGGCAGGAGCGCGGGCCACTGGCGTTCACCTCGGGCCAACCGGTAATCCCGCTCACCGAGCTGGAGGAAGCGATCATCACCTGGTCGGCCTGCGGGCCGAACGGCATCGCGCACTGGGACATCGCCGTGCACGGCGGATTCCACGAGCTTGTCACGATCGCCGGGCGGACGGCTGCGGCGCCGGGCAACTCGTTCGCCCACGACCTGCTGGTGATCAAGGACGAGGGCGCGTTCATCTACAACCCGGGCGACGAGCGGGAACGCGCGGTCGAGATCCAGAGCGAAGAGGATTACCACAAGGTCCTTTCGTGGTACCGCCGCGGCATGCACCGGGTCCTCGACCACCGGCCGGACATCGACTGGGCGCTGCGCGCGCCCGGAGCCCCGAACGCCTCGCTGTTCGGCCCGTATCAGTTCAACCTCAACCGGGACGGGCAGACCTGGTTCATCCCGATCACCGACGTCGGCTGGCTGTACTTCAGCGTCATGTTGAACCTCTTCGATGCCTGGCACCTGTACTGGATCGACGACCGGACCGGGGAGCCGGCCGGCGTCGGCCCCTGGGTGAAGGAGGGACAGCTCGAGTTCCCGGTGATGATCAGCCAGATCGAGCAGTTCATCTTCCAGGTCGAGACCTACCCGCCGGGCTCATACGTGCAGAACATGCGCCTGGCCGCGGAGGCGATGGGGCTCGGGAACTGGATCTTCTGCGGGTACTTCGACGACATTCTCATGGGCGCGTTCCCTGACCTGGCGCGTGGGCTGGGATTCCGGGCCGAGCCGCTGAACGAGCGCGCTCCCGCCGCGTCCGGTGCGCTGAAGATCTTCGGCGTGGAAGGGATCAAGGAGGCGACCTACGTGCCTTCGCCCCGGTACCCGGACGGCCGGGCCGTCATGACCGCGATGATGGAGGAGAAGTACGGCCAGGGCCGGACGATGTCTCAGGGCGAGGACAACTGGATGCTCCGCCACGGCGGGCCGTTCACCGCGGACACGGTCCGGGCCATCGTGAACGACCCGGCCACCCGGGTCTCCGACTGGGCCGTCGAGGCGTGCATCGCCTACGTCGACTACTGCGTCGAGCACTACGGGCAGTGCCCGGTGTACTTCAACCCGATGCAGTGCAACTTCGGCGCGGTCGTGCACCACGTCGACCCCGCGTTCTACGACCGCTATTACGACGGGTCGACGGTGACTCCCGCCATCAGGCAGCACATGCAGGACTGGCACTCGTAGGCCGGGGCGGTCAGCCGTGACCCGGGCGCAAGGCTCGGTCGAGCAGATCATCAGGCAGCGCGTCGCCGAGCATCCCGACGCCACCTGGCTGAAATGGCAGGACACCGAGGTCGCCTGGCGCGATGTGCTTTCCAATGGGCTCCGGGCGGCGAACGGGCTGCTCGAGCTGGGGGTACGCCCGGGGGAACGGGTGGCCGTCTTGATGGCCAACCGCCCCGAGTTCCTCTGGGCTCACCTCGGTGCCGTGTTCATCGGCGCGGCCTCGGTACCTGTGAACATCTCCCAGCGCGGCCCGGCGCTGCAGCACATCCTGCGGGACTCCGGCGCCGCGGCGGTGATCTTCACCGACGACCTGCGCGACGCACTCGCCGCCGTGGCCGGTGACCTGCCGGGGCTGCGGCACACGGTGGTCTTCGACGGGCCCGCGGGCCACGGCGCCGACTGGGATTTCGGCCGGCTGATGTCGGCCTCAGACCGGGAACCAGAGGTCGAGCTGGCCGAACCGGCCGGCAGCGTCGGGATGATGTACACCTCGGGCACGACCGGGCCGCCGAAGGGCGTGGTCGCGGCGAAGTACGACACCACGCCGCTGCAAGTGCTGCTGCGCTCCTCGGGCGTGCAGCCGGGCGAGACGATGTACACGCCGCTGCCCCTTTACCACGGGAACGCGCTGCTCGTGTCGGCGATCGGGTCGATGCTCCTTGATGCCAAGCTCGCCCTCGCCCCGCGGTTCAGCGCCAGCCGGTTCTGGGACGACTGCCGACGGTACGAAGCCGTGGAGTTCAACACGCTCGGCGGCATGATCTCGATCCTGCTGAAGCAGCCGGAGGGCCCTGGTGACAGGGATCACCAGGTGCGGGTGGTGCTCTCGGCCGGCTGCCCGCCGGACAGGTGGGAGGAGTTCCGGCGGAGGTTCGGCGTGCGGATCATCGAGTGGTTCGGCATGGTCGACTCGCCGGGAATCTTGCTCAACGACGCGGACCGGGTCGGCTCCATGGGCCGGTCCGGCGTGGCCGGGGTGGAGTTCCGCGTGGTGGACGCCGAGGACCAGCCGCTGGGGCCCGGGCAGGTGGGCGAGCTGGCCTTCCGTCATCCGGCCGGGCCGACGACCTACTACGAGAACCTGCCCGAGGCCACGCAGCAGGCCTACCGCGGCGGCTGGTTCCATTCCGGCGACCTGGCCGAATGCGACGAAGACGGGTTTTTCTACTACCGGGGCAGGAAAAAGGAATCCATCCGCCGGCTGGGTGAGAACATCTCCGCCTGGGAGGTGGAGACGGTCGTCAACTCTCACCCGAGGGTGCTGGAAAGCGCGGCACACGCGGTGAGCTCCGAGCTCGGAGAGGACGAGGTCAAGGTCACCGTGGTGGCGCAGCCCGGCGAGCAGCCCAAGCCCGAGGAAATCCTCGACTACTGCCGGGGCAGGATGGCGCACTACGCCGTGCCGCGCTACGTGGAGTTCGCCGAATCGCTGCCCAAGACCGAGACTCAGCGGATTCAGTACGCCGCGCTCAAGGCGCGCGGGATTACCCCCGGCACCTGGGACCGGGAGCAGGCCGGTTACCGGGTGGAGCGAGCATGAATGGTCAAGGAAGTGGCTTATGCGTGAGGTATACGTGGCCGGGGCGGCGATGACCCGCTTCGGCAAGTTCCCGGACACGACCGTGCGGGCGCTTGCGGAAGAGGCGACGCGCGGCGCCCTGGACGACGCGGGTGTTACCGCCGCCGACATCGGCATGGTGTTCTTCTCCAACGCCGTGGAAGGGCTACTCACCAATCAGGAGATGATCCGGGGCCAGGTGGCACTGCGCTATACCGGGCTGCTCGGCGTCCCGATGGTGAACGTCGAGAACGCCTGCGCCTCGGCGTCCTCGGCGTTTCATCTGGCCTGCCTGGCGGTCGGTTCTGGAGCGGTCGAGGCCGCGCTCGCCGTCGGGTCGGAGAAGCTGACCCACGAAGACAGATCGCGGACGTTCGCAGCCATCGCCACGGCAGTTGACCAGCAGCAGGTCGCCGAGCTGCAGCAGTGGGTGTCGTCCGGCTCGGCCGGCTTGTCCGGCTCCGCCGGCTCGGCCGACATGGCGCAGGCCGGCGGCAAGCGCTCGTTCTTCATGGACATCTACGCCGCAAGCTCGCGGGCCTACATGTCAAGCAGCGGTGCCACCAGGGAGGACTTCGCCCAGGTCGCCGTGAAGAGTCACCGGCACGCCGCTTTGAACCCGTATGCGCAGTACCGCAACGCCGTCACGGTCGAGGACGTGCTGGCCAGCCGCGAGATCGCCGCACCGCTCACCCTGCTGATGTGCTCGCCGGTCGGAGACGGGGCGGCGGCCCTGGTCGTGTGCTCGCCCGAGATGGCCCGGCGGCTGGGCGCGCGGGTCAGGGTCAGGGCCTGCACGCTGGTCAGCGGCCGGGACCGCGAGCCAGGCCAGCCCGGGGCGGCCGAGCGCGCGTCGCAGGCCGCCTACGAGCAGGCCGGGGTGGACCCGGGTGATGTGGACGTGGTCGAACTGCACGACGCGGCCGCCCCCGCCGAGCTCATGACCTATGAGGAAATCGGGCTGTGCCAGGCCGGACAGGGCCCGGCACTGCTCGCCTCGGGAGCGACCGGGCTGGGCGGGCGTGTGCCGGTCAACCCGAGCGGCGGCCTGCTGTCGCGGGGACATCCGATCGGCGCGACCGGATGCGGGCAGCTGGTCGAGCTGACCGAGCAGTTGCGCGGCCGCTGCGGTCAGCGGCAGGTGGAAGGGGCCCGCCTGGCGCTGGCCCACAACGGTGGTGGATTCCTCGGCAACGACGCGGCGGCGACCGTGGTCACGGTGCTGTCATCCTAAGGAGGCGGGCATGGAATTCAAGCAGGTGATCGGCAACCGGCGGACGATCAGGTTCTTCGACCCGAACCGGCCGGTGGAGCCAGAGAAGATCCAGGTGATGCTCGAGGCGGCCAACCGCGCTTCGCGGGCGGTCAACGCCGACTTCGCGAAGGCCATTGTCTGCTACCGCGACGAGCTCACCGACGAGGTCCGCGAAGCGTTGAAGACGCCCACGACGACGGTGCAGATCGACCTGGCGCCGGTGACGATCTTCTGGTACGGCGACGCCACATTCGTCAACGGCGCCCAAGACCGCCTGAAGGAACTGGTCGACCTGGGCGCGCTGCCGGTGACCCACGGGTGGTCTCACCCGTACGTGGACGAGCTCGTCTACCCGCAGGTGCTCGAACCGCTGTCGAAGGACCAGCTGGCAACCACCTGGGCGGTGTCGGTGGAGACCGGGCTGGCCATCGCCCAGGCCATGCTGGCCGGGGTCGACGAGGGCCTCGGGGTCGGCTTGCACGCGTTCAACGCCGCGGGTGCCAAGGACGTCCTGAAGGTACCCGATCACTGGGTTCCGATGTGGATCCTGCTGGTCGGCTACCCGGCAGAGGACCCCAATGGCGGCGGGCAGCGACCGCGCAGGCCGCTGTCGCAGAGCTACTACCGCGGCCAGTACGGCCATCCGTGGGAGGAGATACCCGAGGTTACCGAGCGGCTCAAGCGCGAGGGAATGATCCAGGAACCGATGCCGGCCGACGCATCCGCGCGGATGCAGGAGATCAAGCAGCTCGCCGACCGCTTCGGACTGCCGTTGTGACGAGCCAGGACATCGAATCCCAGGCTTCGGTCAAGCAGTGGGTGGCGGGCTCGGTCCTAGGCCAGGACACGGCGGAGATCCGGGAGCAGAAGCTGGGTATCCTGGCCGGCTTCTGCGCCAAGGTCGAGATGGCGCCGGACGAACTCGCCGCCTTCTGCGTCCTGCGCAAGAAGGCGACAGGAGGGCGGTTCCTGTCGGTCAGGCGCCGGGAGGCGATCAATAACTGGCTCGATGAGTTCGCCGCGGAGCAAGGCTGGACAGGGAAGGAGGCGGTGGTGAACGCCAACGTGGTCCGCAGCTTCCTCATCCACAACGGCGTGCTCATCCAGGGACGGGTATGGCGAGGTTAGCGCCCGGGCTCACCGCACGAGCTCCCTGTTATCAGTAATTGAGAAACGCCTCCGGGCCAATGCCTCACCATGCAGAAAAGGTCTCGACATCCGGCCCAGCCTGCGCTGACAATCTCCCGTGCGTTGTCGCTTGCACCACAGTAAATGAAATCCAGGCAGACGGTGCTGCGCCCCGAGTGATGGTCTGGAAGGGTGATACTTGGGTAAATTGCCATGCGGAGGTGGCGTGTGACATCGACCCCTGGGAGAGGGGTTGGGGGTGCGGCCGGGTCCCGAGGCTCTTCGGGTACTTTGGCGCGCCAGCGTGAGCCGGTCTCCGGCTGGGGGGTCGTAAGGGCCGATACTGAAGGGTGTCCCCAGGGTGCCGGTGGCTGACGTGGATGACCCACTGGCCCAGGAGGAGGCCGATCTGGTAGCCCGGATCGCCGCCGGGGATATCAGCGATCCGATGGCCGAGCTGTACCAGCGGTATTCCGGGCGGTTGTACCGGTACGGACTGCAGGCGCTTGGTGACGCCGGGCTGGCAGAGGAAATGGTGCAGGAGTCCTTCATGCGGCTGTGGCGGAACGCGGGGCAGTTCGACGCGACCAGGGGCAGCGTTGCCGCCTACCTGATCGTGATCGGGCGCAGCGTCGCCGCGGATGTGCGTAAGCGCCCGTCGTCCCGGCCGCTTGACCCGCTGGAAGAGACGCTGCTGCCGCCCCAGCGGGACAGCGTCGACGAGATCCTGTCGAGCCTGATAGTCCGGGAGGCGGTGGATTCGCTCAGCCCAGCGCACCGACAGGTACTGATGCTCTCCGAGGCGGGCCTGACTCAGTCTCAGATCGCCGCGCGGCTCGAACTGCCGCTTGGGACAGTGAAGACGCGGACCTTCCACGCGCTGCGGGCGCTGCGCGCCACCCTGGCCAAGAAGGGTTTCCCCACCGGCGAGTGAGCGTGGGCCCGCAAAAGTCATGCGCGGCTCAGTCGCTGGCGGTGCCGGACATGACGGTCTGTCCCTGCTCGCCTGTGCTGGTGAGGGTCTCGGCGCTTATCTGCATGGTCGAGAACGTGTCGGGGTTGGCTGCGCTCCACATCTGCACCGTGGCGGTGCCGGAGCGGCCGACGGTGAACGTGCCGGCGCTGATCGGGATGGCATGCCCGGGCGGGTCGATCCACAAGCATTCGTAGAACTTGCCGGAGCCTAGTTCGGGCAGGTGGGCCACGGTGAGCTGGATCGACCAGCCGTTGTCGGCTTGCTGCACAATCGCCTGGCCCGAGGCAGCCAGGCCCGACACCGAGTGCAAGGCAACGGTGTACTTCTCACCGGAAGAAGAGCGGGACAGTTCCAGCCCCGCGCCCGTGGCCACGGCGATCACTATGGCCGCGGCCAGCGCCAGCATCCGGACGTTCCAGCTTCGCCACCGATTGCGCCTATTGCCTCGCCGGGCCGCGTTGGCGGCCTGTGCCACGCTGGCCAGGGTGCGAGCCTGCAGGGCAGTCGGCGGCGCCCCGGCCGGCGCGGCGGTCTGCAATAGCCGCGCGGCTGGGCCGAGTTCTGCCACCGCTGCCCGGCAATCAAGGCAGGATCTCAGGTGCGCAGCGAACCGGTCGGCGTCGGCGGCATCAAGGACGCCGAGCACCCAGCCGGCCGCCTCCGGGTGAGCAAGCTCCGGATCGGAGTCAGGCGGTGGCATGAAAGCCTCGCGTGGCCGACGCGACAGGCAGCGCCCGCGGCGCGCAGAAGGCATTTACCGTTCTCATAGCCGCCGAAGCACTCCTCGACCATCTCCTCTGCCGCCCCGGCGCCGGCAAGCAGCTTCAGTATAAGTCTTACGACGCCAAGGCGCCGAACGGTTCACTGCCCGGCTAAGAAAATTTTTCTAGATTATCCGAGCAGTTGGTGTGAACCATCCGCTCCATAACCATCGTATCTCATACATCTGGCCAACGGCGGCCGGGAAACGGCCAAAAATTACAGTCCTCGAGCCGTCAGGCACCGACCGTGCCTGCGGTGACGGTCAATACGGGAAGGTGGCACCTGTCACCTCATACGAAGGAATGCTCAGCTGCCGTAATCCCCTGGAAATGCAGAAATACCGTAACGGGCACCTCCTGGCCTTGGGCGGAGGTACAAGCCATGACGATAATCGAACGCGCCACCTCGCGCGGCCAAATTGGATTTCTTCCCGAAATCGAATTCCGCGAGACCTGACGTTATGGAGGCCCAGATGACCACGCACTTGCACCAGGCCGCTCCCGGACTTTCCCCCGACCTTGCGAGGGAGCCGACAATGGCGAAGGCCCGGCCCAACCCGCCCGACCTGCCCGACCTGCCCGCGGTGGCCGAGATGCAGGCGGCCCGCATGCCGCTGGCACCCGGCGATCCCCAGTGGATCGGGCAGTACCGGCTGACCTCCCGGCTGGGTGCGGGCGGGATGGGCGTGGTGTATCTCGGCGTGTCCAGCGATCGTCGCCCGGTCGCGGTCAAGGTCCTGCGCGCGGAACTGGCCGATGATCCGGTGTTCCGGGCCCGGTTCTGCCGTGAAGCGGCCGTGCTGGCGCGGGTGCGGGGTGCGGGCGTCGTGCGGGTGATCGAGGCAGGGGCCGATCCGCGCGGGCATTTCCTTGTTACCGAGTACGCTGCCGGGCCGTCGCTTGACCGGTACGTCGAGGCGGCCGGCCCGCTCGGCCCCGAGATGCTGCACAAGCTGGCGGTCGGGCTGGCGGAGGCGCTGAGGACGATCCACGCCGCCGGGGTGGTGCACAGGGACCTCAAGCCGTCCAACGTGATCATGAGCACGGACGGCCCGAAGCTCATCGACTTCGGGATCGCCCATGTGCTTGGCTCGATCGCCATCACCCAGACCGGCATGATGGTCGGCTCGACGGGCTTCATGCCTCCGGAGCAGATCAAGGGGGAGGCCGGGCCGGCGGCCGACATCTTCGCCTGGGGGGTAACGGTCGCATACGCGGCCAGCGGGCAGTTGCCGTTCGGCACCGGGCCAACCGAGGCGGTTCTTTACCGGGTCATGCACAGCGAGCCCAGCATTGCGGCGGTGCCGCGGCGGCTGCGGCCGGTGATCGAAGCCGCGCTGGCCAAGGAACCCCAGCGCCGGCCCGCCGCGGATGAGATCGTCGGCCAGCTGACGGCTCCATCGGCCGCGCCCACCGACGTTGGCGATGGCCCTGCCGCCGTGACGGTCCTGAAGCGGGACAGGCCGGCGGCCGACGCCGAGGCCAGCGTGCCGGGATGGGTGGAGTCTGCTGGCCCGGAGCCTGCTCCGGGACCGGCCACGCCGGGCCAGCGGCGTCCCTTCGGCCGGCTCCTGGGCGGCGGGCACCTGGTAGGCAGACACCTGGTAGGCAGACACCTGGGCGGCAGGCGCCTGGGCGGCAGGCGCGCGGGAATAGTGGTCTCGGCCGCGGTGCTCGCGGCGATCACCGCGCTGGCCCTGGGGCTGGGGACCGGCCACGGAGCCCAGCCGATCCGGTCTGTTGGCAGCCAGCGCGCGGAATCCCGGCCTCCGGCCGCCGCCACGTTCGGCGTCTATCCCGGGCAGCAGGCCCGCGGCGTGTTCCAGACGATCAGCCGCATCACCGCGGTCGGCGACACGATCGTGACCACCGGCACCCAGAACGCCGGCGGGACCGTGCGGCAGCAGTTCTTCGCATCCGCCGATGGCGGCGCGACCTGGCAGCTGGCCGCGATACACAGCCCGGGCGGAGGCCCGGCCCCGGCCGGGTACGCGGCCGACCGGATCGCCGGCGGCCCGGCCGGGTGGCTGGCCACCGGCCAGCAGGCCACCTGGACCAGCTCCAACGGCCTGTCCTGGACACTGGCCGCCACCCACGGGATCACGCCCCTGCAGCCCGGTGACCAGGTCTACGTACTTACCGCCACTGCCTCCGGGTTCCTGGCCGCCGGCCAGGCTCCCGCCCCCGGCGGCCGCACCCAGGCCGTCATCTGGACCTCACCCAACGGCCTAACCTGGCAGCGGATGACCGCCGCCCAGGCCGGCCTCGGCCGCGACGTGACCAGCATCTCCTATGCCACCTGGGCCGGGGATGCCGCGGTGATCGCCGGCACGCTGGACAACGGTCAATGGGGCACCTGGGTGAGCACCGACGGCGGGACGGCTTGGACCCGGGTGACCATCCCGGTCGGCCACGGCGCGGAGAACACCATAAGCGGCCTGGGCTCGGACGCCTCCGGGCTCATTGCAGTCCGCCCCGGTAAGGCAGGCGGTGCCTTCGCCTACTTCTCCCCGAACGGGCGGACCTGGCGGTACGCAGCCACCATCGGCGCGGCCGCCGGCTTCCGCCCCGCCGTGATCAAGGGCAGCGGGTTTGGCTTCGTGGTGACCGGCACCGGCTCCGCCGGTAACTACCTGGCCTACACCGCCACCGGGGACGGCACCGCCTGGGCGGCGACCGGGTCCCTTGGCACCGCGGCCAGCTACGCCTCCGCCCCCGCCGCGGCCGTCGGATCCGGCGGTACCGTGATCGCCGCCGGATCCACTGCCCGGGCTAAGACCGGCCAGCAGGCAGTTGTCCTGCGGGCCGGCACCGCGGGCGCGGTCCAGCCGGTGCCGCTGACCGAAATCCCGGGCGCCGTGATCCCCGAGATGAGCGTGAACGCCCTGGCCTCCGCCGATGGCCAGCAGATCGCCGTGGGCAGCGCCGACGGCTTCCCCGCGATCTGGCGCAAGACCCAGGGCGGCTCATGGGCGCTGGTGTCCTCCTTGCCGCTGGTCTCGGACTCCGGAACCGGCCAGACCGCACTGACCAGCATCACCCACGGATCGCACGGCTGGCTCGCCGCCGGGGTCCCCGGCCCGGTCGCCTACACCTCGGCGAACGGGATCACCTGGCAGCCCGCCGCAGGGTCGATCACCGCCGGCCTGCACGGCGTGGTCGCGGTCGCGGCCGCCTCCTCCAACGAGTACGGCTACGTCATCGTCGGCAAGCTGATCGTTTCCGGCGGCGCCTGCGTGGCCGACGTGTGGTGGTCTAAGGACCTGACCACCTGGACCCGTGCCCATGACGTCAACGACACAGACGGCGGCTCCAGTCAGGTGCTCGCGGTCGCCGCCGGCTCTGACGGGTTCATCTCGGCCGGGTCCGACGAGGGTCAGCCGGCTGTGTGGGTCACGGCCAACGGCCGCGCCTGGACCACGATCGACCTGCCGCTGCCTTCCCGCGCCAGCGGCGTGCTCCAGCAGATCGCGATCAGCGGCAACCGCGTGACCGCCCTTGGCACGCAGACCAACGCCGGGGTTACCGCGCCGCTGGCCGAGGTGTCGCTTAACGGAGGCAGGACGTGGCGCCAGGTCCCGCTCGGCGCGCCCAGCCCGGACGTCGCCGTCACCGCGCTGACCGCCAGCGCCGACGGGTTCACCGCGGCTATACTGACCGGCACCTCCGCGCAGGAGCAGGTCACCGTCTGGACCTCCGCCGACGGGACCACCTGGACCCCGTCGCCGGTCACCGCCACCGACCAGCTCACCGCCATGGCACCGGCCGGGTCCGGCGTAACCGGCATCGGCTCGGCCGCAGCGGCTCAGGACCAGCAGCCCGTCGTCCTGGCCCTACCCTCTCACTAGGGGCCTGTCACCCGGTAAACCAGCGGGCGGCAGATGGCAGGATGGGGCACAGGCGGGCGTTACGGGAGGCGAGGTGGGCGTATTGGCCAACGGCGTTTTGGCCGACAAGGGCGCGCTGGTGACCGGCGGGTCGCGCGGGATAGGCAGGGCGATCGTGAAGCGCCTGGCCGCCGAAGGCGCCAGCGTGCTGTTCAGCTTCATCGCCGATGAGGCGGCGGCGAGCCGCGTTGTCGGCGAGGTGGCCGAGGCCGGAGGGAAGGCGTTCGCGCTGCGGGCCGATCAGGGAGACCTGGACGATGTGCGGCGCCTGTTCGACGAGGCGCAGGAGCGGATCGGCGGCCTGGACATCGTGGTCATCAACGCCGCTTCCACCACCTCCGGCGGCCTGCCGGTCGCGATCGATGACGTGACCGAGGACCTTTACGACCGGTTCATGGCGGCGAATGCCAGGGGCCCGTTCTTCATCATCCAGCACGCGGGCCGGGCCCTGCGCGACGGCGGCCGGATCATCACCATCTCCACGGTCAACACCCGCCTGCATCCGCCGGGCGGTGTGCTCTACACCGGCGCCAAGGGCGCGCTTGAGCACTTCACGGCGGTGGCGGCGCTTGAATTCGGCGGGCGCGGGATAACGGTGAACGCCGTCTCACCCGGTATGACGGACACGGATGGGCTGAGGGCCGCGAACCCGGGCGAGACGACCTTTAGCGATGAGGTGGCCCGGACCGCGCTCAAGCGGATCGGGCAGCCGGAGGACATCGCCCGCGTCGTGGCCTACCTGGCCGGCCCCGATTCCGTCTGGATCACCGGCCATGTCCTGCGGGCCGACGGCGGCTTGCTGCCCTGACCAGGCACCGTCGGCGCCACGCGGGCCCGGCGGCAATGCTCGCCCGCTACGGCTTACGGGCTACGCCTACGCAAGCCATCTCCAGGACGGGATGGTCGCGGATGGCCGGGGGCTCGGGCCGCCAGTCGGGGACGATCACCAGGCCGGGTTCGACCAGGTCCAGCCCTCCGAACAAGGCCCGTACCTGCTCCATGGTGCGGAACTGCGCCCGGCCCAGGCCGGCCCGCATCTGCTCCTGCAAGATCGCCGCGGCTGGGTCGTCGATGGCAAGCAGGTGGTGAATGAAGACGTAACTGCCGGGCGGCAGCGCCTCGTACAAGGTGGTCACCACCCCGGCCGGATCTTCCTCGTCCAGGATGTAGTGCAGGATGCCGCACAGCAGCAGGCCGATCGGCTTCTCCCAGTCCAGGTGCTCTCGCACGTCGGGATCGGCCAGGATGCCGGCCGGGTCGCGCAGGTCGCCGTCGGCGACGACCGTCGCCCCATCCCCGGCGAACAGGGTGTCGGCGACCAGGCCCCGGGCGTGGGCCAGCACGACCGGGTCGTTGTCGAGGTAGACCACGCGGGTGGCCGGGTCGATCCGCTGGGCGATCTCGTGGACGTTGTCCGCGGTGGGCAGCCCGGATCCGATGTCGAGCAGTTGCCTGATGCCAGCCTCGCCGACCAGATAGCGGACCACCCGGCCAAGCACGTCACGCTGAGCCCGCACCCCAAGCTGGACCTCGGGGATCGAAGCGAGTATCCGGTCGCCGACCACTCGGTCGGCCGCGAAGTTCTCCTTGCCGCCGAGTAGGTAGTCGTATACCCGCGCGACGTGCGGTCGCGACGCGTCGAAGGGAACGGAACCGTCGGCGCGGGCAGCCACCAGGACAATCTATGCGATTGGATGACATTGTGGAGGCCGATGCGATCGTGGTGGGCGCCGGGCTGGCGGCGCTGGCCGCGACGGCGGAACGAGCGGCGGCCGGCCTGCGGGTCCTGCTACTTGACCAGGAGCCGGCCGCGCCGCCGCCCGCCTCCCAACGCGGCTGGTCCCCGAAAGCATCGGCGCCGTGATCTAATCGTGATCTAAGGACCGGTATCTCGCGTAACAGGCTTGGCTCTTTGCAGGGTGACGACTGGGGGCGGGCCCTAAACTCTGGAGCAAGTCGTCCCGAACATGATCAACGCCATGAATGTCGGGAAACGGGGAAATCACTCCATGAAGTGCTTCTATGTCCCGCCGAACGGCGAGGATCCAGCGACGCCAGACGAGGATGCAAGTCCTGGCGTCGGCAGCTTGCCTGCGCAAATACTCGACAGGCACGGAGCATGTGAGCTCAAGCCAGATGCCGCACCGAAGGCAGACGGATGGCCCGCGCCAGCGATCACGGCTTACCGCAAGCGGACGCTTCTCCTGCCGCCCGATATGCACGAGGCCTCCGCGCTCAGCGTGCTCAACGGGGTTCTCGGCGCAACCGGGATGCGCCTGGTCTCGATGCCGCCCGTGACGGGTACCGCCGGCCATGACGCGGTCGTAGGGCTATCGCGGCCAGCCGTCTTGGTGCCGGTCGCACAGGACGGACAGGGTCGTCATCAAGACGAGGTAGACGCATGGGATGCCCTGACTGCATTGCGCTCAGCGGCCGGGCAGGCCGGTGCGGATGGCAAGCCTGGCCTCGGCGGTATGGAGGTCAGCCGCATCTCGCTTGAGCACCTTTTCGTCGGATCGGCGATAAGCGGCGATCCTGTCGTTGTCGGCGGTCCGATCGTCTACGGGGGTCCGATCGTCTACGGGGGATCGATCGTCGAGTCCTACCTGTACGGCAAGGCGGGGTCGCGAACCCCCGTTGAGATCTCAATGCACGCGCCTGCCCGCAGGTCAAGCGCCGCGTGCGTGACAAAGTACGGGCGGCGTCCAGTGATCGCCGTGCTGGACAGCGGGGTCCGGGCGCATCCGTGGCTGGGCGTGACCCCGGCCAAAGACGGGACCTACGCGACGTCGAACGACGGGTCCGTGCAGGTCGATCAGGAGATCCAGGACATCATCTATGCCCATGCCAAGCAGGTTGCCGCCGCGGGAGATCTAGAGCGCAAGCTGATAAAGGATCCCTGGGATACGCCGATCACGCTGGACAAACTGGTCGGCGAGGTGGCCCCGTACACGGGGCACGGCACTTTCATCGCGGGGATCTTCCGGCAGGTCGTGCCCGACGCCACCGTACTGAGCATCCGCATCATGCATCCCGACGGCATTGTCTACGAGGGTGACCTCCTGTGTGCACTCGGATTGCTCGCCTCGCGGGTGGCGAACGCACAGAAGGACATGAACCTCGCGCTGATGATCGACGCGCTTTCGCTCTCACTCGGCTACTTCAGCGAGTCCGCGGCCGACATGACCTACACCTCCGAGCTGCATCGGGTGATCGGCGCCCTCCAAGGCATGGGCGTCCTGGTCACGGCGGCAGCGGGAAACTACGCGACGAGCCGCGATTTCTACCCGGCGGCATTCGCCGGGCAGCCGCCGACCACGGATCAGGTCCCGCTCATCAGCGTGGGAGCGCTGAACCCAAACGGCACCCGGGCCGTGTTCAGCGACGCGGGCCGCTGGGTCACCGGCTGGGCCCCTGGGGCCGCCGTCGTCAGCACGTTTCCTGTCGACGTGAATGGCTCGATGCAGCCAGGCATCCTGGTGCCCGGTGAATCCCGGCAATCGCTTGACCTCGACGATTTCACCAGTGGGTTCGCCGCCTGGAGCGGCACGTCGTTCGCGGCGCCGATGATGGCGGCGAACGTGATACGCGCCGTGCTCAAGCCGCTTCAGCAGGATAAGGCTGATCCCGCGTTGCGGCTGGACGTCCAGGGAGCGAGGGCAGCGATCGACCGCGTGCTGCGCGCGTTGCGTCAGCTCCCCGGGCTGACGTAACCGTGGATGACAACGGGGTGCTGACCGCGAACCAGGTGAGCGAGGACGATCGCTATGCCCGCATAGCGGGCCTGGTCAATGACGCGAAGCAGGGTCGGCGGGAGGCGGTCGGTGAACTCGTACCCGAGCTGTCCCCGCTGTTGTGGCAGGTAGCGCGGGCCAGCGGGGTCAGCTCCTCGGACGCCGAGGACGTTCTGCAGAGCGTGTGGCTGAACCTGCTGGCGAACCTCGATGCTATCCGCACGCCTGGCACGCTGACGGCCTGGCTCATCACCACGACCAAGCGGGAAGCGTGGCGAGTTCGCGCGGCGGATCGCAGGCAAAAACCCGTGGACCAGGAGTGGCTCACTGCCATCCCCGACGCCGGGGCGGATTCCGAACAGCGCCTGATCATGAAGGATGAGCAGCGCGAGCTCTGGGAAGCGCTGCGCAGTCTTCCCGGGCGCTGCCAGAAACTGCTCAGGATCGTCGCCTTCGTGCCGCGGCCCGATTACGACGATGTCGCGGCCAGGCTCGGGATGCCACGCGGAAGCGTCGGGCCGACCCGGGGCCGATGCCTGGACAAGTTGCGTTCGGCGCTAGACGGCGAAGGAGGCCCGCGATGATCGCCGCAGGGAATGGCCGCGGCGGCGTGCAGCCAGACGACGGGAGCTTGCTTTTCGCGGTGCGCGATTTCTTCGAGACCGTCGATCCGATGCCTTTCGACCTTCCGGAACGCATCCGGTTCGCGCTCGCGCTGCATGATCTCGAGGCCGAGGTCGCGCGCGCGGCCCGCACGGTGAACGAGACCGCCCGGGTGGCGCGCGGCGCGGAGGAAAGCCGAATTGTCACCTTCGACAGCGACCGCCTCACGATCATGATCAGGATTGAATCCAACCCTGACGGAACGGCCAGGGTGGATGGCTGGCTCGCACCGCCTCAGGCCCATCGGGTGGAAATGAGCATGACGGATACGTCGATTACCGCCATCGCCGACGAACTGGGCAGGTTTGTCTTCTACAGCGTGCCGCGGGGGACGGGCCGGCTGATCGTCCGGCCCCTGCAAGCAAGCGTGGCCGGCGAGCGCGCCGATGATCCGCCTTATGCCGCAAATTCGGTAATCACTCCCGCACTGTCCTTGTTAGCAGACGAGTGACCACTCTGGAACAGCGAGCAGTGGCCGCCCAGCGCAATGGACAACGCGCGGGCAACGCCGGTCACCCAGCAGTGGGGGCACGCCTGGTGCGGAACGGTCTCGCGGAGCTTGGCTGGCGCGGAAAGGACGACCGGGCTGGTAACGACGTATCCGCCCAATACCGCGCTCTCGCCGCACGGTTGCTGATCACCTTGGCGCATCTGGAATCCGAGCAGGGACGCGCGGAGTACGGGCTTGGGCTGCTCGACGAAGCCGGATGGTGGGTGGCGCCCCCGGATCGGGGCTACCTGTTCCACCAGCGCGGGCTGCTCCTGCTCAGGACCGGACGGTGGGCCGATGCGCTCGCTCAGTTCACCGCCGCCGAGCCCCTGCTCAGCGCGGACCGGGAAATGCTTGCCGCCGTGCTGCTAAATCGCGGCGTCTTGCACCTGAACACCGGAGACGTGCGGCGTGCCCGAAGCGACCTGAGCAATGCGGGAGATATCGCGGTCGCGGCTGGCCTTGAGCTCATCGCCGCGATGTCGACGCACAATCTCGGGTACTGCGAGCTGCTGAGCGGCGATATCCCGTCGGCGCTTCACCTGTTCGATGTAGCGGCTGCCGTCTATGGCCGTACCGCACCGGGCAACATGCCGGTCCTGGAGACCGACCGAGCCCGTGCGCTCGTCGCAGCCGGCCTGGCCTCGGACGCGGTCGGCGAACTGGACCGCGCGATCACCGCTTTCCGGCGGCAGCGGCTCCATCAGTATTGCGCCGAAGCCGAGCTGACCAGGGCCCAGGCCGCGCTCGCGACCGGTGACCTGCTGGCCGCGCGCCGCTGGTCGACCGCCGCGATCCGCCGCTTCCGCGCTCGCAAGAACGAAGCCTGGGCGGCTTTGGCTGAGCTCACCCGCCTGCGAGCCAGTCTTGCCTTCGCGCAGGGGACCCAGGGGGCCCGGAGCGCGCAGGGGACCCAGGGGGCCCGGAGCGCGCCAGCCACCCGACGCAGTGGCCGCATGGTTCGCGTCGCGATCGAAGCCCAGCACCTAGCCGGATGCCTTCGCACCTACGGCCTGGGTGCCGACGCCGCTCTGGCAGAGCTGATCGCCGCACGAGCACTGATCGCCGCTGGACGCCGGGACGATGCCGCGCGACGGCTCGCGGCGGCCGCCGCCCGCACGCTACCGCTGGAGGTAGCACTCTTTCGCCGCCTCGTCTTGGCCGAGTTCGCCGTGCTGGACGGTCATACCGGCCGCGCGCTGGCCGAACTCCGGAGCGGCCTGGCCATGCTGCATACCCGTCGCGGCCAGCTTGGCAGCCTCGAGCTACAGACAGGCGCGGCGGCACTGGGCGCCGAGCTCGCGGACAAGGGCCTACGGCAGGTCCTTGACCGGGGCTCCGCCAGGCAGGTCTTCGCGTGGCTCGAGCGGTCACGAGCGCAGGCATTCCGGCTACGGCCGGTGCGGCCCCCCGCCGACCCGGAAGAGGCAGCCGTGCTAGCGGAGCTGCGCCAGCTGAGCAGCCTGATCCGGATGGCGGAGCTGAATGGGACTCCCGACCTTTCCAGCGTCGCCAGGCGGGCCGAACTGCAGCGCCTCGTCAGGCAGCGGAGCTGGCAGGCCGGTGGTCTTGGCGAGATCGTCGCCGAGACCGCGGTCGCCGATGTAGGGCAGTGCCTGGCCGACTACGGCCAGGTGTTCGCCGGCATCCTTGTCCGCGAGGAGAGCATGCTCGCCGTCACGATCAAGGACAAGCAGGTGCGGCTCGTCCACCTGGGTGATTTCGCCCCCGCGGCCGAAGCAGCCCGCCGCCTGACGGCAGACCTCGACGCGCTGGCCGGCCGGCGTCTGCCGTCACGACTTGAGACGGTCATCAGGGAATCGATTCAGTACCAGACAAAGATCCTGACCGACCAACTCGTCGCGCCGCTGCTGCCCGCGTTCGGCGACAGTGGCGCCGTAATCGTGCCTACCGGAGCGCTGGCCGGCATCCCGTGGTCTCTCATCCCCGGGCTGCGCGGTCGTCCGGTCACTGTCGCCCCGTCCGCCTCGTCCTGGCTCGCCGCCCGGCGGAGCGCCAGGCCCGCAATCGCTGCCCGGCCGCTGCTCGTGGCTGGCCCGGACCTTCAACACGCGATCGGTGAGATTTGCCAGATCGCCACGATTTACCCGGACAGCCGGCCGCTCACCGGCCAGGAGGCGACCGTGGACGCAACGCTGCGGGCACTCGACGGCGCGGAACTCGCCCACTTGGCGGCACATGGTCATCACGACCGGGACAACGTGCTGTTTTCCCGGATTGACCTGGCTGATGGCCCGCTGATGGCGTATGACATCCAGCGTCTGTCCACGGCCCCGAAACAGGTCGTTATCTCCGCCTGCGACGTCGGACGCACGGTTGTCCGGACGGGAGACGAGATCCTCGGCTTCACCGCCGCGCTCCTGCACATCGGAACGCCCACGGTTATCTCGAGTGTGACCCGCGTCGCCGACGACGCAGCGGTCGGCGTCATGACCGCTTACCACCGCGCGCTGCGGTCGGGCGCCGGTCCGGCCGAAGCCCTGGCCGCCGCGTCGGAAACGGAGGCGTTCAGCCCATTCGTTTGCTTCGGAGCCGGCTAGCACGTATCTGCGCGCGTTCTGCGCACTCTTGGATCAGCGTGGGACGGCAGGCCTGGCGCGGACGGGGGCCAGGCCAGCCGCTCCGCCTGACCGCCTCCTAGCGCGGCTGGTCCCCGAACTGGTCGTTGCCCGGAGGCGGCGGGTTGTACTCGCCGTAGCCGCCGCCCTTGGACTGCTGGCCGTAGGGGTCGCCATACGGGCCGCCGCTGGCCTGGGACCATCCGCTGTCCTGCGGGGCGTGCTGCCCGTACGGGTCGCCGGCCGCGCGCGCGGAGCCGCCGACGAGCCGGTAGTACACGAGCGTGACGACGATCGCGACGAACGGCGCGATCAGCGTGCCCGAGATGATCGAGCTCAGGCCGTCGCTCCACGCGTGCGGCAGGGCCGAGAAGATCAGGCTGAGAATGATGTTCACCGCGAGCATGATGATGTAGACCAGCACCAGCGTTCCGAAGACGTGCCAGCCGTGGCCGCGCACCAGCTCGCGGCTTCGCCCGAACGACGCCAGTGCCCCGGACCGCTCGATGATGATGACCGGCACGATCACGGCCCAGATCGTGATCAGGAACAGGCCGGGCACGATGATCAGCAACAGTCCGATCGTGATCGCGATGCCGGCCAGGATGGAGGCCACGGCGACGGACCCGATGTACGGCCCCGCCTCGCGCACGGTCTCCCCGATCGACAGGTCGGCACGGCCGTCCCGCACGTCCTGCACCGCCTTGACCAGCGTGGCCTGCAGCACGAAAGCCGCGATCACGGACACCAGGGCGCCAATCAGGATGCCGACCCTGCCGCCGACGAGCGCGAGAAGCGCGGTGATGATCGCGGCGACCAAGTAGATCACGAACGCGATCGCGAGAAAGTGCACGACAAACTTCTTGTACATCCGCCATGCTTCGTCGAGAACACCGGACAGTGGGTTCATGGCGTGATGGTACAGCCGCAAAGTTGCAGACAGGGGAAGGGCGGGGGCCTAAATCGGGACGCGTATCGCGGGTCCCGGGCGCTCGAGCCACGGTCCGTTCGGATAAAAAATCTTCTACCGAACGGACCGTGGTGGCACGCCTGCCTCAAGCGCTCGCGTACCTTGCCTTGAGCTCCGACTTCAGCAGCTTGCCCGCTTCGGTCCGCGGCAGGTCATCGACGAAGTCCACCGTTCTTGGCGCCTTGAAGCCAGCGATCTTCGACTTCACGAACGCGATGATTTCCCGCTCGAGCTCGGGTCCAGGCACCACGCCCGCGGCCGGCTGGACGAACGCGGCCACCGACTCCCCCATCTCCGGATCGGCAACGCCGATGACCGCGACGTCGTACACGGCTGGGTGGAGCGCAAGCACGTTCTCGATCTCCTGCGGGTAGATGTTGACCCCGCCGGAGATGATCGTGAACGCCTTGCGGTCGGTGAGGAACAGGAAACCGTCGGCGTCCAGGTAGCCGATGTCGCCCAGGGTGGTCCAGGCCGGGTGTTCGGGGTGCTGGGAGGCGAGGGTCTTGTCCGGGTCGTTGTGGTACGCGAACGGCACCTCGTCCTGCTCGAAGTAGACCGTGCCGGTCTGGCCCGCGGGCAGTTCGGTCCCGTCGTCGGCGCAGATCCTTATCGCGCCGTAGACGGCCCGGCCTACGGTGCCTGGCTTGGTGAGCCAGGTGGCGGCGTCGACGGCGGTCATGCCATTGCCCTCGGTGCCCGCGTAGTACTCGACCAGGACCGGGCCCCACCAGTCGATCATCTTCCGCTTGACCTCGACCGGGCATGGCGCCGCGGCGTGGATGGCGACCCGCAGGCTGCCGACGTCATACCTTTCCCTGATGTGCCGCGGCAGCTGCAGCATGCGGACGAACATGGTCGGCACGAACTGCGCGTGCGTAACCTTCCATCGCTCGATGGCCGCCAAGGCCTGCTCGGCGTCGAACCTTTTCATCATGACCACGGAGCCGCCGAAGGCCTGGATCGCCGCGCTCCAGCGCAGCGGGGCAGCGTGGTAGATCGGCCCAGGCGACAGGTACACGCTCTCGCCGGTGACACCGAAGAATCTGCTTGCCAGTTCCCTCAGGGTATCGGCGGGGTCGTCGACCTGGCCCTCCGGCAGCGAGGGCCGGACTCCCTTGGGCCGGCCGGTGGTGCCCGACGAGTACAACATCGTGGCGCCCTTGGGCTGATCCGCCAGCGGCACCGCCGGCGCCTCGGCGATGGTTTCCTCGTAGCTGCCGTAACCGGTGACCGGGCCGCCGAAGGCCAGCCGGAGCTTTACCTCGTTCGTCTGCCCGGTGGTTGCCTCGGCGGTGGCGGCCTGCTCGGCGGACACGATGAGCGCGGCCGCGCCGGAGTCGGCGACAATGTAGCCGACCTCGTCCGGCTTGAGCTGGCAGTTGACGGCAGTGATGTACAGCCCGGAGCGCAGGGCGGCCCAGTACACCTCGAAGGCCCGCAGGCTGTTCTCGGCCAGCAGCGCCACGGCGTCGCCTGGGCGCAGGCCCGCCTCGTGCAGCACACGCGCGAGCTGGACCGAGCGCCGCTCGAGCTCTCCGTGGCTGAGCGTCTCGCCGGTCCCGGCCATGACCGCGGCGATCCGCTCGGGCGGATGTGCTCCTGGGTACATCAGCGCAGTCCTTTCCGTTAAGGCCACGACGGCGATGTACCGCCAGTCAAGGACGTCCCGCGGCGCGGCGTCTTCGCTGTCTGCTTGTACAACGGAGCGGAGGTGAACCAGCCCGCCGCCGTCCGGGAGCGGTTCGACCTGCTGCACCGAGATCGTGCCGCGCAGCGTGTCCCCCTCGTGCACCGGGCCGAGGTGGTCGCAGCCCTGCCAGGCCGCCACCGTGACCAGCGAAGGCATCAAGCGGGTCGCCTGGGCCAGCGCGAGGCCGATCGTATGCCCCCCGTACACCAGCCGCGTGCCGCCCGCGGCCGCAGCGTCGTGGTGCACGATCGCCACGTTGAGGGTCAGCCTGGCCAGCTCCGGTGCGGCCGAGACGACGTCGCCGCCGGGAACCGCAAACGTCTGCCCGGCGCGCAGCGCGGAAAGGCGGGGGCCCGCCGTCTGCTGGGCGAACCGGTCCAGGTGCCAGCCGCTGACCAGGGCTTCCGCGTCGGCCAGGTCCTGCTGGCCAACTGAGTCCAGATCGTCGGCGGGCCCGGTCTGACGGTCCCGGTCGCGCAGCGGGATCATGGCGCAGCGCCAGAAGTCGAGCACCGGCCGTTTCTCCTGGTCGTTTGTTGTGATCCTTAGGACCGCCAACCCGGTCGGGGCGCGGCCCGGCCGCAACCTGCTCTGTCGCAACGCGACGACGCGTATGGATGTCCGCAGCGTGTCGCCGAGCCTGGGCGGGCGGCGGAAGGCCAGCCCGCGGTAGAACAGGTTGGCCTTGACGTGCTGCGTCACCACCGTGGACTGACCGATCGCGATGTCCCAGACCAGAGCGGGCGACGCCAGCGGCGGCCCGCCCGTGACGTCGCGGCATAGCTCATGGTCGGTGACCAGCGCGAGCCGGTCCCCGATGATGGCCTGATGCGCCGCGGCCAGCCCGGAGGTCAGCGTGATGCCCGGCGCGCTGGTGAACTCCTGGCCGACGGCGAGCTCGTCGAAATACGGCCCCTCCTGCATGGTCACGCTCCTGTTAAATACTAGGCCTGGTGAGCAGTCTGTCCGCGGAGGAACGAGCGGTCGTCGAGACGGTGGCTGAGTTCGTCGACCGCGAGGTCAGGCCGGTGGCCCGCGACCTCGAGCACGCCAACAAGTACCCAGAGAAGCTGATCGGGCAGATGAAGGCCATGGGCATCTTCGGCCTGGCGATCCCCGAGCCCTATGGTGACGCGCCGGTATCGACGCCGTGCTATGTCGAGGTCACCGCCGAGTTGGCCCGCGGCTGGATGAGCCTGGCCGGCGCGATGGGCGGGCACACCGTGGTGGCCAAGCTACTGCTGCAGTTCGGCACCTCTGAGCAGAAGCAGCGGTATCTGCCCCTGATGGCCACCGGCGAGGTCCGGGCCACGATGGCGCTGACCGAACCTGGCGGCGGCTCTGACCTGCAGGCCATGACCACGATCGCCGCGGCACGGCCGGATGGTGACGGCTACCTGGTCAACGGAACCAAAACCTGGATCACCAACGCGCGCCGGTCCCGGCTGATCGCGCTGCTCTGCAAGACCGACCCGGATGCCAGGCCGCGGCACGCCGGGATTTCTGTGCTGCTTGTCGAGCCCGGCGAGGGCCTGGTGGTCTCACGTGACCTGCCGAAACTTGGCTACAAGGGCGTGGAGAGCTGCGAGCTGTCGTTCACGGACTACCACGCGCCCGCCGGCGCGCTGCTCGGCGGCGAGCCCGGCCGCGGTTTCGGCCAGATGATGAAGGGCCTGGAGATCGGCCGCATCCAGGTCGCGTCCCGGGCCGTCGGGGTGGCGCAGGCGGCCTTCGATGACGCGCTGCGCTACGCGCAGCAGCGGGAGAGCTTCGGCGTGCCGATCTGGAAACACCAGGCGGTCGGGGGCTTGCTGGCCGACATGGCGACCAAGCTCACCGCGGCACGGCGACTCGTGCTCTACGCCGCGGAGCGGTACGACGCCGGCCAGCGGTGCGACATGGAGGCGGGGATGGCCAAGCTGTTCGCCTCGGAAGCCGCGATGGAGATCGCGCTCAACGCGGTCAGGATCCACGGCGGTTACGGCTACTCGACCGAATACGACGTCGAGCGGTACTTCCGCGACGCGCCGCTGATGATCGTGGGCGAGGGCACCAACGAGATCCAGCGCAACGTGATCGCCGCGCAGCTCATCTCCCGCGGCGGCCTCGATCGCCTCGATGGCTGAGCTGGCGCTCTTCGCGCTTGTTACGGGGCCGGGACAAATTCTCCTGAATGACAGGCAACCTCCGGCCGTCGCCTGCATCTCTTATCTGTGGAAACCGTGACCGCGCAGGCACCCGGCCGGGAAGTGACCGCGCTGTATGAGGCGCATGCGCTGAGCCTTATCCGCCTTGCCTACGTCATGCTCGGCGACCGTGCGGCGGCTGAGGACGTCGTGCAGGAAGCGTTCCTCGGGCTGTACCAGCGGTGGGGCAAGTTGCGCGACACCGCAAGCGCCCCTGGCTACCTGCGGGCAAGCGTACTGAACGGGTGCCGGATGGTCCTGCGCTCCAGCGCCCGCCGGGACGACCGTGTCGCCCGCATCGCCAGCGAATTGCCCTGGGAATCCGCCGAGGCGACCGCGCTGGTCAGCGAGGAATACCGGCATCTTCTTCGCGGCATCCAGGCGCTGCCGTCCCGGCAGCGCGAAGCGCTGGTGCTCCGCTACTACCTCGACCTGAGCGAGGAGGAGACCGCCAGGTTGATGGGCGTCCGGCGCGGCACCGTCAAGTCCGCCACTTCCCGCGCGGTCGCGGCGCTCGGACAACGCATGCAGGAGTACTCATGAACGTTTCAGCGGACCTGATCCGCGCCGCGACCCACGGCGCCGCCGCCGTGATCACGGAGGACACGGTGCCGCCGCTTCGGCTCGACGAGTCACCCGGCAACAGACGACCCGGGCACCGGACCCGGCCGGCCTGGATCGCGCCGCTGGCCGCCGCCGCGGCGGTCGTCATCGTCGTCGCGGGCAGTGTGACCGCCGGTTCCCTGCTGGCCAAGTCCGGAACACCCGGGCCAAGCGCTTCCGGTGCGCCTACCCGCGGAGCGTCGCCCGGCTCGTACGCCGACGTCCCGCCGTATTACGTGACGGTCGCGAACTCGTCGCTGACGGCCGTAAGGGCCACATGGACCGGGGCCACGCTGGCCAGGATCACGACGAGGACGCCGGTCGTCGGCGTGGCCGGGGCCGCCGACGGCCGGACGTTCGTCCTTGACGAGCAGCGGTCCATCGTGGGGGGCTCGGTGACGTGGGTGGGCCAGCCGATGTTCTACCTGCTACGGCTATCCGCGTCCGGAACCGAGGAATCTCTCACCCGGCTCGCGGTCCCGGCGATCCCGGACGGCACCGTGGTGTCGGGCCTGGCGCTGTCCCCCGGCGGAAGCAAGCTCGCCGTCGACATGGACTCCGACAGTTGGCCCCAGGCACGGCTCATGGAGATCATGACCTACACGCTGGCCACGGGCGCGACCCGTTCCTGGACCACGAGCGGGCTGACCAATCCGGATGCTCCCTTCGGGTTCACCGGGTCGGGTGTCGACGGTGCCCAGAGCATCTCGTGGGCGGCGGACTCCCGCACGCTCGCGTTCGGTGTCCAGAACAAGTCCTACGTCGGCGTGCGCCTGCTCGACACCGCCGCCGGCGGAACCGACCTGATGGCGGACAGCCGGCTCGCCGTCGACCAGGGAAATTTCAAGGATCTAGGCCGCAGGCTGAGGAACGCCTCGCCACCCTATTACTTCGTCTCGTGCATAACGGATGCGATGATCTCGATGGACGGCTCCGTGATCGTCTGCGGTTACTCGACGACCGTCGGGAATACCACGACGATGGGACTCGCCCAGTACTCGACCGCGACCGGGAAGATGAACCACGTCACCGGCCTAGTCCATTTCGACGGCAAGGCACCCACCGGCATCTCCCTGTACTGGGTCAACTCGACGGGCAAGATCGCGATCGGGACCAGCGAGACGGCCGGCCGAGGCCGCGTTGGCGTGATAAACGGCGATACGTTCACGCCATTGCCTGGAGTCAAGGGCTTTGCCGCCATCGCCTGGTAATGCCTGGCGGTCTGCAGTCAGCGAGGCACGGCAGAGGACACCGACGCCGCCGGTGAACGTGACGCCGGGGTAGGTGAAGTCGCGGGTGACCTCACGGAAGCCAAGCCGCTGATGCAGGAGCAGCGATGCGCGGTTGGCCGCGTTAGCGAAAAACCAGATCTCCGTGGCCCGCGCCGCGGTCCAGGCCATCCGGGCTCTGGTGAGCCGCTCGCCCAGGCCTCGCCGACGGTATTCGGGAGCTACCAGGAGCCCGGCAAGGTAGTACCCGGCCGGCGCGACGTTGGCGGGGGCGTCAGGCGGCGGGTCGAAGCGGCGCGCCCGGGCGTAGGCCAAGACCCGGCCGTCGGTTTCCGCAACGAGCAGGCACGCGTGCTGATCGGCGAGGTCCGCGGCGAGCCGTGCCCGCCAATGCGTGTGCTCGCCGCCCCGCTCGTCCACGGCCAGGCGGGCGGCCGCGGGCAGATCGGCGACGGCGGCGGGCCGGATAATCAGTTCCACATCGTTCCTGGCACTGGCACTTTTCCGGAAGGCAGGTTGCCATGATACGGACCGCGGGCCCGGGCGACGCGGCGGCGTTGTTGAGGCTGAAGCAGCGCCTGGACCGGGAGACGTCGTTCATGCTGCTCGAAGCCGACGAGCGCGATACGTCCGCGCAGGCGGTGGCCGACGAACTCGAGGCCGTGGCGCTGGCGGAGAACTCGGCCGTGATCGTGGCGGAGTCGGGCGACGAGTTGGTCGGATACGTGGAGCTGACCGGCGGCGCGTTCCGCCGGAACCGCGCCACCGGCTACCTGGTGATCGGGGTCCTGGCCGAGGCGAGCGGTCAGGGGGTGGGCACGGGACTGCTGGCGGAGGCCAAGCGCTGGGCGGCGTCAGTCGGCCTGCACCGGCTGGAGCTCACGGTCATGGCCCACAATCACCGGGCCATCGGCCTTTATGAGCGCATGGGCTTCGATGCCGAGGGCCGGCGCTCGCAGTGCCTCACCATCGACGGCCGGTTCGTCGACGAGCTGTATATGGCCGTCATCCTGGATCCGGCCTAGGGATCGTTTTGAATCAGGGGCGTTTGCGGCGTGTTCAAGATCGGCGAGGTGGTTTACCTGCTTTTCGCGGTTCCGGCCAGCCTGCCACGGAGCGATTTGCACCTTTTGCCGCTTTCCTCGCCAGGGCGTGTCCGGGCACCTCGCATCAGCAGTCACCCCTGCCCCGGTAGCCGCGGCCGTCGGCGCACACGCCGTTAGCGTGGCGCGGACGTTCGGGGCTGGTGGCCCCCCAGCCCCGCGTATCGGGGCTGGGGGGCCACGCGCCCCGATCGGAATCCGCCCAGGAGTCTCCCGCGGCACACGCCCCACAACAGCGGAGTCGCACGGTGCCGGTCGAGCGGGCCATCCCGGGCGACACCGGGAACTCAAGTTGTTTCGGGATGTCTCTTAGGGCACGGGGCCTGGTTCGTTCAGGTCGAGCCCTTGCGGGGCGCGCATCCGCCACGCGTCGGTGACGAGCTCGGCTAGGCGCTCGACATCCACCTCCGCCAGCCGCAGCATTACAAGCGGATAGCCGTCGTACCCGGGCGTGGTGAAGAAGATCTCGGGCTCGCCCAGAACCAGGGCCTGCTTCTCGGCCTCATCGCCGACGTACAGCACCGCGATGTCGGTCCGGATGACCCGGCGCTGGCCGGGTACCCGCTCCGGATACGACCAGACGAATCCCTTGCCGCCGACCCGGAAGTCGAAGCCATCGCTGTCGATCTCCTCAACATGCGGCAGCTCGAGCGCGAGGCGGCGTACGTCATCGGCGTCGGCCATGAGCACAGGCTAAGCCGGAGGCGGCCGCCGCGCGCGGCAGGTAGTTGGCGTGGCGCGTGAGCCACGTTTCGTTCGGCTCAAAAAAGGGTTACGCGGCGGCGTCGCGGTCCTCAGCGCCTGTAGTCGTCCTCGTATTCGGTATAGGTGCGACGGGTGGGCATCTCGTCGGGCGGAACGTCCCGGCGGTAGACGTCGGGCGGAACGTCGCGGCGGTAGACGGTGCGGCGGCGGTAACCCCACGGGGCCCAAACCACCAGCCACAGGATGACACCGAGAATTCCGACCAGGATAAAGATGTCACCGATCGTGTGGATGGAAAAGCCGTGCGTGGACACGGTCGAGATCCCGAATCTGAGGACGGCTCCGATCACGATGAGGACAAGGCCCGCGCCAATACTCATGACTCACCTCCCATGCGTCAGTCCGGGCGGACAACCTTCCCTTCCCTGGGCGCATGGGTCCAAACGGCTCAACGGGCCGTGAGGACCGGGACGGCACCGTTATCCTCGCGATCATGCCGACGTTGGCCGTGGTGGGTGCGGGGCCGAAGGGGATCGCAATCGCCGCCAAGGCGCACGCGCTGGAAGCGGCGGGGCTACGCGCTCCTAGGGTGGTGCTCATCGAACCGGGCGCGGTCGCGGGGAACTGGAGCGGAGGGCAGGGCTACACCAACGGCCTGCTGCCGCTGGGCACGGCCCCGGAAAAGGACGTCGGGTTCCCGTACGCGGACAGCTGGGGACCCGCTTCGCCGGCTGTTACCGCCGCGATGGCGGACTACACCTGGCAGCGGCACCTGATCACCCGCGGTGCGTATGCCGACTGGGTGGACCGCGGCCGCATGCAGCCCACGCACCGGCAATGGAGCTGGTACCTGCAAGAGGTCGCCGAGAAGGCGCGGGCCGAGGTCATCGCGGCTGAGGTGGTCGGGCTGGAGGCCGACGGCGGACGGTGGCGGCTTGCGGTGCGGCCCGGAGACGCGATCTGGGCCGACGGCGTGGTCATCACCGGCGCGGGCCCGCCAATCCGCGTGGCAGGCCAGCCGGAATGGCACCCGCGCGTGCTGGACGGCCGCAGCTTCTGGTTGCACGAACCCAAGGCGCAAGTGGCCAAGAACGCGTGCGTGATCGGCAGCGGGGAGACCGCGGCCTCGGTTGTCATCAGGCTGGTCAGCAAGCTGCCCAAGCAATCGCAGGTCGACGTCGTGACCAGCCACGGCGTGCTGTACTCGCGCGGGGAGAGCTACGAGGAGAACCGGCTGTACTCCGACCCCGGCGACTGGCCCGCGCTGGCCGAGGCGCACCGGCGTGAATTCCTCGTGCGCACCGACCGGGGCGTCTTCTCGCAGCAGGCTGAGGCGATCCTCAACACCTCGCGCGGCTTCCGTGCACTGCCAGGGAAGGCGGTGGCGATCAAGGCCGACCAGCAGCAGGTGGTGGTCACGATCGAGTACGGCGACGAGCGGGAACACGTCGCCTACGATCTGGTGGTCGTCGCTATCGGCTTCCAGGCTCACTGGTTCGAGGGCCTGCTCGGCGAGCAGGCGCGGCGCCGCCTGGCCGCCGCACTGGCCGGAGACGAGCTGGAGCGACGGATCGAGGTAGACCTGTCGGTCGCCGACCTGAGCCCGCCGCTACATCTCCCGGCTGTGGCCGGGCTGGCCCAGGGGCCCGGCTTCCCCAACCTGAGTTGCCTGGGCCTGCTGAGCGACCGCATCCTGCGCCGTTACATCGGCTCGCAGCAGGCGACCCAGCTAGCGGAGAGGACAGAACGTGTCTGAGGTGCCCGACGAGGCGTGGGAGAGCGACGACTGCGTGCGCCGCACCGTCGTCCTGCCGGCCGCGCTGGCCGAGCGGCTCGCCGCCCGGGCCGACCAGCGCGGCCTTTCGTTCAGCGACTTGCTGGCCGAATATGCGCAGGACGGTTTGGATCGCGATGGGGCCGGACCAGCGTGACCGGCCGGAGCTCGGGGGGTTAGCCGCGCTTGTCGCGGACCTGGCGCTTGATCCGGGCGAGCATCGCGGCCATGCCGCGCAGCCGCAGCGGGCTGACCAGCTCCTGCAGGCCGAGCTGGCTGGAGAACTCCCCAGGCGTGGCCAGCACGTCGTCGGCGTCCAGCCCGTCCAGGCCGGCATGCAGGATGCCGGCGAAGCCGCGCGTGGTCGGCGCCTCAGGCGGCGCCTCGAAGAACAGGTGCACGGTCGCGTCGGGCTCCACCTCGACGGCCAGGAACAGCGGCGACTGGCATTCCGGCACGGGTTCGAGCCGATCGGGGTGCCCGGCGTAGCGGTCGGGCAGATCCGGCAGATCCCGGGAGAACTCCAGCAGCAGTTGCAGCCGTTCCTGGCCGGTCATCGCGTTGAAGTCGTCGACGATCTCCTGCAGCCTGGGATTGAGCGTGGCAGCCGTCACGGACTGTCCCCCTTGGCGATGGGCACCCGGACGCTGTTCCCCCACTCGGTCCACGACCCGTCGTAGTTACGCACGTGCGGGAAGCCGAGCAGGTGGTGCAGCACGAACCAAGTGTGGCTCGACCGCTCGCCGATGCGGCAGTAGACCACCACGTCGTCCCCGGGGCCGAGCCCGACCTCTTCGAGGTAGATCGCCTCGAGTTCGGCGCGGGGGCGGAAGGTGGCGTCCTCGGCCGCCGCCCGGGCCCAGGGGACACTCCTGGCGCCCGGGATGTGGCCGCCGCGAAGGGCGCCTTCCTGCGGGTAATCGGGCATGTGCAGCAGCTCGCCTGAGTACTCCCCCGGCGAGCGCACGTCGATCAGCGGCTGGCCCAGGTGAGCCAGGACCTGATCCTTGAACGCGCGGATCTGGCTGTCGTCACGGTCGACCACCGGGTAGTCCGTCCGGGCGCGCTTGGTCTCTTCGGTGGTGAGCGGACGGCCCTCGGCGATCCACTTGGCCCGGCCGCCGTCCATCAGGCGCACGTCAGGGTGCCCGAACAGGGAGCACACCCACAGCGCGTACGCGGCCCACCAGTTGTTCCTGTCGCCGTAAAGCACCAGCGTGGCGTCGCGGCTGATGCCCTTGTCCGACATCAGCCGGGCGAAGCCTGGCCCGTCGACGTAGTCCCTGGAGACCTGGTCGTTGAGTTCGGTATGCCAGTCGAGCTTGACCGCGCCCGGAATGTGGCCGGTCTCGTAAAGCAGCACGTCCTCGTCGGATTCAGCCACAACGAGGCCGGGGTCGCCGAGATGCTCAGCCACCCATTCGGTGGTGACGATCATCTCGGGATGGGCGTACTCCTGCAACTTGGCCGCGGGGTCATGGGGCAGCGCCACGTCGATCCTCCTAGATTGGTACCACCACGCACTGTAACGCGGCGGGCGGGCGTCGGCTTCCCCGCCTCGGGCGATGAGTTTCCCTCCCGGCGACCGTCCCAGACTTAATGGAGAGGAAGGGGTGCAGATGAGCGGAGTTCGGGTCCTGGTCGGGACGCGCAAGGGCGCGTTCGTGCTCAGGGCGGATGGCAAGCGCGAGAAGTGGGACGTCAGCGGGCCGCATTTTCCTGGCTGGGAGATCTACCATCTCAAAGGGTCGCCGGCCAACCCGGACCGGCTGTACGCCTCCCAGTCCTCCGGGTGGTTCGGCCAGCTGATCCAGCGATCCGACGACGGCGGCGTCACCTGGGAGCCGGTCGGCAACGAGTTCAGATACCACGGCACGCCAGGGACGCACCAGTGGTACGACGGCACGCCGCATCCTTGGGAGTTCGCACGGGTCTGGCATCTGGAATCGTCGCTGGACGATCCCGACACGGTCTACGCCGGGGTCGAGGACGCCGGGCTGTTCCGCTCGACCGATGGCGGGTGGAACTGGGAGGAACTTCCCGGCCTGCGCGAGCACAGGTCGGGGCCATCATGGCAGCCGGGCGCGGGCGGGATGTGCCTGCACACGATCATTCTCGATCCGGCCAAGCCAGGACGGATGTTCGCCGCGATCTCGGCCGCGGGGGCGTTCCGGTCCGACGACGCAGGCCAGACGTGGCAGCCGGTGAATCACGGGCTGCACTCCGAGGGGATCCCCGACCCCGGCGCCGAGGTCGGCCACTGCGTGCACCGCATCGCGATGCATCCGTCGCGTCCTTCCGTCTTGTTCATGCAGAAGCACTGGGACGTCATGCGCAGCGACGACGCCGGGGAGTCCTGGCGCGAGGTCAGCGGCGACCTGCCCACCGACTTCGGGTTCCCCATCGAAGTGCACGCGCACGAGCCTGAGACCGTTTACGTCGTCCCGATCACCAGCGACTCCCACCATTTCCCGCCCGAGGGGAAACTGCGCGTCTACCGCAGCCGCACCGGCGGCGACGAGTGGGAGCCGCTGACCACGGGCCTGCCACAGGAGCACTGCTACGTCAACGTACTCCGCGACGCGATGGCGGTCGACTCGCTTGACGACTGCGGCATCTATTTCGGCACCACCGGTGGCCAGGTCTACGTGTCGGCCGATGCCGGAGACAGCTGGGATCCGGTCGTCCGCGATCTTCCCGCCGTGCTTTCTGTTGAGGTGCAGACCCTGCAATGAGCGGGCCGGGAGACGCTGCCGTGGTCCGGGTCGTGCTGCCCGCGCACCTGCGGACGCTCGCCCGAGTCGACGGTGTGGTGGAACTCGGTGTCGCCGGCCAGGTCACTCAGTGCTCGGTGCTTGACGCGCTTGAGACCAGGTACCCCGTGCTCCGGGGGACGATCCGCGATCACGGCAGCGGGAAGCGGCGGGCGTTCGTCAGGTTCTTCGCGTGCCAGCAGGACCTCTCGCATGAGCCGCCGGATGCGCCACTGCCGGAGGCGGTGGCCACCGGCGCGGAGCCGTACCTGATCGTCGGCGCCATGGCGGGCGGCTAGCGGCGGCTAGCAGAGAAGCGGGGGGGGGGGGGGGCGGGCGCGCCGGGTGTGGTGGTTGGGGGGGGGGGGGGGGGGGCGCGGG
>Ga0335075_10000292_pt1 | contig 91641 bp, 79 predicted proteins | sample Lox_Sample_24_FD_206723 | JGI IMG/M metagenome (GOLD analysis project Ga0335075, IMG submission 206723) | Soil microbial communities from Loxahatchee National Wildlife Refuge, Florida, United States - Lox_Sample_2.4 | ecosystem: Environmental > Terrestrial > Soil > Wetlands | place: USA... | reverse complement strand
TGGATCCGCTCGCACCCTGACCCGACCAGCTGTACGTCGCCGTCTTCTTCGGGTTCAGGTTTGTCGCGGTTCCCGTAATCGTAATCGGTTCACCCGGATAAACAGACTCGGGGCTGGCCGAGCAGGAGTACTGAACAGGAGGCGGAGGAACGATGCTTCCGAAGTGGAATACAAGACCAGTGCTCAATTGCGCCGTATTCGCATTCAGCCTGCCGCCGGTGTTGTTCTGCGGGCCGAAATTCACATGCATGTACTCGTAATCCGCCTGGAAGAGACGAATCGAAAGGTGATGGTTAAACCACGGCAGACCATAGTCCAGGCCGCCTCCGCCTTCGAATGCCGGACCCCATGTATAAGAATGGTACGTGCCCGGATTTGCTCCCGGAGCGTCATTGTTCGGTCCGCCGAACCGGGTCGCACCGACTAAGCCATGAACAAAGGGCTCTATGTCGTCCGCCTCAAACGGGAACCGGAAAATGATGCCGGCCATGACCGTCTGAAAACCATCATTCTTGCCTTCCTGATGGTTCGCATATTCTATTTGGCCACCGACATACCGATTAAAATAATACGCGCCGCTTCCGATCGCCCCCGCCGTAATGTCCGAAGGACGCTGATCAAAGTAAGAGCCATTCCCAAGCGGTGTTGAAACCGTCGCCTTAGGAGCAGCGTATGAATACCCGGCGAATACGTCCACCCGGGATGGGGACTGCTGCTGTGGGGCAGCCGGCAGCGACGACGAGCTCTGCCCATATACCAGCGATGCGCCAACTCCAAGCACGCACCCGGCCAGCAGAACCCGGCTTAGTGATTTGAACCAACGAGACTGCATGCGCGTTTCCTCCGCAACCTATGGGAAGTCATACAAATTTAGTGAAATGACAGCTTATGGAAAGTAAGCCAGAAATCAACATCAATGGGCAAAAATCACCCTAGAACCACGAAAAACAAAGTTACCACACTTTCACATACCTTAGAGCATAAATTCCTCAATTAGTTGCCTCTAGCGAGACATAATGCCGCTGACTTTTCCTCTTAGCTATGACAGCCGACACCGACAACCACCGCTTGAGTTCTGCTCATTCTTCTTTGAACCCGGCCCGCAACAGCGCTCAAACAATAAATGTAATGCAATGAAAAGCTTACTGCAGATTCAGTGCCCTCTTCAGGCTACCCCGTTCGTGCTGGATCTTCTCCTGTAAGAGCGTGATTGCATAGATCAATTGCTCCGGCCGCGGCGGGCACCCAGGCACATACACATCCACAGGAATCACCTGATTCACCCCCTGCAGGAGTGCATAGTTGTTAAATACCCCGCCCGAGGTTGCGCACGCGCCCATCGAGATCACCCACTTCGGCTCCGGCATCTGGTCGTATAGTCGCCGGATAACCGGTGCCATCTTCTGCGACACCCGCCCCGCAATGATGATCAGGTCCGACTGCCGCGGCGACGGACGAAACACCTCTGCCCCGAACCGCGCCACATCAAACCGCGATGCCCCCATCGACATCATCTCGATCGCGCAACATGCCAGCCCAAACGTCATCGGCCAGATGGAGCTCTTCCGCACCCAGTTAATCGCAGCGTCCACCGAAGTCAGGAAAATCCCTTCCGGCTGCTCATAGCCGTAGCTCACTTCTTTCAGCCTCTCGCGGTTCTTCGCGCTGCTCTCAAGGTTTCCAAACAGATACCGGTCCTGCGCCACTTCGCTCATACCTTTACTATAACGCCTCACACATCCCGGTAAATCCGCATTGCGAGTGCCCGACTACGATTATTTCGCCGGAGCGTATTCATCCTGTACAGCCAGTCCCGACCAACGGGAGGGCCAACAAAAGGCCGATCCACGAAGGCGCGAAGCGCGTGTGCCCGTGACGGCCAGTCACGCAAAGGCCACGCCTACCACCGTAATATCGTCCTCCTGCCCAAAGCTCTGCGCTTGCTGCGCAATGGCCGCCGCGTGTTCCCGGCTTACGTCGCGGGCGCGGTCAAAACCAAACAGTTCCTTCGCATCGTTCGTCGCCTCAACAACGCCGTCGGTCATGAAGGTAAGGCGGTCGCCGGATTGCAGCGTAAAAATCCGCGCCGGATAGCTTGTGTCTCCGGCAATCCCCAGCGGCAGCGAGCCTTCCAGATCCATCTCCTTGCCGTTCAGGTACGGCGGCAGGTGCCCCGCATTCGCAATCCGCATCGTGCCGTCTGGCTTGATCTCCGCCGCCAGGCACGTCGCAAAGTGCCCGCCGGAGCGGCCCATCAGCCGCTGATTCAACGCGGCCAGCATGGAAGCCGGATCGAAGCTCTCATCGGCCCTCGTGCGAATCGTCCCCACCAGCACCGCCACCAGCATCGCCGCGCTCACTCCTTTACCCGACACATCCCCGATCACCACCAGCAAAGCCCCGTCCGGCCTCGTCAGCGTCTGGAAGAAGTCCCCGCCCACCGTCTGCGCCGGCAAATACTCCGTCTCCACCGTGAAGTGCTTCGACGCAATCGCTTCCGGCACCAGCACTCTCTGCTGCAACTGCTGCGCCTGCTCAAGGTCTTTCTTCACCGCCTGCCGAGCCAGCTCGTCACTCACTTGCGTGCGCAGGAAGCGCCGCATGGCTAACAAGCCGATCACCAGCACCATCAGGATTGAGGCTACGTGGGCGACGCTAAAGCCAAGGCCAAAGGGAAAGAACGTAGTGGGAATATCGAAGATGGCGAAGAGGTTGTTTCCGATTAGAGCGAGCTCCACCAGCAGGATGGGAGTCGCCGCCAGCAGTGCTTCGGTGCGGTCGCGCCGGAACCCCTCGACGAGGACGACCAGCAAGAGCAACCCCTGTGCCACCCCACACCAGATCAATGCGGTGTTGATGCCGTGCAACCATGTCTCGGGCACAAGGCTAAGGCCGAGGAGGGGCGAGTCTACCAGGAATGTGGTCAGCATCTCTGCTGCTGTAAGCAGCCACAAGGCACGGGGAATCCAGCGTTTTTCCCGCAACCCGAACCAGTTCCACCAAAACATCATCCAAAAAGGCAATATGAGAGAGTTGAGAATGACAACGTCGAAAATTGTGTCGCCCGCGATCGTGATCAGGGTCGTCATGCCCGCAAGCACGCTCATGATGCCGACAAGGATGTCACAAGCCAACGCTAGAGAAAGCCACAGCCACGCCCGCTCCTCCCGGTTCTTGAGCCAGGCCCATAGCGCCAGTGGCGCAACCAGAAGAAAAAGTAACTCTCGCAGGAACTGACTGAAATTGCGATGCAGACCGGCATCCTCGTCCGCTGCCTGGAGCAGACCCACGGTGGATGCTAGCCCCAGAGCCGGAGGCGCGTGCATGCCGCCTGCGTCGGGGCTGCTAAATAACGTCGACGGGGACATGTAAAAACGCACCGCCAGCACGATCTCGCCGTCCGGCCCCGGCTGCGGCAACGCGAAAGAGACAGGCTCGGTGTAATACAGAGTCACGTGATTCAGGAAGAAGCTGCCGAACTGCCCCACATACTGCCCGTTGGCATAGACCTGATAGGCGTCATCGACATTGATGGGCATCTTCAGCCACAACGGCTGGCCAGAATCTGCAACCTTCAGGCGCAGCCGGTACCATGCATAGCCGCTCAACGCGGGATACCCGCGCTTCGTCCAGCCCGGCACAAAGCCTGTTGTCCCCGTTTCTAAATCGACCGATCCTGCCTTCGGCGTCAGGTCCATCGCCGCCCACTTCGAGTCGTCATACCGCGGCTGCGCCCACTCCGGCGCGCCGTTCGCCCACGGCGAGTCCCCGCGCTGGAACTTCCATGTCCCATCCAGCCGTACCACCGAATTGCCCAGTGTGATCAAACGCGGCACGGGCCCCGCAGGCGAAACCTGAGCAGACGGCGTGGATTTTGTCTGTGAGTAAATCAGGGGGGAGACTGAGACTAATGCAAGCAGAACCAGCCCCATCTTTTTCATGCCAGAGAGACTAGCACCCGGAAAGCACTGTGGATACAGCCTTTTCAGCCTGTTTGCTTCATACAGCCTTGCCTGAGACGCAACCCGCCCAAAAACGCAGTAGCCCGCAACGGATAGTGCTTTTAGATTTCCCGCAAACCATGTAAAAGTAAATCAACCGTATTGCGCAGCTGCCGGTCCTCGTCGCCCGGCTTACAAATAAATCCAGCAGAATCGATCCCCGTCGAACGACACCTCTGCATACACGCAAACGGCTGCAACCACATTCTGGGGGTGACATGCGTTCTCGTCTTTGCAGGATTTTCCTAGTCTTCACACTGCTTCCCGGCTGTCTCGCCTTCGCGCAAACCAGTGCTACAGCCGATCAGCTCGCCAAACTCCAGGCGCAGGTCGCCCAGGCGCAATCCGCGGCAGACAACTGCTGGATGCTCGTCAGCGCCGCCCTCGTCCTGCTCATGACCGGCCCCGGCTTGGCCCTGTTCTACGGTGGCCTCGTCCGCCGCAAGAACGTCCTTTCCGTCATGATGCAGAGCTTCGCCATGATGTGCATCATCACCGTGCTCTGGGCATTCCTCACCTACAGCCTGGCCTTTGACTCCGGCACCGCCTTCATCGGGGGCCTGCATCATCTCTTCCTGCACGGTGTCGGCCTCACTCCTGATCCCGACTACTCCGCCACCATCCCCTTGCAGACCTACATGATCTACCAGTTGATGTTCGCCATCATCACCCCGGCGCTCATCACTGGAGCCTTCGCCGAGCGCATGAAGTTCAGCGCCATGGCCGTCTTCCTCGCCCTCTGGTCCATCTGCGTTTACTCGCCCATGGCCCACATGGTCTGGGGCAAGGGCGGCCTGCTCAATGCTGCACTCGGCGGACCAATCCCCTGCCTCGACTTCGCTGGCGGAACCGTCGTACACATCACCTCCGGCGTCTCGGCTCTCGTCTGTGCTCTCTATTTGGGCAAACGCATCGGCTACCCAAAAGAGGCCATGCCTCCGCACTCCGTCGTTCTCAGCTTTATCGGGGCCTGTCTACTCTGGGTCGGCTGGTTCGGCTTTAACGCCGGCAGCGCCCTCGGGTCGGAAGCTCTCGCCACCAGCGCCTTCGTCAACACCCACTTCGCCACCGCCGCCGCCGCCCTTTGCTGGGCCGGGGCCGAATGGGTCCATCGCGGCAAGCCCAGTGCACTCGGCGCAATCTCCGGCGCCGTCGCCGGACTCGTCGCCATCACCCCCGCCGCGGGCTTCGTCGAACCTATGTCCGCGCTCTTCATTGGCGCTGCCGCCGGCGTCTTCTGCTACTTCATGGTCGTCAAGGTCAAGTCCATCTTCGGATACGACGACTCTCTCGACGCCTTCGGCGTGCACGGCGCAGGCGGCACCCTCGGCGCAATGCTCACCGGAGTCTTCGCTACCAGCGCCATCAACCCCATCTTCAAGGACGCAAAAGGCAACCCGCTGCCCTCCGGCGTGGTCGATGGCAACTGGCATCAGCTTCTGAACCAGCTCGCCGGCGTCGCCATTGCCTGGACGCTCTCCATCGTCGGCACCTACGTTCTGCTTAAGCTCGTCGACGTCACCATCGGACTGCGCGTCACTCCGGAACAGGAGATCGAAGGCCTCGACGTTACCCAGCACGGCGAAGAAGGTTACGAAATGGCCTCATGACCGGGGCAAACCTGATACTCTTTTTTGTCCAGGACTTATGACCTTTTGAGATTGAGATATGGAAAAGATTGAAGCCATTATTCAGCCCTCCAAGCTCGATGCCGTAAAGGACGCGCTCCTTGAAGTCGGCATCGAAGGCATGACCATCCTTGAGGCCCGCGGCCACGGCCGACAGAAAGGCCATACTGAGTTCTACCGCGGCCGGGAGTATACCGTTGATCTGCTGCCCAAGGTAAAGCTCGAAATGGTCGTGCCCGACGAACTCGCTGAAAAAGCCGTGCAGGCCATTCTCGCTTCTGCCCGCACCGGCAAAATCGGCGACGGCAAGATCTTCCGCTCCAGGATCGACGACGCCATCCGTATTCGCAACGACGAACGCGGCAGCGCCGCCCTCTAGAATCGGGAATTCGGCCTGCATTTGCGCCGTCAGTTTCACCCAGCCGGTGCCTCGGGCCTTCAAACACCGGCCGCCGGCAACCACCGGCGGTCACTTCAGCGGCTTTTATCAAGAGCGTACGGCTACATCGGCCCCTAAAAGAAACGGCTCCAGCCGTTCATAAGCTATTCCGCACCTCAGAGTCTCCGGCTCTCGGTTTCCGCTCTCGACGCTGCCAGATGTAATTCTTGAAGCATGCAGTAATTTCACGACGCCCATGAATGCGCACTTAATCGCTTTGCCGCAACTCCACGATCTCTATCAAAAAGAGAGCGCCGACCTGCGCCAGACCTTTGAGCGTACCGGCGATGGCTCCGCCGCCATCCGGCGCCGCGCATCCATCGTCGACAACATCGTCGGAAAAATCTGGACCAGCCTCTCCTCCGAGAAAGATCGCACCAATATCGCCATCGTTGCCACCGGCGGCTTCGGGCGTCGCGAGCTCTTCCCGCACTCGGACGTCGACGTGCTCTATCTCTGCGGCAATGAGGCTGTCGAGCGCGATGCCCATCAGACTCTCCGGTCCGTCACCCAGGCCATGTGGGATGCTGGCCTCCGCGCCAGCCCTGCCACGCGCACCCTCAAAGAGTGCGACAAGGTCAACCCCGACAATCTCGAGTTCACTATCTCGCTGCTCGACCGCCGCTTCCTCGCCGGCGATCTTTCCCTTTATCGCCGCCTGGAAAACGACGTCCTCCCCGCCCTCGCTCTCCGAGAGTGGGACGTCATCGTCCAGAACCTCACTGAGATTGCACGCGCCCGTCACGCCAAATACGGCAACACAATCTTCCATCTCGAACCCAATATCAAGGAGTGTCCCGGCGGCCTGCGCGACTACCACCTTGCACAATGGCTCGCCCTGCTTAACTCCCTGCAGCAAAATAAGGCTTGGCCAAAGGCCGTCGGCAACAACCTATACGGCACCCACAGCGAACGCGAATACGCTTTCGACTTTCTGGCCTCCATCCGCTGTTTCCTTCATTACCGCCACAAACGCGACAACAACGTCCTTGACTGGCACTCACAGGACGAAGCCGCCTCCCTCAGCATCGGCCTTGAAACGCGCGGATCCGCCGACCCCGCCTACTGGATGCGCACCTACTACCGCCAGGCTCGCACTATCTTTCGCCGTGCCGTGCTCCTCATGGACGAGCTCCCCCCACCGCGTCGTTCCTTCTATAAACAGTTCCGCCGCAAACGCACTCCGATTCCCGGCACCGATTTCTTCCTCGAGCACGGCCATCTCGAGCTCTCCGAGACCGCGGATGCCATCGACGGAGACGCCATCCTGCGAATTTTCGGCATCATCGCTACCCACGGCTACAAGCTCAGCCAGAACGCTGAAGACCGCATCGTCGACAACCTTCCCGTCCTCGCCGTGCAAATGCCCGAAGGCCCCTTTCTCTGGAACTGCCTCCGCGAGGTCCTCCTCGGTCCCTACGCCGCACACGCGCTCCGCACCATGCACGCGCTCGGCATTCTCGAGCTGCTTATCCCCGAATTCCACGGCATCGACTCACTGGTCATCCGCGATTCCTACCACCGCTATACCGTCGACGAGCACACCTTCCTCGTCATCGACAACATCCATGCCCTCCGCCAGCCGCACCACGAGTGGGAAAAGCGCCTCGCCGGCCTGCTCTCGGAAATCGACCGTCTCGATCTCCTCCTGCTCGCCATCCTCATGCACGACACCGGCAAGGCCCGGCGTTCCGGCGACCACGCCTTGCAAAGCATCGAGCTGTCCGAGAACCTTTTCGCGCGCCTCGAATTCGACTCCGAGGAGCGCGAAACCGTTCGCCGCCTGATTCGCAGCCATCTCGACATGTCCGCCGCGCTCCGCCGTGACATCTTCGCACCGGAGACCATTCGTACCTTCGCCGGGAAAATGAGCTCCCAGCAGCACCTCAAGGCGCTCACCCTCATGACCTACGCGGACATCAAAGCCGTCTCGCCCGAGGCGCTCACACCCTGGAAGGCCGAGAACCTCTGGCAGCTCTATATCTCCGCCTCTAATTTCTTGGATCGCAGCGTTGACGAGGCCCGCTACCACGTCCAGCAGGACCCCGCGCTTCTCAACCGCATCACTGCCCTCATGCCCGACAAGGCCGACGAAATCCGCGCCTTCCTCGAAGGGCTTCCGCAGCGATACCTGCAAACCCGCCTGCCCGATCAGATTCGCAGCCACTTCAAAATGGCCGCGGCCCTCGCCGACGATCCCATCCAGATCGCCTTTCGCGTTCACCGTCAGCTCAACGAGATCACCCTCATCACCCGCGACCGCCCCTACCTCTTCGCCGATATCGCCGGAGTCCTCTCCGCCTGGGGTATGAACATCGTCAAGGCCGACGCCTTCTCCAACGAAGCCGGCATTATCGTTGACACCTTCCAGTTCACTGACACGTTCCAGACCCTCGCCCTCAATCCCACCGAAGTCGATCGCTTCCTCCAAAGCGTCCGCGACGTCGTCTCAAAGAAAGTCCCCGTCGAAAGGCTCCTCGACTCCCGCCGCCATGCCCTGCGATCCTCGCACGTCAAAGTTCCCGTCGAAACCCGCATCGAGTTCGATGACGAGTCTTCTTCGCACAGCACACTCCTGCAGGTCGTCGCGCAGGACGCCCCCGGACTCCTCCGCGCCATCACCCTCGCCTTCGCCAAACACGGCTGCAACATCACCGTGGCCCTTATCGATACCGAAGGCGAAACCGCCATCGACGTCTTCTACCTCACCATCAACAGCCAGAAGCTCACCAAAACCACCCAGAAACAACTCGCCGCCACCCTCACCGAATCCATCAACACCCTGCGGTAGCCCATCACCCTCTCCACCTCACCCCTTCGCGGCATCGACGGAGCCGTCCCCGGCCGCGTAACCGAAATCCCCGCCGCCACTGCCCTCACCCGCTCCCTCAACGCCCTGCTCTGAGCGCAAAACCATCCGCGGCAACACTCACTCACTTCAGAAAGGATCAATGGTATCCCTTCTGTGCTATGCTCAAAAGGTGGCCAAGAAGAAGGGATTAGCTCCAACCACGACGCTCCAGGTACACCACCTCAAGGGAAGGCGAAAAGGAGCAATTCTAAAGGAGCAAGTCTGGTCTGCTGATGGAGAAGTCGTTGCCTATGACCTTGCATACATCAACCTCAAGCTCTTTACACGAGGCAATGGCCGCATACTGGGATACGACAACAGCCATGGGTATCACCACCGGCACTTCATGGGAAAGGCGGAGCCGGTAAAGTTCTCGACCTACGCCGAACTCGTCGAGCGGTTTATACGTGAAGTCCATGAACTCTGGAGGCTTGAAGATGAAGAAACCTAAGATAACGATTGCGACCGGCTCGGCAAATGAATTTTTCACGCGCATTCGCGAGCATGCGAAGAAACTCGACCGCAGCGAATCTCTTCCTGCTTCCGTCACTCTTACCTTTGAAGATCCTGCCGATCTTCTTAAGGTCCTAACATCGGAGCGTGTTCGCCTACTGCGTAAAGCCAAAGCCGGATCACTACCAATTTCAGATCTCGCCTCTGGTCTCCGGCGCGATGTTCGCGCCGTCAGCCGCGATGTGGTGCTCCTTGAAAAAGCGGGCCTGCTGCGCACACACTATCAGACCAACCCAGGTCATGGCAGACTTAAAATCGTCGAGCCGGTCGCTCAAGCATACAAGCTTGCCGCAAACCTGTAGCCTTCACCCCATCAACCTCCGCACCTCATCCCTCCGCGGCATCGACGGAGCCGTCCCTGGCCGCGTCACCGAAATCCCCGCCACCGCGCACCCGAACCGCGCCGCCTGCACCAGATCCATCCCCTCGGACAGTCCCACCGCCAGCCCAGCATTGAACGCATCGCCCGCGCCCGTCGTATCCACGACCGGCCCGACGTCGTACGCCGCAACATGCTCCGTCAGCTCCGCAGTTTTCACCAGCGCCCCGCGTGCTCCCAGCGTCAGAACCACATTCCGCGCCCCGCGCCTCAGCAGCGCTGTCGCCGCGCGCTCGGCGTCCTCCATACTCGCCACCGGCAATCCCGTCAGCATCGCCGCCTCGCTCTCATTCGGAGTCAGATAGTCGCACAGCGCAAACAGGCCATCCGCCAGCGCGCACGCCGGAGCCGGGTTCAGAATCGTCGGCACCCCGCACTCCCGCGCCACCCTTAGCCCATGCTCTACCACCGCCACCGGAAGCTCCAGCTGCGTCATAAACACCGCCGATTCCGCAATCCGCTCCCTTGCCCGGTCCACATCTCCCGTCAGCAACGCGCTCGCCGCGCCCGGAGTCACCACAATTGCATTCTCGCCCTTGCCCTCTTGAATTAGAATCGCCGCCGCGCCCGTTTTCAGCGTCGCGTCGACGATCACAAACTCCGTCGCCACGCCCTCCGCCTCATACATCCGCAGCCCCATCTCGCCAAACGTGTCCTTGCCCACCCGGCTGATGAAGCTCACCCGTCCGCCCAGCCGCGCAGCGCCAATCGCCTGGTTCGATCCCTTCCCGCCCGGCCCCAGCCGGAACTCCGGCCCCAGCACCGTCTCGCCCCACTTCGGCAGCCTCGCCGTCTCAAACGCCAGGTCCACTACAAAAATCCCCAGTATCACAATCGGCTTCGCTTCGCTCACATCCCTCTCCGTACGTCAGTCCTTCTTGCCCGCATCTTACACACGCACCGGCACAATTTCCCATTTCATCGGATCGCCGCATCGTGTACCATCAACCGCGCTTCCATTCCTATATCGCAGGAACCGCCATGCTCGTCCCGCAGACCTTCGCCCTCGCCCTGTTCATGACGATCGTCAGCACCGTCTGTTGGGGATCATGGGCCAACACCTTCAAGCTCACACCCCGCTATCGCTTCGAGCTGTTCTATTGGGACTACTCCCTCGGCGTTGTCCTTCTCACACTCTTGCTCGCCTTCACCATGGGATCCACCACGCACGGCCCTGCCAGCTTCCTGCCCAACCTCCATAGCGCCGCCCACTCCAACCTCGCCTACGCGGCCCTTGGCGGCTTCATCTTCAACATCGCCAACCTGCTCCTCGTCGCCGGAATCGAAATCGCTGGCCTCGCCGTTGCCTTCCCGCTCTCAATCGGTATCGCGCTCGTTGAAGGAGTCCTCCTAAGCTATGCCATCCAGCCCAAAGGCAGCCTCCCGCTGCTTGCCGCCGGAGTCGCCTTCGCACTTGTCGCCGTCATCCTCATCGGCCGCGCCTACGCCAACCTCACCAAACGCAGCGCCGCCGTCTCCCGCAAGGGCGTCGTCATCTGCGTCGTCTCCGGATTCCTCATGGGCGGCTTCGCTCCGCTCGTCACCCGCGCGCTCACCGCCGCGCACCCGCTCACGCCCTACACCACCACCGTCGCCTTCGCGCTCGGAGCCTTCTTCTGTTGCTTCTTCATCAACACCTGGTTCATGCGCCACCCAATCGTCGGAGAGCCCGTCGCCTTCGCCGACTTCTTCCGCGCCCGCCCCGCGTGGCACCTCATCGGACTCATCGGCGGAGCCGTCTGGGGTGTCGGCCTCGTCTTCAACCTCGTCGCCGCCAACCTCGTCGGAGTCTCCGTCTCCTACGCCATCGGACAGGCCTCACCCATGATCGCCGCCCTCTGGGGCGTCCTCGTCTGGAAGGAATTCCGCGGCTCCAACAACCGCGCCCGCGCCTACCTCGCCGCCATGTTCCTCTGTTACATCGCGGCGCTTATTCTCATCGCACGCGCATACCAAGCCGGATAACCCTCGACCCTATCGCAGCCCCACCAGCCCGCGCACCGACTCCCGCAGCTTCTGCGGATCATAGCCCACGCCATCTTTGAACACCGTGTCGACCTTCTCCACATCCGCAATGTCCTTCGCCGGATTCCCATCCACAACAACCAAATCCGCGTCCATCCCCTTCGCAATCGTCCCAAAGTGCTGCGCCTCGCCCAGCCACTTCGCGCCGTTCTCCGTCGCAATGTGGATCGCCTCCACCGGCGTAAATCCCGCCTCCACCAGCAACTCTAGCTCCCTCTGATCGCAGTATCCCGGCACCACCCCTCCATACCCTGTCGGATCGCACCCCGCCATGAGCAGCCCGCCATCCTTCGCAAAGTCATGCTCGAACTGCATCTCCATCTTGAAAAGCTTCGGCCACACCGACGCATCCGCATGCTCCGCGATCGCCGCTCGCGTCGTCACATAGGATCCCCACGCATCCGGCGTCATCGCACCTCGCACCTGCATCTCGTAGCTCAGCGGAGGCAGATTCGGCACAAACGTCTCAAACACCGCCAGCGTCGACGTCACCGCCACATGGCGCGCAATCAAATCCTTGATCGTTCCCTGAATCTCCGGCCCCTCCACATCCATCTTCGCCATCGCCGCATACACCTTGTGCATGTCTGGGCACACGCCCTCTTTCTTCCCCGGATAGAACTCCGTATCCACCATCAGCCCATGCTCCAGGTTGTCGATTCCCAGCGCCGCCGCTTCCTTGAACCCCACCGCGCATAAATGCCCGGTAATCTTCAGCCCATGCTCGTGCGCCGCATCAATCGCCGCCTTCAACTCCGCCGGAGTAATGTGCATGTACGCCTTGTACGACGTAATCCCCTCCGCCGCCCAGTAATCTACCGTGCGCGTCGCATCTTCCGGCCCGGTCAGTTCATGCATGTTTGGCGTATACGATCCAACTCCCTCCAGATAAGGACTGGTCAAATACAAATGCGGTCCCGGAATCTCCCCCGCATCAATTAAGTGCTTCACGGATATGTCGGTATACGGCTCAATCGTCCCCGTCGTCCGCGCCGTCGTCACGCCGCCCGCCAAGTAAAGCCGTGGCGCGCTGTCCGCCATCTCTCCATACAGCGCGAGCAGCCCATGCCCGCCATCCGGCAGCGGATAAAACAAATGCTCATGCATCCCCACCAGCCCCGGAAACACCGTCTTCCCCGTCGCGTCCAGCACCTTCGCGCCCGCCGGCAGCATCTGGTCTGTTGTCTCCGGCCCTGCGTAAGTGATCTTCCCGTGCTCCACCACAACCATCTGGTCGTCCTTCGCCGCAGCCCCCGTTCCATCAATCACCCACACATGCTCCAGCACCACCACCGGAGCATCCACCTTCACAAACGGCTTCAGCGCCGCCGCAACCTGCGCACCCGCCGCTCCGCAAACCATCCCCAGCACCACTGCCCACATTCCTTGCCGCATTTGTAAACCCCGCATCAGAAATCACTACTCAATCGCGCCACCAGTCTCCCCGCACACAACCATGCAGTCAAGGCCGCATTTTGCCCGAACCGCCAAATCACGAAACCGCAATCGGACAGGAGTAAGATCATCCGCATGAACGCCGCATGGTACGAAAAGCAGGGCCCCGCCCGCGACGTCCTCATCGTTGGAGAAATGCCCGACCCCGAACCGGGCCCCGGCGAACTACGCATCCGCGTCGCCATGTCCGGCGTCAATCCCGGCGACGTCAAAAAGCGCGAGGACACCTTCGCCATCGGCATGCCCTACCCTCGCATCATCCCGCACAGCGACGGGGCCGGACAGGTCGACAAGCTCGGCCCCGGAGTCGCACCCGAGTGGTTCGGCCGCCGCGTCTGGTGCTTCGGCGCGCAATCCTACCGCCCCTTCGGCACCGCCGCCGAATTCACCGTCGTCCCTATTGAAAAAGTCGCGCCGCTTCCCGACTCCGTCTCCCTGGAGCAGGGCGCATGCCTCGGCATTCCCGGCATCACCGCGCACCGCGCCGTGCACGTCGCCGGCCCCATCGCAGGACGCACCGTTCTCGTTCAGGGAGCCGCGGGCTCCGTCGGCATCTGCGCTACGCAGCTCGCCCACTTTGCCGGGGCCTTCGTCATTGGCACCGTGCGCTTCCCCGCCGATCAGGCCGCCGCGCGCGCTGCCGGAGCGAACGCCGTGATTCTCTCCGGCCAGGACCTCGTCTCGCGCGTGAAGGCCATCGCTCCCGATGGCGTCGACCACATCGTCGAAGTCGCCTTCGCCGCAAACATTGAGGCCGACACCGATCTGCTCAAGCCCGACGGCTCCATCGCCTCTTACGCCACCAACGATCCCACTCCCAAAATCCCCTTTTGGCAGCTCGTCTTCAAAAACAATCGCCTCTTCTTCCTCGGCAGCGACGACTTCCCGCCCGAAGCAAAGTCCGCCGCCGCCCGCGACCTCAACGCCGCACTCGAAGAAGGTTGGTCCGGCTTCGAAATCGCCGAACGCATCCCGCTCTCCGATATCGCAAAGGCGCACGAGCTCGTCGAGCACCCAACCCGCCGCGGCCGCATCGTCGTCAGTATCCCGTAACGCACGCCCTGCAACAACAGCGGCCCCGGATCCCGTCCGCGGCCGCTGCTGTCTCTTCACGACTGTCTACTTCTTCGCAGCAATCAGCTCATCCAGATAATCCGGCTTGCCCTCTTCCCGCACCAGGTGCGGATACCGGTCCCCGTCGTGATAATTCACCTCAGCTGTCCGATAGTAGCCGTCGTCGATCAGCAGCAGCTTGATCGGTGCCGGGCTGTCCTTGGCGGCTCCGATCGCGTCCTCCAGCACATCGTGTGTGTACACGCGCCCGTCTACCCCCACCACCTTCATTCCGGAGGTTACGCCCGCGTCATACGCCGGTCCGCCCACAATCGAGTCGTTCACCTCGCCGTCTTTTCCTAGCTGCAGGCCGATCGAGTATATGTCGCTCGGCTCCATGCGGATTGATTTCGGCAGGTGCATCGGCTCGCTGTTCAGCACCGGCTTCCACCCGGCGTTCTCAATGCCGCCCACCGGCGGCTTCGCCGAGGTCGAATTCAGCCGCTCGTGGAAAAATGCCCCCCAGTCGTACGGAGCCACCTGGTTCAATGCCGCCACCAGCTGATCGAAATTGTATGTCTTCACCTGCGGTCCCAGGTTCGGGCCGCCGTGGAAGAGATGGCAGAAATCGTCAATCGACTTCTTTCCGTGCGTCGTGTCGTGGATGATCGTGGCTACCTCCAGCCACATCAGGTCGCCTTCCTCGTAGTAGTCTTCCCCGCGCCGCCAGTTTATCCATCCTCGCTCGAAGTGCAGTCCCGGCTCGGCCACCGCCGTGTCCAGCAGCGGACGCCAGGTCCGTCCCGGACGTCCCGGTCCCAGTTCTGCCGCAATGCTCGCCAGATACTCGCGATACTGCTCCGCCGTCCACAGCCCGCTGCGCGCCGCCAGCAGCGGCCCAAGGTAATCCGTCAGCCCTTCGTAGCCCCACAGCAGGTCCGTCTTTTCCGGAACCTCGTAGTACGGCGTCGTCAGGTCTTCCGGCCGCCGGAATTTTCCATTCCACGAGTGCACGTACTCGTGCGGCAGAATCCTCCCGATTAAGAACGCTCCGCCCGGCTCCAGCAGTGTCCGCTCCGGCAACCGGCTGTCATTCGATTCGTGATGCTCCAGCCCGAAATGCGCTACATGATCGCTCAGCGTCAGCAGAAAGTGATAGTCACGGTAGTGCCGCGTCCCAAACAGCAGCCCGGCCTGCACCACCAGGTTCTTCATCTCCTGTTCAACCGCCGGACTCATCGCCAGCGCCGCCTCGCTGTCCGCCACCATGTCGATCTCTTCATGGATCAAATCGCCCGCCGGCGTCAGATCGATGTCCCGGTAGTACCGCCCCTCGATCACCGGCGAATCCACCAGCCGGTTCAGCGATACCGGCGTGAACGTCACCTCGTTACCCGCCTCGCTCTTCACCGGCAGGGCTGTCCCAAACTTCCATCCCTCGGGCAGAATCAGCTTCGCCGCGAAGATCTGCTGCTGCGCCGGCTCGTCCGCCCGGTACAGCGTCACCGCGTTCCACTCCAGATCCAGTAGCTTGTCCGTCGCGGAATTCCCCTCCGGCTCCAGATAGTCGTACTGCGCGTCCAGCTCCGTCGCGCCCGCCGGCACGTCCACATGAAACGTGAACACGTCCAGCAGATCGCGCCGCCACGGAACCACTTTGCCGTTCGCCTCGAACTTCAGCCCCGTCAGGTTCGCAATCGGCCCCGACGGCTGATGCTCTCCGGGAATCCACTTCGGGTAATAGATCGTCAGCGGTCCCGGCTGCACCGGAATCGCCTCGTGGACATGCAGAATCTTCAACGGCGTTTGTGTTGTGTCCACCGTAAGAGCAATCTGCGATTGCCCCCACGCCATCGGCAGCAGAAGCGCGCTCACCGCCGCACATGCCAGATACATCCTTCTCATTGCTCTCCCCCTGTACGTCCGATCTATAAGCAATGCGCGATTATATAAGATCGCCACCCTACTTCAGATACGCCCGCACAAGATCAATCAAATCCTCCGCCAGATCCCCGCGCGACACCCCGCTCTTGTCCTCGCCCGCGATATGGTGCCGGACATGGTCTTCCAGCACCTCTGCCATCAGGCTGTTGATCCCGCCACGCACGTTCGCCAGCAGCATCAGTACATCCGCGCAATCATCGTCCGCAGACAGCGACCGCTCAATCGCGTCCACCTGCCCGCGGATGCGCCGGATACGCGCAATTAGCTTTTGTTTTTCTCTTTCAATATTCGGCATATTGTCCTTGACTATATCCTAGGGGGGTATGATACAACGTACACACATAGTACTGAATTCCACGATGGAGTTCCAATTCAAACGATATGAAACAGGAAACCGCACAAGAGCCTCCGGGTAACTGGATGTCTTCTCTGTACTGCGGATGAGCATCGGGAAAGACGCCTCAGGCATCGCATAAGACGCTTCTCCCGCCTCTCATCCCAGCACTCAACCTGAGATTTGAGCGCGTGAGCCGCCGCCTGATGCTCGACTCACCCCTCCACAACCTGTGATTCGCCCGCCGTCCCACTTCGCGCCACAAGCGCCGACTGCGGAAACGTCTGCGCGAACCGTCAAAGGAGGAACCATGAAGAACTTTCTCTCTAGCGTCCGTAAAACCGGCCGTCTGTCCTGCGCCTGGGTAACGACCGGCAACCCGAAGAATCCCCTCGCGTGCGTTTGGACCGATCTTGCGTCCTCTCTCACTGCCACCGCAGCTCACTCCTCTCCATCTGATGAAGTGGGAAGTATGCTGCTTTGTGCTTAAAGGAAACTCAACGCGAGGTTGTCGCGACACCCGCGCAATCTCGCCTCACATAACTCGTCACCTACATAGATAAGGGATGTGACACAAACGGCAAAGCAGCCGAAAGGCACCGCAGCAGCTGATTTTTGTAACACCCTTGTCATCATTTTCCACCATTATTTCCGAAGCGGCTCCGCCAGCTCGCGCGCCGTGGATAGACCATTCCCTTGAGGAGAACCACCAATTGCTGTCCCGCGCTGCCACTCTCAGCCTCACACTAACGCTGGCGTACGCAGCGGCCGGGGCACAATCTGTCTCGCAGTTGCCGGAGGCGCCCCTCACGGCGCCGTCTTTGGTTACCGCGCAGGTCTCGCTGCCAGCTCAAACACAGCAGACCAGCACCCCACCGGCTGCTCCTTCGTCGCCCGCTTCAGACAACAGCCAGCCAACCGGCGCCGCCTCGCAGCCCAGCGATCCTCTAACCGTCTTCCCTCATTCAAACACCAGCCGCTATTGGATCTCAGGGCAGGCGAACATCGTTTTACAGGGGCATCCGGCATTCCCCGCAAAATACAACGGGCCAAACAGCTTCACACCCTGGGCTCAGAGCGCAACCACGCACGTTCTCACGCTGTATACCGGCTATGAACTCACACGTTACACAGAGGTATTCGCCGATCTTGAGGACGCAAGCGGCGCCGGCATCGGGAACGCCAATGGCCTCGCCGGCTACACCAACCTGGACTCCGTACGGCTGGTGCAGGGCGTAGCGCTCTCAACAGCGCCCTATCTCGCTCGCTTTATGTTGCGGCAAATCATCCCGTTGACGAACGAGCGAGTCGAAGCTGACCGCGACGAACTTCACCTTGCTACGTCCCTTCCCGCGCGCCGGATCGAATTTCGCCTCGGCAAGTTTGACCTCGTCGATTTCTTCGATGTGAACACCTGGGGTTCTGACAGCCACCTCCAGTTCTTGAACTGGACGGTGGACAACAACGGCGCATATGACTACGCCGCGGACACACGCGGTTACACCGACGGAGTAATACTCGAATACGACGACCACTGGTGGTCCGCGCGCTTCGCTGAAGCTCTTATGCCAAAAGCCGCCAATGGGACCTATCTGGACGCTGACATCGCGCGTGCTGGAGCGGCAAACTTCGAGCTTGAGGCTAGCGGAAACTTGATCGCCCATCGCGCAGGTACGGTGCGTCTGTTGAGCTACCTCAACCGCGCCGACATGGGCAACTACGAAGAGGCAATCGCAGACTACCTCGATCACAAAACTCCAACGCCGAACATCATTGCGACGCGGCAGCAGGGGCGTCACAGGTACGGCTTCGGCTTGAACTTCGAACAGGAAATCACACCGTGGATAGGCGTCTTTGGCCGCCTGGGCTGGAGCGACGGCCGAAACGAATCTTTTGCCTACACCGAAGACGATCGCACGCTCGAACTCGGCGTCTTTGCAACCGGCAGCAAATGGCTCCGCCGCTACGACCGTGCCGGAGTCGCCCTCGTCGGCAACGGAATTGTGGCCGCGCATCAACGGTATCTTGCACTCGGCGGACTCGGCTTCGTCCTTGGCGACGGCGGCCTTACCTACGGCCACGAAAAAATCGTGGAAAGCTTCTACACCGCCCACCTCTGGCGCGGCTTCTTTGCCTCCTATGATTTTCAGCACATTGGCAATCCGGGCTATAACCAGGTCCGCGGCCCGATCTCGGTCTCGACCGTTCGCTTCCACACCGACTTCTAACTCGAACCAGCCCGTGAATCTATGTCTACCTAACCCAGATGATGCATCTCAAACCACACCGCCAGCCACACGCCCAGAATCGCAAGCAGCAGAAAGAGGATGATGACGTGCACAATCTCCCAGGGCTTCCATCGGATCTGTGCAACGCGCCGCTTGCTGCCCTTGCCCAGAATCTTTGCTTCCGGCATAACCTCCTCCTCGAAGAGCGAAACGGCCGGAGCGGGTTTTTACCTGCTCCGGCGTCATGCAGCTAGAAGTGGAATCCAACTTCAGCGGTAAGAGCGCGCGGTGTTACATAGTGCGTCCCGCTGAACGTCGAGAGGAAGTTATACAGCGCATACTTGTTCGTGATGTTGATGGCCGTCAGCCGCAGGCTCCATTTGTACTTGTCGCCGTCGAAGAGGTTGTCCTGGCCGAGCGACATATCGAACAGGCTGCGCGGCGCAATACGCTGAGGATTGTGGTCGTTGTCTCCGGTATTTGGAGCAGGAATACTGACCAGGCTTGAAGAGTATTCGGACGCGGGGCAAGGCGTGGGTAAGGGAGTTGTTGGAGTCGCTTTTACTCCATCGCACATCAGCCCCGCCTGGAACTCCTGATCAGCGGTGAGGCTGCTGAGATCAACTGCCGGTGTTCCATTGGGCAATGTAACGGAGAAGCCGTCACACGGCGTATTTGGGTTCTGAGAGGCCAATCCATAACACGGCACGGCGCCGGCCACCAGCCCGCTGTCGTATCGCCAGTTGAATCCGAACCAGGGGCTATGCCGGCCGGGAATTTGATACGTCAAGTGTGTGGTTTCGTTGAACCTCTCGTCGTGGTCAATGCGGAACGGATACCCGCTCTGCCCCACAGTCGCTCCGGCTCCGGCGGACTGCGGCGGGAAAAAGCGTGCCGCCACCGAGGAAGCTACAAAGTACGCACTCAAGCCGTGACTCATCGGCATTTCGGCCCGCAGCGCAAACCCCGGAATCTTCGAGTTGTGCCAGTCAATCGGGAAAGTGATCGGAGTATTGCCCAGCACGCTGAAGTCGAAGGCGTTGTGCGTGTACTTCCAGATGTACTCGCCACCCACGATCAGATGACTTCCGAATGCCTGCTGTAGGCTGGCGTGGAACTCGTTGCGAAAGCCGGGCTGCAACGTTCCCGATACGCCGGGCGTGCAAAGGAGCAACGGAGCGAGCACGTCATTCGCGCAGCCCTGACTCGACAGCACCAGGTTTTCGTTAAACGGAGTCTCCAGAGTGCGGGCATACGAGATGCCCAGAATGGTGTTCGTTTTCTTGATGTTGTACGAGACTCCCAACCGCGGCTCCGTCTGGTTGGCGTCCGTAAGGCCGTTGTAAACGTCTTCCCGTAGTCCGAGGTTGGCCTGCCAATTCCCCACTCTGAGCTGGTCTTCAGCATAGAGCGCCAGTTCCTTGACGTCGGTATGTCCAAAGTAGAAGTAACTCGAGCCGCCCCGCGTAAGATCGTAGGGTGCCAGCACGGGCAGGTAATTTGGATTCGGTGCGAGGGTTCCCGTGCATTGAGATGGATCGCTGTAGCCGGGGACGGGACTCCCGTTAGAGTCTACGCAGGGGGAGTTGTAAGTGTTATCCACGACCCCCAGCGTGTCGCTCTCGCGCAGGAAGGTCTGGCCGTATTGCACACCGACCTTGATGTTGTTAATTCCCTTCACATACGAGTAGTCCGCATGCGCAGCCGCATTCATCAGACTACGGATCTGGGAGATCGATGAGGTTTGCAGGTTTGGAGGCCCCAGATCCGCAAGAGGATTGCCGCTCGGGAAGTAGTTGTACAGGTCCTTTCTGACCCACGCCCCGACGTTGAGGACCGCACGACTACTGATGATCCGCGTGTAGCTGGGATAGATGTTGAAAGTCCCGATCTTCGAGCGCTGATCGGTGTTGCCCACATTTGTGAAGACAGGGTTTGCCGTCGCGCCGGTGCCCGGCACGACGTTCTGTACATTCAGGTTGTCGAAGGCATTCGGCGTCTGGAACCACGAACGGCTGTAGTTCAGGTCCAGGTGCAGCGAATCGACTGGGGTCAAGGAATAGTCCACATGATCGAAGAAATTTTCTTCGTTTCCCTTGTCGTGGAAGACCGTAAACTCCGGCGGATCCAGGAACCGCCCGGTGTTGAGGCCGTCCAATTCGGTGAAGTTGCCCCAGGTTTTACCCCCGTAGCTTAGATCGACGCTGCCGGTGGCCGAGCCAAATGATCCATAGGATGTGGTGACGCTGCCCGTGGGTGTTGTAATGCCCTGCCCCGAACGCGTGGTCGCAACGATCACCAGGCTGGTCTTGTCTCCATACTCAGCAGGCGGCGCGCCTTCAAATACCTCGATCGATTGGATCGCCTTGGACGGAATCTGGTTGGAAAAGACCTTGCTTTGTTGATCCGTGATCGACTGGCCATCGATTGAGAATGAGTTGGAGGCGTGGTCGCCCATACCGTGAAACAGGCCGTTGGAGTCGGCAGCGACACCGGGAGTGGTCAGCGTTACCAGTGAGCTGAGCGAAGATGACTGGCTCTCCAGCGGGACCTTCTGAAACAGGCTGCGGTCCACGTCCGTATGAAAATTGGGGGTGTTCTCAATCAGGTCCTCGCCGCTTACGGTAACGGTCGTTGTCGCCGGGCCTATAGTGAGGCTGTTCTTAAGCGTGACTGTGACATTTGAGCTTACATTCACGTCCTGCATAATCGGCGCGAAGCCTTTGGCCGAGATCACCATGTGATAGGGATTGAACGGCACATTGAAGAAACGGTACTTGCCGGCGCTGTCCGTAACCGCTGTGCGGCTGAATCCGCTGACCGGATTAACGATGGTTACCTTTGCACCAGGGATGACCGCCCCTGAAGAGTCGGTTACAGTACCGGCAATGGTTCCGGCGCTGCCTATGGCCTGGGCAAATACGAATGAAGACGTTGTCGCCTGCATAAAGAATGCAAGCAGAATAACGATGACGCCTCGCACGGCTGTGCGCATGAAACGACCTCCGTAAAATTCGCTGAATTGTGAAGTGGGTCTGCTTAGAGCGTCTCTTCTGTGGGATGACGGCCGGCGTCTCGAGGAGTCGAGGAACCGGACCGCTGCCGGAAATATGCCTCGCAGTCCTTTCTCAGAGAAAAGACCCGAAAAGGCAATCGCGGCGCGACAGACCCATGAAAGAAAAGCTCAGGCGGAGATGGATTCAGCGGGCGGGGGTCGGCAGTCGAGACGGAAAAAGAACCTGCGATGCGGCAGTTGAAGCAGAGGCTCCGGCGAGAGGTGCTCGACGGGCTGGCTCGAAATATCAAGCGTGATAAGAGCTACAACCTGGACCGCCTGATGTGCCGTAACGCAAAGCGCGCAATCTGGATCGATGTGTCCGGAAGGGTGGCTGTGCGCGGCCTGCACAATCCCAATCATCATTACCAGCGCCACGCACACAAGTCCCACCGCAGCAACCCTGGTGGAGCGCGCACGCAGTTTTGACAACAGGAACCGCATCATTTTGAATATAGCACTTCCGAGGCGAGCCGCTTTCCTCTTCAGTCCTCGTCTGGCTTCGTTCCGGCGTGCCCTCGCGAGCATATCGGCGTTTAGTTTAGGTAAGCGAATCAGGACAAAGTGGAAACGTAGTTAGGAACCACTTTTCCGGGCCCGCTCAACTTTCGCTTCCGCCCTGCCCAACCCGCCGATATATTGGCACATTGGCTGCGGCCCACATCCTCATCCGTTACCGATAGCTCGCCTCCGCTGCTGCTTCGCCGTCATCATACGCGGCCAGGGTTCTGTGCCAACTTTTGCACGGCATTCTCGATTTATTTGCCTCCGCTTCATGACTTCGTAACTGGCCAAAGCAGAGAGTACCTCTGTGCTAGTCACGCCCCTCTGTGTTCTGCGTTTGCGTCAGATCGAGTCTATGCAAGAGGCCCGAATTCCAAATCCGCCGCAACCGCTCTGCGTCATGCGCAATGACGCATTCCGCAGCCCGGCCGTAGCAAGCCCTCGCTTCGCATCGAATCGGCACAACTTTTAGAGCTTTCATTTCTCTGTCATCAATCCTCACCGTCAACGCATGCTGTATTTTCAAATAGATGACGAAATCTTCATGCCTCCTTTTCGTGACGCTTGCTTAGATGGCACGTCTATCTAACGCGTACCCGCATCAAATCCACTAACGAGGCTCCTTGTTTGTTGAACTATTGGCGACCGTGCAGGACGATCGTTAGGTGTAGCAGTATTTTGCTCGCCTTCTCTACATTCGGGTATGTCATCGCACACGCTCAGACGCCACAGGATATTGTTTCGTCCAACGTAGCCCTTCCAAACGCGCCACTGCCTGAACAATCGACCACCGCATCTGCAAACAACGACTCTAAACCCGCCGCCACAGCCAGCATCTCCGGAACCATCCTCGACACGAATGGCGCGGTCCTTCAGGGAGCCACGGTCACTCTTCTCACCCCAATGGCAACCCCGCTTAAAAGTGTCGTATCCGGCGCAAACGGTCAATTCTCCTTCTCCGGTCTTTCATCCGGCGTCTACCGGATCCGCGTCACCGCGCCGGGCGTGCGCACCTATAATTCAAATCAAATTCACCTCCAACCCGGCGAAGTCGACTTCATGCGCCCCGTCAGGCTTGTGATTGCAGTTCACGCCATCGACGTCACGGTCATCGGCAGCAAGGAGGCCCTCTCGATACAGCAGGTTAAAATCGCCGAGCAGCAGCGTATCGGCAAAGTCATCCCCAACTTCTACACCACCTACGACTGGAACGCGCCTCCCATGCTGGCCCGGCAAAAGTTTCAGCTTGGCTTCCGCTCTGTAATCGACCCTATGTCCTTCATTGCCGTCGCAGGCATCGCGGGCGCTGAACAATATCTCAATGTCTTCCCTGAGTTCGGCGGCGGATTCGAAGGATACGCCAAAAGATACGGCGCCGCCTACACAACACATTTCACAGCGGACATGCTCAGCAGCGCCGTCTACCCCTCCATCTTTCATCAGGACCCGCGCTACTTCTACAAAGGCAGGGGCAGCTTCCGCTCGCGCGCTCTCTATGCCGTCTCCTGCGCTTTCATCACGCGCGGAGACAACGGCCACTTGGAGCCGAACTACTCCGGCATTCTCGGCAACTTCACGGCCGCCGCCATCTCCAACCTCTACTATCCCGACGCCGAGCGCGGCGGATCACTCGTTCTCTTCAATGGCTTGGCAGACACCGGCGCCGACGCCGCGCTGAACCTCATCCGCGAATTCATCCTCAGCAGTCTCACCTCTCGCGCCACAAAAGGCGTCAGCGGCGAGCCAGGCGAATAACTCTCAGCTCCTCGCGAATCAGCCGGCTCAACTCGCCTGCCGCTCGCCGCGAAAATACTCCCGCACATCCCCGCGAAAAATCAGAAGATACCCAATCATCGCAAAGATCACCAGGTGCGCTAGAACCTCCCGCCGGTTGAAGAACGAGACGATTACCACATGCGCGCCTATCCACACCAGCGTCAGCCATCGTGCCCAGTTGCGTCCTCGCAGCAGAAACACTCCGCAAACGATCCCCGCCACATCGATCAGCACAATCCATATCAGGTCTTGCTCCGGCGGCCATAGCGTCTTCGCGCCGGCAAAGCCGTGCACCAGCCCGAAGACGCCCGCCGCCACTATCAGCCAGCCCACCACCGTCACCGCGAATGGACGCTTCCTCATGCCCATGAATCCCTCCAAAAACAACCTCCCGGCCTGCTCTGCGCTTGTCCGAACTCCGCTTCCCGGCGGCTCATCGATCGCCACAGCAACCATGCGCAACAAGCCGCCCTGCCGAACCATAGAATGACCCACACGGCGGTTCGATTCAAGATCGGCTCTTCGCAAAGCGTCGCTCATCACCGCAGCAGAAAAATCCCGGAGACAGTTGGTCTCCGGGACTTTGTCGATTGAACGATGATTCGCTAGCGTTACGGCATTGTGTTGAGCGCGAGCGTGACATTTTGGTTTGTGTCAAGTCTCGCCTCTTCAGCCTCCGCTCTGGCTCTCTTCTCCGCCCCGGTCATTGGGAACCGAAGATCGGTCGAGGAGTCGGCAGAGCGAATCTCGCGCAGGAAATACTTCTCGCCATACTTGTGAAATACCATCGTGCTGGAATTCGCCCATGCACTGGGGCCTGTCTCGGAAAGGACCAGGATGTGAACACCCTTGGCTCTGTCCGCAAGGCTTATCACATTGGACATGCTTGAATCCGAGCTGATGATGTAGGTCCCAGCGGGAAGCACGCTGCTGTTTACTGTGAAGCTGAAAGGAATGTTTGCTTTGGCAACATTGTCCTGTGCCAAAGCGCTGCCGGCCATGAACAGGGTGGCGACGGCGACGAGTGCGGCTGTTGCGATGCGCTTCATGACGGTTCTCCTTCTTGCAATGCTCTCTTCGAACTCCGAGGGTCCGTTCGCTCTGAACTTGTTCCGTACGCATCCGGATATTGCACGCACCCCGCCAAAGCAGACCCAGGGCAGCTTCAATTGCAACCGCTCTGGTTACGCTTCTGCATTTCTAATGAGATATCGCCGCGATACAAGGCGGCTTCGCTCCCGGCTCTCGCGGCAACCAGCTGATTTGGTATCCGAAGGGATACCCGGTAGTATCCCTTCAGTTCCCACCGCGAGCCGGTTTCAAAATACGCTGTGATCCTCAACGAAGTCAGTTACACTTTCACCCAGCGGAGGCGCCGATGCAGCCGCGGCTCTTAGCTATCTCGGGCTCCCTCACGGGGAGTGTGTGTCAGCTGGTCGATGACCATCTCACCATTGGGCGAGACAAATCGAATCTGTTCTGCCTGTCCGACCCTGTCGTCTCACGAAAACACTGCACAATCGAGCATGTGAACGGGCGTCACGTGATCACTGATCTCGACAGCCGCAACGGCACGTTCACAAATGGAATCCCCATAAAACGGAAAGAGATAGAGCACGGAGATACGATCCGCATCGGAGCATCCGAATTCGTATTTCTTACGCACGAAAGCGAGACCGATGATGACTCAGCGATACGAATCACCGGTGAAACAACACTTTCCGCGCTCGATACGATTCAGGTGGAACCCGCGGCGGCGCTCGGGGTTGAAGTGGGACGCATGGCTCGTGACCTCGCTGCTCTGTTCAGAATCAGCAACGTCATCAATTCCATACGCGATATGGCTCTGCTCCAAACCGAGCTGCTGCGGCTTATTTCAGAAGTTGTACCCGCCGGACAAGCTGCCGTCGCACTTTTAAATGACCTCGATGAGGATCCATACTCGATCTCTACTTGGCGACGCAATCCCGATCCTGAGCGTCAGATCGAGATACCGCGTGAGATGATTCGCCGCGCTGTTTGGGAGCGTTCAGCCATTCGCGCAAATCTGACTTCCAGCTCCGGTGAAATGCAGAGTGTGCTCTGTCTGCCGCTTGTCGCCGTGGAAAGGACGATCGGGGTTATCTACCTCGCTTCCATCGAACCCGCTACGCCGTTCCGCGAGGACCATATTCATTTCCTCGACTTGGTTTCGCGAATTGCGGCAGTCACGCTCGAAGGCGTTCTCACACTCGACGCGCTGCGATCAGAGAACTTGGAATTGCGGGAGAAGCTCAACCTGTCCAGCAAACTCATTGGAGAAAGCAGGCAGATTCGTCAGGTCGACGACTTCATCTCCCGGGTCGCGCGCGGCGACTCAACCGTGCTGATTCGCGGCGAAAGCGGCACCGGAAAAGAGGTCGTTGCGCGCGCTATCCACCAGCGTGGTCTGCGGCCCGATCGGCCCTTCGTGGCGATCAACTGCGCGGCAATTCCGGAAGCTTTGTTTGAAAGCGAGCTGTTCGGATACGAAAAAGGAGCCTTCACGGGCGCCGTCGGCGTGAAGAAGGGAAAGCTGGAGACGGTCGAGGATGGAACACTATTTCTCGACGAAATCGGCGAGCTTCCTCCAACAATGCAGGCCAAGCTCTTGCGCGTGTTGCAGCAAAAAGAGTTCGAGCGGATCGGAGGGACCCGCCCAATCCCCTTCAGGGCCCGCGTCCTCGCCGCGACCAACAAGAACCTTGAGCAGGCCATCAAATCCGGAGATTTTCGGCAGGACTTGTACTACCGGCTCAACGTAGTCGCGACCAGCGTACCGCCCCTGCGCGAACACCGTGAAGACATTCCGTTGCTCGCTTTGTATTTCTCAGCGAGGTACGCAGATAAAAGCAACCGGCCTTTCAAAGGTATTTCGCGGCCCGCGCGCGCGTTACTGATGGGCTACAGCTGGCCCGGGAACGTCCGCGAGCTGGAAAACGCAATCGAGCACGCCATCGTGCTGGGACTCACCGAGGAGCTTCTGCCTGAAGATCTGCCCAGTGGCATTCTCGAGGAGCAATCCGCCAGCTTGCCCGGAGGCCGCTACCAGGACGTCCTGAATAGAACCAAAAAGGAAATGATCCTCTCCTCGCTGCGCGAAGCTGAAGGAAACTTCCCCGAGGCGGCGCGCTTACTCGGCATCCATCCAAAATACCTGCACCGGTTGGTACGGAATCTGAATCTGAAGTCAGAGCTGCGCTGACCAATCGAGGGACTCCAGGGGAGGCTTTTGCAATCCACGCCCACACCGTGTCCAATTCGCTTTATTTGGTTCCCGTGGCTTGCGGGTCTATGACCTTGTATCCCGCCGGAGGCTGAAACAACGACGCGTCCGGCTCCGACGTGTTGATCTCTGTGATCGTAAAGCTCTGCGTACCCATCCGCGGATCGGTCACCGTCGACAGCAGGTTGATGTCCAGCGCCGCCGAGTGCCAGTACTCGTGCACAATTTTGATCGGCCTGTCGTTCCCCACCATCCACGGATTGATCGTCGTGGTCTCGCGTACCCCCGTCGTATCCACGCCGGCTACCGTCTGCGTACCCAGGTCTTCCTTCGTCACAAACCCCCATCCACCCGGGATAACACCCTGCTGGTCCGTGTCCGTCCCAAACACAACCGATGGCGGCGGGCTGTAGCCGCGGATCGCGCACGCCTTCTCAGCCACTCTGCACCAGTACGAGTCATGGGCCACAGGATCGAAAATCTGGATGTAATACATCCTCGTTTGCACCTTGCCGTTCTTCGGAACCAGAAACCACCGCTCCTCGTAGATGCGTCCTGCGCTGTCACGTGCAATGTGCCGGTGGTTTTCAAACGTATAAGTTCCGCCTCCCGCCAGTGGGCGCGTCCACACCGTGTTCAGCGTGGCGTAAAAAGGCTCATGCGCAACAGGCGGAATCACAATGCTCTCCAGCACCTCGTTCATCCCGCCGTCTTCCACGTGCATCACGCGCTGCCGGGTTTCAGTCTGCTGCGCCTGCGCCGCGCCAAGCACCGCACCGCAGCAGAATACGGCAATGCAGAACATGCGCCCGGCCTTACTCGCACGCATCGAAGTACCCCCGCTCCACGCGCCCCTACTGCGATCCCGCCGGCATCGCCTTTTCAAGCTGCGCGATCTGCTGTTCTACCATACTGCGATTCGGCCCCGGCTTCATGTAGGTCAGGCTGTGCTGCAGGTGGTGCAGCGCCCCTGCTAAATCACCCTGGCTCGCCAGCATTACCGCCAGCAGTTGCTCCGTGTTCGGAGCCGTGTGCTGCGGATCCATCGCCAGCGACTTTCTCGCGCTCGCTTCGGCCGCATCCACATTGCCAAGGTTGTAGTTGCCCACAGCGTTGTAATACAAAATCTGCGGGTTCCCCTCCGGATCAAGCTGCAGCGCCTTGTCTGATGCTTCCTTCACTTCCTTCCAGTTCTTCTGGTCGGCTGCGATCTCTGCGATTGGCAGGTACGGAGACACATAGTTCGGGTCCGCTGCCACCGCCTTCTGGTATGCGCTCAGGGCGTTCGCCGGCTTCGTCGTCTGCTCCATCTTTCCCATGTGATACCAGGCATCCGCAAAGTTGGGGTCCTTCTTCACGACCCTCTGCAGGTCCTTCATCGCGCCCCTCGCGTTGCCGTTTACAAATTCATCCCGCGCCTTGTCATAGTCTTTCAGCACATCCGGAGACGCCTTCGCGTAAGTCGCGCTCATTGATGATCCGGCCGCCGCGCTGTCCGGCGTCAGCGTAACCGTCCCCAGGTCCGGGTCGTCCATGATCGACGTAAACGCGATGTGCAGGGAGCTTGATTTGAACCCCGGCAACTCCGCATGAATATTGCATCCTGTCAGTTGAGCAGCCGGCACCGGGTGCTTGCCAACCTGCGGCGATACCTCCGAGTGAAGCGGACCCGTATACGCAGGCCGAATCGTGAAGTTCCCCTTCGCGTCCGTCGCTGTCGTATAACGCACAACACTATCTTTGTCGCACGTCACCACCACCGGAATCGGGTCCCACGGTGCAGGTGCGTCCTCAACTGCGACCTTGCCCATAAACTCCACGCTCCCGTGCTGCATCTCGTCCAGCTCGCTATAGTTGGCTTCCTTGCCAACCGGGCTCGTCGCCTCCGGCCCCGCCAGCCTATCCGTGCTCGATGGCTGCGCCGCCTGCGCATGCCCCTGAGGACCCATGGCCAACCCCACTAACCCTGCCAGAACAACCACCGCTGCCCATGTCTTATGTCTCATCGTAACCCCCAACGTAATAGACGCCGTCCGGCCCTCACCCACCGTGCGCCGGCTCCGAAGCCCCACCTATTATCCGCCTCCGCAAAAACCCGCGTCCACTCCCCGGCCACGCCTTTGGCGGCCGTTCAGCCCTCTGGCTCGTGGCTCCGGTAACTTTAGGTGGCACAAAATTGTAGACTTTAGTAATTCCCCGGTACTATACTTCCAGTAAATTTCCATCAGGTCCCTCATAGAATTGCTGTTGAGGTATTCCACTCTCATGAATGAATCCTGCGAGCAATTCCGTCTTGATCCCGGAAATTTGGAAGAGCGCTCAGCCGTCCGCTTTCCGCTGGCGCTGCCCGTTCACGTAATCGCCTCCGACAAGTTCTATGAAGCGACCACCGAAAACATCTCCGCAAACGGCATCCTCTTCAAGCTGAACGAAGTGCTGGTACCCGGAACTGAGGTCAACTTCCTCATCCATGTACAGGCCGGAACAGAATCCAGCCCGGAGACTGCGGCAATTCACTGCCTCGGCCGCGTCGTGCGCGCGTATCAGGAGGACAACCAGGCCCACGCAGCCGCTGTAATTGACGAATATGTGTTTCAAAATGAAGAAATTGGTTCGAGTGAAGAATGACTGAATCAAACCAGAAGCATTCTGTTGAAGTTGTTCCTTTGCCTGCCTCGGTCGAACGCTCTACAACAATCCAGGTTGGAGCGCCCGTTCGCGTCATCATCGCTGACTCGCAATCCATCTACCGCGTGGGCATGCAGAAAATCTTCTCCGCCGAGACCGATCTTCAGATCGTCGCGCAGGTCGACAAGCTCGAGACGCTCCGCACCCTCAGCCTTGATCCCCCCGCCAACGTCCTCATCCTCGAAGGAAATCTGCTCGTCGGAACCACCGATGTGCTTCCCGATATCGTCAACCTGTTCCCGGATCTGAAAATCATCGTCCAGATTTCAGGCACAGACGAAAACCATACCGTCGAGCTGTACCGCAAGGGTGTGCGCGGCATCATCCCGCGCTCTATCTCGGCCGAGCTCCTCATCCGCTGTGTTCGCAAAATCGCCGCCGGCGAAACCTGGATCGACAACCAGTCCGTCAACTGGGTCATTGAGGCCTACCGCGCACAGGCCGTCGCACTTACTGACCCCCGCCTGCAGCCGCGCCTCTCCGCCAAAGAGCTTGCCATCATCGCCCTCATCACTCAGGGCAAGCGCAATAAGGAGATCGCCTTCCAGCTCGGCACCACCGAGCAGGTCATCAAAAACTACCTGCGCAAGATCTACGAGAAGCTCGGCGTCTCCGACCGCCTCGAGCTCGCCCTCTACTGCCTCCATCACCAGCTCGACAAGAAGGCCAGGGAAGCCGTCAAGCCTGCCGCCGAAGTCTGACTCTGTCGTACCCTGCCGCACGACTCGTCAGACTCCGGCTATTCCGGCAGCTTGACCGCCCACCGCATTCCGGCGTAAACCCTGTGCGGCGCAGAGCGGTCCAATCGCAGCCTTCGTCACAGCTTCGTTCCGAATCCTCACACGCGCATCGCGTCACGGTGCGCCTTGCTAAAGCCGCACGTCCGAACACCGCGCCGTCTTACGGATTCGACTCCTCCGTGTGCAACCAGCCTGCCAACCTCCAACCCGCGCAATCCCGTGCAAACACACGAAATCCACCCCGTATCACTCTTCACCCACTGTCCGTTTTCGAAAACCCCTGTCCGCTGCCGAACACTTTCAGCTCTTGGCTAGAACCCGGCACCCAAACGCTGTACCCTGTTGTACATGCCAATCACCCGCCGCTCTGTTCTTGGATTGCTCGCCGCCGCTGGGTCCGGTCTCCTCGCCAAGTCCAGCCCCGCTCTCGCCGCCCAATCAGCCCAGCTCCCGCCAGAAACCCCCGCCGAATACCAGCATCCCGCCGGCTCTGAAATCCCTCCCGGCCCATTCAAAGGCACGCGCGAATCCCTCAAGCAGTACGAGGTTCCCGAGTGGTTCCGTGACGCCAAGTTCGGCATGTGGGCGCACTGGGGTCCGCAGTCCGCCATCGAAGACGGCGACTGGTACGCCCGCAACATGTACATCCAGGGATCAGACCAGTACAACTACCACATCCAGAAGTACGGCCCCCAATCCAAATTCGGATACAAGGACACCATCCCCGCCTGGAAGGCCCAGGACTTCGACCCCGCTGCCCTCATCAAGCTCTACAAGGCCGCCGGAGCCAAGTACTTCATGTCCATGGCCGTCCACCACGACAACTTCGACCTTTGGAACTCCCGCTACCAGCGCTGGAACGCCTACAACATGGGCCCGCACAAGGACATCGTCCTCGCATGGCGCGACGCCGTCCGCGCCGTCGACCTCCCCTTCGGTGTCTCCGAACATCTCTGGATCACCTATAAGTGGTTCTCCGTCTCCCACGGCTCCGACGCCACCGGCCCCTACGCCGGAATCCCCTACGACGGCGCCGACCCCGCCAACCAGGGCCTCTACGTCGCCTCAGACCAGATCTGGAAGGACGACCTCGACTGGACCGAGAACGGAATCCCCACCTGGTGGCGTCAGCGCTGGTTCGAGCGCATCAAGGACCTCGTCGACCACGCCCAGCCCGACTTCCTCTACTCCGACGGCCAGCTCCCCTTCGAGTACTACGGATACAACCTCGTCGCCCACCTCTACAACGTCAGCGCCGCGCGCCACGGAGGCAAAACCCAGGCCGTCTACTTCTCCAAGCGCTTCCAGGACGGCGACTCCGGCATCTGCGTCAACGACCACGAGCGCTCCATCATCGACACCATCTCCCCGCGCCCCTGGCAGACCGACACCTGCATCGGCCAGTGGCACTACAAGCTCGGCCAGAAGTACAAAACGCCGAAAGAAGTCATCGACATGCTCGCTGACATCGTCCCCCGCAACGGCAACCTCATGCTCAACATCCCGCTGCCCGCCAGCGGACACCCCGACCCCGAAGAGCTCGCCATCGTCGCCGCCATCACCGAGTGGACGCAGGCCAACGGCGAGGCCATCTTCGCCACTCGCCCCTGGAAAATCGCCGCCGAAGGCCCGCCCGCCATCGCCAACGTCGCCGAGGCCAACGCCGGATTCAACGAGTCCAAGCGCCGCGCCCTCACCGCCGAGGACATTCGCTTCACCACCAAGGGATCGACCCTCTACGCCCTCGTCATGGGCTGGCCCAAATACAAATTCACCATCAAGTCGCTCGCGCAAAACACGGCACTGCGCGTCGGCAAAATCCAGAACGTCGAACTCGTCGCCAACAACCGCAAGCTCCAGTTCGAACAAACCACCGAGGGACTCACCATCTACATCCCCAACGAAGCCCCCTCAAAATACGGAAACACCTTCCGCATCACGGGCGCCATCTAGGCGCCCACACCATCCCCCATTCCAAACACCGAGGTCATCCTTGTATCTCTGGAAGAGCGGCATTTTGATGCGAAGATGCTGCGGTGTGGGAACCGAGGCATCGGTTCCCCCGCGGGCGGACGGCTGAGCGGCCTGTGCGACAGGCAAAGTCGAGGGGCCTACGCGGCGGTAGCTAGTTTCTGCTACCTGCTGCTGCTTAGATCCTATGGACGTGCGTGCGCATTTATGCCCTGATTTTTTGGCTAGACCTGCGCCATGTATCACTGTACACTTCCGCCCAACACTCACATTCAGGAGCGATTCGTGCGTAACTGTAAGCTGGTTTACGTTGTCCTGTTGTTTCTTGCAGGGATATTTTGTGCGCATCCCTGCGCGTGCTTTGCGGCCCATAAGAGCGGCACAGAGCCTATGCTTTTCATCCAGGCCGATCCAAACTTCGCCACGGCGCTCAGCGCGGCGATGATCAAAAAGCATGTCCCGGTCGTTGTAGTAGAGGACAAGGCAAAAGCCGATTACATCCTGCAATCGGCTGCCGTCGACTCGAAGAACGAGAGCGGCGCAGGTAAGATAGCGCGATGCCTGTTCGCGGACTGCATCGGTATGAATGGATATTCCGAAGTCTCAGTGCGTTTGATTGAGCGAGGTACGTCGGCGGTGGTATGGGCCTATCAGGTGCGCAAGGCGAACAGTGGGCCGCTGGGCATCCAGTCGATGTCGGAGGCGATCGCGAAGCATCTGAAGAACGATTATCTGAAGAAGCACGGCGATTGACAGTGACAGATTCTGCGACTGGTCGGGTGACTAATCGCCGCGCGAAAGGACGCACGCAAGGCCTATGAACGTTGCGCTGAACGATCGAATACTTGACACCATGCAGAAAAAAACAACCGATGAACTGTTGGAAATTTGGCAATCCAACGATCGAGCCCAATGGTCGGACTCAGCGTTTAGCGCGATCTCACAAGTTCTGTTTGAGCGTGGGGTCTCCGTCCCCACTCAAGGCTCCATCAAGGTGACCCACGCATTCCCATACAAAGGTGTCCGCGGATGGCTACTCTGGTTATGCATCGTCTTGACATTTTTAGGACCGGCTTCCCTGTTAAACGATGCCCTGACCGCATTTAGGCTGACATCCGAACCCTCGTTCGGCCATTTCGCGACCATCCTCCAAGCCGAGGCAGTCATAGAAATCGCCCTCGCAGCGATGAGCGTTTACGCGGGGATATGCCTTTGGATGGTGCTGCCCGGCGCAACCGCCAAAGCAAAAATCTACCTATGGACGCGGATCGTTTACACCCCACTCTCCATGCTGGGGCTGCGAGTATTAGGTCTCCGCATCCCGCTGGTTCACCTCATCGGGACGTCACTGGCAGCCCTAATCGCCGGGATGATATGGCTCTGGTACCTTGAGAGCTCCAAACGCGTCAAGGCTACCTATAACTTGCGCTAGAGTCCTTCCATTCAGCGCCCACCCACCACCGCGTTCCACGCATTCGGATTCACAAGCTTCCCCTGGTTCGCGCGGCGCGCATAACGCGCTGTATGAGCCGGGTACCCTATGCCTCGCCTTTGAGACACGGGGTAAAACCACTCGCCTCGCGCCAGCGAGGCCCGGTGGAAGCACCGGGCTTTAGCCCGGTGATCAGAGCGAGCAAAAAGGGCGGGGCTTTAGCCCCGGCAACCCCACCCAAACCCCTGTCAAGAGCAAAATCCGGGACTAAGTATTGTATTTGTTGAAATATTATGTGATAGACATTAGGTGGGGAAACCACTCCTATCTTCGGTGTGTTCGGGTAGGTATTCATCAATTCAACATATGCGTGATAGATGACCGTAATCAGAAGTGGTACACAGAGGAAGCCTGCAAAGATACGGGAATTGTCATCGAACGTTGGAGTAAATACGACTGCAAGGCAAATGAGGAACGCGAAGTAGATCGTCATTCTAGGCACACCTACCCCCTTTCCATCGCCGCGTAGATTCTGAATCAAGGCGACGACCACCATTAGAGGCAACGAGACCCAGGCCGCTAAATACTCGTGAGTTTTCAGCCAATCCATTGAGCATCATCTTACCTGAACTCCATACGGCGGCTTGCCCACTGATTCCCGATATTCGAGACGCTTGCCGGGTGCCGGGTGCCCCATCCTTCGCGCCGCTTTCGCGCGAAGGGTGGGAAGAGGTAGATTCCAACCCGACGGCCGGGTGCCCCATCCTACGCGCAGCACCGGGGTCCCCACGGACAGGTCTTCGTCCGTGGGGTGATCCTTAGTCCGGGGAATAAAAGCCGCGCCGTCAGGCGCGCACCTTACAGCCGATAGGCCGGAGTGGAGCCGATTCCGGGGTCCCCGGCACGCGGTCTTTGCGTGTTGGGGTGGGGTCAGGCGCAACGACCCATAAATAAACGAATGTAGCCCGGCCCGCAGAGCCGCACCTTGTCCGCGCGCCAAAATATTCCTGCGGCACCCACCGCCTGGTTCCCCATACCTCGAAGAAACGTGGGAACTCCGGGCCTCGCTCAAGCGACGCGCAGGCTAATCGACATTTATTGGAACAGAGATTTCTCCCCAAAAAGTCAAGATCCTGATTTGATTGGATTTACGAGGCTTCGCGCGCCAAGATCTTCATTTCAAACGGGTTATATGCATAATCGTCTAAACAAAGAGGTTAGATCACTCAAATCGCCGGTTGGGAATAGGGATTAGGAAGTGGATTGGCATCCGGTTGGGTCTCCTGAGAAGTGAGGTTTGGGTTCCATGAAAATGAAGAGGCGCAGCCATCGGCCGCGCCGCCACCGCTAACCTCACAGCCGCCGCGCAAGAAAAACGCTCGGCTCCGGGCGGCAAGACGCGCATAGCCAAAACCATCGAGACGCATCGAATATAGTAGTCACAGCGACATGCCCCTAGAGCCCAACATCGCCGAAGCGCCACGCGCTACCGGGGCCCCGGTTGCCGCCGGGGCACCGCTTACCGCCGGAGCCCGGCTAAAGGACAGCCACGGCCGCGTCATCACCGACCTGCGCATCTCCGTCACCGACCGCTGCAACTACAAGTGTGTCTATTGCCGCACCGGCAATGAAGGTGCGCAGTACGCCGAGCTGCCCATCGCCGACTATCTCCGCATCGTGCGCCTCTTCGTCGCCCTCGGCATCGAAAAGGTCCGCCTCACCGGAGGCGAGCCGCTGCTTCGCAAGGGCCTCGTCGAGCTCATCCGCGAGCTCGCCGCTCTCCGCACCACCGCCGGAGACAAACTCGACATCGCCCTCACCACCAACGGGCACCTGCTCGAAGATCAGGCTCCGCGCCTCAAGGCCGCTGGGCTCTCCCGCATCACCGTCAGCATGGACGCCGTCGATGCGCCCACCTTCGAGCGCATCACCCGCGTCCCCGGCAGCTTCAGCAAAGTCCTCGCCGGCATCCGCGCCGCCCAGGCCGCCGGACTCGCGCCCGTCAAGGTCAACTGCGTCCTTCTGCGCGGCTTCAACGACGACCAGATTCCCCTCTTCGCCCGCTTCGCCCGCGAAGAAGGCGTCATCGTCCGCTTCATCGAGTTCATGCCCCTCGAAGAGGACCGGCTCTGGACGCCCGAATCCGTTGTCCCCATCCGCGAGGTAGTCGCAAAACTCGAAACCGTGCGCCCCGTTGTGCGTCTCCAACCGAACTCTCCCAGCGAGACCGCCGTCCGCTACACCTTCGACGACGGCATCGGCGAGGTCGGCATCATCGCGCCCGTCTCGCAGGCCTTCTGCGGACAGTGCAGCCGCGTCCGCCTCACCTCCGACGGCAAAATCCGCACCTGCCTCTTCTCCCAGTCCGACCACGACCTATACGGACGCATGCGCCGCGGCGCCTCCGACGCTGACCTGGCGGAATATATCTGTCAAATTATTGAAAATAAAGAGGCTCGCCACCACATCGGCGAGCCCGACTTCCTCAAACCCTCCCGCAGCATGGTCCACATCGGCGGGTAGGCCACTGTTTACTACTTAGGGCAATAATATACTTGGCTGACTATAATGAGAAAGCCGTGACAGGGCAGCAAAACCCAAAGACCGCTATTGACTCTCAGGGAGTAGCCCGCTTTGCTACCGTCAATGGGTTCACAACGGCTCGCGTTTCAGCGGTATTTCCTGAGCGTTCTGGCCTTTTCCGTGTACAAAACGGAATCCTGCGGATTGGAGAGCCAGAACCGTCTCAAGCGCGTTGCCTTGAAGTGCCCACGCAACTCCCGGAGTAAAGATGCACTCTACCAGTTCGGTATATCTGCCGTGGTAAACAACAGTACACTCTGCGAAGTTGCATCGCTCATATCGACGACCGTCAAGAACCACTGTTTCGGTCGCTGTGAAGGTTCTATCAGCGATAGTCGGGAGCTTAGGGTTTGGCATAGTGCCGAGAATTATACGACTCTCAGCATCAGTCAAGCGTAGCCTATTCATTCGTTCCAAAGAGTTTCAAAAAGTCGGCGATAAAATCCAAGGCTGTATGTTTCATCTCGAATGGGCAGTGATCTCCCGTGACCCACGAGCTAAGGGCTAGGCTAGGATCGCTCCTGTGCGTGGCGGCGATAATCGCTCGTAGGCGAATTTTATCCGCGTGGAGCTTGGTGCGATATTCTTTCTGGACACAAGTGCAAAAATCATCGACACAATCAATATTTTCTTGCATTCCGTTACAGCACGATAAGAGGAGGGTCTCCAATCCCCCTTCGTCGTGGTTATCTGGAATCATGATGATCGCGGTTTTGACTGGAAGCTCGGTAACCCCATCTATTCCCTCATCCACCTTCATGTTCTCTTTCGGTTTTGGAAGACTCGATTTGGCAAATTGCCTAGCGGCATTAGAAAAGCGATCTGCGGAATTATCGTCGCGGTCGGCGACAATCACATATCCCTGGACTTGAACGGTCGTGGCTCCTCTAATGGCGGCGATGCGCCTTGAGAATCCATCTTTCCCTAAGCAGCGTCGATCCTGCCCTTGTCCGCAGCCAACCTGAAAGCCATCTATTTGACGATCCCGCAGAATCCTTTTGATGAGTTCTCTGTCAGCTGGACCCTCAACGATGATGTGATATGGCTGATTGAATTCCTCCTTATATTCATCCATTAGCCCCTCACTTCAGCGCTCTGTTCAATCGCCGCAAGTGACCATGCCCCTTCGATCTTAGTGATGGTGCATTTATTCTGTTCATACTTTGTTCTAAGAAGTAGAAAATCGTCAGGACGCCCTTCCAAAGCGCGGCCCGCAGCCTCTAGGAACTCAGCGCTGTGTGTGGAAGCGAATAATTGTACGTTGTATAGCCCGCAAAGCTTAATCAGCCCAGCAATGACATCGAAGTAGTTCCGGTAGAAAAACCCGTTTTCAATTTCATCCACGAGCACAATCCCGCGCGGGTTAGCTGCAATTGCCAAAGCGATTGAGATGAACTTATTGAGGCCCCCTGATAGCTCATTAGCTGGAATCTTCTCTTTTATCCCGGTGAACTGAGCGTTGATGAGTGTTTCGCCGCCAACAATCTCCAGACTCAGATCTCCGACAGAGGGAAAAATTTGCCTCACTGCATTGATGAGCTCCTCGCTCCGGAGTGCACGGCTGAGTGTCGAGAATAGCAAAGCATCGTAGCGAGAACTCAAATTCCGCGATGAAATAAAATGGAGTGGATGAGTTGGAACGGAGCCACTACCACGAATGGCTCCATCTTTAATTTCTAAAGTTATATTGGTGATGCCAGCATTGGTATCCCATTTAAATGTGATGGGGATGTATTGGGCGGTAAGCTCTGGCTTGGAAAGGGAAATGTCGAGAGTCTGCTTGTCTTGGAAGTAGATATCAAGGCTTCGCTTTCCCCATTCGCTATCAACAAGAGAAAGACGAGCTATGGATGTTGTATCTCCATTGTGAAATAGGTAACGAAATAGGCCAGAGAACGATTCGCTCGTTTGCAGAAGCTCAACGTTGCCCTCTCCAAATCCACGCCAGCGTCGGATACGAAAGTGGAGCTCGGGACTAGCTCCGCTAAGAAGAAATAGTGATTCCAAGAGCGCGCTTTTGCCAGAACCGCTTTCGCCAACAATAAAGTTAAATCGGCGAAGTCCGTCTAGTTGCAGGGTGTCGAAGCATCTAAATTTATGCGCCTGAAACCGTTGGATCATAAGAAACGCCCCATTCTTGGGTTGACTCGCGGCACACATCAGCGTTACGCTCCAATCTGTGAGCGTTCCGCCGCATCGTCCGAAGACTCCCGCGAAGAATCAGCCGGACGATTTTGGCCGCTTCAAAGATTTTATGCGCCAGCTAGTTGCTGTGCCGCATTCTGAAATCAAAGCCCGATTGGAAGCCGAGAAAGAAGCGAAGCGAACGTCTAAGTCCGCTTCCCGCGCTTCTGACGCTTCTTCGAAAAGAGCTTAGACCGCCGTTTCTCCCACCTTGCCAGTCAGCTCGGCATAGGTCAAGCGTTTTCCTGCTATCTGCGATACTGCCAGCATGAATCTTCCATAATCGCCCATCTTCCCGCGATTATTGTAGCGGAAGGCCTGTTCATCGACATACCGGGAAAGATGGAAGGGCTCGACGCTGATGTAGGTTCCACCCAGACTCCGCTTGAGCAGACTCCAGAAATTCTCGATTCCTTGAGTATGGACTTGCCCTCTGACATACTCCTCAGCATGGTTGATGATTTCATGCCGCAATCCGGTTCCCTTGTAGCCTCCCCATTCATCAGTTACCAACTGCGAACCCGGTTCGATATGCTTTGCCACAAGCGAATGAAGAGTTGCCTGGGTGCGCTCCATGACGACTTCAGTCTTTAGACGACCCTTTCGCTCCAGCATCCCAACCACGATGGTTTTTCCAGTAATGCCGCGCTTTTTGGTAGCAGCAGCGGGCTTTTTGGTCTTGTGCATATTCTTCACCTTGCCGCCGATGAATGTTTCGTCCATTTCGATAATTCCGCCCCCGGAACCAAGCTTGATGAAGCTATCGGTCTGCATGGCCAGCCGAATCCGATGGAGCATAAACCACGCTGACTTTTGGGTAACACCGACTGCACGCGCGATCTCGTAGCTGCTCACGCCGTTCTTGCAGTTCGAGAGCATCCAAGTCACGGGAAGCCATTTCTCCAGACCGATTGGAGAATCCTCAAAGACAGTTCCCACCTTGAGGGAGAATTTCTGCTTTGGATGATCGCCATAGCAGCGATAGAGTCGCGCTTTTGCAAGGTAGGTGACTTTCTCAGAGCCGCAATAGGGGCAACGGACAATTCCGTCATCCCAACGCATTGCAACCATGAACTGGCGGCAGTTCTCAGCGTCCGCAAAGAACTGAATCGCTTGCTGTAAAGTCTTTGGCGCTTCCATAATGACTGAAGGATAACAAGGAATACGTAGTCAGTCAAGTATATTGTTACCCTACTTAGTCATCTTACTTCTTCGCCGCACACGGACAAGTCATCGCCGTATGGGCCTTTTCCGGCGTGTAGTGCCACTCCGGCACAGGCTCTGCGCTCTTCACCCACGCCGAATAGATCAGGTCGCGCAGCATGCTTGCCCCAGCCGCCAGCCGCTCCGAGGTAAAGTGCCGCGACTCCGGAGTGCCCGTTCCGTCAAACCCATTCTCCTTGTCGAGCTGGTACACCTCATCCACAAAGGTTGCCGTGTGCCGCAGATACGCCAGATAGTCCGTCCACTCATCGCCCACCGCATGCACCGGCGTCATAAGCGGCTTCACATCTCCCTCTGAGATGGCCGCGTTCACAAAAGCTGTCTCAAACCGCGAATGAATCCCCGGCTCCGTCGTATATCCGTTCGGATTCTCCGGCTCCACCCATCCGTTGTAGTCCCGCGACACATGCAGCGGCTGCGACCCGTCCGCCACGTAGTGCCCCAGCCATCCCGCATAGAACAGGATCGCCGCCTCCACCGGCTTCGTGTCCTGGTGCGCCGCCTTCAGCTGGCGATAGTCCCGCATCGCCGACTTCAGCCGCTCCCAAACCTCGTTCGTAATGTACGGCTGGAACCCCACTCGGTCCGGCTGCAGCTCTTTGGCCAGCTCCGGATGCGTAATCTCCGCCGCCGTCAGCTCAGCAATGTACTTGTACCGCTCCCGCGGCAGCTTCCCAATCATGTCCGCGTAGTAAAAGTTGATGAAGTGGTCCGGTGCCTGCGCTGCATTCAGCTCCGGCTCCGCGGGCGAGCGCCAGCGGTCCGGCTCCGGCCCAAGATACGTAATCTCATCAATCGCCGCCTGCGTCCGCATAAATGCGGGCACATCCGCAGGTAGCCCTTCAACCGCCAGATGATTGATTATCTTGTGCCCCTTGCTCCCCCATCCAAACGAAAGCGGAGCGGCCATCATCGGCAGAAGGGCAATCACAGCAACACGGAGCAGGCGGGTATTCAGCTTTGGCATCATGCCGCGAGTATACCCGCGATGCCCCGCCCATGCAGTCGAAATTCCCTTGCGCGAAACTAAAAATTTACATTCTTCCCACGCAGGAACCCTAGTAAACATTGATATTCTGGAGCTGTTATGCCTACGAAACAGGAACTTCTCAAAGACACTATTCAGCACATCGACATCAAGCAGCACAACGTCGTGCCTCTTGTTGACGCCATGCAGCACATGGCCTACAGCTCCCGTGACCTCTATCGGGCCGCGTCCATCTACGAGCGCATGCTGCGCGACACCGACTGCGGCGTCATCCTCTGCATCGCTGGCTCGCTGGTTAGCGCCGGCCTCAAGCAGATATTCATCGACCTCATCCGCAACAATATGGTCGATGCCATCGTCTCCACCGGCGCCAACATGGTCGATCAGGACTTCTTTGAGGCCCTCGGCTTCAAGCATTACATCGCCGACGAAGTCCTCAAGCTCGGCACCGAAGACGGCACGCTCCGCGAGCTGATGATCGACCGCATTTACGACACGCTCATCGATGAGGAAGAGCTCCGTATCTGCGACGAAACCACTGAAAAGATCGCCAACTCCCTCGACCCGCGTCCCTACAGCTCGCGCGAATTCATCCGCGCCATGGGAGCTTATCTCGACCAGCATGCGCGCACGCCGGACAAGTGCGGCATTGACTCCATTATCTGCGCGGCCTACCAGCGCGACGTGCCCATCTTCTGCCCGGCTTTCAGTGACTGTTCCGCCGGTTTTGGACTCGTCGCCCACCAGCACGCCCGTCAGGATAAGCCGAAGGTTTCCATCGACTCAGCCAAGGATTTCTACGAGCTGACCCAGCTCAAGATCAACAACCCCACTACCGGCCTGCTCATGCTTGGTGGCGGCGTACCCAAAAACTTTGCGCAGGACATCGTCGTCGCCGCCGAAATCCTCGGCGTGGACGCCCCAATGCATAAGTACGCCATTCAGATCACTGTGGCCGATGTCCGGGACGGTGCCCTGTCATCGAGCACACTCAAGGAAGCCAGCTCCTGGGGCAAGGTCGATACCACCTACGAGCAGATGGTTTACAGCGAGGCCACCCTCGCTCTGCCGCTCGTCGCCGGCTATGCCTACCACAAGAACGCGCACGCCCAGCGCAAAGGCAAACGGTGGGCACATGCGCTCGATCCCGTCACCGCATAGCCAAGGTACTGATTTTGCAAAACAAAAGGGGGCGTTTGCCCCCTTTTCGCGTCTTGGTGTTGCCCATTTGCAAAAACGTTTTAATAATCCTCTATACGCGAACCAAAAACAGGACTAATATTATTGGCGGTTTGGCCTGTAGGCCTCAAAAGAAGCGGTGGAGTATGTCTGTGCGGCTTGCGATTGAGTTGATTCTTGCCTTGTACGTCATCTCGTTCGTCTGGTTCTGGTCCCTGTGTCGCGTCTCCTCTGCTTCAAACGAGGATGACTTTACCTCGGCAGGGGAGAAATCAGAACCGAAAATCATTCCCTTTGAGCGTGGCCGCGAGTTGCAGGACCGCAAGAAGACTGGAACATAAACGTTCGCGCACTCGCTCCCTGCCGCGCTGCTATACTTCCTTCTACGCCTCGACATCGCTCCCGGAGAATCTCTTAGAAAAGGTGATGCTCGTCATCATGAGCATAGTTCCCCGCGGCTTTGCTGTTGCCGCCCTCAGTTGCCGCCTCAGTTGCTGCCCGCACTTTTGCCACTGAAAGCCAGTTGTCCTTATGGGGATACTCTGCCACCCACGGCGGTAGCGGCATCCTGAAATGCCGGCTCAGCGCCATTGCGTATCCCTCGTAGAGCGAACGCATCTTCTTCAGCCGCTCAATTGACTCTGCGTCCCGGCATGCTCTCACCCCGGATTCGCAGAGCCGCTTGTAGAGCAGCTCATACAGTTCATCCGGAAGCCGGTCCTCGCCATCCTGCACCGGCTTTTGCGAGAACACCTGGCTCAAGTCCACCAGAGCATGCCGCGCCATGGCAAAGGTCAGCTGGGCCTGCCGCGCCGCATGGTCTTGAACTCCTGCAATCAGTAGCGCGCAGGTATCCAGTACCGCAGTCAGAGCTGCCAGCCAGCTCTGGTTCGAGTGCTGTGAACGGAAATAGCAAAGCAGCCCATAAGATATATGGCTCTCCAGCAGCTCCGCCGACCACCGCTCCCACTCAATAAGCAGAATGTTCAGCGCTTCGCTCCCGCCCTCAAATGCATGCCGTCGCAGTAACTCGGCCGCTGTCGGCGGAGAACCCGCCCGCGCATCCAGTAGCGAAATCGCTGTCTCTCTTCGTGAAAATGCCCCATACAGGACCGGGAAATAGCTGATTACCATCGCCAGAAATCCCAGCCCGATCCCCGACTCCAGAACGAGCACAAATCGTGCTGCGGATGAGTGAGGCGTAATGTCACCTATCCCCAGCGTAAAGATCGTTGTCCCGCTCAGATAGATGTCGGAAGCAAAACCGGCTCGCGCATGCAGCGGATCTACAAAAGGCACCCGGAGCGAATGTAGGATCAGCGCAAACCCCATCACCAGCGCGCCGGCCCACACCACAATTAACAGCAACAGCGAGAGCGGCCCGTAATAGCTGAACACCGTCTCCCGTTTGCGTGGATGCCGAATTCTATGCGCCACAAACGACCACGGAAACCACGTGACGATGTAGAAAATCCGCGTGATCCGAAACCGCCCGACCGCACGCCGCGGCAGAATCACTGTCTGAAACGCATCAAGCAGCGCGACAAACACACAGGCGACTCCAGCGCAAAATGGAAGTACGTGCACGTTCCGGCCCTCTTCTCTTGCAGCAAAGCAGGAACCAGCTATGTACGTCAACCACTCTGCCTGCATATTCTGTAATTGATGTCTTCTCTCGCGCGTATCCTCGTCGGTTTCGGCATACTCCTCATCGTCGCCGGCGCAATCGTCTATCTCCTCGGCCGCTTTGGCATCGCCCTCGGCCATCTCCCCGGTGACTTCGCCTGGCGTCGCAAAAATGTCTCCGTTTACTTCCCGCTCGGAACATGCATCCTGGTCAGTGCGCTGCTCACGCTTCTGCTCTACCTGCTCACGCGCTTCCGGAAGTAGCTGCATGTAGACTGGAAAGTTGTGGAAAGCCCGTCGAAATCCCTCGAACAGCTCGGCTTCTCCTTTGAGGTCGCGCAACCGCCCCAGCGGCATATCTGGAAGGTGAGCGAGCTCGCCGCCGAGCTGCGCTCCGAGGTCGAGCGCCAGTTCTTCGACGTCTGGGTTGAAGGCGAAATCACCGACCTCCGCCCCGCTGCTTCCGGCCACATCTACTTCACTCTGAAGGACGACTCCGGCCAGCTCTCAGCCGTCCTCTTCCGGCGTCAAGCCTCGCTGCTTCGCTTCCGCCCTGAAAACGGCCTCCAGGTCTTGCTTCGCGGACGCGTCTCCATTTACGAGCAGCGCGGCCAGATCCAGCTCGTCACCGAGCAGCTTGAGCCCATGGGCGCCGGGTCCCTCCAACTCGCCTTTGAGCAAGTCAAGTGCCGCCTCCAACAGGAGGGCCTCTTCGACGCCGAGCGCAAGCATCCGCTACCCGCCTTCCCGCGCGGCGTCGGTATCGTCACCTCGCCCTCCGGGGCCGTTATTCGCGACTTCATCACTGTCACCAGCCGCCACCACGCCGCGCTCCATATCATTCTCTATCCTGCCCTCGTTCAGGGAGAATCCGCTGCTGCCGAAATCGCCGAGGGCATCCAGTACTTCAATCACACACGCGAAGTCGACCTCATCGTGATCGCCCGTGGCGGCGGGTCGCTCGAAGACCTCGCCCCATTCAATTCGGAAGCGCTCGCCCGCGTCATCGCCGCCTCTGATCTCCCCGTCGTCTCCGCCGTCGGTCACGAAACCGACTTCACCATTGCCGACTTCGCCGCTGACCTGCGCGCTCCCACTCCCTCCGTTGCCGCCGAGCTTATCACCGCCGCTCAGCACAAGATCGAGGAGCATCTTGAACAGCTCTCACAGCGCCTTCAGCGCGCCGCCCGCTACCTCCTCATGCAGGCTCGCGAACGCTTCTCCAGCCTCGCCGTAGAAACTTCACTCGCTCGCATCTCGGATGGCATCAACCGCCGCCAGCAGCGCATTGACGAGCTCTGCTTCCGCATGGAGGCCGCATGGCGCGCGCTCACCCTGCAATACTCGCAACGCCTCCAGACCCTCGCCTCAGCCATCCTGCGCAACGATGCCGTACAGCGCATCGGTCTCATGCGCGAGCGCCTGCAAAACAACCTGCTGCGCCTGACCCGTGCCCAGCTTCAGCTTCTGCAATCGCGCCGCGCCGCATTGCAGTCCCTTGAGCGCCAGCTCGCCGTGCTCTCTCCGCTCGCCGTCCTCAATCGCGGATACGCCCTCGTCTACGACCAGAACGGCATCCTGCTCAAGGACACTTCAATCCTCGCCCCCGGACAACAGCTATCCACGCGCCTCGCCTCCGGATCGGTCGAGAGCCGCATAACCCGAATCACCCCCGCCAAAAAACCATGAGAAAACTCTTCGGAACCGATGGAATCCGCGCCGTTGCCGGCGAACCGCCCCTCGACGCAAAAACAATCTACGCAGTCGGCCTTGCTCTCGCCCATCAACTCAAGGACGAGTCTCCAACCCCCTCCATCATCCTCGGCATGGACACCCGCGAGTCAGGCCTTTCGATCGCCGCCGTCCTCACCGCCGGCCTCATCGAAGGCGGCGCCATCGTCCAGTCCGCGGGCATCATCACTACGCCCGCTATCGCCTATCTCGCGCGCAGGCACGGCTTCTCCGCCGGAGTCGTCATCTCCGCCTCCCACAATCCCTGGCACGACAACGGCATCAAGGTTTTCGGCGGAGACGGCTATAAGCTTCCCGACGCCACCGAGCTCCGCATCGAGGAAGAAATCTTCCGCCGCCTCGTATCCATCACCGCACCCGAGCCCGCCGCGCTCTCCGCTCCCCCTGCTGACCCCAAATTCCGCGCTGATTACGAGAGCTTCCTGCTCTCCGCCGTCCCCGGCCTCAATCTCGGCGGCCTCTCGCTCGTCCTCGATTGCGCCAACGGAGCCGCGTCCGCCATTGCACCCGAACTCTTCGCGCGTCTCGGCGGTTCTGTCCGCTTCACGCACATCCACCCAGACGGCCGCAATATTAACGCCGACTGCGGCGCCCTTCACCCTGAAATCGTCGCCGCCGAAACGAAAACTCACCGCGCCGACATCGGCGTCACCTTCGACGGCGACGCCGATCGCGCCCTCTTCGCCGACTCCCGCGGCAACGTCGTCAACGGCGACGCCGTTCTTCTTCTCGCCGCTCGCGACCTCAAGGTCCGTGGCATGCTCAACGGCAATCTGGTCGTCGCCACCACCATGTCCAATATGGGACTCGAAGCCGCACTCCGCCGCGATTCCATCACCATGCTCCGCGCGCCCGTCGGCGACAAGTACGTCCTCGAAATGATGCAGGCCAAATCTGCCTCCATCGGCGGCGAGCAGTCCGGTCACATCCTCTTTCCGCACCTCGCCACCACCGGCGACGGCCTCCTTACCGCTCTTGTCGTGCTTGACCTCGTTCGCCGCTCCGGCAAGCCTCTTCACGCGCTGGTCGCCGACTTGAGGGTCTTCCCGCAGGTTATCGTCAACGTCCGCGTTCGCGAGAAAAAGCCCCTTCAGCAAATCCCCACTGTCGCTGCCCGCATCCGCTCTGCCGAAGAGGAGCTGCGCGACACTGGACGAGTCGTCATCCGCTACTCCGGCACCGAACCTCTAGCCCGCGTCATGATTGAAGCCGAGTCCGAGGAGGCGATGCACCGCCATGCCGACTCCATCGCCGCCGCCATCCGTGACGCTCTCGGCGCATAAGCTCATCTGCAGTCCATATTCACCATCTCAGGAGGCCTTCTCCCTTGACAAACTCACATCCGCGTATCCACTCATTACTTCGCAACTTCCTCTGCACATGCGTTCTCGTCTGCCTCGCCGCCTTCGCCCGCGCACAAAACCAACCCGTCGCGCTCTTCTACATGACCAACAGCCCCAGCTCCGTGCAGTCATTCCTCGCGCACTCCAGAAAGATCGGCATCCTCGTGCCCACCTGGTATTCGGTCGACGCTACAGGGCTCGTCACCGGCGCTCCTATCCCTGAGGTTCTCAGCGTCGCGCAATCGCAAAATATCCCCGTCATGCCCATCATCACCAGCACCGGCAAGGCTGCCTTCCACACCCTGCTCGGCGATCAAGCCGCGCAGCAGGCGATGATCACGTCCCTCATCCAGCAATGCAAATTGCACGGCTACATGGGAATCCAATTCGACTTCGAAGACGTTACGTGGACCGACCGCGACGCGCTCTCCGCACTCGTAAAGCGAACCGCCGACGCTCTCCACGCCGCCGGCCTCAAGCTCAGCATCGCCACGGTGCCTAATGCGCCCGGCTATCCGGGCGCCAGCCCCTTTGCCCGTTGGATTTACTCAGACTGGCGCGGGGCCTATGACCTCAAGGCGCTTGCCCAATCCGTCGACCTCATCTGCCTCATGACCTACGACCAGCACACCCGCTGGACCACACCCGGCCCTGTCGCCGGCTGGCAGTGGACCATCAACAACCTCGATTACGCACTCCAGGTTGTGCCTCCGCAAAAGCTCTCTCTCGGCATCCCGCTCTACGGCTACCACTGGTACACCGGCAACCCCGTCGTCAACGGCCCCAACAACAAACGAACGGAGCATCCCAATCCAACCGCCGACTATATCAGCGAGCCCGACGTCGCTCTCATCGAGCAGGAGTACAACGTCAAGCCGCAGTGGGACCCCGTGGACCACACCGCCTGGTTCTACTTCTATCGCGATCAAATGCGCGAATGGATCTTCTTCACCGACGCGCGCACCTTCGAAGACCGCTACAAACTCGCCCAGCAACACCACCTCCAGGGCTTCTGCTCCTGGGTGCTCGGCACCGAAGACCCGGACATCTGGAACTTCCTTCCCGATCGAAAATAGCCCGCTACTCTACAAGTCCCGCCAGTTGTCGCCGACTCCCACATCGGCGACCAGCGGGACGCTCAACTCCACCACATGCTCCATCTCGTGCCGCACTAAATCTTCAACCTCATCCACCTCGGCCTTGGGCACGTCAAATACCAGCTCGTCATGAACCTGCAGCGTCATCCGCGTCTTCAGCTTCTCCTTTGTGAGCGCCGCGTCAATCCGAATCATCGCCAGCTTGATCAAATCTGCCGCTGTCCCCTGTAGCGGAGTGTTCACCGCTGTCCGCTCCGCAAATCCCCGCAGGTTGGCATTTCTGCTCTGGATGTCCGGAATCGGCCGCACCCGCCCAAACATCGTCCTTACCCGTTGCTCGTGCCGCGTCTCTTCAAGCAGCCGGTCAATGAACGCCCGCACGCCCTTGTACCGTTCAAAATATGTCTCGATGTACCGCTTCGCCTCGCTCTGCTCAATCCCCAGTTGTTGCGCCAGCCCAAACGGAGAAATCCCATACACGATCCCGAAGTTCACCGCCTTCGCCCGGTTGCGCGTCTCCTTGCTCATCGTTTCCGGAGCCACGCCGAAAACCTCAGCCGCTGTCAGAGTGTGTATGTCCTGCCCTGTCTGGTACGCCTTCGATAGCAGCGGGTCAGCCGAGAAGTGCGCCATCAGCCGCAGCTCAATCTGTGAGTAATCTGCCGAGATCAGCTTGTTTCCCGGCGCAGCAATAAACGCCGCCCGAATCTCCCGTCCCAGCTCCGTTCGTATTGGAATGTTCTGCAGATTCGGATTCGTCGACGACAGCCTTCCCGTTGCTGTACCTACTTGATTGAAGGTCGTGTGCACCCGACCTTCGCCATCAGCGAGCAGCGGCAGCGTGTCCACGTAGGTTGACTTCAGCTTCGCAAGCTGCCTGTACTCGAGCACCAGCCGCGGCACCGCATGGTGTTCCGCCAGCTCCTCAAGCACATCCTGCGCCGTCGAAACCACCTTGCCCTTACCGTATTTCAGTGGCTTCGGCAACCCCATCTTGTTGAACAGCACATCGCCCAGCTGCTTCGGCGAGTTGATGTTGAACCGCTGCCCGCTCCCGGCAAAAATCTCTTCACCCACGCGCTGTATCTCTGCCGATAACCGCTCGGACATTTTTTGCAGCACACCGGTATCAATCCGTACCCCCGCATCCTCCATCCGCAGCAGCACCGGAACCAGCGGCAGATCAATCGTCTCGTAGACTCGCGTCTCGTCCAGCGCCTTTACATCCTCGCGCAGCACCGCAGCCAATCCCTCCACCGCGTGGGCTGATTCCAGTAACAGCCGCTCACCCGTCTCCCGCAGCGGATGTTCGCTGAACCGCGCCGCCACATCGCTCAGCCTGTGCGAGGCGTGCGTCGGATTAATCAGGTACGAGTACAACATCACGTCGTCATTCACCCCGAGCAGCGCTACACCCTGCGCTTCCAACACACGCATCGCACCCTTCAGGTCATGGACCCGCTTCCGCACCCCCTCGTCTTCCAAAAGCTCCCGCACCGTACTCAGTTCCACCAGTAGCGTCTTCTCAGGCCCGCTCGCCACGGCAACCTTCATCGCCACGGCTGGAGCCGTTTTCTTCTCTGCCGCCTCCGCCACATCCAGCAGCGACATTGACTTCGGTGCCGGCTCACCGTCTTCATCCGGCTCCGCCACCTGCTCAGCCGCGTTCTCCGCCGGAACCACCACCGCAAAGCCCCGCTCCTTCGCCGCGCGCACAAACTCCGCCAGATCGTCCTTGCCCGGCGCCGTCATATACTCAACCGCCTTTGCCTCTTTCGCCGGAGCCAGCTCCTTCAGCAGCGTTGTAAACTCCAGCTCCGTAAACAGCGCCCGGCACGCCTCCACATCCGGGGCCTGCGTCCGCATCGCCTCAAGGTCTAGCTCCAGCGGAACCTCCGTGTGAATCGTCACCAACTCCTTGCTCAGCAAAACTGTGTCGCGATTGTTCTCAAGCGACTCCCGGTACGTCTTCCGCTTCACCTCGCTTGCCCGGTCCAGCGCCGCCTCCACGCTCCCGAACTTCTGAATCAGCTCCACAGATCCCTTATCGCCAATCCCCGGAGCGCCAGGCACGTTGTCAATCGCATCCCCGCGCAGCGCCATCACGTCAATCACTTTCTCCGGAGGTACCCCCAGCGTCTCCGTAACTTTCTCGGGATCAAGCACCAGGTTTTCCTTAACCGGGTTCAGGATCTTCACGTGGTCCGTCACCAGTTGCATCATGTCTTTGTCGTTGGAAACAACAAAGACCTCGTGCCCTGTCTTTGCGGCCTTCGCCGCCAGCGTGCCGATCACGTCGTCCGCCTCAAACCCCTCCGCCTGCAATATCGGAATCCGCAGCGCCTCCAGCGCCCGGCGGATATACGGCAACTGTTGCGCCAGATCCGCTGGCATCTCCTCCCGGTTCGCCTTGTACCCCGCGTAATCGACCTCTTCAAACTTTTGCGTCTTGATGTTGAACTTGCGGATGGTCTTCATCTCTTTCGCGCGCTCGTCGCGAAACACAGGCGTGCTCACGTCAAACACCGCCGCCAGGTACTCCGGAGCAAAGTCCCGCCGCAGCTTGTTGATCATGTTCACAAACACATACGTCGCCGCCGTCGGCACACCCGTGCGCGTCGACATGGGCCTCTGTCGCTGCATCGCGTGATACGCGCGGAAGATGAACGACATGGAATCGAGAAGAAAGACAGGCGGCTTGCTCTTATGCGTAGACATCATGTTGAGTCTACTGCGAAACCATGGTGCCCCATTCAAGCGAAGCTTGAGTGGGTTCGTACCCTCAACTCAAGAACATGCAGTCCCCATAAGAAAAGAACCGGTACCGCTCCGCCACCGCATGTTTGTATGCGGACAGCACATGCTCCCTGCCGCCGAACGCGCTCACCAGCATCAGCAGCGTCGACTGCGGCAGATGAAAGTTCGTTAGCAGCGCCCCAACCACCTTGAACACAAACCCCGGCGCAATAAAAATCTGCGTACTGCCTGAGTGCGCCCGGAACTCGCCATCGAGCGCGCAATGCTCAAGCGTGCGCACTGTTGTCGTCCCCGCCGCCACGATGCGCCGCCCCTCGCGCCTTGCCGCATTCAGCTCCGCCGCCGTCGCCTCCGGCAGCGTGTACCGCTCCGTGTGCAGATGCACATCCTCTACGCGCTCCACGCGCACCGGCTGAAACGTCCCCAGCCCCACATGCAGCGTCACATACGCAATCCGCACCCCCCGCGCCTGGATCTGCTCCAGAATCTCCGGCGTAAAGTGCAGCCCTGCCGTCGGAGCCGCCACCGACCCCCGCTCCCGCGCATACACCGTCTGGTAGCGCTCGCGATCCGTGTCCGCGTCCTCGCGATGGATATACGGCGGCAGCGGCACATGCCCCAATGCCTCCACCACCCCGAAAAAATCCTCTACTGGCTCAAACCGCAGCGTTCGCTCGCCGAACTCTCCGTGCGCTGTCACTTCGGCACGCAGCCCCGGCTTGTCGTCTTGCTCGCCAAACTGCAGCACCTCGCCCGTCAGTACCTTCCGCCCGGGCCTTACCAGCGCGTTCCACTCCCACTCGCTCTTCTGCTCTGTAAGAAAAACCTGCACTCGCCCCGTCGGAGCCTCGCGCAATTCCTTCTCGGTGCGCCCATGGGACTTCTCCCGTCGCGCAAACAGCCGCGCCGGAATCACCCTGCTGTCATTCAGCACCAGCACATCGCCTTCGCGCAGCAGCTCCGGAAAATCCCGGAACATCCGGTCCCGATATGCCCCCGTCGAACGATCCAGCGTCAGCATCTGCCCGCCCGCGCGGTCCTCCAGCGGAGCCTGCGCGATCAGCTCGCCTGGCAGCTCATAATCAAATTCACTAACCAACATCGCCGTGTACCTGTATCCCGAAGTGCCGCTCTGCCTGCGCTCGTGCCCGCTCCAGGGCGTCGTTCAGCTCCACGCGCTTCGCCTCCAGCGCCTCCGGCGTGGCATCACTCCCAGAAACCGTCACCTCCCGCGCCCAGCTAACCGCCACCCGCGAAAACGGCTTCGGAATCAGGAGCCGGTCCCACGATCTCAGCACCCACGCGTGCTGCGGCAGCAGATAAAAGCTACCGATCGGCTCACCTGTCATCTGCGCCAGCTTCACCGGCCCAATCTTGGTTCGGTAAATCGGCCCGCGCGGCCCGTCCGCGGTAAACACCACCGGATCACCATTTACCAGCACATCGCGCAGCGACAACATCCCCTCAAATCCGCCCCGCGAGCTCGACCCGCGCACGCTGTTGTACCCCAGCAACCCAAGAGTCCGCGCAATCAGCTCGCCGTCAAAACTCTGGCTGATCAATATCGAGCACTTGAATTTCCTGAAGTACCATCCGCATGGCAACGTGCACCGGTGCCAGAAGCAGAAAATCCCCTTCGCCGGCGGAATCGCCGGCACCGCTCCCTCTTCCGCAATCACCTCAAAGCGCAGCGTCGCACCAACCGCGGCCAGCACCAGCGCTGTCACCCGCGGCACAAGCCACAGAGCTATACGTTGACCAACGGAGAACTGTCGCTCGTTCACGGTCCTCAACTATACCGCAGCCACCGAATCATCTCCGGCAGCGTGGCCCGCTTGCCATACATCAAAATTCCCACGCGGTAGATGCGCGACGAAAGCCACAGGACGATGTAGATTGCGACCACCATCAGCGCCAGCGACAGCGCAATCTGCCACGCTGGCGGAAATTGTGCGGAGAACCGGAAGGCCATCGTAATTGGCGCGGTTGGCGGGAACATTGAGATCAGCACCGACCATATCGAGTTCGGATTGCCCAGAATGTAAATGAACATCCCGAAGCTCACCCACACCGGCACTGCCGCCAGCGGAGCATATTGCTGCATCTCCTGCTCCGTGTCGCATGTCGCCGCCAACCCTGCAAACAGCGCGCTGTACAGCGCGTACCCCAGCACAAAATAGACGCAAAATAGGAGAAGCTCTATGCCGGAAACCTGCGGCCTCGCCTCACCCGATAGCCATTTCTCCACAAACGCAGAGCTCAGCAGCACCGCGCCCATCGCAATCCAGATCGCAATCTGCGTCATCCCGACCGCTCCAATCCCGATCAATTTACCCGCCAGCATATCGGTTGACTTCACCGTCGAGAGCATGACCTCGAAAATGCGCGATGTCTTCTCCTGGATCACCGACCGGCCCACATTCAGCCCATACATCACCACCGCAAAGGTCAGCAGGACCGCCATCGCCTCGCCGAAGAACAGCGTGCTCAGCGCGCTCGACGGCTCTTCCTTGCCGTTGCGATAGACCATCGTGGCAACGTCCACCCTGTGCGTCAGCGGCCCAACCTCAGCCTGCGCGACCCCCTCATTCACCAGCCGGCTTTCAACCAGCGCATGATTCACATCGTCATCCAGCCGCGAATCCGTCGTCAGGTCACCTGCCGACCGCGACACATAGGTCACGTCGTCTTTTCCGTCCGGGCCGGTCGAAACCCACAAAAAGCCGTCGATCGCCTTCGCGTCCATCTCCGCGTGCAGCTTCGCGCGGTCCGCCTCCATTACCGGTGCCAGCACGCTCACCGTCAGCTTCACTTCTTTATCTGCCGACAACTGCCGCTGCAAGCGCTCCGCCAACGCCTGGCTCTGCGCCGCCACCACAATGTGCTTTTGCGTCGTCCAGTACTTCGAGGGCAAAATCATCACCGCCGCAATCACAAAAAACACCACGGGGATCATAATTGTCGTGATCCGAAATGCCTTCCCCCGAATCTGCTCCAGATACTCCCGTTTGGCAATCAGCAGCATGTTACGCATCGATCTTCTCCCCCACAGTCCGGATGAATATCTCCTCCAGCGACGGCTCCATCAGTTCAAACCTGTAAATGCGGGCCTTCGCTGCCGCCGCTCGCAACAGGTCCTGCGCATCGGCGTGCGGCTGCAGTTGAATCTCCGCTTGCCCTCCGTAATCCTTAAAGCTCTTCACCGCCGGATGCTGCAAAAAACCCGCATCACCCTCGTAATTGACCACCACCCGGTCCCGCTCATAGCGAGACTTCACCTCTCGCATCCCGCCCTGCAACACCGCATGCCCGCGATTGATCAGACATATTGTGTCGCACAGCTTCTCCACCTGGTCCATCCTATGCGTCGAAAACAGGATCGCCTTGCCCGCTTTCTTCATCTCAACCAGGGTGTCCTGCAGCAGAGACGCATTCACCGGGTCCAGCCCTGAGAACGGTTCGTCCATCACAATCAGTTCGGGCTCATGCATCAGGGTCGCAATAAACTGGATCTTCTGCTGCATGCCCTTTGACAGCTCCTCGGTCTTCTTCCCCGCGGCGTCCAGAATCTGCAGCCGCTCGCACCAATCGTGCGCCCGCTTCGCCGCCGTCTCTTTGTCCAGCCCGCGCAGCTCGGCCATGAATACAAGCTGCTCCAGCACCTTCATCTTCTTGTAGAGACCGCGCTCCTCCGGCAGATACCCCACTCGCTTCAGGCTCTCCCGCGCATACGGCTTCCCGAACATGCTCACCGTGCCCGAGTCCGGCATCGTGATGCCGATCATCATCCGGATGCTCGACGTCTTCCCGGACCCATTCGGCCCCAGCAGCCCAAACATGCTGCCCGGCTCAATCTGCAGGCTCAGGTCTTGCACCGCAACCTTGTCTTCGTAGGATTTTGAGATGTGACTCAGCGCAACAACCGGCGGCATTCCACGTTTCTCCTGATTCCTCAAAAGTTTATCAGGGGTTCCTCCTCGCGCCCGGTATGTGTGCCGACAGCAAATCCAGTACGATCACTCTGTGCTCCAGCTCGACACTCCCGTTCAGTTCGTCAAAGGCATCGGCCCGCAGATCGCCGCAACCCTCAAGGAGAAGCGCATTCTCACCGTCGAGGACCTTCTCTTCCATCTGCCCTTTCGCTACGAAGACCGCCTCAATCCCCGCGCCCTTAGCGAGCTCGTCCCCGGAGAAATGGCCTCTGTCATCGCTGAGGTCCGCGGATCCACGCTGCTCCGCACCCGCTCCATGCCTATCTTCGAGATGACCGTCGGCCAGGGCCTTTCCGCCATGAAGTGCCTCTGGTTCCACGGCACCTACCTCGAAGGCAAATTCAAGTCCGGCCAGACCGTCGCCCTCTACGGCAAGGTGGAGCCATCCCGTTCCACCCGCAACTTCAAGATGATCCAGCCGCAGTTCGAAATCATCCCCGACAACCCTGACGACGAGGCTCATCTCCTCGAAGTCGGTCGCATCACCCCCGTCTATGAGTCGCTCGGCGGCAGCCGTCTGGCCTCCCGTTGGATACGCCGCATTATCTACAACCTCCTCGAAGAGTTGCGCGGCAGCATCCCGGAAACCCTCCCCGCGCCCATGCTTGAACGCCTCGGCCTGCCCAGCCGCGAAGTTGCTCTCCGCGCCGTTCACTTCCCGGCGGCCGGCACTCCCATGACACAGCTCCAGGCCTCCGCCACGCCCGCGCACCGCCGCCTCATCTTTGAGGAGCTTTTCTATCTCGAGCTCGGGCTCGAGCTCAAGCGCCGCCGCCTCCAGCAGCGCCCCGGCTTTGCTTTCCAGACCAATGAGCAGGTCCGCGAAGCCATCCGTCAGGTCCTGCCCTTCCACCCCACAAAGGCCCAAAAGACCGCCCTCGCTGAAATCGTTGCCGACATGCGCAAGCCCTCGCCCATGCGACGTCTCCTTCAAGGAGACGTCGGCTCCGGCAAAACCATCGTCGCGCTCCAGGCAATGCTCGTCGCGATTGAGAACGGTTACCAGGCCGCACTCATGGCTCCCACGGAAATTCTCGCCACACAGCACTACCTCGCCGCCCGCAAGCTCCTCGAGCGCTCCAGCCGCCGCTACCGCATCACCCTGCTCACCGGCTCTCTCGACGACGCGACAAAGAAGCTCGCCCGCCGCCGCATCTTCCACGGCCAAACCGACCTTGTCATCGGCACCCACGCCCTCATCGAAGAAAAAGTCGAGTTCAACAATCTCGGCCTCATCGTCGTCGACGAACAGCACCGCTTCGGAGTTCTCCAGCGCTTCAAGCTCATGAAGAAGCCCAACGCCTGCGAACCCGACACCCTCGTCATGACCGCGACCCCCATCCCGCGCACCCTCGCGCTCTCCCTTTACGGAGACCTCGATCTCAGCGTCCTCGACGAGTTGCCCCCCGGACGCACACCCATCATCACCCGCCAGGTCTCCGACGAGCTCGCCGACGATGTCTGGAAGCTCATCCGCGACGAAGTCAAGAAGGGCTATCAGGCCTACGTCGTCTACCCCGTCATCGAAGGATCAAAGGACGACCAGCCCGAACTAGACTTCGCTCCGCCCGAACCCGAGTCCGAACCCACCGCCAAATCTCAACAAAAACCCGCGAAGAAGTCCGCCCGCACCAAACCCGCTGAGCTCTTCGAAAAACCCTCCCTCAAGTCCGCCACCGAGATGTACGAGTCCCTCCGCGCCACCCATCTGGCCGGACTTCGCCTCGGCCTGCTCCACGGCCGCCTCCGCCCCGACGACAAGGAAGTCGTCATGCGCCGCTTCCAGCGCGGCGAAATCGACGTTCTCATCGCCACCACTGTCATTGAAGTCGGGGTCGACGTCCCCAACGCCAGCCTCATGGTCATCGAACACGCCGAGCGCTTCGGCCTCGCTCAGCTCCACCAGCTCCGCGGACGCGTCGGCCGCGGCGCGGCAAAGTCATACTGCATCCTCATGACCAGCGGACGTGTCTCACCTTCCGCCGAGGAGCGCCTCGCCGCCATGGTCCGCACCCAGAACGGATTCGATCTCGCGGAGCTTGACCTCCAACTCCGTGGCCCCGGCGAATTCTTCGGAACCCGCCAGGCCGGACTCCCCGACTTCCGCGTCGCCAACCTGCTCCGCGACCGCGCCCTGCTCGAACTCGCCAAGTCTGAGTCGGCCCGGCTCATCGAAAAGCCCGAAGGCTCCGAAGCCGAACGTCGGCAAGTCCGCACCCGCCTCAAAGAAGCGTGGCAACGTCGCTACGGCCTCCTCGAAGCCGGCTAGGCGAAACGTCCCGAATCCCCGAATCAAGGAACAGCCTTCGGGCGTACCGAGCAAACCAAATTCCGAAGCGAGCGGCACCTGGCATTCGCCAGGATTCACTTGCATCCTGCTGGGCCCTTGTTATAGTTGTTTCGCCCTGTCAAGCCCCTCGCGACAAAATTCGCCGCAACCAACTCATTCCAAAGCACCTATTAATCTGGAGCAGATGCTGATGAATTACGCGGATTCGCTACAATGGAAATGGGGGAGTTTCTGGAAATTGAGAGAGTTTCCGCAAAATTATGAAGAGAAATCATCGCGACGCTTCCGTCGGCCGGCGGCGCGAAATCTACTGTAAGTACTTGAGCGGGACAGTTTAAGCGCAAGTTCTTTGTTAAGACGATCTTGCATCCAGAAGCGTCTACTAACCATTGCATTTGCAATAGCTTGACTTTCTCCAAAGAATCCACCTCAGACACGTCCTGCCAGTCTCAACCCATCGGCGAAGCCGCAAAGTCGTCCCGTTGGCTTGAGGATTCGGCCCGGTACACCACCAGGCCGGCCCTGGCTATCTCAAAGGCCCGCGACTCGATCAGGTTCTTCGTGCAGTGGCACAGGTCGGACATCTGCAGATGCGAGTCCAGGCTCAGCTCCAAACCAGCCGCTACAAGCACTGAATAGACGTCCACGCACGCCGCCCGCGCAAACTCGAAATCCAGCTCCGCCGCCTCCCGTCCCTGCGTTGTCCGGGTCAGCACCCAGCCCCCGCAGGCCAGCAGCGCTCCGGTCAGGTAGCGTACCAGCCGCTCCGGATCATCCGCGCTCAGCGCCGTCAGCCGCAGGCTCCAACCCCCGGAATCTTGCAGTTGCTTCACACCACTTTGATCGGATCAGAACCCGCTCAGGATGAGGCTGTATCGCGGTAGGACTGGCCTGTTGCAGGCCCCGCAATCACTGGCTACCGCGCCACTAATGTATGTTGGTCTTCCGACGGCATTGCTCCCGCCACGAGCAGTGCCGCTCCGCCAAACAGCAGCGTATCGAACACATAGTTCGCGCCCTCAATCCCCGCCGCCGGTCCGTGCGTCATGGCAAAAATAGGCAGGTACAGCCCCACGGTCAGCACCACCATCGTGAGGCCCACTGAGCTTGCCGCAAACCGTGCCCATTTGTTGAAAAGCAGCGCCCCGCCGGCCACCAGCAGTACTGCACCGACCACGTCAGCACAGAAAAACCGCCACGGCACCCATGTCGGTGTCAGCTTTGCCAACGGCACTCCCGGCGCAAACTCCGGATGCAGCATGTGTTCAAAGCCGAACATGAGCAGCGAAAGCGCAAACAGCACCCGGCCTGCGAGCACAAGCCACTTCCTGGTTCCCGGCTTCCCATCACCCGTCATCGAACCCGTCAGCGCCATCGCAGCTGCGCCAAACGACGTGTCCCGCAGCATCACCGCCCACAGAATCCTGTTCCTGGGCTGCGCCAGCACATTCGGCAGGTGAATCGTGAGCACAAATATCAGGAACATCGCCGCCAGCAGCCCGGCTGTCAAGCCAACCCGCCGTTTTGCAACCAGACTCAGCGCCGCCGCCAGCTCAGCCAGGCCAACGAAATACACCCAGAACAAATGCCACGGCATCCACTCGGGAACAATCTGTGCAATCGCATTTGCTGCCGCCAGATTCTCCGCGCCAAAGGCTGCCAACGAAGCCGCAAACAGCGTCGGCCCCAGCACAACCAGCCGCTCCAGCCCACGTGCCGCAGCAAGCTCCATGCGGGCCGTCACAGTCCCGGCAGCAAGGAATACTACGCCGGCAAGCGAGACACTCAGGACAACGGGTGAAACCACGGCAAACCCTTCCATTCATCGACGGGAAATCCGACCGAGCTTCTATCAAAGGTAACGTCGTTCAGCTGTATCACTTGGGGGCTGACTGATGTTACTTCCGAACCGGGCCCCGTGCAACGGGAGATTTTACGCCGCTGGCCCCTCGTTCGGTGGGAGTGCCTTTGGGTTCCGGATTTCGGCAAAATCATTTAAGTTGCAGTCATGCTCGTTGGCACGGGAATTGATGTTGTCGAGATTGACCGGATCGCCGCCTCCATCGACCGCTACGGCGCTCGCTTTCTCCACCGCATCTTCACACCCGGAGAGATCACCTACTGCCAGCACAAGCGCCACAGCGCCGCCGAGAGCTTCGCCGCGCGCTTTGCGGCCAAGGAGGCCGCAGCTAAAGCCCTCGGCACCGGAATCCAGCACGGCGTCACGTGGACTGAGATTGAGGTCCGCCGCACGCTCGGACAACGCCCCACCCTCCATTTCTCAGGTCGCGCGCACCAGATCGCCGAGCATCTCGGTGTCCGCCACATCTCCCTGTCCCTCACCCACGACCGTCGCATGGCCATCGCATCCGTGCACCTCGAAGACTAGCTCAACAGCGGCTCCTGGACCCGGGAATTTGTTTTTATTACACGCAGATGACTCGTGTTATCAATCGAATGCACCATTTCGGCTGTCTTATTTCTGCAACGGTGGCAAGTCAATGGGCATCCAAACCACAGTCGCGACATATCACCTCGTCCGGTTTGGTATGCTCAGACTGTGAGTGGGCAAGTGCCCTGCTCGAATCTCTTTTAGAGGTTGCGTTTGCCTAGTCAGCAGCAGGTTCAATGGTCACAACTAAAGGTCGGGGTCCTGATTTTAGTGGCCCTGTCGGCATTGACCGCGCTGATATTCCTCATGTCAGGCAATACCGGCGGCTTCTTCACCGGACACATAACCATTCGTTCTTACTTTGAGGACTCCGCAGGGCTCAAAGTAGGCGCGCCTGTAAACCTCGATGGCGTGGCCATAGGCAGCGTCAAGGCCATCCGCATCTCGCCCGACCACAAGCTCACTCCCGTGGAAGTCATAATGAGGATCGGCAAGCGCTATCACCCGCTTGTGCGCAGTGATGCCAGATCAAGCCTCGAAACCATCGGCGTTCTCGGCGATACGGTCGTCAACATCAGTGGGCAATATGCCACCGGTCCGCCAATTAGTGACGGAGGCGAACTGCAGACCACCGAAACCCCCAACCTCAGCGACGTCATCAGGTCCAGCCAGGGGACCATCGAGCAACTCAATGCCATCCTTGCCAAGGTCAACAACCTTGTCGACTCGCTCAATAGTGACAAGGGTTCCATCGGTATGCTCATTAACGACCGAACACTTTACAACAAAGCAATTGGCACCCTCGACCAGTTACAGACTCTGGTTAATAGCGTCAGCAGCGGCAAAGGCTCTATTGGCAAGCTCATATCTGATGACACCCTGTATAACCGGGCTAACGACGCCATCGGCCATCTTCAGCACGTCGCAGCAGAAATAGACAGCGGTCAGGGCACCATGGGTAAGCTCATCAAAGATCCCGCCCTCTACAACAACCTTGAGCGCTCATCCCGAAACCTTAACCAGATTCTCGCTGAGGTCAACTCCGGTAAGGGCGCGATCGGCATGATGGCCAAGGATCAGGCGTTCGCGAACAAGCTCAACAACACGGTCACCCAGCTCAACAGCCTTCTGGCCCAGATCAACAGTGGCCAGGGCACGGTCGGGAAGCTCGTCAAGGATCCTGCCCTCTACAATCACACCGACGAGGTAATGACCAGTTCTTCCGATCTCATCCAGGCCATTCGTAAAGATCCCAAGAAGTACCTCACCATCCACCTCAAAATTTTCTAGCACAGACGCCGTCACCACCCGGCACGATGACCCCTGCTCATTTACACTAGGGCAATGATGTGGAAGAGGCTTTTGCTCTCAGCAGCCGCAGCCGTTGCGGTGCTGTCGGGCACAACGCTGGGGTTCGCTGCCGGCGCTTCTTCTGCCGCGAGCAGGACTCCCGCCGCAGGTGCTTCGGCAAGCCGCAACGCAAACCCAACTCAATACCGTCTCGACCTCTATGAATTGCATACCGGCGAGCGGCTTAACATTGTCTACCGTATCGGCAACCATTACGTTCCGGGCGCGATAGCCAGACTCGACTATCTCCTGCGCGATTACCGCACAGGCTCAATCAAGGCTTATGATCTGCGCGAGTTCGACCTTTTGCACGATCTTATGGTTCGGCTCGACCGTCCTGACGGCGAAATTGACATTGTTTGCGGATACCGCACTCCGCAGACCAACCATTGGCTTCGTGTGCATACCAGCGGAGTCGCCGAGCACAGCCAGCACATGCTAGCCAAAGCCATCGATATCCGCGTACCCGGCGTTCCAACTGCCGAGGTGAGGAACGTCGCGCTATCCTTGCATCGCGGCGGGGTCGGATACTATCCCCGATCGAATTTCGTTCATGTGGACGTTGGGCCTGTCCGCCACTGGTAGCGGCCAGTCAGCGTTGGACGGGCGCGTTTGGATACGGCCGGCCTTTGGCCAGTTCAGCTCCCAGCTTCTTGTCGTGCCCATAGATGTCGTTGAAGAAGTGAACGGACCCGTCTTCCTCGACCACCGCCGTGACATACAGAATCAGTACCGGCACTGGTACTGCAAGATTGATCTGGCAATTGTCCGGCCCCGATTCCATGGCCGCCTTCACCCTTTCGAGCGTCCACGGCTGCTTTTGATCCGCGGTCTGATCGCGCAGCAGCCACACCGCCAGCTCCGCGGGCTTCTCTACGCGTATGCAGCCGTGGCTGAAATCGCGCCGCGATAGCGAAAACAGCTGCGTTGCAGGCGTGCTGTGCAAATACACGCTGTGTTCATTCGGAAAGAGAAACTTGATCAAGCCAAGTGCGTTCTTAGGCCCGGGCTTCTGCCGGACCGCAAGTTTGCCCGCACGAAGCCCCGCAAGAACCGCCTCACTGACGTGCCCGCTGGTGACAACCTTGCCGCTTAGATCTGTCACCTCAAAGTTGTTTGCGGCTATGTAATTTGGGTTTTTTAAGATCGACGGAATGATTTCATTGCGCAGGATGCTCGTCGGCACATTCCAGTAGGGACGAAAAACAATATAGCGCATGTCAGCGGCAAAGACAGGCGTCTCTGTCCGCATGGCCTTGCCGACTACCACCCTCGACCTCAGCGCAACGTTATGATTGGGCCCAACGGCTCTTAACTCGAACTCCGGTATGTTCACAACAACGGGCGGTTGTGGAAACGAAGGCGGCAGCCAGCGCCAGCGTTCAAGCGCGTCTTCAAGCTGCCGAACCCGTGTCTCTAGGGGAACATTCAAGTCTCGAATCGTCTGCTGACCCAGTTTGCCGTCTGCAGCCAGGCCATGACGTCCCTGGAAATGCTCGACCCCTTCGACCAGTGGCCCTGAGTAACGTCCTGGCGTAGCATCATTCACTGCTGACGCTGGCAAATCCCCAAGCAGCTCCAACCGCTTCGTGAGTTGCGCAGTTCCGTCGTAAGCGTCTCCCGGCGCGACCATCTTTTTCACCTCCGGTACAGGCGGCCCGTCGCCTTTCGCAGCAAGGCTTAGATAATGATCAAGTGCCGCCTCTGTTCGCCGGTACCCGTCATACGGTGGCTCGACCTCCACCAGCGTGGCCGAAAGATCCGGCGCGTGCTCGACCTTATTCATCAAAAAGTCCGCAAGACCGTATTGCGTTTGCCGTATGTCAATACCGAACTTGAGACCCGCCGGCTTCACGCGGCCATGCTGCAGGTCAGAGAGATAACGCATGGCGCTAACCGTGAGTGCAACATCGAACTGCGCCACTCTGTCCGCAGTCGGAGCACGCCTCAGCCCTTCGAGCCTGGCCTCCCATCGCCCGCCATCGTAGTCTTGGGGAATCAGGCCTTTCTTCTGGCTATCATCGAACTTCCCAATCAGCGCAAGAGCCTGCTTGGTTGGCTGTGTGCCCTCCAGCCACACTGGCATAAAGCCCGAAGCCTCATACACCCGCTGTAGTTGGGGGCCATAGGCCGTGAAGTTCGGCCAACGCATGCCCTCCAGGTTTCCGGCCGCAAGAATCTGATGGACCCGCGCGGAAACCGCTGCCGCGTCAACCGCCGGGTTCACCTCATGCCCATGAACCCCCGCCGACAAATCACCGCAGCCAAGGGCGAAAACTGCCGCACCCGCCGCAAGAAATAACAGAAGCCGTCGCAATACTATGCCCTTTCTGCGATAACAAATTGCCTTAGCCATATTGAACACCCCCACTTCCCCAAACGCCGTAATCGTCAGCACGCTTCTTTGCCCGAGAAGGAAATGCTGCCCTTCGCAGAGGCCTCCTGCCTCTTTTGCCCGGGCTGCGCCCTCACCTATATGCAAGTCTGTAATAATCTTTCGTGTGGGCGTGCACGGCGTATCGCACCCACAAATCCCGCCTCGTACCCACAGCGAGGGACTGATACAGGTGAATTATGCAACCCTCACGCATTTTCATCGTCCTTCTTCTGTGTGGCGGCATGGCCGCCGCCCAATCCACAACCAAGCCCAATAACTCGGCTCCGGTCGAGCCAAAGGCCCCTCGAAGTTTTGACCTTAGCGCAATCGACAAGACCGTCGACCCCTGCGTCGATTTCTATCAGTACGCCTGCGGCAATTGGCGAAAAGACCATCCCATCCCCGCCGACCAGGTGATCTGGGGCCGCTTCAACGAGCTTGCCGAGCGCGACCGTTATCTACTTTACCTCGATCTCAAACGCGCCGCCGATGACCCTCAAACACCTCTGCAGAAGAAATACGGCGACTTCTACTCATCCTGCATGGATACCACATTGGCCGACCAGTTGGGTGCGAAACCGGTCGAGCCCATCCTCAATAAAATCGCCGGACTCAACAGCAAGCAGAACCTGGCCGCGCTGGCAGCTCAGTTAAGCATGGACGACGGCACCCCCGTCTTCTTCAACTTCCGCTCCCAGCAAGATGAAAAGGACGCCTCCCGGGAGATCGCCGGACTCCTCCAGGGCGGACTCTCCCTGCCTGATCGCGCCTACTATCTCGACAATTCCCCGCGAATGCAAACGATTCGCGTGCAATACAAGCAGTACGTCACTGCTCTATTCAAGCTCGCCGGCGACAGCGACGCAAAAGCGGCGCAAGAGGCCGGCGCCGTCATGACCATCGAGACCGCGCTGGCTCAGGGCTCCATGTCGCGCGTCGATCTGCGCGATCCATACAAGCGGTATCACCTCATGTCGGTGTCAGCGCTCTCGAGCATCGCTCCGGATTTTAACTGGACCGCGTTCCTCGCTGGAACTCCCGCCCCTGCAATCCAACAGTTGAACATCGCCACGCCGGACTTCTTCAAAGCCATGAATGAAGTCATCTCCACGCAGAGCTTGGACAACCTCAAAAGCTATCTGCGCTTTCACGCCCTCAACTCCGCCGCTCCCTGGCTCTCGGATGACTTCTACAATCTGCATTTTGGTTTCTTCCGCCGCGATCTCACCGGACAGGTGGAACCGGAGGCCCGCTGGAAGCGATGCACAATCCTGACGGACCGCGCGATGGGCGAAGCTGTCGGTCAGGACTGGGTACGCGAGAACTTTCCCCCGCAGGATAAAGCCAGCATGGAAAAATTGGTCGACGCCCTGGAAACGGCCCTCAATCAGGACATTGAGGGGCTGAGCTGGATGACCCCTGCCACCAAGCAAAAGGCGGAAGAAAAACTGGCCGCCTTCAGGCGAAAAATCGGCTACCCCAGCAAATGGCGCAGCTACGACGGCCTGGTTGTCGAGCGCGATGATCTGCTCGGTAACGTCTATCGCGCTAATGCCTTCAACACTGCCTATCAATTGCAGAAGATCGGCAAGCCGGTCAACGAAAAAGACTGGGGCATGACGCCACCCACCGTCAATGCCTATTACAGCCCCAGCATGAATGACATCAATTTTCCCGCCGGCATCCTGCAGCCGCCTTTCTACGATCCGTCGAAGGACCCCGCCGTGAACTTCGGCGCAATCGGTGTCGTCATCGGACACGAGATGACACATGGCTTTGACGATGAGGGCAGCAAGTATGGCCCTCACGGCAATCTCAAAGACTGGTGGACACCGGCCGACCGCGCCGCCTTCGATCAGCGAACCGCCTGCGAAGTCAAAGAATACGGCAACTTCGAGCCGGTTCCGGGCCAAAAGCTCAACGGCAAGCTGACTCTGGGAGAAAATACCGCCGACAATGGCGGACTTCATCTCGCGTACCGGGCTCTGCAGAGCGTGTTGGCTGCCGAAGGTGACCATGCCGTAGACAAGAAAATCGACGGCTACACGCCGGACCAGCGCTTCTTTATCTCCTATGCGCAGATCTGGTGCCAGAATGTGCGGCCGAAATATGCAAGAGTTGCCGCACACGTCGATCCGCACTCGCCGGGACGCTTCCGTGTCATTGGGACAGTGCAGAATTTCGACGCCTTCGCCAACGCCTTCGGCTGCAAAAAAGGGCAGCCGATGGTTTCGCCTGACCCCTGCGTCGTCTGGTAAGGCAAAATCGTGGGCGCGGAGCCCGCCATGGGCTCTGCGCTCTTATTCCATCCCCTGTGGCGTAAACCCCTTCCACCTTTTACAATGCAAAGCGGGGAGTGAATCCCGATCCAATCCCTGGCCAACCCCTGCGCCAGGATGAAGGAAGCGCATGAAGTTGAAAAAATCCGGCCAGATTTTGCTGGCTATGGCAGTATCCCTCGGTCTCAGTTTTGGGCTTACCTCCTGCGTCAATGACTATACCGTCGCGTACCTGTATGTAACCGGCGCGCAGTACAACCAGATTGCCGGCTTCAAAATTTCCAATAACACGGGATACCTTACCCCGATTCAAAACTTTCCCCAAGGTTCAGGGGGCACAAATCCAGTGCGTATGGTCGTTTCGACCTCAGGGCGTTACGTCTACGTGCTCAACTCCGGCACTACAAAACCCAGCGTCGACGGCAACTTCACCTACAACTCCACCAACATCACGGTATTCTCAGTTGGCGGCGACGGCGTGCTTGCTCCCCAGCAGACCTATACAAGTCAGGGATACGGCTCCATCCGCATGGCTCTCAGCATAAGCGGAGGCTATTTGTACGTTCTTGATGAATACGCTCCGTCGGCTGGAACGGACAGCTCAGGCGCTCCGCTGATCTCTTCCACCACACTTCAGCCAGGATTGTCCTGCCAGGACTCCTCAGGCCTGTACCACCCTGTGGGCGACATCACCGTATTTGCCGTTGATCCCAATACTGGCCGGCTCTCCCTGGTAACCAACAACCAGCTCCAGACGCCGACCGGCGCGCAGTTGACATACTTCCCCGTCGGCTGCGGCCCCATCGATTTCAAGGTGACAGGTGGATACGTATATACCGCCGACACTACCGACCCGGTGACAGGAAATCATTACACGGTCTTCCCATATGCCATCAACTCCTCGACCGGACAGCTCACGACAACCCAAAATACTGAGTTCGTTACCGGCGCGACCAGCATCAGCGCTATCGGCAGTGACGTTCAGACAAAATATATTTACATCCTCGATCCGGTCGGCAATCAGATTTGGTATTACACCGTCGGCTCACAGGGACTACTGCAGGCAGTCACCACCAGCCCGACCAGCAACTCCAGCACAGCCGCTGGCAACCCGATTCAGCTGACCTCTGACAGTAAGTCGAAGTTCCTCTTTATAGCTAATGCTGGACCATCCGGCATCAGCAAGCCGAACAGCGACATCACCGTGTACACGATCTCCTCAAACGGCGCGCTCGCTCCAACGGCTCCGGCGGAATTTGGCACGGGCTCAAGTCCGCAATGCATCCTCGAAGACCCCTCGAATCAATGGATCTATACAGCGGACTACGACAGCAACACGGTCACCGGCCATGCGCTCAATCCGGCCACCGGCGTGCTGTCCAATTTGAGTAAACAGTCGACTTTCCCAACGATTGGTAACCCAACCTGGTGCGTGGCCGACAGTCACACGGACTAGGGAAACATGCTTCCTTCGGTATCCTGGGCTCAGTCTAATGTGCTGATTCAGGATGCCGTCCGCAGCATCTTGGCTTCGCTCTCTCGGCGGCACCCCGGTAGCCGAAAGCAGCGCAAGATTTTACAATTCAAGCGGGAGCGATCCCCAATATCGCAGCCTGTGCCACCGGCCAGGACGAAGGAAACGCATGAAGTTGAGCAAAACGGGTCAGGGTCTCCTGGCCGCCGCAGTCTCTATAGGCATAGGACTTGGACTTACATCGTGTGGCCAAAGCAACACCATTGACTACTTGTATGTGACAGCTTCAAAGCAGGAACCGGGCCAGATCAGCGTCTACCGCGTCGACCTGGAGTCGGGCGCTCTCACACAAATCCCCGACTCGCCGTATCCTTCCGGCGGCCGTAACCCCGTGGCCGAGGTGACCTCCCCTAGCGGAGCCAACCTCTATGTCGTGAACCACGACGACAATACCATCGTCGAATTTGCGATCGGCACCGACGCCAAGCTCTACCCACAACACACCTATCAGACTCCCGGAACCGAGCCACAGGCGCTCGCCATCAATCAGGCTGGAACACTGCTCTTTGTCGTCGATACCTACCAGGCAACCTACAGCGACGCTAACCCCGGCCCCGGCGCTCTTGTGGTGTTCCCCATCAATACCGACGGGAGCCTCGGATCGCCCGTCGCAAACGGCAGCCTTCCCTACTGGCCCGTGGAGTTCGCCCCCTCAACAGTTAACGTCACCGCCAATGGGAACTTCGTGTATGTCGCCAACGCGAACACCAACAACCCGAGCGCTGCCGGGCAGCGGGGTACCATTTCTGCTTTCTCGGTCGGCAGCGGCGGTGCGCTCACTCCTCTCTATTCTTCTTCAAGTGCGTTGCCGTACGCAGGCGTGCAGCCCTCGGCTAGCGCCAGCGATCCAACCAGCCGCTTTCTTTACGTCACTGACGCCGCCTCCAATCAGCTGTACGCCTATGCCATCGGCTCAAACGGTACCTTGGCGCCGCTCACAAATGGTCCGTTTGCCACCGGAGTGTACCCCGATGGCATCACCATCGACCCTAGCGGACAGTACATTTACGTCGCAAACTACAACTCGAACACTATCAGTGCGTACCAGATCACTCCGTCCAACGGAACTCCCTCGCTGCTGGCTGCGGGAACAACCTACCCCACCAAGACCGGCCCTACTTGCATCATCGTAGAACCAGCCTTCGGGCGCTTTGTGTACACATCGAACTTCCTGGACTCCTCCATCACCGGTTATCAGCTCAACCCCAACAATGGAACCCTGACCGGTACCGAGAACTCGCCTTATCCTTCTGCCGGCCAACCCACCTGCGCCGCTGCGGTCACACACGGAAACCATCCCGGTGAGCATGTCCAGGCAACCTCCGGTAACGGCGCATAGTACTCACTCAATTCTCAAAAATAAATGCCCGCCTTCCATCCTCGGAATGCGGGCATCCTTAATTCTCTGCTACGCGCGGAATATCACGCTGAACCCTTCTCGCAAAACCCTGTAGACACTGATTGCTCTCCAAGCTCCATTACAAGCTCGGTTATCTGGCGGTTCTGGCGTGGGTTTGGATTATCAAAAGCTATGCCAACCCCTTGATTGCGATACAAAATCGCAATATGTCCTGCCACCCGCACTTGCAACTGGCGTGCGACAAAGGAAACTTCCACGCGCGTGCCACGTTCAAGATTCAGATTTCGGCTCTCTACAAAGCAGCCCGAAAGGCTCAAATTGAGGATCCTGCCCTGGAATAGCAGAGCCCCGTGAGGCACAAAGACCTCAGCCCTGCCTTCACACTTGTAACGCGGATGCCGCCGGCGACTGAGCTTCACCGGCCTTGGCAAAGACTCCTCGGCCGGAGATTGCCCGTGGGTATCTCCAGAGGCTGGCGATGGAGCCCTGAATTGCTTATGCATGCTTCGAACCTTCAAGACGCTGGCGGTATGTTCTGCCAACCTTATCGGCAAGTCCGGCTAAAAGTACACGCGCAAGTAAAAAGGAACCGCAGTCATGCGGTTCCTTTTAGACCTCTCATCAGACCCTACATCGGAAATGCTTAGCCCACCAGGCGGGTGATGCTCTTCTCAATCGTGTCTTTGGGAACATAACCGACAATCTGGTCGGCTACCTTCCCGCCCTTGAAAAACAGAAGCGCAGGGATTCCGCGGATTCCATAGCGTCCCGGAGTCGATTGATTTCGATCGACGTCCATCTTTGCAACCTTGATCTTGCCGCTGTACTGCGTCGCCACTTCATCCACAATTGGACCGAGCGCCTTGCAAGGGCCGCACCACGCAGCCCAAAAATCGACCAGAACCGGCTGATCGGATTGCAGAACCTCCTTATCGAAGGTTGCATCGCTCACTTCAACCACTGTCTGTCCTGCCATGTATCTCCCTCACTTCCCCGCATCAATATCCATCATTTCGCCCGGTCGCCCGCCGAAACCTGCCCTTATAGTCTATCGAACAAAAGGCACTGGAAATGTACATATTGGATGCGCTTCGCGCTGAAAGGTCGCAGGGCTTCGCCTCAAGCCGGTCGGCCTGCCGGCAGTCAAGTTATGGATCTCTATGGATCTCTGAATGCTTCAAATTACAGCCCACCTCCGCCCGATTCTGTCCTGCCTGATGGCCCACAAAGCTACTGCAGATAGTTGAACAAATTGCCCTGGTTATCGATTGCAGCAATCACCTGGGTCAGCGACGCCTGCTGCGTCTCCGCCGAGCTTAACTGGCTGGCCGCCTGCGCCATATTGGTCTGGATCAGCGAATCTTGCGCGGACGCCAGCTGCGTCGCCTCGCTGCTGCTGTAGTTCCCCGCCGCGGTCAGCCGCGTAATCGAATCATCCAGAATCACCCGCTGCTGACTTACATAATTCAGCGCCGTATTGAGGTTCTCAAGATCGCTGGCAGATGTCGCCGACGGCGATCCACTCGAATAATCAGCAATAAGGTCGTTCAGCGCGCCCAGAACATTGTTGGCGCCGGCGGCCGTAAAAATCTGGCTCCCCGGAATGTTCGTCTGAATCTGCTGGCCAGTTGGTGTCCCGACATAGCTGACGTCCGTGTCCCCGCTATACGTCACCGTCGCCGGCGATGTCGTCGTATCAATCGTGAAGGGTATCGTGCCCCCCTGGCTACCTGCAAAAACATACTGCCCCATATAGGATGAGTTCGCAAGCGACAGTACCTCATCCCGGACCCCTGTCAGTTGGATCGCAATCGACTGCTCGTTGCTCGCGCTCAACGTGCCATTGTTTGCCTCAGTGGCCAGCGAAATGGCCGAGGTAAGCTGCGTAATCACATTGCCAAGCGCCGAGTCACCCACCTGCAGCATGCTCTCCACAGAACTCGCCGTCTGTGAGAACGTGTCGACAGCGTTCAGTTGCGCGCTCAACAGCACATTCTGTCCGGCCGCCGCTGGATTGTCACTAAGCGAGTTAACTGTCACACCAGTTGAAATCTCTTCTGTGATGGTCTGCTCATTCGCAGTCACCTGATTCAGCGAGCTTACAAGATCGGAAACGTAATCCGGATTCACGCGCATGTTGTATTCCTCTTCTTCTCAATTTCCATGCCTGTGTCCTAGCCTGAATAGGTTGTCTCAACGCCCAGGTTAAGGGCCGCCGTCATCGCCAGATCGAGGACCGTAAAAACCTTTGAAGCCGCTTCATATGACTGCTCAAACGTCTGCAACGACGAGGCCTCCTCGTTGAGATTCACCGCCGAGAGCGAGTTGATCTGGTTCTGAAGCTGGGAAACCGAGGCCTCCTGTGCCGTATTCTGCGCGGACACGCCCGAGACCAGACTCCCCAGCGTGGTAACGAACGCCGAATAGTAGTTTGATGGCGTGCTCCCTCCAACCACTCCCTGGCTCTGGAGATTGGCCATCGCCAGCAGGTTCGTATCGTCTGAGGATCCCGCGCCACTCGCTGCAGCCGCGATCTGTGAGGGGCCAGTCAGATTGACTGAAATGCTTGCAGCCGCACCACTGGCGCTAGCAGGCAGATTGAAAACGGCAACTCCGGGATTCCCATTCGCGTCTGAGCCCGCTTCATTCTGCACATTGATCGCCGTACCCAGGTCATACGCCATTGCGTCGAGCGTCGACTGCATCTGCGGAATGTCCTGGTTGCGCACGGTTAGCAGCCCGCCGATCTGCCCGCCCCCCGTCGTCAGGCTCGCCGTAACATCATTCCCCTGCGAATCGTAGATATGCAGCGATCCGGACACCGCCGCCGTCGAGAGCAGATACGCCTGCGACCCTCCCACCAGCAGCGCCCCGCTCGACGTGGTGATCTCAATGCCGTTGTTTTCAGTCTGAATCTGGTGAATTCCAATCAACTGCGAGAGCTGCTGGAGGTCCTGCTGCCGCTGGTTTTCAAGAACTCCAGCATCAGAGGACGGATTCGATGATTCAATCTCCTGGTTAAGCTGCGCCAGGGACTGCGTAAGCGAATTCACCTGAGTCACCAGACTCGACGTCTGCTGGTCAAGCGAGGTCTGTTGCGCGGAAAGCTGCGAGGAGGCCGTATTGAAGTCTCCTGCCAGATTGGTGGCCGCGGTGAGCACCTGCTGGCGCAGAGATGTATCGGCCGGGGAAGCTTCAAGCGACGAAAGGGAGTCGAAAAAGGCTGACAAATCCTGCCCGATGCCGCTGCTGGCCGCAGAGGATGAGCTAGACGCCGCACTCGCGGCCTGGTTGAAGACCGTCTCAACTTGCTGCAGGGCCGTCAACCTGGCACTTGAGGCGCTGGCGACTTGGTTCTGCTGTTGCAATGCCTGTTCCAGCACCAGATCACGCTGCGAGACACCGCCCGTCATTGTGGCGCCCATCCCGTAGCTGGCCCCGCTAATCGTCACCGGGTCGTTCTCTTCGAAGGTCGCAACCTGGCGCGTATAGCCGGACGTATTCGCATTCGCCACATTATTCGCAACCACGTTCAGTGCCGCCTGATCGGCGTCAAGCGCACCTGTTGCAATGTTGAAAGCTGTGTTGAGAGTCGCCATTCAATAACCCTTCCTGAGAGTCCTGTAGCCGGTTCTTCGTCTATGCTTTTGTCTTTGACTTCGTCTCTAACGATCCGCCAACCTAACACTCTCTGCGCCACGTCTACCAAGCGCGCGGCGAAGAAGACGAAGGTTGCGCGCCGAAGCGTCGAGCAGCGCGGCAAAGACCGCGCGTTGATTCAAACATCGCGCCTCATCGACCGGTGCGATGACCGCCGGCGCGATCCGTTCCAGCCGGTTCAGCTCCGCTGCGTCGGCGAACGTCAGAGCGAGGATCGCCTTATCCAGTAGTAGGTCCGCCGGAATCGGTTGCAACGCGTTCATTCCTGTTCTCTCAGCTTTCTACCGGCTTTGTTCTCACACGATCCTCACACGAAGACACTCAACGCCATTGATCAGGCTTGCTCACCTAAACTCCCTTGCCTGACTCGCCTTGCCCGCTCTTTCTGGTCCGCTTCAGCGCTAATCCTTATTTCCCATCATGTGGTCGATGACCGACTGCGCGACATCACTCGACTTCACACTATAGGTGCCATTGACGATGGCCGCCTGCACTGCTGTGACCTTTTCCTGCCGGACATCCGGCGCGGAAACAGCCTGACTGACGAGCGCAGCCGCTCCGCTCAAATGAGCCTGATCGCTTTGAGAGCTCTCGGGCTCTACAACCGGCGCATCCGATGCCTTCCTCGTGGCTGCGACCTCAATCTGGGACGTCATGGCCCGCGCAGTCTGCAGTTCATGGCTGATGTTCATTCCGGTAACTTCTCCTCGCTAACATACATCGGCTTAAATGTCGCTCACTTTAGTAATGTGTTCTCCTCCTACTCTTAGAACTCTCTAAAGCTTACCTTCACTTGTCCTTGTCTGAGCCCAGGTTCGCTGACCTGAAATGATTCAAAATCTGAGTCGCGATCCCTAATCCCCCGCGTTCGGAGATGGCTTTCGCGAGCGCCTCGGAACCCAGACTCATCAGCGCCCCCGAGCTACCCTGATCATCACCTGAGCCGCTGTCCAAGTCGCCCAGCGCATTATTCGAGCCGTCCGAGTTCTCCGGCGCGAACAGCGGATCCTGCTGCAGAGGCTTGAGAAGTTCCTGCATCAGGCTGGCCTCAAATTCGTGCGCCGCCGACACCAGCCTCGGATTTTCTTTTCCCTTCCCGTCCTGCGCCATCAAGGACGATTGCAGACTCACAACATTCATTTCCATCCCTCCACAACCGGAATTGAACCGGCTCAAGCGCCGGAGCCGCTCGTCAAGAAGCCCGGGCCTGCATTCCAACAGCCTGTCCTACATCACCTCAAGATCCGCCTCCAGCGCGCCGGCCTGTTTCATCGCCTGAAGAATCGAGATTATGTCATGCGCTGTGGCGCCGATCTGCTGCAGGCTCTGCACCAGATCATCCACCGTCGCTCCCTCGCGCAGCTCAATACGGTTCGCCGCCTTGTCCTGCGCCTGCACCGTCGTCTGCTGCACAACTTGTGTCGTCCCGGAGGAAAATGGCCCCGGCTGCGAAACCTCTGTTCGGCTGGTCACCTCCACCACCAGCCCGCCCTGGAGAATCGAGACCGGCAGCAGGCGGACCTCCCCGCCAATAACAATTGTTCCTGTCCGCTCATTCACGACGACCCGCGCCCGGGGAAACACCTGGACCTCAATCGACTCCACCCGCGCGAGCAGGCCGGGAATATCATCCGTCGGCAAAGCCGTGATCTCAATCCGGCGGCTGTCGGCTGCCCGCGCCGCGTCCCGGCCCAGCGTCTTGTTGATCGACTCCGCCACCAGCTCCGCGGTGCGAAAATCCGGATCGTTCAGCAGCAGCGAAATCTTGCGCATATGGTCCAGATCCAGTGGTACGGCGCGCTCCACGATCGCGCCCGAAGGAATCCGGCCTGTGGTGGGATCATTGACCGTCCGGCTGTTTCCGTTCGCGACAACGGAGTACCCCCCCAGAACTACCGGCCCCTGCGCCTGCGCATAAATCTGCCCATCCGGCCCATACAGCGGAGTCATCAGCAACAGGCCGCCCTCCAAACTGCGCGCATCGCCGGCAGAGGAGACAATCACATCAATTTTGTTGCCTGGCTCTGCAAACGGAGGCAGAGTCGCCGCGATAAATACCGCCGCCATGTTGCGCACCTGCAGGCCCGATGTCGACTGACCCGCTGGAAGAGTCACCCCCATCCGCTCAAGCGTCGAAATCAGCGTCTGATAGGGAAAAATCGTTTGCTGGCTGTCCCCTGTCCCATGCAGCCCAACCACAATCCCATAGCCCACCAACTGGTTGTCGCGAATACCCTCCACCGTTGCCACGTCCTTGATGCGAGCCAGATCCGAAGCTGGTGCAGCCATGCCCGCATCGTGTGACGGCAGCTCTGCGCTGCTCTGCCCATCCAGCTGTGGCATGGCAACTGATAACGCACACGTGATCAACAAGAGAGTAGCGATCGTGACCATTCGATTCATGACAACCCTTCAGAAGACAAGCAGTTTTTCGACGAAGCGCACCACCGCATTCTGGCGGTGCGTGTAGTCATTGATGATGCCTTTGCCGACGACCTCAAGCTCCAGATTGGCGATGTCGGTCGAAAGCACCTCGTTCTGCGCGTTAATGTCGGCAGGGCGGACCAGACCGCGCAGGCGAATCAATTCCGTCTGTTGATTAAAAGAGACCTGGCGCACTGCCTGGATCACCAGCATGCCGTTGGGCAGCACGTCTTCAACCTCGCCGCCCAGCGTCGTCGTCAGGCTCGAATCCGTCACACTTTGGCCCTGTGCATTCAAGGCGGAACTGGAGGCCTGATTCAACAGATTGTTGAGCGCATTTCCCGCACTCAGCTTGCCCATCAACGCAGATACCTGTGATCCCGCACTCGACGAACGCGAGTTCTTCACCGTCCCATCCGTCGAAGCCGAAAGCGCCTCCACCACCACCACCGAGATCGGATCATGCACATGCGTAGCCTTGACGTCAGTGTTCAACCGCGTCAGCTGACCGTCATCCACCCAGATCGAGCCGGGAGTCCGCACCTGGGCCGCGCTCTCGGCGCGGACGCGCGCGATATAAGCATTGAGGGCAGCCTCCGGCGGACTCAGTTTCGCATTCGGCGACTTCTTCCTCGAAGCAGCGCACGGCGACACCGCAAAACCCGCCGCGCACGCCAGCGCAATGACCCGGAAAAGAACCTCGTGTTTCACGGCTTCCTCCACACCGGCTTCGAGACCGCAGATAGGACCACCGAGTGGGGACCAGTCACCACCGCGCGAACCTCGGCCCCATTCACCTTCAGCCGGACGCGAATGACATGCCCGGCAAAAGCTGTCTCTTCCGCTGTTCCAGCCAGCAAAAAAGCAGCCGGCGATCCCGGTCGGTTCGCAACATCAACACTCTCTCCGGATCGAATCTCCGCTTTTGCAACGGGCCGAACCCAGCGCAAAGACCCGGCACCTGACTCGTACTGTGACGCAAAACCCCTTCGTGCGATAACGACGCGGCGCTCGCTGGGGTACTTCGGTGAGCCAGGAAGCAGCACCATCTGCGACGGCGCGTCAGGATGGTCGCAGTCGATAAGCACAGCCCAGCTGCGATGCAGCGCAGCGTCATACAAATAGTGGTCTACTCTCCAGCACCCTTGCAGATCGAAGGTATTTACCCCACCGCTAAATGCCGGCGCATTCTTTACCGATTGCGTCCAGCCCGAGCCACCGGCAAGGACACACGCAATTCCGATCACAGATAAGATCCAACGAGCTCGCACGCTACTTCACCATATTGTTGACTTCGCTATACATGTCATTGGCCGCAGTAATCACCTTTGAGTTGCTCTCATAGGCCCGCTGCGCCAGCACCATCTGCACAAACGCGCCCACCACGTCCACATTGGAGTTCTCGAGATACCCCTGCTGCAGCGTACCCAACCCCTCCGCCCCTCCCGGATTACCGAGTACCGCGTCGCCCGAGGAAAGAGTCGCGGTATAAAGATTCGAACCCTCGCTGTTCAGGCCACCTGGATTGGCAAAGGTGGCCAGCTGGATCTGCCCCAGCTGCTGCGGATTCTGCTGTCCCGGAAGCGTCGCATTCACCACGCCATATTGCGTAATCGTCACATTGGTTGCGTTCGGCGGAATGGTGATTGCCGGTATCAGTTGATCGCCCTGCGAATCCACGATCGTGCCTTCACTGTTCAGATAGAAGTTCCCGGCGCGAGTATAGGCAATGGTGCCGTCAGGACGCTGCACCTGAAAGAACCCCTCGCCCTGAATCGCCAGATCATAGGGGTTGTTGGTCTGGTTCAGATCGCCCTGCGTCATGATGATCTCGCTCGCCGACGATTTGGTGCCAAGACCGATCTGCAGTCCGGCCGAAACCGTCTGCTGGCTCTCGGCCGCTCCCGGCGTCACCAGATTCTGGTAGATCATGTCCTGAAACTGGAGCACGCGCTGTCGGAAACCAACCGTCGATGAGTTGGCCAAATTGTTGGCAATCGTGTCGAGGTTCAGCTGCTGCGCGCTCATGCCGCTCGCTGCGGTGTATAGGGCTCGAATCATGGGCTTCTCCTTAAAACTGCAAAATCCTTTTGCTTGATTTCCCTAAACCTTCGGCAACTGCTCGCAGGCCGTCTTATCAAGGTCGTTGTCGAACAGCACCAGCGCCTTTTGCATCATCTCCGCCTGCCGCTGCGCCAGAATCAAGTCCAGCGTGCCTTCGATCACATTCTGGTTCGAACCTTCAAGCGCTCCCTGATGAAGCATCGCTGAGGTCGAGAGCTTCGGTTTCACTCCGCCAACCGGCACAAATCGATTCGCGCCCTCTGGCATCAGTGCGTTCGCGGAAGAAAATTGGAAGACAGCAATCGTCCCGCTCACAGCCCCACCGACCGAAATCACCCCGTCCGCACCGATCGTGACATCTCCGTCGGGGACGTGAATCGGGCGACCCCGGGGATCGAGAACCGGCTCCCCGGACGCTGTGATCAAAAGACCGGTGCGAGAACGCTGGAAGCTGCCATCCCGGGTATAGCGAACGCCGTTTTTTGTCTGGACAGCAAAAAACCCCTGACCCTCAATGGCAATGTCAAGAGGATTGTCGGTTGTAGTCAGCGCGCCCTGGCCAAGGTCGAGCTGGCTGCCGCCGAGCACTCCGAAGTCGTTGATTGTGCTGTCGAGTTGATCGCCGGAAGCGTTCGGCCCCATCAGGGCCGAACGGAAGTACTCGCGCTCAGCGCGAAAGCCCTGTGTACCGGCGTTCGCCAAGTTGCTGGCTGCGGTATCAAGCGCCTCGGAGCGCGCCAGCCATCCCGAGAATGCTGCATACAGGCCGCTACTCACCGTATCTCTCCTTCCAGCAGTGAAAGGAGCAGGAGAAGGGCCAAAGAGAACAGGAAAGATTAGGGAAAGTTAAGGCTAATAAAGATTACGGAAAGTTAGAGTAGATATGCTATCGCGCGTTGGAGCGCATCGCTACTGTATGGACTCGCAGATGAGCGTCACCGAAAAGTTGTGGCCGTCAAAGGAGTAGTAGTGTTCGACGCGAAACGCAGGACGCTGCGTATGCAGCTGATAGCTGGTCCCGGTCACCACGGTCGGCGTTGACAGCATGCAGCCGGATGCCAACGCAGGCAGCTTGCCCTTCCAGGCGCCCGCAACCATATTGCAGATCTCACCGACCGCATCCTTCACCGTATCGTCCAGCGAAGTCAACTCAATCCCGGTCAGAGCCGCCGCCATACGTGCCGCGGTTCCCTCTCCGCTGCGCAGCACGCATGTCCCGCTCATCGCGCCGGCAAGGCCGATCACCGCAGAAATGGTCTCTGGCTCATCGATCGGGGAGTCTTCCATCGCCTCGCAATTCACTCCCATCATCAGCCGGAAGACTTCATCCACCGCTTCATCCATCGCCGCGCCGTAAGCTTCATTGGCTCCCGCCTGCGTCACCGCCAGCTCCATAGGTCTCTCTCCTCTGCCCACCCGAATTTCCCGCAATCATCTATGTCTCAATCAACGGCAGAACCCGCTCTTTAACCTGCTCCGCGGTGAACGGCTTTCGAATATAACCCTGCGCTCCGGCCACAATCGCCTCACGCACATGGTCTTCGCTGCCCTCCGTGGTAATCATCACCACCGGAACATCCGGGGCCAGCTCTTGTGCCCGCATCTGCCGGAGAAACTCAAGCCCATCCATGTTCGGCATGTTGATGTCCGAAAGGATCAGATCCACCCGTGCTCTACGCAGTACGTCGAGCGCCTCCAGACCGTTTGATGCCTCAAACACCTCCGCAATCGCCAGGCCTGACTGGCGCAGCGCCCGCTCGACGATCTTGCGCATGACGGATGAGTCATCCACGATCAGGGCAGAAATCTCACTCATAACGGAACTCCCTCGCATTGACCTTATCGGCGACCAGCGGGGGAACTCTAGCGGAGCAGGCGCCAACGTCCAAATCGCTAGGAAAAGCTCGTAATCGAACCGATCACATCTCCTATTCCATTTCCCTGTGCCGTTCCAAGTGTCCCGGAAGCGTCGGACCGCTCGGCGTAGCGCCATAGTCTCAGCCACAGCAGATCGTGCACCCGCACCAGACGGGCCTCGGTCGGCTTCTCCTTCTCGATGTGGAGGGCAAAGGCCTCCGCCAGCAGATCCGCACTGCCCGCTTCAATCAATCTGGCGCGCGAGAAGCGGCTCTCGGCATGCTTCCGCTGCGCTACTGCGAACTCACTGGTCGGCAGCAGACCCTGCACGGCATCAAATCCGGTCATGCGCTCAACAGCCAACGCCAAGCTGTGATCGATGCGATCCTCAAAGGCCATATATACCCGGCCCAAGGGACTTATGCGAAGAGGAACAAAGCCGAAGCTCTCAGTAATCAGCCGCGGAATCAGGGTGACCGGAAGAGCGCTCGCATGCTGCTCGAGCGAGAAAATCGGGCAGCCCCATTGCAGACCCAGGGCCTGCGTAAGCTGCATCTCGGAGAGGCCGCGATTGGCCACCAGCCACTCTCCCACGCGCAGTCGCGAACCCCTCCGCTGGGCCTCCAGTGCATCCTTGAGATGCTCCTGCCGGATCCAGCCCTGCCGCAGGAGCACCAGCCCGATCGGAACCCTGTGACGGTGCGGCGTCGCTGGTCTGGCCTCCGCATACTCGCGACGAAGCAGGTCCTCCGTCCGCGCCCTTGTGCAGGCCGGGCTGCAGAGCCAGCCGCCCTCTACAACAGGAACGCGCCGGTTGCGCCATAGCTGCAGCCAACTACTCGTGCAGCGCGGATTGGCGCAGACAGGAAACACCCGCGGACGGCGCGAAACTGATTTTACTGCAGGCAAAGGCTCCGGTTCCGCTCCTGAGACACGCTCCACATCGTCATTCACATTCAGAACAGGCATCGTATGCTCTCCAGCCGCCTCTTGGGCTCCGCAACCTCGATGACGCGAAGACCAAAAGCTCCGTTGATTAACACCACTTCACCGCGGGCGACGATCTTGTCGCCCACCAGGAGATCGACTGGGTCGGACACATGGCGGTCAAGCTCCACCACGTCGCCCGCCCCCAAATCGAGCACGGCGCTGAGCGGCATCTCGCGCGACCCGAAGCGCAGAGAAGCCTCAAGCTCGACGTCGAGCAGCAGGTCTATCCTGCCAGGCTCACTCAGGCCTGTCTCAGTCTGGACTGGTTCCGTCCGGGTTGGCAACTCCGGCGTGGCGTCGCCGGCGGCGGCCAGCGCCGCGGCCTGTCCCGCATCTTTGCCGTCCAGCGCAGCCTCCCGGACCGACTGCTCTGGCATAGCCTCTGTGGTCCGGACTTCATCGGTAAAGGCCATCACCATCACAATCTCCCCGCAGAGCAGCTCATACGCCGCCGACGGCATACCCAGAGCCCAATCACCATCTTCCACAGCAATCGTGATGGCGTCTGCCCTGGGTGGATCAAGCCTTCGCACCGCAGCGCTTGCGACCTGCTGCATTATCCCGCGCCAAAGCTCGCGGTCGCGGTCTGCATCCACCGTGCCGTCGGTGATGCGCGCGCCCGCCAGCAGAGCCGGCAGCGCATAGCGGTCCACAGTCACACGGAAACTGCCCGTGTACGGTCCGCCCAGCATCACTGCGAAGGTCATGGCCGTCTCGGGCTGGGGCAATCGTGCCGACGGTCGCAACTCCGTCTTTTGGGCTAATTCTCGGGCCAGAATCTCAACGGACGTCGCAAGCCATGCTGTAAGAAAAGTCCTCATCGATTCCTTCCAGTCAAACGGATCCCATGAATTCGCTGTCTCCATTCATACCCTCAGGAAACAGCCGTATGAAGGTGCGCTCCGCGATACTCGCCACAGCTGACCGGCGATGCCGAGAAGATCGGCACGCCCGCCACTCTCAACTCCGCGGCCTGCCTGGCGGGCAGCTTCAGGCACAGCACTTCGCCCGGCACTAGGGCGCGGATGTCGCGGGCCGCGACCGGTGTGGGAGGTAGTTGCAGGGCGGCCCCAACCTTTGACTTCAATATGCGCTCGAGCAGCCGCTTCCTTGTCTCAGGAGCATGACGACGCTGCCGCGTCCAGTCACCCGTGAGCCGATGCAGAATCGTATTCGAAACCACGGCGGGAAACGCAAGGTTCAGCATGCCGCTCGATCCCGGCATGCGGATCTCGAAGCTGAGACACAGCGACTTCTCCGAAACGGGCATCAGCCGCGCAATCTGTGTCTGCATCTGCCGCTGCTCAAAGTGGAAACTCAACCCGACCTGCTGCCAAGCCGCGCTCAGCTCACGGCAGATGGCCTCGGCTACGCTCGCAAGAATCGACTCCTCGATGTCGGTCAGCTCGCGCAGGGCGCCGGGCGCGCCTTCTCCGCCCAGCAGAAGATCGATCATTGCTGGCGCTGGGGCAAGATCCATCTGCAGGACGGAAATTGCCCGGAGCGGCTCAAGGCGCACGGAACAGACATAGGAGAGTTCGGGGAGGCGGAGCAGAAAATCGCTGAAGGCCATCTGTTCGGCAGCTACCAGATTGACCTCGAAACTGCTGCGCAGCCAGGCGCCGAGATTGTGAGTCAGGTTGCGGGCAAAGATGTCATTGAGCAGGCTGATGGCTCGCATTTGCTCATTGCTGATCTGGCCCGCCCGGGCAAAACTGTAAGCCTGAACCCTGCTCCGCTTGTCATCTATCGACGCTGACTTCTTGACCCGCGCAGCCCGGAACAGCGCGTCGATCTCGTCCTGTTTTAGGGTTTTTTCCATGGTTTAATCGTCCTGGTTTTATCTGACGTTGTCCGGCATCGTGCGGATCTTCCTTCCGGCTTTTGGCCGGCGTCCCCGTCCCACTTGCTCGTGGGCCGCCAACAGCGCGCGCAGATGCAGCACCGCCGACGCATGAATCTGCGAGACGCGCGACTCCACCACGCCCAGAGTCAATCCGATCTCCTTCATGGTCATCTCCTCGTAGTAGTAGAGCGTCATCACCAGCCGCTCCCGCTCCGGAAGCTGATCGACGGCGGCCGCCAGACGCGCACGCATTTCACTCTTCAGACACACGAAGAGCGGATCCTCCTCCGGCTTGTTGGGAATGTAAGCCAGCTCCTCGTCACCCGAATCCTCGGACCGTTCGACATGCAGGGTCCCGATCTCCAGCCCCTTGAGCTCGCCCAGCAGTTGCTGATACTCGCCCAGCTCTATGCCGAGTTCGGACGCAATCTCGGGCTCCGTCGGCGTGCGGCCCAAACGCGCCGTCAGCGCCCGGATCGCCTCCTCGATAGCTCGCCCCTTGCGGCGCAGCTCGCGCGGGCTCCAGTCAAGGGTCCGCAGGCTGTCTAAGATGGCGCCGCGAATGCGAAACTGTGCGTAACTGCGGAACTGGACCTTTTTCGCCGGGTCAAATTTCCGAAATGCATCAATCAGCCCTAGGACCCCGGCTGAAACAAGATCATCAATCTCAACGTGCTGTGGCAGCCGCTCATGGATGCGCCGCGCAAGATAGCGCACCGTGGGCAGGTGCTCGAGCATCAGCCGCTCCTGCTCAGGGGTTATCTCGCCGCGCATCTCCGCCGTGCCATACGTACCGGCTGTTCCGGGCGCCGCCGGACGGCAGCGCCCGTCATCACCAAGAACGGTTGGCGGCTGTGCGCTGCCCACGGCCTCCGGTGCCCTGGTCAGCATCCCACCGCTCTGTTTCCCGCCCCGGCGTTCGAAGGATGTTGCCGTTTGATAGAACTCCATGTTCTCGACCTCGTGCTCCCTTTCGCGACCGTTCAGCCTGCTCTTGTCCGAGCTCTTGCGTCCCACCGCCCCCGAGCTCAACGAATCACCCCTGCCGGGCGAAGGTGGATGTCCGGAGGAATCTCACTTGGCGCAATCACCGCAAGCCGGGGGACAATGGGCTCCAGCCATCTGCGCAGGTGGTACCGAGCCGGACTCTGACAAAGGAGCACGGGCAGGGCCGAAGAGGACTGCGCACCGATTAGCTGTTTCAAAGAATCCGTGAGCCTCCGGAACAGCGGCGTCGCTCCTGTGATCCCATCGTGAAGCAGGCGCACAGCGCTCTCCGGCTGCAGCTTCGCTGCAATCTCCTCCTCCAGAGTGGGATCGAGCATCCAGACACGCAGGCTGCCGTCAGCGTCAAGCAGCGGCTGCAGCACGCGCCGCCCCAGCGCCTGCCGCGCAACCTCCACCAGCTGCGGAAGGCTCTTGGTCGTTGAAGCCGCCTCCACCAGCGCTTCAAGAATGCTCCCCAGGTCGCGAATCGACACCTGCTCACGCAGCAGCTGCTGCAGCACGCGCTGCACTTCTCCCAGCGTCAGCAGCTTCGGCACCAGCTCCTCCGCCAACCGGGGATGCGAGTCATTCAGCGAATCGAGCAGGCGCTTCGTCTCCGCCCGGCTCAGCAGATTCCAGGCGTGACGCCGAATCAGCTCGGCCAGATGCGTGCTGATCGCCGTCGCCGGATCCACTACCGAGTAGCCGGCCGCGATCGCCTGATCCTCAAGCGCGGGAACAATCCAGCGGGCCGACACTCCATAGGCCGGCTCCCGCGTTTCCTTTCCGGGCAAGGGATGCGTCTCCGATTCAGTGCTGACGGCCAGCAGCGCGTTGCCCTCCGTCTGCCAGCGCCCAATTTCCATACCCCGCAGCGAAAAGACATACTCGCGCGGCTTCAGTCGCAGATTGTCCGAAATGTGAATCGGCGGAATCAGGAAGCCCAGCTCACCCGCAAGGCGGCGGCGCAGTGTACGCACCCTTATCAGCATCTGTCCGCCCTGCTTCTCATCCACCAGAGGGATCAGCTGGAAGCCGATCTCGAGGCTTAGTTCATCGACCTTCAGCAGACCGGCGAGGTTCTCCTGCTGCGCCTTCTCCGCGGCCTTCGATCCCGCCTCCGGCTGCACTGCCGGCGCCGGATCAACCTTCGTCATGCGTCTGCCCAGATACACGAGCAGCACCGCAAGTGCCAGAAAGACCAGCTTCGGCAATCCGGGCACAAGGCAAAGGGCGGCCATCACAGCGCCCGCCACATAGAGCGTGCTGCCCTTGCTGAACAGCTGCGTTCCCAGCTCTGCACTCAAAGCCCCGGAGGAGGAAGCGCGCGTCAGCACAATACCCCCGGCCACCGACACCAGCAGCGATGGAATCATCGTCACCAGCCCGTCGCCGACAGTCAGAATCGTGTACGTGCGCACCGCTTCGCCGAGCGCAACCCCATGCTGAATCGTGCCGATCAGCAGCCCGGCGATAATATTGATCGCAGTGATCAGAATTGTGGCCATGGAGTCGCGCTGGCTGAAGCGCGCCGCGCCGTCCATCGCCCCGTAGAACTCCGCTTCCTGCGCAATCGCCAACCGGCGCTTTCGCGCCGTGGCCTCGTCGATCAGCCCGGCATTCATGTCCGCGTCGATGGCCATCTGCTTGCCCGGCAGCGCATCGAGAGTAAACCGCGCGGTCACCTCCGCCGTGCGCACCGCGCCGTGGCTCACCACCAGAAACTGAATCGCAATCAGCGCCAGAAACAGCACGAACCCGACCACGTAGTTCCCGCCCACCACGAACTGCCCAAAGGCCTCGATCACCTTGCCCGCCGCGGCCGTTCCCTCGCTCCCGTGCAGCAGAATGCGGCGGCTCGAAGCAATATTGAGCGAGAGCCGGAAAAGCGTCAGCAACAGAAGCAGCGTCGGAAAGACAGACAGATCGACCGCTTTCCGCACCTGCACCGCCGAAAGAAAGACCAGCACCGACGCCGCCATCGAGCAGGCCAGCAGCAGGTCCATCATGAAGGCCGGAACCGGAACCAGCATCACAAAGATCACGCTGATCGCGCCCACCGGAAGCGCCAGGTCCTTCAAGCCATGCAGCAGCGTGCCGCCGCGGCTGGGAGCATTGCTCGCGTAATTCGCGCTCGGTTTGGATACAGGCATGGGCGCGGTGCTCATTGATTCTCCTCGCATGTCATCGCCGCGGTGCGCTGCCCTGACAGTGTTGTGCGAGGTCATGCCACCCTCCGGCGCGGTTACTTGCATTACTGGACCAGCGGTGCTCATGTCGCCTCTCGCGCTTCAATGCGCGTCTGCCGGCCGCTCTCCGCAATCAGCGGTACCGGCAAGGGAGCGGCTGAGGTAACAGGCGCCGCTCCGGGTGACCTCGCCGTTTTGCCTCCGGCTTTCCGCTGCGCCTGCTCGCGCAGTATCCGCTCCTCCACCTGTTGGCGGTAGAGCCAGGCAAGGATCGCCGCCACGGCCGCATAAAGGTCATAAGGAATGGCGTGCCCCTCCTCCACATGGCGGTAGAGCGAGCGTGCCAGTGGCGGGTTCTCGACGATGGGAACACCGGCCCAGTGGGCATCCGACTTGATCTGTTCGGCAATCAGATCCCGGCCCTTGGCCAGCACCCGCGGCGGTTCCATGGTGTCGAAATCAAAGCTCAGGGCCACGGCAAAATGGGTTGGATTGGTAATGACCACCGAGGCGCGGCTCACATCGGCCTTCATACGCTGACGCCGCATCTGCCGGCGCAGGGCACGAATCTTGCCGCTTATCTGCGGGTTGCCCTCCGTTTGCTTGTACTCTTCGCGCAGGTCCTGGCGCGACATCTTGAGCCGCTTCTCCCAGCTGCGCCATTCGACAAGATAATCAACTGCCGACCATGCGAACAGGATGAACGCCGTATCCAGCAGAATCGCGTAGACCGCTGCAAAGGCGCTCGGCAAGCGCTCCACGCTCATTGGCGGAATCAGTGACTGGGCCTCAATCTTGCGGATTGCAAGAGTCAGCAGACATACCCCCGGAACCAGCGATTTCGCCATCCGCGTCACGCCCCGCAGCGAAAAGGTATTCTTCAGGTTCGCGACCGGATTGATGCGCTCCCAACTCGGCTGCAGGGCTTCGGCCCGTATTTGCGCGCCGCCTCCCTGCGCCAGCCCCGCCAGCAGCGAGCTGCCCGCCGCGAAGGCAAACACCAGGAACAGTGGATAGAGCAGCACCACCATTCCATGCCGCATCGCAAGCATCGTTTGCTCCATCTGGCCCTCCTCCCATGCCTTCGGCACACCCAGCGCAAGAAAAGCCTGAAATGACTCAGCCCAGCTTCCAGCCCAGCGCTCCGTCAGTCCCCCCAGCGCGAGCACCCCGGCAAGGGTCCCAGCCGCGCCGGCCAGTTCCCGGCTGCGAACGCGGTCTCCCTTCTCCCGTGCCTGTTTCCGCCGGTGCGGAGTGGCCTTTTCTGTCCGCTCTTCGCTCATTGCGCCCTCGCCGCATGCCGCAGCAGCTGCTCGGCGGCGTCGAGCAGGAAAGAAAACCGGGACTGAATGAACCTCGGCCACAGCGCCAGCGAGCCGATCAGAACCACGTAGCCCAGAATCGTCTTGGCAGGAACAGCAATCATCATCACCGGTAGTTCAGGCGATAGTTTCCCCAGAACCGACGTCACCACCTCAACCAACAGCGTTGCCGCCATCACCGGAGCCGCCAGCTGCACCGCTGCGAAGAACACCCCGCTCAGCGCAAAAACCAGTGGAAGCCCCCGATGTCCATCGAAGACAACGCTTCCTACGGGCGCGTCCCGAAAGCTGCGGATGAACGCCAGCAGAATCGTCCGGTCCAGGCCAGCGCCAATCAGCACCAGCACTCCAAGAAGCCCAAACATCTGCGCCAGCAGTGGAGTCTCAATCGTCGAGTTCGGGTCCAGCAGATTCACCAGCGAAAAGCTGAACTGAAAACCAAGAGTCTGTCCGGCAAATGTAAGAATCTCATTGAGCAGGCTCAGGCAGATCCCGAACAGCAGACCAATCCCCAGTTCGCCCAGAACCGGGATCACACCCAGATCGGCGTGCGCCAATGGCAGTGCCGAGACGACCGGAGCCAGCAGAAACGAAACCGCCAGAACAAAAGCTACCTTCATCCGCGCGGGAATCGCCGCCGAGGAAAACACCGGCGCAAAGACCATCAGGCCGCTAACCCGCACCATCACCAGCAGCATCGCCGCAAGAAAATGTGGCCAGTCCGGCGTGTTTGCCAGACGCCCCTGCAGTTCTTCCGCAAAATTGTTCAGCGAGGATGCAGGCAGCATATATTACCCGAGATAGCGATGGAGATCGGTGAACAACAGCACGGTGTACGTCACCAGACGGCGCGCAAACCAGGGCAATGCAACCAGCGTCATTGCGGCAACAATCAGCAGCCGCGGGACCGTGGTCAGTGTCTGGTCCTGCAGCGAGGTCAGCGTCTGAAAGAGACTCAGCACGAAACTGGTCAGACTGGCGGCAATCAGCAGCGGCGCGCTCACAATCAGCGCCTCCCGTAACAGGTTGCGCATGAGTTCAACTGCTTGATCCGGCCCCATCGTCTCCTCCCACTTCAAAAACTCTTGATCAGCGCCCCGGCCAGCAGATGCCAGCCGTCAGCCATGACAAACAACAGAATCTTGAGCGGCGTCGAAATCACAACCGGCGGCAGCTGATACATGCCGATCGAGGTGGTCACGGATGCGACCACCATGTCCACCAGCAGAAAAGGTAGAAAAAGCACCGCGCCGATCTCAAAGCCCGCCTTCAGCTCAGAAAGCATGTACGCTGGAATGACGACGCGCAGCGGCAGATCAACCGGCTTGTTGGGACGCGCCAGCATCGCCGCCGAGGTAAACAGCGCCAGATCCTTTTCCCGCGCGTAGTGCAGCATGTAGCGCTTCGGAGGCCCTACGCCCCGCTCAATCGCCTGCCATCCGGAGATCCTCCCCTGCTGATACGGCTCAACCGCCTGCTGCTGCACCTGCACCAGCACCGGCTGCATGAGGAACCAGGTCATCATCAGCCCCAGCCCCATCAACACCTGGTTGCTTGGCGCCGTCTGCGTCCCCAGCGCCTGACGGAGGAAGTGAAACACCACGAGCAGTCGCACCATCGGCGTCATCGAAAGGATGATCGCCGGTAGCAGCGTCAGCAGCGTCAGCGTAAAAACAATCGTCCACGGCACCGAATTGTTATTGAGCGCATGCCCATTCATCCCGGCAAAGGGCAGCAACTTGGGCGCGGCAATGACGAGCGCCAGACTCATGCCTCACGCTCCCCCTCTGCGTGACGTAATTGCGACCTTGAGGCCTTCCGGGCGACCTTCGGCCTCGCAGCCTCGCCGGCAAGCTCAAGCACCGGCCCAATGGCGTCTCCTGAAAGTCCGACCAGAAAGCGCTGCCCATGGCACCGCACCACCGCCAGCGCCTTCTTCGGACCAATCGCAATACGATCTTCGACCGCCAACACGCGCTCGGCATTTCTGGCCGCACTTCCCACGCGACCCATCATCCGCAGCACAGCCCGGTGAATACCGCGAACCAAGGCAGGGGCCTCGCTGAAGTTCGGCGCGGGCACGGCAAGGTTCTTAGCAGATATCATGGGTTTCCTCTCGATTCATCTCAGCTTCCACTCCCCATCCGAGCCGCCTATCCTAGTCGGGTAGCGCGCACTGCAAGCTTTTGGTCAAGAACCTCGAACTCGCCCCACAGCAGCTGCACCCCACCACACCAGACCGGCACATCCTCAGTGTGGAGCCATCGGCTTTCGAGTACCGCTCCGGTTTCAAGCGCGAGAAGGTTATGCACGCGGAACACAGGAACAGGGATCGTCACATCAAGCTGCATCGGCAGGCCGGCCAAGGGAGAACCTTCATGCAAATGTCTGACAGCCGATGACGCATCGTCGCTGTGGCACTGGGCATCGACTTGCATCAACAATGCGGAAACAGAATCCGCACCTGACTCACTGACTGCGGAAGAAACCGGGATAGATTCATCGGACGTCATGCCAGGATCAGTGCAGTTGAGTGACCGAAGCTGGGACAGAAAGGATTAGAAGGGGTTAAGAAACAAGGCCGGAGAGTAGATTACCCTCCGGCCCAGCGTTGTTTGATACTGATCTAGTGGATCATGTTGATCGTATCCTGCGAGACCGTGTCAAAGGTCGTGATGGCCTTCGAGCTCGCCTCATACGCCTGCTGCGCGATGATGAGGTTGGAGAATTCATTGGAGATGTTCACGTTAGAGGCCTCCAGCGCCGCATCCTGGATCGTTCCCAATCCCCCGGTCCCGGCCACGCCGATGCTGGCTGCACCTGACGTGAGCGTGGTCTGATAGAGGTTGCCGCCCTGCACGCTCAGCCCCTCCGGATTCACCACGTTGGCCAGCGCAATCTGCCCGACTGGCGCCGTTTCGCCATTGCTGAACTGGGCCGAAATCAGTCCGCTCGAATCCACCGTAAAGCCGTCATATTGCCCGCTCGCATAGCCATCCTGGTCATAGCTGGCTACATTTGAGGTCGTCGCGAACTGCGTAATCGTCGGCTGGTTGTTGGACCCATACAGGTTCCAATTGAACGTCAGATTACTGGCTCCATCTGCCAGCCCCGTAAAGCTGATACCGCTCAGGTTCGTCGCAGGCGATGTCAGATTGCCATTGGAGTCAAAGGTCAGCGCGCCGGTGGTATTCGCCTCTCCCGATGCTGCGCCTGCAGGCAGAGAAACGCTGTAGCTCCAGGTATTGGTTCCCGTGTTGGTAAAGGTCACGTTTGCGTCATAGCTCTGCCCCAGAGAGTCGTAGAGCTCTACCTGGCCGGATACCTGCGTTCCGACAGCTGCCGCTGAGTCGAGGTTGGCCGTGACTGAAAGGTTCTGCGTTGCCGCAGGCTGCTGTGCGCTGCCCACCGGAAGCTGAATCGGGGTCAATGGAGCGTTCGTATCTACAACTCCGCCGTTTACCGGGTAACCCATCACATTCAACCCGCCCTGTGTTGTCAGGTTGCCGGACGAGCTCAAAGTAAAACTTCCGTCGCGCGTGTACTCTGTTGTGTTGCCGTTCTGCACCACAAAGAATCCGGCGCCCGTGCTGCCACCGATTGCCATGTCGTCCTCATTTCCCGTGGAGGTCACGCTTCCTTCCGTGAAGTCGGTCGAGGTCGAGGCCACCTGCGAGCCGGCGCCCACTTCCAGCGGGTCGCCTGATCCGGACTCTCCGATCTGCTGGTAAAACAGATCGCTGAAGCTTACATCCTGGCTCTTGAAAGCCGTCGTGTTCATGTTGGCGAGGTTGTTGGCGATGGTATTGAGCGCCGTGGTGGACGACTCAAGACCCGTTAACGGAATCGAAAATGACGACATGGATATCTCCTTGCAAACTGTGAATTAAGCTGCTCGAAAACCTTACGGCGCGATGCTCTTTATCTCTCCCGCCGACCTCATGGCTGTGCTTGTTGGCCGGGTCGGAGCCGCTCGGCGAACTGCGCGAACGCTCCCATCTGGCTCGCCGGAATCTGAAGCGCCGGGTTCTCAGCTGCGCCAGCCGTACGGTCAGGCTTCGCGTATAACGCGGTCGCCACTGCTTCGGCTGAGGCCTGCATGGCCGGATTACCCGCCGCGCTTAGATTCCCGCCCACTGAGCCCGGGGCCGCCGTCGCGTTCTGCGCGTGTGCCGGTGAGGAAGATGACTTCACGGAAGCCCCGCCGGCCGCGCTTCCCGATGCGCCTCCGGCGTCCAGCGTCTGATTTATCTGGGCCAGCTCCTGCAGCACGCCGCTGCTTCCGCCGGTCAGCGTCGGGCCACCGTCGAGCGTCTGGTTCATCTGGATCTGCTGCTGCAGGCTGTTCACCTGCACCAGCTGGTCGACGTATTCATTGGGATCGGTATTTGCCGTCGGATCCTGGTTCTGCAACTCGGTCACGAGAAGCTGAAGGAAGTCGTCCGCTGTAATGGTCGCCGTCGCCGTGGCCGGGTTCGAACCCGCGGTCGAACTCGAATTGCCGGCCGATTGACTCGCCGCCGACGCAAATGACGAGGCCTGCAAGGGGGGAGCTGCGTTGGGCTGGTTTGTGAGTTGCATACTGTCCTCTCTAATCTGAGTCTTCGCTCGCGCCTTCAGGCGCGAACACTGATATAGGAAATTGGGCCGAGCGACGCTCCCTCGGCAACGCGAGGCGTAATGACCGGAGACGATTGCGCCATGCGCGCCAGTGGAGCTTCATTCGCACCACTGCTTGAGTGGTTTCCCCCGCCCGAGCCCGTATTAGCCCCCGGGGAGTTGCCTGACTGGCCGCCCGCCTGCCCACCGCCTGCATTGGTCTGGACCGCCGAATGCTGCACGCCCAAAGTGGCCACGCGCACGTCTCGTTCCTGCAGATACTGTGCAATGGCCGGCAATTGCGCCGCAAGCGCAGAGTGGGTTTGACCGGAAGCGGCAACCAGCCTCGCATCCACATGCCCCGCAGCGTTCTGAGCGCTGATCTCGACCCAGCCAAGCTGCGGATCATGTACGCCAACCTCTACATGCTGCGAACCTGCATGCAGCACAACCGGCGAAACACCCTGATCAAGTCTGTCGAATGGGCTCGCAGTTGCCGCACTCTCCGAGCCTGCGCCAACCGCTGCATGCATTGAAACACCCCCCGGCGCGACACCCTGCGGCAACGTCACGGGCTCACCTCCGCCGGCATTCTGACTATTCGGTGTCCCCGCGAGTGCCGCTGCTGCCTGGACAGGCCCTGCGGCACCTCGTGCCTGGCCCAAGGCCTGGCGTCCGCTCATTGAACGATCTGCATGCAGTGGCGCCGCTGCCGAAGCATGCCCCCCTGTTGCAGCCTTCCCCGCATCTGTCGCATCCACAGCCGAGTTTGAATCATCTGCTGCAGCAGTCGATGACGGCGCAGCCCCGCTGGCTCCTGCATGCGCCGTCTGCGTCAAGCTTTTCAGTACCGCCGACTGTCCCGCAAGCGAAGCGGCTGAGCCGGTCTGCTTGATCGCTGCACTCTCGTGCCCTGTTCCGGACTGACTCGCCGCAGTGCCGGCCAACCCTCCGCCTCCCGTAACACCTCCAGGGGCCGCGTTCGACACGACAGCCATCAATGGCCCTCCCAACGGAAATACAGACCCCGAGGGACCTGTGTTTCCTGTTGAAGTCGAAGCCGGGTCTTTGTCTTTATGCCGTGCGCGCACCGCACCTGCGGAAGGCGATGAACCGCCTTTTTCTCGAACCTCAGA
>Ga0335075_10000291_pt1 | contig 92078 bp, 82 predicted proteins | sample Lox_Sample_24_FD_206723 | JGI IMG/M metagenome (GOLD analysis project Ga0335075, IMG submission 206723) | Soil microbial communities from Loxahatchee National Wildlife Refuge, Florida, United States - Lox_Sample_2.4 | ecosystem: Environmental > Terrestrial > Soil > Wetlands | place: USA... | reverse complement strand
ATCGGCTCCAGCAAGTCGATCAGGAACTGCTCCAAACGCTGCCGCGACCTGGCGATCTGGGTTTCGTTCATGCCTGAGCGTACCAGCGCCCAAACAGGATGTCAATACTTAACGTAGTAATACTAAGATCCTGCGAGAAAACCGCGTCGCAGCAATAGCCGCCCTTCACCTTCAGGTAGAGAAGGACGGGAACCTCCCCGTGCTCGCCCCGTTCCGCCGCGTCGCTCCACGGCGCCGCGCCGTTGGCGGACCACTGCATTGTCAGCATCCTCACCTGAACTTTGTTCGTGAAAAGCCGGTCCACCGTGAAGGAGACAAGCACCAACCCGAGCGAAACAGCGAATGTCCAGCGCCTGTGAGTCCTGCGATCGCGCAGGGACAGAAAAACTATGCCGAGGGCCACCACGACCAACCCAACCGCAGCGATTACCCAGGGTTCGAAACTGATCCTGCCATGAACGATGGCAGTGCCGAACCAGGCCAGTACGCCAGCCATGCTAAGTACCGGAAATGAGCTGACGCCGGCGGCGATGGAGGGCCTTACCAGCCACAAAAGTCCGCAGGGTATCCAGATTATTGCGCAAATCCAATACCAGAAGCTCGGAGGGCCGGCAGAAAGAACTACAGCCAGCCACGTTCCGGACATCAAAAAGAAAATCCCGGTGGGCACCCGCACCGACCAGAATTCCAGCCGCCGGCGACTTTCGGCCATGGGTCAGTTCAGAAACATCGTCCGATACAGCGTGTCGCGCTGCGCGGGGCGGAAGCCGGCGTCGCGGATCACGCGCCGCAGCTCTTCTTCCGTGGTGCAGTTCGCGGTTCCGGCGGCACGGACGACGTTCTCCTCCAGCATGACGGAGCCGACGTCGTTGCCGCCGAAGCGCAGGCCCATCTGCAGCACCTTGAGCCCCTGCGTCACCCAGCTCGACTGCACGTTCTCGACGTTGTCGAGATACAGCCGTGAAATGGCCAGGACCTTCAGGTAGTCGACCGCGGTGGCCTCGTCCCAGCCGCGCCCGCCCAGCGCGGTGTGCTTCGGCTGAAAGCTCCACGGGATGAAGGCCGTGAATCCGCCCGTTTCGTCCTGCAGGCGGCGGATGACCTCGAAATGGTTCACGCGCTGCTCCAGCGTCTCACCCACGCCGAACATCATGGTCGCGGTGGTGCGCATGCCAAGCTGGTGCGCGGTGCGATGCACCAGGACCCACTCGCCGGTGCTGCACTTGAGCCGCGCGATGCGCTGCCGCACCTCGTCGTCCAGAATCTCCGCGCCGCCGCCGGGGATCGAATCGAGGCCGGCATCGCGCAGCCGCTCGATGGTCTCGCGGACGGATAGATCGCTGTACTCGGCGATAGCCAGAATCTCCGACGCCGAAAAGCAGTGCAGCCAGATCTGCGGGAAGCGCTCTTTGATGCCGCGCAGCAGCCGCTCGAACCAGTCGATTTTCAGGTCAGGATGCAGGCCGCCCTGCATGAGCACGCCGGTCCCGCCCATCTCCAGCGTCTCGGCGATCTTTTGGTAGATGGTCTCGAAGTCGAGGATGTAGCCCTCGCTGGCGAGCTTGCCCCTGAGCGGCCGGTAGAAGGCGCAGAAGGTGCAGTACTCGGTGCAGAAGTTGGTGTAGTTGATGTTGCGGTCGATGATGTAGGTGACCACGCCCTCAGGATGCAGCCGGCGGCGTACGGCGTCCGCCTCCATGCCGAGGCCGATGAGATCGTCGGAGCGGAAATAGTCGAGAGCCTGCTCGCGGGTCAGCGCCATAGCTTCATTGTCGGGAAAAAGCGGCCGGGCGTCCAGCCGGGGCTGCCTCGGGCGGTCGCGGCGAGGATTCATTCCTCTGCTTTGGCCCGTTCCCTGCAACGCGGTCCCACGACTTGCGCATCGCACCGTGAGAACATAGCTCTGAACCCCAGGAAGGAGTATCCCCTATGCCCCTGTACGTCCTGCGTTTCCGTTTGGCCGCCCTCGCGCTGCTGGTGCTCTGCGCCGCCACTCTGCCGCGCGCCCGTGCGGCTGACAAGAACGCGACTCCCGACACGCTGGTGCTGAAAGACGGCAACACGCTGCACGGCAAGCTGGTGAGCGAAGCCGGCGGCACCGTGATCTTCAGCACGCCCGCGCTGGGCGACGTAAATGTGCCCTGGGCGAAAATTCAGGAACTCCACGCCACAGAGGATTTCGCCGTCCTTCCCGCGCACATGAAGTCGCTGCCTAAAAAATCCGCGGTGCGGCTGCCGGTGGGTCCCCTGGACGCCACCGGCGAATCGGTCACCGTGCATCCGAAGGGGCAGGAGGGGGTTCCGCAGCCGATTGCCAGCAAAGACGCCGCGTTCATCGTGAGCGAGGACACGCTGTACAAGCAGCTGTACCACACGCCGGGCTTTTTTCAGGGCTGGAACGGCGCCGCCACCGCCGGGGCGACGCTGGTAACCGCGACCCAGAATCAGTACACCTTCTCCGGCAGCGTGGGCCTGACGCGCGCGGTCCCCACCGTGAGCTGGCTGGACACGCGCAACCGCACCTCGGCGGACTTCACCGGATCCTTTGGCAAGATCACGCAGCCGGCGTACGGCAGCCCAACGGGACCGGTGGCTGCGACCGTCACCAAGACTTCCATCCTCCACTTCGACGCGGAGCGCGACGAGTACTTCTCGCCGCGGATGTTCGGCCTGGCGCAGACTTCGTTCGACCACAACTTCAGCCAGGACCTGAGCCTGCAGCAGATCTACGGCGGCGGCATTGGCTGGACGGCTGTCAAGACTTCCAGGCAGCAGGCCGATGTCAAGGCTACCGTCCAGTACGAGAAGCAGAACTTCATCAGCGGTTCATCGAGCGCCAACCAGAACCTGATCGGGTCTACGCTCTCCGCAGACTACATGCGGAAGCAGAAGATCTTCACGCTTACCCAGGAAATCGCCTATATTCCGGCCTTCAATAACCTCCACGCTTACTCCGCGGAGGAAACCGACACCGTCGCGTTCCCAACCTGGAAAAACTTCGCCTTCTCACTGGGGACGATCGACAGCTACCTGAACGATCCGCCCATCACCTACCCGACCACGAAGCTCAATTCGTTCCAGTTCACGATGGGCCTGACCTACGCGATCAAATCGAAGTACTGATTGCCGCGGTTACCAAGCCGTGGGCTCGTAGTTCAGGCTCGGACCCAGCCAGCGCTCCACTTCGGCCAGGCTCATGCCCTTGCGCTCGCGATAGTCCTGCACCTGATCGCGGCCGATCCTGCCGACGGCGAAATAACGCGATGCGGGATGAGCGAAGTAGAAGCCGCTGACACTGGAACCGGGCCACATGGCAAACGACTCCGTCAGCCGGATGCCGGTCTTCGCCTCCACGTCCAGGAGCCGCCACAGCGTGCCCTTCTCGGTGTGATCGGGGCACGCGGGATAGCCGGGCGCCGGGCGGATGCCGCGATACTTCTCCTGAATCAGCTCGGATTTCGTCAGGCGCTCGGCGCAGCCGTAGCCCCATTCGCGCCGCGCACGCTGGTGCAGGCACTCCGCGAAGGCTTCCGCCAGCCGATCCGCCAGCGCCTCCGCCAGAATGGCGTTGTAGTCGTCGTGCTCGGCTTTGAACTTTACGACCAGCTCCTGCAAGCTGATCCCGCTGGTGACCGCAAACGCACCGACGAAATCCTGCAGGCCGGTTTCCTTCGGCGCGATGAAATCCGCGAGCGAGCGGCACGGCTCGGAGCCTTCGCGGTTGGCCTGCTGACGCAGAAAATGAAAACGCTCCAGCACGCCCGCACGCGATGTGTCTGCGAACAGTTCAATATCGTCTCCAACCGCATTCGCTGGAAAGAATCCGTAGATTCCGCGCGCGGTGAGCAGCTTCTCTTCGATGATGCGATCCAGCAGCGCCTGCGCATCGGCGAAGAGTTGCCGCGCCTGCGCACCCTGCTTCTCGTCTTCGAAAATGCGCGGGTAGACGCCCTTCAGTTCCCAGGTGTGGAAGAACGGGCTCCAGTCGATGTACTCGCGCAGCTCCCCCAGCGGGAAATCATCGAGCACCCGCACTCCCGTAAACGATGGCGTCCCAAGGTCCTCGGGGCGCCAGGTGATCGGCGTGTGGCGGGAGCGTGCTTCGGCGAGTGAAACGAGCGGCTGCGCCTGCGCTGCATGGGCCCTGCGCAGTGCCGCATATTCCGTGCGCAGTTGCGTCACAAACTCGGCCTTGCCCTCGGCACTCAGCAGGCTGGTCGTCACCGGAACCGCGCGGCTGGCGTCGAGCACGTGCACGACGGGCTCGCTGTAATGGGGAGCAATCCTGATCGCGGTGTGCGCGCGGCTGGTCGTGGCTCCGCCGATCAGCAGCGGGACATGAAACTCCAGCCGCTCCATCTCGCGCGCCACATGCACCATCTCGTCTAGCGACGGGGTAATGAGTCCGCTCAGGCCGATCACATTGGCGTTCTCGGCGCGCGCCCGCTCCAGAATCTTCTCGGCCGGGACCATCACGCCCATATCGATCACTTCGTAGTTGTTGCAGGCCAGCACCACGCCCACGATGTTCTTCCCGATGTCGTGGACATCGCCCTTGACAGTGGCGAGGACGATCCTGCCCTGCGCCCGCACCTGCTGTCCGGCCGCGGCCATCGCCGCTTTCTCGGCTTCCATATACGGCGTCAGGTACGCGACCGCTTTCTTCATCACGCGCGCCGACTTCACCACCTGCGGCAGGAACATCTTGCCCGCGCCGAAAAGGTCGCCGACCACGCTCATGCCCGCCATCAGCGGCCCCTCGATCACCGCCAGCGGACGGCCGAGCTTTTGCCGCGCCTCCTCCGTATCCGCTTCGATACAGGCGTCGATGCCCTTCACCAGCGCGTGGCTCAGCCGCTCTTCCACGGTGCCGTGCCGCCATTCCTCCGCCTGCTTCTCCGTCGCGGCCGCACCGGTCCCGGAGGCTTTCAGTGCCTCGCCGTACGTCACCAGCCGCTCGGTCGCATCGGGACGGCGATTGAGGAGCACGTCTTCCACCAGCATCTTCAGTTCCGGCTGAATCTCCTCGTAAATCTCCAGCTGACCGGCATTCACAATGCCCATGTCCAGCCCCGCGGCAATGGCGTGATACAGAAACGCCGAGTGCATTGCCTCGCGCACTTTGTTGTTGCCGCGAAAGCTGAACGAAATATTCGAGACGCCGCCGCTCACTTTCGCGGAGGTCAAATTCTCTTTGATCCACCGCGTCGCGCGGGTGAAATCGACCGCGTAGTTGTTGTGCTCCTCCATCCCCGTCGCCACGGTCAGGATGTTGGGATCGAAGATGATGTCCTCCGGCGGAAATCCCGCCTCGTCCACGAGAATCCGGTACGCCCGCTCGCACACGCGAATTTTGTCCTCGAAGCTCGCGGCCTGGCCTTTTTCATCGAAGGCCATCACCACCACCGCGGCGCCGTACTTCCGCACCGTGGCTGCGTGCTCGCGAAATTTCGCCTCGCCTTCCTTGAGTGAGATTGAGTTGACGATGCCCTTGCCCTGCATGCATTTCAGGCCGGCTTCGATCACCTCCCATTTCGAGGAGTCGATCATGAAGGGCACCGCCGCGACCTCCGGCTCGCTCGCGAGCAGTTGCAGGAAGCGCGTCATCGCTGCCGCGCCGTCAATCATGCCCTCATCCATGCAGATGTCCAGCACATTCGCGCCGTTCTCCACCTGCTGGCGCGCGATGGCCACAGCTTCTTCGTACTTGCCTTCTTTGACCAGCTTTGCGAATTTTGGCGACCCGGCCACGTTCGTTCGCTCGCCGATCATGATGAAGACTCCCTGCTGCTGCGTGAAGGGCCGCGAACCGGAAAGACGCAGCGGGCGGAAATCCCGCCCTGTCCGCGATGAATCCGCCAACGGGGCACCCGGGACTGACGAAGAGCGTAACTCCCGTGGTGGCTGGCCCTCCAGCGCTTTCGCAATCGCCGCAATGTGCTCCGGAGTATTCCCGCAGCATCCGCCGGCGATGTTGATCAGCCCGCCCCGCGCAAACTCGCTCAGACGCCGCGCCATGTCCTGCGGCCCCAGATCAAAGCCGGTCGGCGACAGCGGATTCGGCAGCCCCGCATTCGGGTAGCACGAGATCGCGGCACTCGACTTCTCCGACAGCTCCTCCAGGAACGGATACATCAGGTCGGGGCCGAGCGAGCAGTTGAGGCCCACGGAGAATGGCCGCACATGCTCCACCGCGTTCCAGAACGCCGCCACCGTCTGCGCGGAGATCATGGTCTCGCCGCCGCGTCCCACCGCAGCGGAAATCATGATGGGCAGTTCCCTGCCTTGCTCCGCAAAGACTTCCTGAATCGCCACCAGCGCCGCTTTCGCGTTCAGCGCGTCGAAGATCGTCTCCACCAGCAGGAGGTCCGCGCCGCCAGCGATCAGCGCCCGCGCCTGCTGCGCGTATGCCTGCCTGACCTGATCGAAGGTCACCACGCGGAAGCCTGAGTCGTCCGCATCCGGGGAATTCGACAGCGAGACCGTCAGCGGGCCGATGGCTCCGGCCACGAACCGCTGCCTGCCCGTAGCGTTCGCTACCCGATTCGCCCATTCCCGGCACTGCTGCGCCGACCGCTCGTTGATCTCCCAGGCCAGCTCGCCCAGCAAGCGGTCGTCGATGATGCTCTGGTAAAAGTCCGGATCTTTGCGCCCGCCGCGCTCGCGCGGATCCTCGACGAAGAACTCGCTCTGCGCGATGCTGGTCGCGCCGAAAGTGTTCGTCTCGATGATGTCGGCGCCCGCTTCGAGAAACCGCCGGTGAATGTCGCCGATCATCTTCGGCTGCGTAAGTGTAAACAGGTCGCCGTTGTTCAGCAGATCCTTCGTTGCGTCGCGGAAGCGCTCGGCGCGGATATCCGCTTCCTTCATGCCGTAGGTGCGGATGGTGGTGCCCATCGCACCGTCAATGACGGCGATGCGGTCGTTGAGAATCCTGCGCAGCGGATGCTGGGAAAAGTCAGTCATAAATTGCAGGGCTGGTGATCTGATGCTATCGAACTTGGGCGCGATTCCCGAAGTCCTGCGCGCACAACCGCTCCGGCTTTGCTCTACACTATCCCGGCCTTCACAATAACGGAGAGGATGAGCCACCGAATGGTAGGAAAATGCGTGCGAATGGGATGGATTGGGCTCACGGGCCTCCTGCTGACCGCCGGCGCGATGACGCAGAGCACCCCGCCGGTGCGCAATCCGCTCAGCCCGGGGTACGTGAAGGCGACGGAGCTGCCGGACGGCCAGGTGCCCCCACCAGACGCGGACGGCAACTTCATCATCGGCCCAACCCATCCGGCGGCTCCGGAAATGAGCGTCCATCCGGAGGTGCCTCACGGCCGGATTTTCGTCCTCACCATGACCTCGGCCGATTCGAAGTACTTCCCGGGAATCGCGCGGCAGCCGCATACCTTCGGCAGGCCCGACCCGAAGCATCCCAAACGACTGATCGTCACCACCAGCCATCCCGCTCCGTGGACACGCACGGTCACGGTCTACGTGCCGCGTCAATATGTACCCGGAACCGCGGCGCCGTTCCTGGTCGAGCAGGACGGTCCGGACCCCAGCCTGTTCACCGCCCTCGACAGTCTTATTGCCGAGAAAAAAGTGCCGGCGCTGGTTGCGATCTCCATCCAGAACGGCGGCGGCGACGCGCAGGGCAGCGAGCGCGGCCTCGAGTACGACACCATGTCCGGCAAATACGCGGAATGGGTGGAGCACGAGGTGCTTCCTCTGGTGGAGGCAAAGTGCCACGTGCGGCTGACGCGCGACCCGGATGGGCGAGCGGCGATAGGCGGCAGCTCGGGCGCGGCGGCGGCGTTCATCATGGCGTGGTATCACCCGGAGCTGTACCATCGCGTGCTGTCGTACTCCGGCACGTATGTGAACCAGCAGTGGCCGTGGAATCCGAAGACGCCCGACGGCGCATGGGATCTCGCGCACCGGCTCATTCCGGCGAGTCCGCGCAAGCCGCTGCGCATCTGGATGGAGGTCGGCGACCGCGATCTCTACAACCCGAACGTGATGCGCGACGGCATGCACGACTGGGTGGTGGCGAACGAGGACATGGCGAAGGCGCTGGCGGCGAAGGGCTACACGTATCAGTTTGTGTTTGCGCGCAATGCGGGGCACGTGGATCACGCGGTGAAGATGCAGACTCTGCCGGAGGCGCTGGAGTACGTGTGGGAGGGATATCGGGCGGGAGGGATGTAACGCAGACGCGAATGCGACCGGTCGACGGTTGCTGCTATTCACTCTCCGGCTGGAACGTCGCTGAAATGGGGACAGCTCGCGCGCCTTCGAACCCGAACCTTACAACAACGTGACCTTCCCAGCCGCACGCCATGCATTTCGGATTGGTTTCCTGCACGTCGCCGCGAAATTCAGATTTACCCAAATCCAGACCGGAACACAGCGGGCTGACATTCCGATCACCGCTGGGCACGGTTTTCTTAACTGCCGCCACAACGTCAGAGAAACCGGCCAGTTCCGCACCTGCCTTTCCCAACACCCAGACCTCTCCTGTGCACCCCATTTCACTGCTGTCCGTGTGGTCTTTGTCGACAAGCAGCGTGGTCGCGCCAGCTGTCACAATCTCCGGCGCCTCCGGAGGCCATAGCCAGGCTGCATCGCTCTTCAGCAGCAGCAGCTCGCGGTACATTCCCGGACGCGGTTCGATGACGATGGACTTCCAGTATGATTGCGCGCCTAGTTGAGTTCCCAGCTGCCTCCGGTACTCGCCTGGCATCGCGTAGAGGATTTGGATCGTGCGTTCGCCGAGCGGCGCACCGATCTCGGTCTGCGAGATCCTCACCATCGTGTCGTTGCATTCCGATGGAATGGCGCAACCGCCAGCGTCGCTCAGAAACTCCTGCCGGCGCTGATTGGAGATGTAGTAATCGAGCGGTCGGCTGATGCTGGGAGTTTCATTCTCCGTATACCCATCATTGCCGTTCCATCCCATCTCTACGCGCTTCTGCTGCGCGAAGACGGAGGTGCAAATCATCACCAGGATCGCCAATTTGGCAAGCTGTCGCATGGCGCCTTACGTAAGTCCGAACCGAGGCGTATCACTCCAACATTTCAGGTTCATTAAAATCGGCCGTCACTTCGGATACGCCGGATCCATGATGGCGCAGGCTTCGCCGCCGAAGGGCGTGTCTTCGGCCTTGATATCTGTGCCGGTCTTCGGGATATCGAGCCATGGGCTGAACTGCTTTGCCTGGTACTGCGGCCAGGGCGCGGGTCCGGTGGGGACCGCGTTCTTTGCGAAGCTTGTCCAGTAGTCGTCGAGATCGTGCCCGATTTGCAGGTCCTGTGCGGTCGGTTTGGCGCTGCCCTCGAACGAGTCGAAGAGATAAAAGAGCTCCGAGGTGTGGATCGCGGATGGCTGGCCGGGGTCGGGGCGATCGAAGCGATAGACCCAGGTGGGGAATCCGTGCGACGCGTGCCACTCGGCCAGCAAACGGACGGCGCAATGGAAGTCGTGGCCGGTGGCGAAGCGCGTTGCCGGCGGGCCCAGCAGCGGGCTCGGGGTATTGTCATACAGCGTTTCCAGTTGCACGGCAGCTTTGTAGCCCACCGTCTCCGCCATATCGTGGCGAAGCTGATCCAGCGTTTCGCCGCCAGGCGCAATCTCCTGCGCGTTCGTGCCCAGCACCAGCGCGACCGGCGCTTCCCTGCCTTCCGCGTAGACGCGCCACGGCATCTTCGGCAGCACCCACCCGTCCACGCTGGCGCCGCGATAGCCCCACCAGTTCACTGATGCCGGCTCGGGTGCCTGTGCATCGATGGCCATCACCTTCGCGGCCCGCAAACTCCGCTGTGCGGCCAGCGTCGGCCCCAGCGCCTTCGCCACCGGCGCCCACGCAATCTCCGACTCAGCCTTCGTCGAGGTCGGCATCAGCCCCAGCACCTGGCCGCTCTCTTCGAGCGCGGCGCGGAAGAGCCCGCGCGCCAGCGGAGACGCCAGCAGCAGCCCCGTATCCACGGCACCGGCGGATTGCCCGAAGATCATTACCTTCCCCGGATCGCCGCCGAACTTCGTGATGTTGTCATGCACCCAGCGCAGCGCGGCGATCTGATCCAGCAGGCCGTAGTCACCCGAGGCGTGATGCGCCGATTCAGCGTCCAGCTGCGGCGTGCGGAACCAACCGAAAATATCCAGGCGATATTCGATGGTGACGAGCACAACGCCGTGGCTGACCAGCGGCACGCCATACGAGAATCCATCCCCCGCCAGGTTCGATCCGCCGTGGATATACACCATCACCGGCAGATCGTGTGCGCCGGCCGGCGTCCACACATCCAGGTGCAGGCAGTCCTCGCTCCAGTGCTGCGAGTCCCGGTGATTCCATCCCTCATCAAGCTGCGGACACGGACTGCCGTGGCTGTCGGCGATTCGTGTTCCCTGCCACGGCTGCGGCGGTTGTGGCGGCTTCCAGCGCAGGTCACCGACGGGCGGCTGCGCGAAGGGAATGCCGAGATACGCGAAGATGCCGGGAACGGGCTCGGTGCCTTCCAGCGCGCCCTGGGCAATCGTCACGCGCACCTGGGGCGATGGTGGATACGGCGCCCGCTGCGCGGCGCACACCAGAGGAATCAGGAACAGACAGGCAGGAAGAACACGGCGAAATGCTTGCATCGGCAGAGTTCCTTTGGCTGAGCCTTCGCAATCCAATGTAAATGCATTGGGAGGGTGCGAATGCACCGCGGCGGGACTGCAGTCTGAGATTAGTGCTTTGCCTGCGGCTCGATGAGCGTCAACCCGGTAGCGGGATTGTGCTTCCTGTAGAGCGGTGTCGGATCGGTGGTGACGAAGACTTCCAGCAAAGGCGAAACGTGCGCGCCCAGAATATGCCCACCGCGGGTGGTGCCGTCCGGCAGCGCCACCACGCAGTGCATGTGCACCTGTGGCTTGCCGTTCAGCAGCGCGATGTCTCCGATGAGCGATGCGACTTCGACCTGCTGATCCACCGGGTTTACGCGGAACATCTTCTTCTCGAGGTCGAACCAGGCGAGCCGTACGTCGCTGAATCCGCCGATCGCCGTGAAATGCGCACTCTTCACGTGATTCTCCTCGGCAAACCGGGTGAGCCCGGCAAACGGCTCGTCTCCTGTCCGGAACATCACCGCGTAATCCTTCTGGCCATTGCTGTCGCTCAGCAGCGTCACCTGCATGCCCGGCGCAGAGCCGTGCGGACCGGCCTGCGATGGCGGCACGTATTGCAGCGTTTGCGCGGCGAGAGACAACGGAAGCATTCCTGCCGCCAGAAGCACAACGATTCCGCGCACAACAGGTTTCATCGATCCCCCTGCTGACGGCTCGCCGGCGCATCCTGCGCGGCGAGAATCCCGTTACTTCGTCGAATCCGCGCCGGCAACTGCACGACCCGGCATCCCGACAGCCGGCACCAGCATGTCTTCCTTGCGCATCACCAGATTCGTCGCGTTCAGGCTGGCCAGCTCGAAGCCGTGCCCGTGGGTAATCGCGTCTGTCGGGCACGCCTCCACGCAGTAGCCGCAGAAGATGCACCGGTTGTAGTCGATGTTGTAGACCTTCGCGTACCGCTCGGCCGAGGAGATGCGCTTTTCGGCAGTGTTCTCGGCCGCTTCAATGTAAATGCAGTTCGAAGGGCAGGCCGCCGCGCACAGAAAGCAGGCCACGCACTTCTCCAGCCCGTTCTCGTCGCGCTGCAGCACGTGCGCGCCGCGGAACCGCTCCTGCAGCACCGCTCCGCGCGTCGGTCCCTTCCCATCCGGATAATTTTCCACCTCCGTGGGCTGGAACATCTCGCGGAAGGTGATGCTCATGCCTTTGGCAATGGCCGCAGCGTTGCGCACGATGGACATAGGTCCAGTATACGAAATCGCGCACCGTCTCACTGGGACGCTGGTGCCGTGCCGTTATGCCGGCGCTGCAGCTTCGTCCGTCCCGGCTCGCGGGCAGCGGATGGGTTCGCGCCCTTCGACCGGAAACTCGCGACCCAGGCGCGAAGACTCAGGCCGTCGATGTGGTGACACCGGCCTGGCGGGTGTCAGGACCCTGCTCCGGCATGCTATCCTCAGGGCTAACCTGACGATGCGCCGCGCCGCCTCCAATTCGTCCGCCCGCCACCGCTGGAGCCGGTCCCTCGCCCGCGCCATCGCCCCGCGCCGTTTTCTCCGCGTCCTGCCCACGCGCACGCGACCGAGCCTGTTCGGCAGCGACTAGTCACCGCTGTCCCGGCGCTTCCTCAGACCCTCAGCGCCGCGCACGAACGGTACTTTTTCTCCCGATGCGACCTCTCCGATGGTCTCGACCTCCGCCTTCAGCATGCAAGGAGAAACTCATGACGGTATCCCCAGAAATGCTCATGCAGCACGGCCCCAAACTGCACGGTTCCCTGCCCGGACCTAACGCCCGCCGCGTCGTCGATGCCGACGATCGCTGGATCTCGCCCAGCTACACGCGTTCCTATCCTCTGGTGGCGAAACGCGGCCGCGGCATCCGCGTGGAAGACGTCGACGGCAACGAGTTTCTCGACTTCGCCGCCGGCATAGCCGTCTGCTCCACCGGGCATTGTCATCCTGAGGTGGTCGCCGCCATCCAGAAACAGGCCGGCGAGCTCATCCACATGTCCGGCACGGACTTCTACTACGAGAGCCTGGTCACGCTGTCCGAACGCCTCTCGAAGATTGCCCCGATGCCCGGCCCACATCGCTTCTATTACGGCAACTCCGGTGCGGAGGCGATCGAGTGCGCGCTGAAGCTCGCGCGTTATCACACCAAACGCCAGAACGTCATCGCCTTCCTCGGCGCATTCCACGGACGCACCATGGGCGCGCTCTCGCTCACTGCGTCCAAGCCGCAGCAGCGCCGCCGTTTCGCGCCGCTGGTTCCCGGCGTCACGCATATTCGGTATCCCAACGCCTACCGCGGATGCGCGGGCGGCCCGCAGGAGGCTGAAGCCTTCGCCCTCGGCTGCGCCCGCTACATCGAAGACAAGCTCTTCCACACCATCCTGGCGCCGGAAGAAGTCGCCGCGATCTTCGTCGAGCCCATTCAGGGCGAAGGCGGCTACGTCGTCGCACCCACCATCTTCATGCAGGAGCTGCGCCGCATCTGCGACAAATACGGCATTCTGCTCGTCGCCGACGAGGTCCAGTCCGGCGCTGCCCGCACCGGCAAGTGGTGGGCCATCGAACACACCGGCGTGGAGCCGGACATCGTCTGCATGGCCAAGGGCATCGCCTCCGGCATGCCGCTGGGCGTGTGCATGAGCCGCGCCGACATCATGGACTGGAAGCCAGGTTCGCACGCCTCCACGTTTGGGGGCAACCCCGTCTGCATCGCCGCCGCGCTCGCCACCCTCGATGTGCTCGGGCGCGAAGGCCTCGCCAATGCGACGCAGCGCGGCGAGCAGGCCTTCCGCCGACTGAAGACCTGGCCCTCCCGCCATCCGGTCGTCGGCGAGGTCCGCGGCCGCGGCCTCATGATCGGCATCGAGATTGTGAAGGATGAGAAGACCCGCGAAGCGGCGCCCGGATTGCGCGACCGCATCGTGGAGCTGGCTTTCGAGCGTGGCCTGCTGATTCTCGGCTGCGGCGAAAACTCTCTTCGCCTCGCCCCGCCGCTCATTGTCCGCGAACAGGAACTGGAAGTTGCGCTCGACATTCTCGAGGAGTGCGTGCGCCAGGCCGAAGAGGAGCTGGCGCAGCCGGGACAGTCGGCCCACTGAATCTCAATTCCCATCGTTGTGAGCTGGATCGGCTGCGCGCTCAGCGGCAGATCCCTCGCTGCTTTACCGCTGGCTGCCGCGCCCCTGGTTTCGTTTCGCCTGCCGCCGGAAGAAGACTCCCGCGGCCAGAAAGAGCGCAGAAATCCCCGCATCCGCCAGCCCGTGTCCCAGCGCGCCATGGTGCATGCCCAGCGCTGCGTCAAAGAACCAGACTGCCGCTCCCAGAAACCAGATCCAGTTGAAGTTACGCCCCACTGCTCGTTGGGATGCGTCACCCAGGACGCACGACTCCTCTGGCTTCCCATGGTAACGCCGACACCCGGAAAATACTTCCCTCGCTGCGCGACGATCCGGCGTACTATGTTGCGCATATGGCACCCACAGGACCCGTACCCCACGAGATGGTTACCACCGCTTTCGAACTGGACAACTTCCGCATTGTGCGAACGCTGGGCATGGCGCGCGGGATTATTGTGCGCTCCCGTTCCATCTTCGGCTCCATCGGCGCCGGCCTGCAGACGATCGTCGGCGGCAACATTTCGCTCTTCACCAAAATGTGCGAGCGCACCCGCGAGGATTCCTTCAACCTGATGCTGGAGCATGCCGGCCAAATGGGCGGCAACGCCGTCATCGGCGCGCGCTATGACGCGACCGAGATCATGAACGGCGTCACGGAAGTCCTGGCCTACGGGACGGCAGTGGTCGTCGAGCCGATCCGCTAGCCGCGTCGTCGGTCCGCGCCACTTCCCTGCCTCCACCCTCGCTGTGCTACTATCCGTGTTTCTGCGGATGTGCGGCCCGGACCGCCTCCGCCAGGTGCCTCACTATGCCGGACGAGGACCCCCGGCTCACCGCTGCCGCGCGCCGGAACTCATTCCGTCTCTCCTCTGACGCCACCCGCGACGCCCTCCCGAAGTCCCTGTGCCTGGCATCACAGCTCGCCACCCAGCCTCTCGTTTCTACTGTCCTGTCTTCTCCGGCGCTCCGTCTGAGCCGCCAACCACCTCTTTTCACAAGGAGTCTCTTATGAAGAGCTATCCAGGAAGTGACCTTCGCAACGTAGCTGTAGTGGGGCATGCGCACAGCGGCAAGACCACGCTCGTCTCCGCTCTGCTGCATGCCGCCAAAATGACTCCCAGCCTGGGCCGCGTGGACGACGGTTCCGCCGTCACCGCCTACGACGAGGAAGATGTCGCCCGCGCCACCACCATGCAGAATGCCGTGGCCTTCGCCGAATGGAACGGCGTCAAGATCAACTTCGTCGATACTCCCGGCTTTCATATGTTCGTCCATGAGGCTCGCTCGGCGATGCTCCCCGTCGAGTCCGCGCTGGTCGCCGTGCACGCCGTCAACGGCGTTGAGGCCATGACGGAGCGCGTCTGGAAATTCGCCGAGGAATTCAGCCTGCCCCGCGTCCTCGTGCTCAGCCAGATGGACCACCCGCGCGCCGCCGACTCCGCCGCCGGCACGCTGTCCGCCCTCCACGAGCGCTTCGGCCGCCAGTGCATCCCCGTGCAGCTCCCTATTCACGGCGACAAAGGTTTTGAAGGCGTCATCGACCTGGTCACCATGGAAGCCTTCTTCTATACGCCCGGCGGCGACGGCCACGGCAAAATCGGCGAGGTCCCCGCGCATCTGGCCGAGCGTGCGCAACGCGCCCACGAAACCCTGGTGGAACTGGTCGCCGAAGGCAAAGACGAGCTGATGGAGGAGTACTTCCGCGAGGGCACCATCCCCGAGCAACACCTCATCACCGCGCTGCACGAGGCCATCCGGGAAGACCGCATCTTCCCCGTGCTCTACGCGAGCGGCCTGACAAATGTGGCCACGGATCATCTTCTCGACTTCATCAAGGTTTACGCGCCCGCGCCCATCGAGCGTGCGCCTGTCGCCGCCCGCGCGGCCCTGCAGGCCGTCGCCGCGGCCGCCAGCGGCGAGGCCTCCGGCGATGAGTCCGCCGAGGCTGTCACGCGCAAGGTGGATGATGCCGAACCGGTCTCTCTTTATGTCTTCAAAACCATGTCCGACCCGTTCGCCGGACGGATCAGCTTCTTCAAAGTCTTTTCCGGCTGCCTCAAAAACGACGCCTCTGTGCAGAATTTCACTCGCCGCATCCCGGAGAAGTTCTCCCACCTTTCGATCATGCAGGGCCGCACCGCCGTTGCCGTCGCCGAGCTGCACGCCGGCGATCTCGGCGCGGTGGCCAAGCTCAGGGAAACCCTCACCGGTGACACCCTCGGCGACAAAGCCCACGAAATCTTCTTCGAGCCCGTCGGGCTGCCCGAGCCCGCGATGACGTGGGCCATTGAACCCAAATCCCGCGCCGACGAGGATAAGCTCGCCCCCGCCGTTCACAAGCTGATGGAAGAGGACCTCATGGTCCGTTTCTTCCGCGACGCGCAGACCAACGAGTTCCTGATTGCCGCAGCCGGCCAGCCGCATATCGAGTCGCTGGTGAATAAGCTGCGCAGGCGCTACCACACCGAGGTCACCCTCAAGGCGCCGCGCGTTCCCTATCGCGAAACGATTCGCGGGCGCGCCGACGCGCAGGGCCGCCACAAAAAGCAGACCGGCGGCCACGGCCAGTACGGCGACTGCAAAATCAAAATGGAGCCGCTGGCGCGCGGCGCCGGCTTCGAGTTCGTCAACGATGTCTTCGGCGGAGCGATTCCGCGCAACTTCATTCCCGCCGTGGAGAAGGGCATCCAGGAGTCAGCCGCGCGCGGCTACCTCGCCGGCTATCCCGTCGTCGACTTCAAGGTCATCCTCTACGACGGCAGCTACCACGATGTGGACTCCAACGAGCTGTCCTTCAAAATGGCCGGGCGCCTCGCCTTCCGCAAGTGCATGGAGCAGGCCAAACCATCCCTGCTGGAGCCCATCATGCGGGTGGAGATCGAAGGTCCGCAGGAGTTTGCCGGCGCCCTCATGGGTGACCTCAACCAGCGACGCGGCCGCGTCCAGGGCATGGAAAGCCACGGCGCGACGACGCTCATCCGCGCCGAAGTCCCCATGGCCGAAATGCTGACCTACGGCCAGACGCTGACCGCTATGACCCAGGGCCGCGGCAGCTTCCACATGGACATGGACCACTACGACATCGTCCCGCAGCCCATCGCGGAGAAGATCGTCGCCAACGCGAAAAAACCCGCCGGCGAGGAGGAAGAAGAGTAGGTGCCGCGCGCACTGCCGAACACCTTCAGCATTCTGCCAAAGCGAAATGTCAGCCGGAAACAGCAAAGGCCCGTCCTCGCGGCGGGCCTCGCTGTTTGCCCTTCAGCGCGCTACGTGAACATCGCCCCTACCACCTTCAGTGCCACAATGACCACCCACCATCCCCACACCGCTGCCGCAGCCTGGCCGCGCTTCACTTTCCCGATGATCGCGCAGCCAATGGTCAGCAGGATCAGGGCCCAGATCGTCGTCGCATCCAGCGCCGTCCCCAGCGCGATCAGCCATTTCGGCAAGTCCTGCGGCAGGTAGTACCCGATATTCGTCCCGACAAAATTCTTCAGGTTAAACGCCTCGGGATCCACCCCCGCATAGACCGTCACAATCCCCAGCAATCCCTGAATCGACCACGGCAGCGTCGCGTACATCCACACCGCCATCATCTGCCCGAACTTCGCGCGTCCTCCAAACCCGAAGTTGATCGTCCCCAGCAGCACGGCGGCAGCAATGAGGGCCACTATCAGCGCTACAGCCGGGGTCGCCCAGAAAATATACTTCGTGATGTTTGTCCCCATCGTCACGGCCCGTGTCTGCTGTGCCGGGGGCAACTGCTCGATCCGCTCCATCTGCTTCGGGCTCTGCTTCAGAATGTTCTGATAGGTCTGAGTCCAGCCGATCTTCTGCTGGACGGCAAAGCCCAGCCCCAGTGTCACCACGATCCCAATGATGTAAGGCAGTAACCAGTTTGCGCTCCGCTGGACATCCTGGAACGTTTTGGTGGGCGCGACAAACGTATCGACCACGCGCTGGACCTGGCTGAGCGGCTGCGTCGAAGCTTCGGGCGGGGTGATGGCTTCCGGCATGGCGGGACCTCCGAGGGTTTTCTTTGAAACAAATCAGGCTGCAAGCGGATTTTCCTGGAATTGTACTCCGACGACTGCACGGCGCAAATGAAAAACCCGCGGTACCAGAGCGCGGGAGCCGCGGATCCCGCGAACAGTCATCCATTCGCGCCATCCCCCGTTCGTTGCACACCCTCGAACCACAATCGTTACTTCTTCCCCAGCACCTAATTGGTTATCCTGTGAAAGCTCGCAGCAGTCTCAGCGGTCTTCCTCATCATGTGTATGCGTCGGTTGGTGCTCCTTGCTATGGCTCTGGGCCTCGCCGTGCCGGCTATGTCGGCGACGGTCTCGCGCTCCTCTGTCCGCCATCCCCGCACGCAGCAGCGCCGCGCGTACGGCGCCCGGGCGCACGCCGTTTCCGCGCATGAGCGGTATCTGGAGCATCTCCGCGCCGAACGCGCTCTTCGCCTCCGCCGCGCTCATTCAGAAAGTCCCGCCCGCATTCAGGAAATTCGGTACCGGCGCCGCGCCGTGCGCGCCTCTCACAGCGGATACTCCGGCGGCATAACGCGGATCCACTGGGTCGCGCCGCTGCGCGGCTCGCGCGCCTCGCTCCTCCGCCAGAATGAGCGCGACGACGCCGAGGGGCTGGTCCGGATTGAGGATGAGGCGCAGCTGCTCGACCTCGAGGCGGCCGGCAAGCTGGTGCCCATCCCGGTCAGCATCGGGCTGCGCGTCAATGCGAGCCTTCCTCCGGATCGCCGCTACTGCCGCCCCTGGACCGCGCGCTTTCTCGCCGCCCTGGCCCAAAGCCATTACGCCCGCTTCCATCGCCCTATTGAGATCGATTCCGCCGTCCGCACCGTCTCCTTTCAGCTCCATCTGGAGCGCATCAACGGCAACGCCGCTCCGGCTGAGGGCGATCTGGCCTCACCGCATCTCACTGGCGCGGCCATCGACATCGGCAAGAAGGGCATGACCTTCTCGGAGATTTCCTGGATGCGCGGCTGGCTTCTGCCCGTCCAGACCGCCGGCCAAATCGACGTCGAAGAGGAGTTCCATCAGGCCTGCTTCCACATCGACGTCTACCGCGGCTACGACGGCGGGCCCGCCGCATCCCACCCCCACTCCGCTGCGAGCCTCATCGCTGCCGGGGTGAATTAGGGCGAGGCGAAACCGGAACACAGCTGTCCGGAACGCTGACATTTCTCCGGCGTGCCGGTGCGTGTGCATCATCCATGAAAATGCAGCTGGCGAAACTCCTGCAACGCGGGATCGTCGTCCTGGGCCCGCAATTCCTGGACCAGCCCACGTCGGAAACGGTGACCCTGGTGGGCGTCGATGCCGCCGGTATCCGGATCAAAAGCGAATAAGCGGCGGATCGCATCGCCGAAAGATTCCGGATGAAACCCGCCGTGCCTTCGGCTTACTTCATCCGTTCTCGCAGATTGTCACCATCATGGCCGCGCCGGAAGGCGCCGGGGAAGATTCGCCGGCCGCATGAGATTCGGCCAGAGTCGATGACCGCAGAGCCATAAAAAAGCCTCGCCGACGGCGAGGCTTTCGCTGCCGAACATGGCAGGCGTCGGATTAGGAAAGCGAGCCTTCCAGCGCGCGCGTTTCTATTTCGGCCGCGCGCTTGTGCAGCTGGTGATGCAGGCAGTACAGCGCCAGCTCGAGCCGGTCAGAGACGCCCAGCTTGTCGTAGATTTTGCGCAGGTAGTTCTTCACCACCTGCTCGGTGGTTCCCAGCTGGTACGCAATCTCCTTGTTGCGCTTGCCCTGGGTGATGCCGGCGATGATCAGCATCTCCTTCTGGTTCAGCCGCGGCTGGTTGCGCGGATTCACCAGCGCACTGGCCTGAGAACGATACGCCTCGATGACCCAGTTCACCGACTGATTGTCGATCCAGGTCTCTCCCGCCGCGATCTTGCGCACGCACTTAATGAGCAGATCCGGCGAGATGGAGCGGGGAATGATGCCGCGCACGCCGCGCCGGTACAGGTCCACAGTGTGCGACTCTTCGGAGGAGGATGCCTGCACAATGATCTTGAGTTCCGGCGCGTGCCGCAGGATGGCCGGAACCGCGTTTGCCGTTCCGGTAATCATCGCTCCCTCGAGCAGCAGCACGTCCGCCGGATGCTTCTGCACCACCTCCTGCAGCGTCTGCAGCGAGTCAGCTTCCGCCGCCACGGTGACGGCGGAGTCCGGTCCAAACACCTTACGCATTCCCACGCGGTAAATCGCCTGGGAATCTGCCAGAATCACGCGGATCTCCGGATGCCCCTCGGCCGACCCGTTCGCATTTGCATTATTTGTCTGCGTCATCGTCTCACTGCCAAAGCCTGAATCATTGGAATCGGTAGTCATCAATCACCGCTGCCGCCCAGGGCGAGCCATCCTTCCAGTAACTGCGGATGATCCTGCCCCTGCAATGCATGGCCGCAGTGTGGGAAAAATCCAGGGTTCCGGCGGGAATCTCCAGAAGAAACTCCACGTCTTGCCCCACATGGAGCGGCTGGCGCAGTTGAAACAGTACGCCACTGGCTGAGATATCCGCCGTTACCGCTTCGCTCTGTTCCCCATCCGCCAGCACGATCGCAGGCAAATGGATGGAATATCGGACGGAACCCCGCGCAGGTCGGCCGTCGCGAATCCCGGATGCCGCACAGACTGCGGATTCCATAGGTCGACTCTCCTGCTACCTCATCCCTACAGTACCCGCGTTCAGCCATTCGGACTAATTACCAAAGTTTACACATCCGATTTCTTTTGTACAGCACGAAAATACGCGGCACAATGACCTGAAAGGGGCAGGGGGATGGGATTTCCATAGGTCTGTGGAAATCGCGCACGCCATCAGTAACCCTTTTGAATACAGTGGGTTGCGAGAGAAAGGAGAATCGGCGCTCGGGGCGCGGCTCCCAGGGTAGCCAGTCGGGTACTGCGGCGCTGAAACGAAGAACTGGTCTGGTTACCTGGTGGCCACAGCCCTGACGCGGGCGTTCAGACGGCTCTTGTAGCGGGAAGCCGTGTTGGCGTGGATGACGCCCTTCTGCACAGCCTTGTCGATGACGGAGACAGTGGAGCGGAACTGCTCGCCGACGGCTTTTCGGTCGCCCTTCTGGATAGCCTCGCGGAGGTCGCGGAGGCTGGAGCGGAAACGGCTGCGGCTGGCGCGGTTCACCGCGGTGCGTTTTTCAGTCTGACGGGCGCGCTTGAGCGCGGAAACATGGTTCGCCATGAAGGGTGAAATTCTCTCTCTCGGAAATCAATGCGGTTCGCAGCGGCACACGACCGCCCCTGCCTTAAAGATTCATTTTACGGGCTTTCCCGAGCCGGGTCAACCAAAACGGCTGACACCAAAACGGCTGGCTCGAGAGAGCGCTGGTTACAATGCGGACAGATGACTTCCTCCACCCTGAGCGCTGAGGAGCGCGCGCGCCGCATTCAGCTTCTGATCTTCGACGTCGACGGAGTGCTGACCGACGGCGGCATCTGGATCTTCCCTGCTCCCGGAGGCGGCACCGCCGGTCACTCCACCGCGCAGCGCGCTGATGAGCACAAGGACAAAGGCGGCTATGCCATCTCCTCCCAGAGCATGGTCGAGGCCAAGGGATTCAATGCCCACGACGGCACGGGAGTTTCCCTGGCGAAGCTGGGCCGGATCAAGTGTGCCATCATCACCAAGCGCATCTCGGAGACCGTGGCGCTGCGGGCGCGCGACCTGCGCCTCGAATACGTCTACATGGGTCAGGCGTACAAAATGCAGGCTGTCCGCGAGATGATGGCGAAGGAAAACATCGGGCTCGATCAGATTGCGTATGTGGGCGACGATGTCATCGACCTGCCCGTGATGCGGGTCTGCGGACTGGCCATCGCCGTGGCCAATGCGCGCCAGCAGGTGAAGGCCGCAGCCCATTACGTGACGCCGCATGAAGGCGGCCATGGCGCCGGCCGCGACGCCATCGAGTTCATCCTCGCCGCAAAGGGAATTCTGGACGAGACGATCGAGCGCTACATTGACGAACGGAACCCTTTGCCTGCAAGTATGGACATTGGAAAAGGCGGATTCTGAAAGACAGGGAGCAGAGCTCAGAGCACAGGACTCAGCAAGCGGGCCCAGGCGGTGCCACGCGCCGGTTTCCTCGCGTGGTTCTTGCCACCGGTTTTCTGGCGCTGCTGGCGGCGGGCGCGTCGGCGTGGCTCATCGGGCGCACCGCGGCGATGCACTGCGATTCTCTGGCCCCGCTGACGGTGCTGGCCACACTGGCCGCGTTCCTCATCTCCGTCTGCTTCCGGCAGATGGGCCGCTATCCGGATCGCCGCAGCCGATGGTTCCTCTTTGCGTGTCTGCTGGTGGCCGGCTCCACGATCTTCGCCGATTTCCGTTTCGTGCGCCACTATCGCGGGTTTTGCGACGAATTGCAGCAGCAACTCCGTCAGTCGGTGATTCAGTAGCGAGTGTCCCGCCTACTTCGGCACCACCGCCTCACGGCCTGCGATCGGCACGGGGCCGCCGAGAAAGCCGCTGACCACCGGCGCGATGCGTCCCGCGCATTGCTCGGCGGCCAGATGCCCGCAGCCAACGAACACTTCCAGTTCCGACTGCGGCACATCCTGGTGGATCTGCTCGCCCATGGAGGCGGGAAGCAAGTGATCCTGCTGGCCCCAGACGATCAGCATCGGCATTTTCAGCGCGCCGAGCCTGTGGTCGAGCAGCGCCTGGCCAGTCAGCATGGAATCCATGTTGCGCCTGACCACCCAGCCGTGATGGGCAACGTAGCGGAAGATGGCATGCTGGATGAATCCCGGCACCGGCGGCGGTGGTGTGGGCCACAGCAGACCGTCGAGTTCGCGCAGTTTCTGCGGCGTGTCAGGCTCGAACAGCGCGGTGTTCCAGTTCAGATTGAAGGTGATGCCGGCACTGTCGAAGATGACCAGCCGCCGAATGCGCTGCGGCTGATCGAGCGCCACCTGCATAGCGATCCAGCCCCCCATCGACCATCCGGCGAGATCCGTCCGGGCCAGATGCAACTGGTCCATGAAGGCTTCGACAGCTTCCGATTCCTCGGCGATCGAATAGCTCGCACTGGGAGGCCATGCGGAGCGTCCATAGCCGGGCAGATCGAGCGCGTAGATGCGGTGGTGGGCGCGCACCAGCAGCGGCATCAGATTGGCCCAGTCCTCGGCGCGGCCGCCGAGGCCGTGCACCAGCACCACCGGGTCGCCGGAGCCGCCTTCGAAATAATGGATGCGGACATGGTCCGAACCGGCAAAGGGAATCTCCATGTACTGGCTGTGGATGCCGTCGAACCAGAGGCGCGTCTGGGTGGTGACCACCAGCAGCGTTAGCGGGCGCAGCAGGGCGAAAATGACCAGAGCCGCGAGCAGCGGCACCACTACCAGCAGAAGCCAGCGCAGCACGCGCCAGAGCCGTCCCCGTTTTTGCGGAGCAGCTGCAGTTGTGGCCATACCCTGTCGACCTCCGGCGGTTGCCCGTGGGTTAGATGACGGCTGCGGCCATTTGTAACGCCTTGTGGATCACTTCGACCGTCAGGGGCGTCAGGCCGCCCAGCTCCTGCGGTCCGGCCCAGCGCGCTTCCAGCGCGTCGCTGGCGCAGGCCAGAGAGCCTCCGGTCACGAGGCAGAGGAAATCCACCAGCACATAATGGTAGCGAACCCGGCCCCCGGCATCGCGCGAAATGCGGTCGAAGGCCTGGACGACCCCAACAGGTTCCACGCTCAGGCCCGTTTCCTCCAGCACTTCGCGGCAAACCGCTTCTTCCAGCGTCTCGCCCAGTTCCACCGCGCCTCCCGGCAGCGACCACTCGCCCTTCAGCGGCTCCTGGCCGCGGCGGATCAGCAGGACGGCCGGCTCGGCGCCGCCACGCACAATCACCGCGCCCACTCCGGCGATGGGCGCATCAGGGTATTCGCGTCTCATGCAGGGTCTTACATCGTTACAACTTGATCGGTTGTCCGTATTCCTCGTCAAAAACGGTATGCGCCATGCTGAATCGCCCGCCGCTGAATTTGTCCGGCCCCTGCAGATGACCGATGCCCAGCAGCGCAACCACTTCGTAGCTCAACGGCAGCCGCAGCACTTCGCAAACCTTGTCCGCCTCGTAGCCCTCCATGGGAGCGGTGTCGTAGCCCAGCACTTCCGCCATCCACATCATGGTGGTGAGCGCGATCATCACATGACGGTTCAGCCAGGCGGCCAGATTGGGATGGTTGCCCAGATATTCGGGGATATTCACCCTGGCCTGGGCGGCGTAATTCTCGGTCATGCCGTTTTCCCGGCCCATGCGGATCATCTCTTCCATGTCCGTGCGCCAGCCGTCCTTATCGCCGCACGCCACAATGACCGCGGAAGCTTCCTCGACCTTGGCCTGGTTGAAGCTGGCGGCGCGCAGATGCCGGCGCTGCTCAGGCGTCCGCACCACCACGAACCGCCAGGGCTGGAGGTTGTAGCCGCTGGGAGCCTTCAGTCCGGCTTCCAGAATCCTCTTCAGATCCGTATCCGGGATCGGCTCGCCGTCGAAACTTGGCGTCGCACGCCGCTCCTCGACCACTTCGCTGAAAGTTCTTTCCATTCGTCTGGCCATGCCCGAAAATCTAACCTGCCTGCTTTCGTGAATTGTTGGTGCCGGTGCTTGGTAGTCCTGCCGGGGAAGCGGAATTCCGGATCTGGCTCATCGGCAGCTCGAGCGCAAAGGGGGGCTGTCCCCCAGGCGAACTGGCATAAACCCACAGGCCATGAAAAGCAGAGGCCAGCTCCGGATGCTGCTGGAGCAGCGCCCGCATCACCGCGGTCACCTCGGCGCGGGCGGCTACCGGATCCGACTGCGGCGTGCCCCTGAAGTCCACCACCAGATCGAGCTGGCCCGCCAGCTCACCGGTATGCAGATTGGTGATGTCGAAACTCTGTCCATCGCCGTTCAGGTGCATTGGCTGCTCGCCGGGCAGGCCGCCCGGCTGCACGTCCTCGGCCTCGCGCAGCAGTCTCTCAAGATTGGGGCTGGAGAGAAAATCGACCGGATTGAGCAGATACTGCGCCGTCTGGTAATAGAACCACGCGTTCCAGTCCTGCTTTTTCGCGGCGTAGACGCGCGCCTGGCGCCAAAACCAGACGCCATCGTGGCCGCCCAGAGTCATGGGGCGCGTAAAGAAGCCGGCAAGCTTCCACCCGCTGCTGCCCGGCACACGGGAAAGCATCATCGAAAGCTGCTGCGGATGCTCGACGCCGGTGGCATGCAGAATTGCCAGAGCATACTGCCCCGGAGGCAGGCTGGGAATCGTCAGCGTCACGATCAGCGCCGATCCGGGCACACCGCAGATGAACTGAGCTTCTTCCGTGCTGGTCAGGTCGCCGGCGTTCAGCAGATACAACGCATCGGCTGTCAGCGTGGCATGCTGCAGGAAAGGCTGGACCGCCTGAACGGAATCCGCGATGCCGCTGAACTTCGCGGCCACCGTGGAGAGGGTTTGCGCCTTCAGCGTGGTCAGGTTCCCGGTCTTCACGTTATTGGCCAGCGCCAGCGCCGTCTGCTCCAGCGTGCCGCGCTCCTCCGCGGTCATCATCGATTCGGTGGTGCAGGAGACGGCGTATGCGGCAGCGCCCAGAGCCAAAGGCAGAAGCCCAGCCAGGAATCTCACAAGGCGCCGGTGCATCGAGCTCTTCCCTTCCCGCACGAAACCTGAGCGAAATCGAAACACTGCTAGTCTAGTACACAGGCGGCAGGCGATTCAGGGCTTCGGCTGCTTCGCTCTGCAGCCCCTCCGGAGTTCGATGCTCTTTCGATACTTTCCGCGGAAGCGCGCCTGGGCAGGAATCGCGATCCTGGCCGCCGCGGCCGTCTGCGTGGCACAGCCGGTTCATCCGCATGCGACCCGGTCGCACTCGCACAGAGCGTATGCGCGCGCGGGAAAAACGCCCGCCCCCTCCGCAGTCGACTCCACTGCCACCGGCGCAGCACCGCCGCAGCCGCAGAAGCCGCTTCCTCTGCAGGAGCAACCTCCCCAGCCCGCCACGATCACGCTGTCCGGCGGAAAGCTGGCAGTCAGGGCCGACAACTCCAGCCTGATTCAGATTCTCGATCAACTCGGCAAGTCCGGCGGGATGTCCATCAGCGGACTCAGCCAGGATCAGCGCGTCTTCGGCGTCTACGGCCCAGGCGATCCCAGCGAGATTCTCTCCGAGCTGCTCGAAGGCGCGGGCTACAACGTCCTGATGACCGGCATCACGCCGGAAGGCACGCCGCGCGAGCTGGTGCTGAGTGTGCAAAGCGGCGCTCCGCCTTCGCCGCCGCAGTCGTTCCCGCAGCCGAACGATGGTTATGTTCAGCCGTTTTATCAGCGTCAGCCGATCCCGCCAGCGCCTCCTCGCGGCAACCTGGACTTCCCGGTGCGTTCGCCGGCGCAGATGTATCAGCAGATGATGCAGGAGCGCGAACAGCAGCGCCAGCAACAGCCGCAGCCACAGTAGCGCTGATTCCCTATCGAGGGTCAGGGAGCGGGCGCGGCCAGCGCGCCTCGATGGTGGTGGAAATGCCGCCGCGGGGACGGAAATCGCCCTTCACCACGGCCCATACCGGATCGCAGGCCTTCACTACGTCTTCCAGCACCTGGTTGACGACGTTCTCCTGAAAAATCCCCAGGTTGCGGAAGCAGAACAGATATTCTTTCCAGGATTTGAGTTCCAGGCACCGTTCCCGAGGCATGTAGCGCAGCGTGATGGTTCCGAAATCGGGCAGTCCCGTCTTCGGACACACGGAGGTGAACTCCGGATCGTCGATCACGATCTCGTAGGCCGGGAACTGGTTGGGCCAGGTCTCAATCGGTGGAAAATCGAAGTCGAGGCCGGCCCTGGCGTGCTCTTCGGTGTAGCGCGTTGCGGAGGGCATAGTCCGATTTTAAGGCAGAGGTGTTGGAATCGAAGGAACCTTCTTATTTTCAGAAGCCTAAGGACCCTGAAGTGAGTCCTATATACTGACTCACGGTTCTTCTCGATGGCGACCAAGACCTCCCGGCACACCGCGCGCATCTGGATGCTCACTGTTGTGGCGCTCATTCTCGCCTTTTACCTGGTGCGCATGGCAACCCGCGAGAAATTGCCCATCCGGGTGGCTACCGCGACGATCGGAGATCTGAAAAAGACTTCCTCTACCAACGGCAAGGTGGAACCGGAGCCCCAGGCGAATTTCGAAGCTCACGCGCCGTTTCCGGGAGTGATCCGCGCCGTGTACGTTCACTCCGGTGAAACCGTGCCGGCGGGCAAACTGCTGCTGGCGATGGACGATACCCAGGCGAAGGAACAGGTGGCGAATGCCTGGGCGGCGCTGCGCGGCGCGCAGGCGAATTATGCGGCTGCCCTGCACGGCGGGACACCGTCGCAACTGATTACGCTGATCGGCAATCTGCAAAAGGCGAAGATCGAGCGGGATCAGGCGCAGCGCGACCTCGAGGCTCTGCAGCAACTGGAGGCCACCGGGGCCGCTTCGCCCAGCGAGGTGAGCGCCGCCCAGCAGCGGCTGGCCGCCGACAACAGCACGCTGCACGTGCTGGAGCAGCAGAAGAAGAATGGCTACGGATCGGCCGATATCGCGCATGCCCAGGCCGCGCTCGAGGACGCGCAGGCCGCGTATGCCGCTGCGCGGGACGCGCTGCGCCAGGCGATCGTGCACGCTCCTTTCGCCGGAACAGTCTATTCCCTGCCGGTTTCTCCAACGGATTATGTTCAGCAGGGTGACCGGCTGCTTTCGCTGGCCGATCTGAACAAGCTTCAGGTGCTGGCGTATTTCGACGAGCCGGAAATTGGCGACTTACAGGTGGGCCAGCCGGTCACGATTGTCTGGGATGCCCGGCCCAGTCAGGTGTGGCATGGACATATCGTGCGGCTGCCCTCGACGATCATCACCTATGGCACGCGGAATGTCGGCGAGGTGCTTGTCTCTCTCGAAGATGCGGCCGCCAGTCTGCTCCCGGATACCAATGTTCGTGTAACGGTGACCGTGGCGAATGAATCTAACGTGTTGGTCATACCGCGCGACGCGCTGTATTTCGAACAGGGTGCGCCTTATGTCTATCGCGTTGCGGACGGATCGTTGCATCGCGCGCGGGTGACGTTGGGGAAAAATAATCTGATCGAGATGCAGATCGTCAGGGGACTCAGGCCCGGGGACGTCGTGGCGACCGGCACGACCAATGGTCAGCCGCTGGGCGACGGACAACCTGTAACGATCGTGCAGTAAAGGGGGCGATTTGCTGAAGAAGTTCCTGCTGCCGGGAAGTGTGTTTGTGCTGGCCAGCGTCGTGGGGGCGATGTCCGCCACCACCGCGAACCCCGTACGCCGCGATCTGAATTTGGGCCGCGCGGATGTGGCGCTCGAGAGCCTGGATACGGTTCTGGCGCAGGCGCCCTCCGACGCCGTGGCCCACAATCTGCGCTGCCGCGTCTACTACGAGGAACAGCACTGGGATCAGGCGATCGCCGATTGTCAGGCTGCGGTCCTCCTGGACACCCGGAACAGCGATTACCATTTGTGGCTGGGCCGCGCCTATGGGCAGAAAGCGGCCAGCATCTCTTCCCTGCTGGCCGCGTACAAACTGGCGCATAAGGTTGCGGCGGAATTCCGGCAGGCCGTGCAGCTGGATCCGCAGAATGCGGCGGCGCTGTCCGATCTGGGCGAATTCGACGTGCGCGCACCCCACGTTGCCGGCGGTGGAATCAATCGGGCACAGGCGGTTCTCCAGCAACTGCGCAGCGTGAGCCTGTCTGACGCGCTGATTCTCCAGGGTCGCATTGCGGAGAAGAAGAAAGACTACCCTGCGGCCGAAGCCGATTACCGGGCAGCGATCGCGCAGACGAAGGATCCCGCGAGCGCCTGGATGGATCTGGCTTCGTTCTATCTGCGTTGCGGACGAACGAGCGATGCGGTGACGGCGGCGTACAACGGCGCAGCGATCGACCGCCAGCACGGTCCGGCGCTGGTGCAGGGAGCCACCGATCTGGACGCGACGGGGCGCGATCCGGGCACCGCCATCCAGTGGCTCAGGGAATATCTGGCTTCTCCGGCGCAGTCAGAGGAAGCGCCCGCCTTTGCCGTGCACGCCCAGCTGGCCAGATTGCTGGAGAACCAGGGCGACGAGCTGGCGGCGCAGCAGCAGCTCGCGGAGGTTCACGCTTTGGCGTCCGGCTACCGCATTCCGGCGCCCAGCTCCTCGGCGTGGGCAGGCCGCTGACAGTAAACTCAGAACGATGCCCGGATCAGAAAGGCGAAAAGCCGCGCTGGGGATGGCAGCCACCATGCTGGCGCTGGTGCTGCCCCTGGGCGCACGGGGCCAGATCTCTCTTTCCACCGCGGTGGAACTGGCGGAAAAGAACAGCCCCTCGGTGCGCTCCGCCGCCGCCGGCGTGCGGCAGGCCGCGGCATCTCTCACCCAAACCCGGGACGCCTATATACCCAACTTCACACTGGGCACTTCGCCCGGGTACGCTTACGGCTTTCCGCTTGGCCAACCATCCCTTTTCACTGCGACTTCGCAGTCCCTGGCTTTTTCCTTTTCCCAGCCTGATTACGTGCGTGCCGCCCGCCAGGCACTGAACAGCGCCCGCCTGAGCCTGAAGGACACGCAGCAGCAGGTAGCGCTGGATGTGGCTCTGGATTACGTGGAGCTGGACCACGACCTGGAGGAGATTGCCGCGCTCGGGCAGGAGAAGGACGACGCCGATCAGCTGGCGCAAATCGAGCAGCAGCGCGTTGCGGCGGGTGTCGACCCGCGCGTCTCCCAGTTACAGGCGGAGCTCACCGCGGCCCAGGTGGACGAAAAGCGCATCCACCTGCAGAACGACGCGGACGAGATGCGCCAGAAGCTGGGACACCTCACGGGCCTGCCTGCGGACGGCCTGACGACCGTCAGCAACAGCGTTCCTCCGCCGCCTGCTTTGAGCGCGAATGCGGAGGATGACCAGCTGGCTGCGCAAAACAACGCCGGTCTCGCGGCCGCTCTTGCCAATGCAAAATCGAAGTCCTACGTCGCTTTCGGTGATTCCCGGCAGGACTGGCGTCCCAGCATCATCTTTGGCGCGCAATACAGTTATTTTGAGCCGTTCGCCAACTACACCCAGTACTACAACACGACCCACGGCTTTCAGTACAACAACGCCGGCATTGGTCTCCAGATCACCGTGCCCATTTTCGATGCGGCCAAGCGCGCCCAGGCACAGATTTCCGCCGCAGCGGCTGCGCGCGCGCAGGCGGACGCCGATGCATCGCGGGATCAGCTCAGCGAAGGAACCCTTGCCCTGCGCCGGACCATCCTCGAGCTGACTGCGCAGCAGCGCGTGGCCCGACTCCAGGACGAAATCTCGCAGGAGCAGTTGAAGTCCGTCGAAAGCGAACTCGCCAACGGATCGGGATCGCCGACCGCGCCGGCCGCCACCCCGATTCAGGCCCGGCTGGCGGGAATCCAGGAACGCGAACGCTACGAAGACATGCTCGATGCGAATTTCGTGCTGATGAAAGCCGAGCTGAATTTACTGCGCGCCACCGGCCAGATCACCAGCTGGATTCTGTCGTCCGTAAAGTGACGGACGAGTGCGATGCGCCTGACAGGGCGTGCGGACTCCCCACCACCCGAGGACTTAACCCAGCAGATACTATGAGTTAGGCCGGGCTCCGGCTGCCTCGCAACGGGTGATAGACTAGAGGGAAGACGATGCCCCTGAAGACTTTATTCCTCAACCCTCCGTCTTTTGAAAACTTCGATGGCGGAGCCAGCTCGCGGTGGCCAGCCACTCGCGAGATCGAGTCCTACTGGTACCCGGTCTGGCTGGCGTATCCCACCGGGATGCTGGAAGGCGCCCGCCTCCTGGATGCCAACCCGCACCACATTTCGTGGCAGGGTGTCACCGAGATCCTGGCGGACTATGAACTCCTGGTGCTCTTCACCAGCACCATTGGCTGGTCGCTCGATCAGCGCATGGCCGAAAAGATCCGCGAGACCTACCCGAAGCTGAAGATCTGCTTCGTCGGGCCACCGGTCAGCACCGATCCCGACAAGGCGCTGAATGAGTGCGCGGCCATCGATTTCGTCTGCCGGCGTGAGTTCGACTACACGGTAGCGGATTACGCCAATGGCAAACCGCTCAGCGAGATTCTCGGCGTCAGCTATCGCAAAAACGGACAAATCGTTCACAATCCCGACCGCCCGCAAATCGAGGACCTGGACGCGCTGCCGTGGGTCACCGACATTTACAGGCGCGACCTGGACGTCACGAAATACAACGTCCCCTTCCTGCTGCATCCGTTCGTCTCGCTGTACACGACGCGCGGCTGCCCGGCGCAGTGCACTTTCTGCCTGTGGCCGCAGACGCTCAGCGGACATGCGTGGCGCAAGCGTTCCACCGACAATGTCGCCGCGGAGATGGCGCAGGCGAAGGAACTCTTTCCGAACGTGAAGGAGTTTTTCTTCGACGACGACACCTTCAACATTCAGAAGGCGCGCACGATCGAACTGTGCGGCAAACTGAAGCCGCTGAAGCTCACCTGGTCGAGCACTTCGCGCGTGACCACGGACTTCGACACGCTGAAGGCGATGCGCGACGCTGGCTGCCGGCTGCTGATCGTCGGGTTTGAATCCGGCGACCCGCAGATCCTGAAAAACATCAAGAAGGGCGCCACCATCGAGCGGGCGCGCGATTTTGCGCGCGACTGCCACAAGCTGGGGCTCACCATCCACGGCGACTTTATCCTCGGCCTGCCCGGCGAAACCAAGGAATCGATTCGCAATACCATCCAGTTCGCCAAGTCGCTGGATGTGGAAACGATTCAGGTTTCCGTGGCGCACGCCTTTCCCGGCACCGAGCTGTACGAATATGCCCGCGTGAACGGGTTCATCACCAACGGCAACAGGATGGTCGATGAGGGCGGACATCAGATCGCCCATATCGAGTACCCCGGCCTGCCCGCCGAGTACGTGCTGGAGATGGTCAACCGCTTCTACGACGAGTACTTCTTCCGGCCCAGAGCGGCGTGGCGCGTGATCAGCAAGGCCATCGCCAACCGCGACCTCGGACGGCTCTATCAGGAATCGAAATCCTTCCTCAAGCTGCGCGCTCAGCGGGACCGCATGGTGAAGGAGACCCGTACCCAGAAGGCCGGCGAAGGCGGCTCCGGCCCCGCCGTGAACGCCGAGGCATAGTTCCAGACCGCCAGGCGGCCGGCCGCAGAGCTGGCCCCGACTTTGTTTTGGGGACTGCCGCGTGACCAAATCCACCATGACATTCCGGCGCTATCTGGTGCTCGCCGCGGTCACGCTGACTTCCTCGTGCGGCGATACCTTTCTCGCCCGCGGCATGAAGTCCCTCGGCCCTGTTTCCCTGCATCATCCCGCTGAGCTGATTCACGCCATCTTCTCTCCCTGGGTCGCAGCCGGCATCGTGCTGCTGTGCGGCTTTTTCGCCTCTTATCTCACCGCCCTTTCCTGGGCCGATCTCACCTGGGTGCTCCCGGCCAGTTCGTTCGGTTACGTGATCATGGAATTCCTGGCACGTTTCTGGCTGCACGAGAAGGTGGATTCGCTGCGCTGGCTGGGCGTGCTCTTCATCACTGCAGGCGTGGGATTTGTCACCCGCGGTCCTTCCTGGACCGATCCTGGCACCGCCAGGCCGGAAACGGCGGAAGAATCGGCTCTCGAGGAGGCGCTCCCGTGAGTCCTTCTCAGATTCTCGCCACCATCGCCATGATCGCCAGCGTCGTGGTCACGGCGACCACGGGCGACATTCTCACCGCATCGGCGATGCGACAGATTGGAGATCTGGACACCATCCGGACGCGTCGCGGGCTGCTCGGCGCGGTGGCGGCGGTGCTTTCCAGCGGCCGCTTCGGCCTGGGCGTCCTCTGCCTGGCGCTCAGCTTCTTCGCGCTGCTCTTTGCGCTCAGTCAGCGCGAGCTGAGCCTGATTGGCCCGGCCGCTACTTCGCTCACCTTCGTAACGAATGCGCTGGCCGCGAAAATTTTCCTGAAGGAAAATGTGGACCGCCGGCGCTGGACGGCCGCTTTTCTGGTCTGCGTGGGCGTGACGCTGCTGGCGTTCTGAAGCTCTCCCGGAACGAATCGCTCAAATCAGGTGCTGCAGCTTCAGTTTGTCGGTGGCACAGGTTTCGCCCGGCCGGCGCAGGACCCGGCCCTCCGGGCCGGTGACGGCTTTGAGCTGCCCGCTGGGCAGAACGATTCCGGGACTGCTGCGGAATTTGAGGAATCGTATTGCAGGTTCGGCGGCGAGGCAGAACATATCTGAGCAGACGGGATTTCCGATGCTGCCGTGGTTTTTCCGGACGCAGCCCCACAGCCACCTGGCTCTGCCAGTCGCGGCTGAACGCGCCCTCGCGTCAGTGCGAGCGGGCCGGGACGACCTGCGCCGTCTCGTGCATCTGCGGAATCTGGCGCGGATAGTAGCCCTTCGTGGTGCGCACAATCAGCGTGCCATAGTGGCGAGCCTGAGCCTCGACCTGCACGGTGCGGAATCCGCCCAGGCTGGGCGAGCGCGTGGGGTGGTAGCCGATGGTGTACTGATTGCGGATGTCGAGAGCGATCTGCGCGACCACCTGATCGATGTCATCGGGCGAGCGCGGGAAAAAGGCGAGGCCGCCGGTTTCGCTGGACAGGGTTTCGAGGGCATTGCGCGCGCTGGCCGCGTCCTCCGGGCTGATCGCATCGTAGAGCAGCCCGATGGAGTAGACCACCGGGCCGCCGAGCCGCTGCACACGTTCCACGGCCTGCTGGAGGGTCAGGCGGGAGGCGTCGTCGCTGCCGTCGGTGATGATCAGCAGCACCTGCTTGGGCTGGGTGGCATGGTGGGCCAGTTCGTCGGCGGAGGCGGCCACAGCGTCGTAGAGGGCGGTCATCCCCCTGTCATCAAAGCGGGCCAGCCCGGCCTGCAGATCGTAGAGATTCGAGGTCAAGGCCGTATCCAGATACGCGTTCTGGTTGAAGTTGACGATGAAGGCGTTGTCGCCGGGATTCGAGTCGTGGATCAGGTCCAGCGCCGCCTGGTTGGCGGTGTCGCGCTTGCCGATCATCGAACCGGAGTCATCGACGAGAATCCCCATGGAGACGGGCACATCCTGATTGACGAAAGAGACGATGGTCTGCGGAACCCCGTCTTCCCACACCTGGAAATCGCTCTGCTTCAGCCCTTTCACCAGCCGATTCTTCTGGTCGACCACGGTGCAGTTCAGCAGCACCTCATTGACGTTTTCCTCCAGAGTATAGAGGTTGCCGGATTTGGCCAGCGGCGTACCCGGCTTCTGCGGCAGGATGGGCGCCTCATAATCGGGCGACGGGATGGGATCGCGGTCCACGTCCAGCGGCGGCTGCGCCTGGCGCTCGGTATAGTCCACCGGGGGCGCCGGCGGCGGCGTTTGCGTGGTCTGCGCCCCCGCGGGCGTCAGAGGCGCGGCAAGCAGGAGAGCGGCCGCCAGGATCACCCAGCGGCGGAGGAACCATCGAACAGAGACCATATCGGGCATAGGAATACGGCGGGAGTGCGGACACTCCCCGAGCTATGACTCTCAGATGCACAGAAAGGGGTTGAGGGAAAGCGGGTCACAGAATTACGACGGATCGGCAGCCAGAATCTCGCAGGCAATCGCCGCCTGGCCCAGGGAGATTCCCCCGTCGTTGGCCGGGACTTCATGGTGGGTAAAGACTTCAAAGCCCTCGCCGTGCAGCGTTTTCACGCACCCCTGGAGCAACAGCGCGTTCTGGAAGCATCCACCGCTGAGACAGACGCGGTCCAGGCCGAGGTCGGCGCGCATCCGGCGGCAGACGGCGGCAATCGCCGCAACCAGGGTCGCATGGAAGCGGGCAGCGATGCGGGGCCGGGAATCGCCGCGGGCCAGATCCTCGAGAATCCGGCGGATCATGGGGCGAAAGTCGGCCTCGCCGGCGGCGTCGGGCCGGTCAGGTTCCGCAAACGTGAAGTCGTAGGGTGGGGCAGTGGCGGGGGAGAACTCCTGCGCGGCTGCTTCCAGCATCATGGCGGCCTGGCCTTCGAAGGAAACATTGTGGCGCAGACCGATGAGCGAAGCCACTGCGTCGAAAAGCCGTCCGGCGGACGAGGTGGGAATCGCGTTGACTCGCCGGCGCAGCATCGCATCCATGACGCGCAGGCGCTCGAGCGCGGCCATCTGGTCCCAGGGCGGCCCGCTGGGGATGGAGCCGAGCGTATCCAGCAGATAGCTGCGGGCGATGCGCCACGGCTCGCGCACGCCGGCATCGCCGCCGGGGAGCAGCACCGGCCGCAGCCGGGCGAAGCGGTCGAAGCCCAGGTAATCCGCGGCCAGAAATTCTCCGCCCCAGATGGTCTGGTCGGTGCCCAGCCCCGTGCCATCCCACGCCACCCCGATCACGCGCCCCTGCAGCCGATGCTCCGCCATGCAGCTGGCAATATGAGCATGGTGGTGCTGGACGGGGATGCGGCGCAGGCCCTCCATCCTGAGCGCGAATTGTGTGCTCAGATAGCCGGGGTGCAGGTCGTGGGCGACGGCCGTGGGATGCACATGAAAGAGCCGGCTCATGCGCTCCAGCGTCTCCTCAAAGAAGCGCAGCGTCTCGAAGTTTTCCAGATCGCCCAGGTGCTGGCTGGGAAGTGCGAAGCCGGCGCGGGTGAGGCAGAGGGTGTTCTTCTGCTGCGCGCCGCAGGCCAGCACTTCCGCTTCGCCGCGGCCCAGAAAGACCGGCTGGGGAGCATAGCCGCGGGCACGGCGCAGCAGCATGGTCTCGCCCAGCACGACGCGCACGACAGAGTCGTCAACGCGTGTGTGAATGCGCCGGTTGTGGTGCGCGAAGGCATCCGCGATGTCAGCGAGACGCTCTTCCGCCTCGGCGTTCTCGATGACGATCGGTTCCTCGCTGATGTTGCCGCTGGTCATGATGAGCGCGGCTTCCCTGCCCCAGCGCTCGCGCAGGATACGAAAGAGCAGGTCGTGCATGGGCGTGCAGGGAAGCATGACGCCGGTGGCGGGATTGCCGGGCGAAACGCCCTCGGCCAGGGGCGACTCGGGCCGGCGGCGCAGCAGCACAATGGGGCGCTCGCGGCTCACGAGGGCTTCGCGCTCAGCGGGGGACAGAAAGCAGAGGGCCGCGGCAAAGTCAGCGTCGCCCGCCATCACCGCGAAAGGCTTCTCGCTGCGGCGCTTGCGGCGGCGCAGCTCTTCGACGGCGGCCGGCTGCGTGGCGTCGCATGCGAGTTGATAACCGCCCAGCCCTTTCCAGGCGACGATCCGGCCTTCGCGCAGAAGATCGGCGACCCGGGTGAGGATCTCGCGCGCGGAGAGCGGCGCCCGCGGCTGGCCCGGAACGTTCAGGATCAGCCGCGGCCCGCACACCGGGCAGGCGTTGGGCTGGGCATGGAAGCGGCGACTCTCCGGATCCTCATATTCGTGCCGGCAATCCGCGCACATGGCGAACTCCGCCATGGTTGTCATCGGCCGGTCGTAGGGAATGTCGAGGATGATGCTGTAGCGGGGTCCGCAGTTCGTGCAGTTGGTGAAGGGATAGTCGAAGCGGCGATTCGCCGAATCCCGCGTATCCGCGAGGCAGGCCTCGCACACGCAGATATCCGGCGGGACGAGGGCGAAGGCCGAACCGGCGGCATCGCTTTCCCGGATCGCGAAGCCAGTCTCGCCGGTGGCGGGAATCTCCGCGCGCTCAATCTCCGCAATGCGCACCAGCGGCGGAGCCTCGCTGTGCATAGCGGCAAGAAACGCGCCGATGGCGGCGAGCGAGCCTTCGATCTCAATGAAGACCCCGCGGGGCGAGTTGAGTACAAATCCCGCAAGCCCATGGCGGCGCGCCAGGTTGTAAATCCATGGACGGAAGCCGACACCCTGGACGATGCCGCGAACGCGCAGCTGGCACCGGATTGTGGCTGAAACGGAAATGGCCGAAGGTCCCCCCAGCGAGCATTATCCGGCAGGAGAGCCCCAGGGGATGGTGACGGATGCCGCAGTCAGCGAGGTCAGGCTTTCACCAACTCCAGCTCCAGAGTAACGGAGACCTCCTCGCCGACCAGCACACCACCGGTCTCGAGCGCCGCGTTCCAGGTGAGGCCGAAATCCCTGCGATAGATCTTTGTCGTGGCCACCACGCCGATGCGGGTATTGCCCCAGGGGTCCCTGGTCGGCGGAGTGGGACCTTCGACCGCGAACTCCACTTCTTTCGTCTCGCCATGCAACGCCAGGGGACCGGCCACGGACAGGCTTCCGTCCGCCCGGCGGGTAACTCGCGAAGACCGGAAGGTGAACGCGGGAAATTTCTCCGCGTCGAAGAAGTCGGCGCTCTTCAGGTGCGCGTCCCGCTGCGGATCGTGAGTGTTGATGCTGGCGACCTCGATGGTCGCCTGCACCTGCGACTTCTCCGGCTCGCTCTCGTTGTACGTGAGCGAGCCGGTGACGCCGGTGAACTGGCCGCGGACGCTCGAAATCATCATGTGCCTGACGCGGAACTCGGCGATGGAGTGAACGGGGTCGATATTCCAGGTGGAAACGGCGGTAGTTTGCTGGGCGCTGCTCATGGGGTTTTCCTCCTCGGGCATTGGATTCGCGGGATTGATAGTTGTTGCAACGAATAATTACAGAAGCCTATTGAGGCCCGGGATGGCAGGCGCGCACCTGCTGCGTGATCGCCCGCACGCGCTTCTCTCCCAGGTGTCCGAGCTGGCGCCGGTGCAGTCTGCGCACCGGCTCATCCAGACGGCTCATCAGCGCCAAACCCTCCCTGGAGATGCGCGACTGCACCTTGCGGCGGTCCTCGCTCTCCCGGCTGCGCATAATCAGCCCCCGCTTCTCCAGCCGGGCGAGCAGGCGCGTGATATCCGGGTCGCGGGTGATCATCCTCCGCCCGATCTCCCCGCACGGCAGCCCTTCGGGGGCGCCGCGCAGAATGCGCAGGACGTTGTACTGATTGGGGGAAAGGTCGTGCGCGCGGAGAAGCTGAGCCGGACGCCGGGAAAGCAGGTCGGCCGCCCGGTACAGCTCGAGGAAGAGGCTTTCTTCCGGGCAGTCGGCAATTCGGCGCTGGGTTGGGGGAACCATTCTGCTCAGGAGATGATCGTTGCAACGGATAGTTTCAGATATTTCCAGTGCCGGCGGGCCGAAGCGGGAGAGGAGCCGGCGTCAGGCGTTGTCCAGCACAGCCAGCTGATCGCCCGGTTCGATGCCGCACTGCTCGATCTGGCCCGACGCCAGTTCGAGAACGTTCTGCACTTTGAGGCTGACGCTGGTGATGCGCCACGGCCGCATCCGCGGCCACAGCCGGACCACGCGAAGCTGCCGGTCAAGGCCCACCACGTCGATGGCGATGCGCATGAACATGGTATGCACGCCGGAGGAGGGGCGGATCAGGATTCCCGAGCCGGGCGACAAAGACTTTCTGCCCATCAGCCCGAGAAAGCGGGTGAACGAAGTATCGGCCAGGCCGATGTGCGATCCGACGGTGACGGATTTCTGCGGGATGGTGACGGTGAGCTGCTTCATGGGGGAGTACGGACTGCCGCGACCCGCGGCGAGGCGCAGGCCGATGGCGAGCTAACGCGCCAGGGCAGAGCGCAGACACCACACCGGAACACCGGGCGCGGCAGGACTCAGGTTTCTGCGCAACCGAAGAGAAAGATGCGGCAGCCACCGGCGAGCGAGGCGCCGCCGGCGCTTCCGGGTGATTCTTCTTTCGATGCGCAGCAGCAGACTCGAACTAAGCCGACCGCTTCCTCCGGCGCATGATGATGACGGCGAGGACAACAGCAGCCAGAACGAGAGCCACGATTTGAACGACATGACCGTTTGACACAGGGGAGCTCCTTTCGCGCCGCCCGGAATGCCGGGCGGGGTGCGGGTTAGTGGAAGTTTCTCATGATGCTGAGTACGGCTGGTCCCAGCAGCACTATGAATAAGCAGGGGAAAATGAATAATACCAGCGGGAAAAGAATCTTCACCTTGGTTTTTGCAGCGGCCTCCTCGGCGCGATGCCGGCGCTCCAGGCGGATTTCCTCCGAGTACCGGCTCAGCGCGCGCACGATGGGAGTCCCGAAGCGGTCGGTTTGCTGCAGCATGGTCACCAGGGCGATAAACTCGGGCAGCTTGGTGCGGTCTGCCAGGCCCTGCCATGCATCCATGCGGGGCTTGCCCGCGCGCTGCTCCAGGTTAATCTGGGCGAATTCCTCGTTCAGTTCCGGATAGCTGATGGCCAGTTCCTGGCCGACGCGCAGCATGGCCTGATCAAGACCCAGTCCGGCTTCGACGCAGATCACCAACAGGTCAATAGCGTCGGGTATTCCCTTCCGAATGCGCTTCTGGCGTCTCTTGACCGCGCGCGTCAGCCAGATATCCGGAAGCAGATAGCCGAGAGCGGCGAGCGCCAGACACCAGAACGCCGTATTCGTCGGAATGAAGGTGCCGCCGATGATGCCGGCGATCGGCATCAGGAAGCGCGCAATGAAATAGACATCGAGCTTACTGCCGCCCTTCAGTCCGGCGCTGACGAAACGCTGGCGGAGCTTCTCGTCTTCCGAGAGTCCAAGACGGGCACGGAAGCTGCGGGCCACGGCGAGAAGCTTCTCCTTGACGATCTCTTTGCTGCGAATGGTGCGTCGGTCGGGCCGATTGCTGGTCACCACACCGAGGAGGCGGCGCGCCTCGTCGGAGGGCCGCAGCAACCAGGGAGTCGCAACCAGCGCCACTCCCATCAGGATGGCGACCACCAGCGCGATGAAGAAAGCAATCTGGACACTCATCCTCGGCTCCTAGATATCGATCGAATTGATAATGCGGTTGATGAGGAAACCGCCAAGCACGATCATGGCGATGCCGGCGTACATCATTTTCTCGCCGGTTGGGTCGTGCAGCAGTGGCTTGGAGTAGCCGGGATCCATCAGGTTGATGAGCAGGAGCATGATCACCGGAAGCAGCGTCAGAATCCAGCCGGTGAGGCGCCCCTGGGCAGTTTGGGTCCGGATCTCGCCCCGAATGCGCTGCCGCTCGCGGATCACGAAGACGGTGCGGTCGAGAATCTCCACCAGGTTTCCCCCGGTTTCCCGCTGCACGATGATGCCGGTAATCATCACCCGAAGATCCTGGGACGGAACGCGATCCAGCATCTGCAGCAGCGCATCGCGCAGCGGTATGCCGAAATTCTGCTGGCGAAAAACCTCGGCGAATTCGGACTTTGCGGGCTCCGGCGCGCCCTGCGCCACCAGTTCGAAGGCGCTGGCGATGGAATGGCCGGCGCGCAGGGAACGCGCTACCATGTCGATGGCCTGCGCCAGGGAATCTTCAAAAGTCTTCACGCGCCGATGGCGCGACCACGCGACCCAGGCCAGGGGCAGCGCCCCCAGCACCACGATACCCGCGATCCCCAGCGGGGGGGTGTGGGTAAAGAACATGACCGCGACATAACCCACAGCTGCCAGAACCAGCGACTGCACCAGGATCGCGGTGGGATCGGTCTTAACACCCGACTGCATGACGAAGCGGCGGAACCGCTGCATGGGTGCGTAATGGTTGAGCAGCTGCTCGATCCATCCGAAGCGGCTGACCTGCTGCTTCCGCAACAGCTGCATCGCTTCGGCCGGCGCCTCACCGCCAGCCTGACGGGCGGCGATCGCGTCGATCCGGCTCTGGAAAACCTTCGTTTCGGCCGAGGGGGCAGAGGCCACCACCACCCCGCCGAAGCAGAGCAGGAAGACAGCGCCGAAAACAAGCAGGAGAAGCATCATGGAGGACTCTCGCGCTCAGATTTCCATGGAGTGGTCCATGAGACCGGTCGGCATAGCGATGCCGGCAGCTGCGAGGCGCTCGCCAAATCGCGGCTGGATCCCCGTGGAACGGAATCTGCCCTTCACCCTTCCGTTGTCGCCGATCCCCTCCTTCTCGAAGACGAAGAGATCCTGCATGCTGATGACGTCGCTGTAGGCGCCGGTGAGCTCGGAAATGTGGGTGACGCGGCGCGAGCCGTCGCTCATGCGGGCCACCTGGATGATGACGTTGATGGCCGAAGAGATCTGCATGCGGATGGCCTTCTCCGGCAGGCGGATGTCGCCCATCATGCACATGGTTTCCAGGCGGGACAGAGCGTCGCGCGGGGTGTTGGCGTGAATGGTGGTCAGCGAACCGTCGTGGCCGGTGTTCATGGCCTGCAGCATGTCCATCGCCTCCTCGCCACGGCACTCGCCGAGGACGACGCGATCGGGACGCATACGCAGGGCGTTGATGACCAGCTCACGCTGGCGGATCGCCCCCTTGCCCTCCACGTTGGGAGGGCGCGTTTCGAGGCGGACCACGTGCTCCTGGCGCAGCTGCAGTTCCGCGGAGTCTTCGATGGTGACGATGCGCTCGCGGTCGGAGATGAAGCTGGAGAGCGCGTTCAGCAGGGTCGTCTTGCCCGCGCCGGTGCCGCCCGAAATGACGATGTTGAGCCGGGCGGACACCGCGGCGCGCAGCAGCTCCAGCATGGGATGCGTGAGCGCTTTGTTCATCACCAGCTTTTCCGCAGTCAGCGGCGACGAGCCGAAGCGGCGGATGGAGAGAATGGGGCCGTCGATGGCCAGCGGCGGAATGATGGCATTGACGCGGGAGCCGTCCTTCAGGCGGGCATCGACCATCGGCGTGGACTCATCCACGCGGCGCCCGACCGCAGACACGATCTTGTCGATGACCTGCAGCAGGTGGCGATTGTCCTTGAACGTGACATTGGTGCGCTGCAGGACGCCGCGCCTTTCCACATAAACCGTGGAGTAGGTATTCACGAGGATGTCGTTGATGGTGTCGTCCTTCAGGAGCGGCTCGAGCGGGCCCAGGCCAAAAACCTCGTCGAGGACTTCCTGCGCCAGGCGGTCGCGCTCCACGGAACTGAGCGGGACACCCTGTTCGCCGATGATCTGCTGGATGAGCGTAAAGAGCTGCTGCTGCCCGGAGCGCGTTTCCTGGGCTTCGCCGAGCTTTTCCAGATCGAGACGCTCGATCAGCTCGTGGTGAACCGCAGATTTCAGCTCCTGCTGCTCCTTCTCGCGGAGCAACCGGGGACCGCCGGTGGTATTGCGCAGGCCAGTTCCGGTCGTGCGCACGGCCGCAGGTTCAGCGCGAGGGGTAAGGTTCAGACTCAGATCGGCCATGGCTAGCTAGTCCCTTTCTGCCCCCAGAGAGAAAATCCCTTGCGCGCCTGCTGAGGCTGTTCCTCCACGGCTCCGGTAAGAACAGCGGCCCAGCGGGAAAACTGGGAGGCAAAGTCGGATTTTTTGTCGGGGGCGACCGGTTCTCCGACGTTGATGGCGCGCAGGCATTCGTTGTATGCGTTGGGCAGGCGAACCTCAACCGGGACCCGAATGGCCTTTTCAATCTGCTCGATGGAAACGGCTCCGTGCGACGAATAGCGGTTGATGACGACATGGAGGCGAGCCGAGGTGGATTCGTTGCGGCTAAGGCCGTCGATATAGCGCGAAAGATCGCGGATGGAACCAAGATCCGGCGTAGCGACCAGGTAAATCTGGTCGGAGCAATCCATGACCGCGAGGTTCGTCTCTTCCAGCGAGGTCTGGCAGTCGAGGATCACGTAATCGTATTCGCCGCGGAGAAACTCAAGCGTCCGTTCCAGGGCGTCCGGATCGACCGTGCGCGAGGGATCGTGGGCCTCCGGCGAAGCCAGGACCTCGAGGCCGCTGGAATGCTTGGCGATGAAGCCGCGCAGCAGGGCGGAATCCAGCCGGCTGACGTTGCGGATCAGCTCGTCGAAGTGGTAACGGGTGCCGTCGAGGCCGAGATAGAGGCAAACGTGGCCGAATTCGGGATGGTTGTCGATCAGCAGCACCCGCTTCTTGTGCAGGTTCACCAGAAAAGAGGCCAGCGTGACCCCGATCATGGTGGTGCCCACCCCGCCCTTGGCGCCAAAGAAGGAGATGATGTGGCCGGAGGCCCGGGTGCGGCCCATGGTGGCCGCCCACTGCTTCTCCTGACGGTCGAACGTATCAGCCAGCTGACGGGGATCGATGGGCTTGCGCAGAAACTCGTTGCAGCCGGCCCGCATTGCAGCCAGAAGCAGGTCCGGATCGCTGCGCCCGGAAAGCGCCGCCGCGAAGAACCGGCCAAAGAAAAGCTGGTTCAGGTAGGCGACCGTGTCCATTGCGCCACGCGCGTCGCGATCGAAGTCGATAATCGCCAGCACCGCGTCCGCGGCCTTCGTTTCCTGGGACATGGCCGGCCGGCGAGCGGCGGAGATGTATTCATCCAGGGGCTCATGGGTCACGGACCATGAAAACTGGGCGGCCGCCTGGACGATGCGATCGGTCAGGTCGCGGTCGACGGCCACTGTGAGCAGGGCCACCGTCAGGGTGCGCGAGTTGCCGGTCATCTGTATCATGCTCGGTCCTTCCGTTTACTGCGGCGCGGGCTGGGACGGCACCTGCGGGGCTTCACCCTTCGGGACGATACCACCGCCCAGGGTCCTATCAAACTTCTGATCGTCGAGGAACGGCACCACCATCTTCGGCTGTCTCACCGGCGGATTCTCCGCCAGCGGATTCACCAGCGTCGGGGTCACGATCACAGCCAGTTCATCGACGGAGTGAGTGGAACTCTTCGACTGAAAGAGCTTGCCGAGGATGGGGATGTCTCCGATACCGGGAACCTTCTCGAGCAGGTCGGTGGTGCGATTATCGAGAAGGCCGGAGATCACGAAACTCTGGCCGCTCTTCAGCTCCACTTCGGTTTGCGCGCGGCGTGTGGAAAGCGCGGGAATCGTAAAGCCCGAGATCGTGACGGCATTGGTGTAGTCGAGAGCGCTGACCTCGGGAGCCACCTTCAGCTGAATCGTGCCGTCCGGCAGTACGTTGGGCGTGAACTCCAGCCTGACGCCGTAAGGACGCCACTGGATGGTCACGGCGGTGAAGCCGGCGGTGGCGCCCTGGACAACGGGAACCGGGAATTCGCCGCCGGAAAGAAACGATGCGGTTTGACCGCTGACTTCCGTGATGGTGGGCTCGGCCAGAATCTGCAGGATTTGGTCGTTGATCAGAGCCTGTATCGCCCCGCCTACGCCCAGAGCGTTGTTGTAGTAGAAGAGGTTCAGCAGCTGGCTGACCGAGAGCAGGCCCTGGGCTGGACTGCCTGTGGTGGTGGTCGTAGTGCCGCTGGGCGAGGTGACGGTGGTGTTTTGCACGCTCACCGCCGGGTACTGGCCGGTCCCGGTGTTGAACGTGTTCTTGCCGGTTCCGAAGAAGTTGAAACCCAGTTCCTCCTCCTTCGATCGGTCGATTTCGACTACCCGCACCTTCAGCCGCACCTGATACGCATGCTGGGGCGCCAATTCCATAGAGTTCGCCACATTCTTCGTGTACAGACCAGCCAGCTTCACCGCCTGGTCCATGACTGCGGGAGACGAGACGATTCCCGACAGGGTAATCGAATCCTCGCGGCCTTCCGCATGGATGTCTTCCATGGGAAGCGCCGAGCGGAGCGCCTCACGCAGGTCGGAGACGTCCATATCGGCCGTAATCTGCCAGGAGTGGGTGTGGCCGCCCTCATCCCACAGGATCAGGCTGGTCTCGCCGGGAGCCTTCGCCGTCACCACAATCTGGCGCGGACTGGAAGTCATGGAATCCAGCACATCGGGATTGCTGACGTAGACGCGGACCAGCCGCTCCTTCGTGTTAATAAACATGGACCGGCCGACCACCAGGCGCAGGGAATTGCCGATCAGGACCGTGCCGGCGGCATCCTGCACTGTGGGCGCCGGGACCGCGGCCGCCGCAGCAGCGCTGGACTGTGCCGCGGCACCGGGGATTGCCACAGCGCTCAGCGCCGCGGCAATCAGGGCCCAAATCCGAAATGTCGCATGTCGCCTGATCATCGCTTGCCTCAGTGAAAACTCTCCGTTGTGAGTTTGTTCCCCATCCAGGTTTCAACCACCCAGGGTTTTGGCGGAGGTGGCAGTTTGGGCCGGCGAACCCTGGCCAGCCGGGGCCTGGCCGGCGGTCCGGCGAGTTCATCGACGTCAACCGGCTTGGCTTTTGCACTCTCATCGTCCCGCCCGTTCCGCAGCACGAAATGGATGTTCCCCTGCGCTGCGGCCAGAACCGCTTTCTCCGCGTTCTCGGGCGAAAGCAGCAGCGTGACAACATCCACGTTGACCGGCTTGCCGGAAGGATCGGGCTCGGTCTGATGTCCCACGGCAAGCACTTCCACATCCTGGAGGACCGTCGCGGTAATGGGGGTGGAATCATTGCTCTGATGGTAGGTCACGAGCACATCGACGTGCGTTCCCGGCATCAGGAAACCCGCCACTCCGACCACTTCATCGGAGCGCAGGGCGACGGCGCGCATCCCCTGCGGAATCTCGCCTGTGAGCCCGATACCGGATCCCACCGCCGCCAGTTGCTGGTCGAGAATCGGCTGCCCCGGCACCACCGGATACAGAAGCGAGCGGCCCACCACGTCCTGCACCCGCACGAAGGCGCCGTTCAGAGGATTGCTGCGCGGCCACTTGACCAGGGTCAGGTCCTCAGCCCGCAGCGTTTCTCCGGGATCCATCAGATGAGCCGCTGTCACGTACTGGATCGGAGGCTGGACGACGGGGCGATTGTTCGTCGAGATCTTGCGCCACGTGACGTAGACCACCGAAAGCGCAAGGGCAAGGGCCACGATGAAAGCGATAACAATGCGCCGAGCCATAGCGATTTACCTCTGCACCACGAGCAGGCAGAGTGTAACCGCGCTGCCCGCGGCAATGGCCAGCCCATACGGCAGACGCAGCGTCCAGGCGTTGGCTACGTTCAGACTGGGATGTGGAGTAAGACCTTCGGAGCGATGGTGCAGAGCGACGGCGCCCACGTTGATCAGCGTGTCTTTCAGGCGTCCGCGCCACAGCGCCAGGGCAATCGCCATGACGCCTCCGGCCAGGGCCGTCGAAATCAGCAGGTACGCGACTCCCGGCATTCCGGCAAGGCACCCGACCGCGGCCATCAGCTTCACGTCGCCGGCTCCCATGCCGCCCGCCAGCCAGAAGATGAGAAAGACCGACCCGCAAATCACGCAGGCCAGCGCCGCCATGCCCAGCTCGCGCCAGCCACCCAGAGTCCAATGCAGTACAAGTCCGAGGAGAATGGCGGGAAGAGTAATGAAGTTCGGTATTCGGCGGCTTCGGACATCGAAGACCGCGCCCAGGAGAGCACAGGCTACCGCTATGGCCAGAAACAGCAGTTCGGCATTCAGCTTCAACATTCCGAGATCCCCAATCGGCGCTCCCTTCGCAGCCTTCGCAAAGGTCCTGCCCAAGCATCACATCGGGCACCCGCCGGTTCCCTGGCTGGGGGTGCCAGGCAGCCGAGCACAAGGTCCGGGGTGCTCCGTTGCCTGCGTTTCACTGTCGCGTGCTGCAACCTCTCACGCGGACAGCTGCCGCAAGCGCATGCGCGCAAATCACTCGCAAAGGTCAGCTCCCTGTTCCAAAGTCGAATCAGTTCGGAATCCTGCCTTCGATTCTGACATCGGCTGGCCCGCAAATCCACTGGTTTCAGCCTGAGAGCCTACAAATAGCCCCCGAGGGTATTGAAATCGTTACTCACGTCGCCCGTGACACTGTTGGCGAACGTTGAAAATGACAGCAGCGCCACCAGCACCACGAAGGCCGCGATGAGAGCGTATTCGAGCAGGTCCTGGCCGCTTTCGCTCGTCGCCAAAGCGGCCGCGGAACGAGTGACGTCTGGCATTGGATTGTCTTGTTCGCCGTTGCCGCCGCCACTATGCTCGCCGACAATCGGGGAAGGTTGTGTATCGATCCTGAATACGGCGTCGTCCTTCACAATGCCTGCTCAGCCTCGCATTGTGAGGCGGGAGCAACCAGGGCAGTTGACGAAAGCGCATCCATGAGACCTCTGACAGGCTGCTCCGCCACACCGGAGGATCAGGCCCGCAAGGAATCCCGCACAGTTCATCTCCTGACGCCGGCAGCCTGGAACGAACGTACTCCGGCTGCCAGCGGTTCAGGCGATGAGCTACAGGCTGCTGCTGACCGAGTTGAACGTGTTACCGATCTTGGCGCCCAGGGTCTGCATCGCACCGATTGCCGCCAGGGCGATGAGAGCCGCGATCAGAGCATACTCGATCAGGTCCTGACCGGACTCGTCGTTCAGAAGGTTCTTCACAAGCTGTTTCATATCGTATCTTCTCCTCAGGTTTCGCCGCATGGCCGTCTCCACTTCCATAGAACCAGGCTGCGAGGGTGACTGCAATCACAGTGCGGCAGGTGCCCATCTCAAGGCAATGACCATTAAGTGTTAGCCATTGCTACTTTCGGGACAAGGTCCCCGCCGGTTAAGGCAAGGCCTGGTGGGTTGCCAGGCCACGTTCGTATCGAAGCGGCTGCCGGTTCACAGACTGCTGTCGATGGAGTTGAACTCGTTCCCGACGTGGTTGGCGAGGCTCGACATGGCCCCGACGACCGCCAGGGCGATCAGGGCTGCAAGCAGGCCGTACTCGATATTGTCCTGACCGGATTCCTCGCGCATGAATTTCACAACAAGCTGCTGGGCTTTCTTCACTGTCATTTCTCCTCTCCGGGGATAGGCTGCTCAACCAAAAGCAGATCGCGCCACAAGGGAATCCCGGCAGCGTGTACTTAAGTCATCAGAGTAGGGGTTACCTTCCCGGTAAACAATGCCCCATTCGTGCTATCGGCTGCGACTTTCGCGGCAATTCCGGGACCCTCCATCCCGGCAATCCTGGCGCCCGGTATGCCCCGACAAACGCGGAATTCTGCCCGCCGCCCGTTCAGCAGCGTCGATCCGTCCTGACGCGGGCATTCAGGGGGGGGAGGCCGGCCCGATTGCGGTCCGGTTCCATCTCCTCGCGATATAGTTTGTAAAGATTTCCGTACGGCTCGGCCATGCATGCCCGGAAAGTCGCCGGCGAAGCAGCTGCTTTGAGCGCGGCATCCCGCACGGAAGATGAAGGACCGGTGCAGAGTCAGAATCCAGGATCGGCCGACCAGGCTGCGCGCGCCGCGGTCACCGGGCTGCTGATCGCGGCGCCAGCCCTGATGTGCTTCCACGGACTGGGCTCCTGCGCTGTGGATCCGGATGTGGGATGGCAACTGCAGAGCGCGGTCTGGATGCTTCAGCATCACGCCTTCCCGCATACCGACCCATTTTCGCGAACCGAAACCGGCGTTGCCTGGCAGGACTACAGCTGGCTCTTCGATCTGATGCTGCTCAAGCTCTATGCCTGGCTCAGTCTGGACGGGCTGGTGCTGTACGTAGCGGCGATGGCGGCGGCGATCGCCGCGGCCATTTATCGGCTGGTCAGCCGGGTGCAGACGGATTTTACGATATGCGTGCTCCTCACCGTGGCCGCGCTGGTATCGGTCTCCCGGGACTTCACGCCTCGACCGTGGCTGTTCACCATTCTGTTTTTTGCCCTCGAGCTGGACATCCTCATGCAATTCCGGCGCACCCGGCGGGCGAGGATTCTCCTCTGGCTGCCGCCCCTCTTTGCCCTTTGGGGGAATATCCACATCCAGTTCATCGACGGGCTGCTGGTACTGGGTATCGCGGCCTGCGAGCCGCTGCTCGCTCGCTGGACGAAATGGGGCGACGACCCCGCAACAGCCCGTCCGCTGTGGCTCGCGCTCGGCGCCTGCGTCGCCGCTCCCCTGCTCAACCCCTATGGCATCGGCATTTATCGCGATGCCTGGATCATGGCTTCGCAGCCCGGCGTCCTGAACACCGTCAGCGAGATGCACGCCCTGGCGTTCCGCTCGGCCGGCGACTATCTCCTCCTCTTCCTGGCCCTCGCGGCCACTGCGCTCCTGTTCCGGCTCAGCCGGCCCGCCCCCTTTGAGACGCTGCTCCTGGCCATGTCTGTGGTTCTCTCGTTCCGGTCGCAGCGCGACGCCTGGATTCTGGCCATCGTCGCGGTCGCCCTCATCGCCGCAAGGTGGCGAGCGAGCGCCGGCGAGCCCGCAAAGATGCCGGCATGGGCGCTTCCGGTAACGCTGGCGGCCACGGCGGCGGTGTCCGTGGCCGGGTTTTTCGCGCTGCATGTGAACAATACCCGGATGCTCGCGCTCGAGGCCAAAGCGATGCCCGTTCAGGCGGTGCAGGTGGTGAAGCAGCGACATTACCCCGGGCCGCTCTTCAACGACTACAACTGGGGCGGCTATCTGATCTGGCAGCTGGGCCTGCCCGTAACCATCGACGGCCGCGCCGGCCTGTACGGCGACTCGAGCATCGACCGTTCCGTGGCAACCTGGGGCGGAGGACCGCACTGGGCCACGAATCCGCAGCTGCAGTCCGCTGCCCTCGTGATCGCCCCGGTGGGCGACGCGCTGACCCAGCTGCTTCGCCTGGACTCACGCTTCGAGCTGGTGTACGAGGACAAAGTGGCGGCGGTGTTTGTCCGGTGCCCTCTGCCGCAGAGACACGCGGTTCAGAGTCGTCTGGACGGCCGCCCGCCCTCTGAGTCAAGTCACTGACCTGCCGACAGATGCCCGAAAAAGAGTACCGAAAAGTCCTCTGGTAATGTCATAGTGTTACGGACGTGGCCACTCTATCCCTCGAACTAGCCATTGTCTGCGGAAAGCAGTGAACTACCCTTGGAGGTATATATCCCATGGTGGATTCGCCCGAAGAGCGGCAGGTAAAAGCCATTGATGGCAGAGGCAAGAGTATGAAGATTTCAGGGATTAGTCGCGGGCTGGTTGCGCGGGCGCGCCAACTGGGCACGAGCGAGTCCTCCGGCCAGGCCCTGCTCGAGTTCGCCCTCATCTCCCCCCTCATTCTCATGCTGGCGCTGGGAGTGTTCATCTTCGGCATCGGCCTCAACGAGCAGCTGGTTCTCACCAACGCCACTGAGGTCGCCGCCCAGCAACTGTCGGTCAGCCGCGGCCAGGCATACACGAGTGAGACACCTACTTTGCCCACCGTCTGCGAGCTCGTCGAGGAGTCCTTCGTCAACGCTGCTCCCAGCCTGAACCAGGCCAACCTTGGCTTTTCCCTCACCATTTCGGGGCAATCCAGCATCAATGACGGCAATTCCACCACGGGGGGCACTAACTTCGCGGATTTGTCCACTTCGAACTGTTCCGACGCGCTGACCGAAAACCAGACTCTGACGCTGACGGTCACGTATCCCTTTACTGCCAGCTTTATCAACTTTGGCACCAAAAACTACACACTCACTTCAACGGTGCAAGAGGTAATCGAATGAAAGATCAATCGAGAGTAATAGCCTCCCTGCGGAAGCAACCCAAAAGACTGATCCGGGAAGACAGCGGTCAGACGATCATCATGTTCGCGCTCGGGCTGGTCGTGATGATAACCATGGCCGGCTTCGTCATCGACATCGGCCGCGCGATGGTCGTCAACGCCCGCCTCAAGTCCAGCACCATTGCCTCAGCCCTGGCGGGCGCAACGGACATGCCCTCCACCTCTTACACAACTGCTGCGCAAACCACCGCTACCCAGGACGATACGGATCAGGGGCTGGGTACCATCACCTCCACCACCTCGGCGTGCTCGTCCTCTTCGTCCTCGCCCTGCCTCAGTTTCGCGGCCGAGGGATATTGTTCCCCCACCGCCTCAAGTCTCAATGTGGGCTGCATCACCATGGGCGGTTCGAATACCGTCAACGCCCTGGTCGTCACCCAGTCCACCACCATGCCGACCACCTTCATCAGCATCCTCGGCATCAAGAGCCTCACCTTCACCACGACCGAGGCCGCGGCGTGGAAAGGCTCGGCGCACAACCCTTACAACGTCGCCGTCATTGTGGACTCCACGGACTCGATGAACGACACCGACACCTGCGTCAGCGGATCCGGCTGCTCCGCCTCAAACGATCCGTGTGACGGCCAAACTGCGTTCTACTGCGCCCTCCTCGGAGTGCAGTCTCTGCTCAAGAACCTGACCCCCTGCCCCGGCGGAGGCAACTGCAGCGGCGAGGGTCCGCTCGACGAAGTCGCGCTGTATACCTTCCCCGGCCTCAGCAATACTGCCGCGGCAACGGCCGATGCCACCTGTAGTGCGTCAATCACATCGGCGAGCAGCGCATCCGGCGGATTCGGGGTCAATGACTCCACCACTTACTACGGCTTCCCCGGCAGCAGCGGCTCGCTGACGCCCGGTACGCCCGTCTATCAGATGGTTGGCTTTTCAGATAATTACAAGTCGGCTGATACCAACACCAGCCTCAACACCAGTTCGGACCTGGTGATCGCTGCCGGTGGCGGCTCGAACTGCAGCTACGACACCGACCGGGGCGGCCTTCAGGTCAAGGGCGGCGCCGGAACCTTCTACGCGGGCGTCATTTACCAGGCGCAGAGCGATCTTTACAACGAGTATGAAACCCGCCTGAGCAACGGCTCGCAAACCAGCAACGTCATGATCCTGCTCAGCGACGGCGACGCCACTTCGACCGCCACCGAGCTGGGCGGCGATCAGACCACCACCTCGACGTCAGAGAACTGCACTGGCCCGAAAAACCACCAGACATGCACGCCCGTGACCACCACCACCACGACCCTGACGGCCAACAGCGACAACAGTTTCAGCGCACCCTCCGCCGGCTCCCCCGCTTCGTATGTCTCGAACGAGGATCTGTGCCAGCAGGCAGTCACCGCGGCGGAGTCCGCCACCAACGGGAACTGGCCCTCGGGAAATTCCAGCAACGTGGGGACAACGGTGTACACCGTCGCCTATGGCTCGGAGACCACGGCCTGTAGCGGCGAGACGCTGACCCCCTGTCAGACCATGCAGGAAATGTCGTCGTCCTATCTCCAGAACCAGCAGAATCCCAGTCAATATCCCAATGCGACGGAGGACTTCTACTACGACGGTCTCGACCAGATCGGGAGAACTCAAACCGACACAACCTGCGGCACAGGCACTGCCAACAGCGCGATCGCGGACAGCATTCCTGACATCTTCGAGGCGATCGCCGGCGGACTGTCGTCGTCAAAGATCATGGGCACAACGACGGACACATCCGCTTGCTCCGCGTACTCGACGACCGGCTGCCCGTAACTTCCTTTGGCGCGCGTGGGCGAGTACCCGATTCCCGGGCCTCGCTCACCGCTGCCCGCAGTTGAATTCGATCAGGGAGCGAGATAGGTTCGGACCTCTCTCTGTCCTCTCGGGTGGGGGCGCGGTTCGAGCGCCTGGAAATATCAGGAATCCCGTCCCATCCCAAACCAACACCGGCTGATCCCGGAGCGCGGTGGCGGGGCCCGCGTCAACGCCCGTTCTGCGCGGCCTTTCCGTATCCGTTCTCGAGGTAGGCGCAAAAGTCGTCGCACCAGCGGAAGACGTTGGCGTTGCGCACGCGCCGCCGCAGCTTGCGCATGCGCTGCGTGCGCTCACTGGCGTCCATGCGGAAGGCCGTGTGCAGCGCGTCGGCAACCGCGCCGGTATCGTAGGGATTCACCAGAATCGCGCCATTGCTGAGCTGTTCCGCCGAGCCGGCGAACTCGCTCAGGATCAGGACTCCACGCTCCTCGATCTGCGAGGCGCAGAATTCCTTGGCGACGAGGTTCATCCCGTCCTTGATCGGTGTGATGAGGGCGATATCTGCTGCGCTGTACAGCGCGATCAGCTCCGGCCGTTCGAGCGAGCGGTGGATGTAGTGGATGGGTACCCAGCCGGGATCGCCGAACTGCCCATTGATCTGGCTGATCAGGGTTTCGGTCTCCAGCTTCAGATCGCGATACTTGGGAATGTTCTCGCGGCTGGGCACGACGATCTGCACCAGAGAAACCTGGCGGCGCAGGTTCTTGTAGTTTGCAAACAGGTGCTGGAAGGCGCGGAGCCGCTCCGGGAGGCCCTTGGTGTAGTCGAGGCGGTCGACGCCGAGGATGATCTGCCGCCCGCGCATATCCTCGCGAATCTCCGCGACGCGGGCGGCGATCTCCGGCTGCCGGGCATGGGTATTGAACTCGTCAAAGTCGATGCCAATGGGGAAGCTGCGAATCAGAGTGACCTGGCCGTTGGAGACGGCGCGCACGTCGTCGTCGTCCCGCTGCATCTCCACGTCGGGCAGAAAGCGGCGCACGCAGCCGAGAAAGTTGCGCTGATCGCGCGGCGTCTGGAACCCGATGACGTCGAAGCGGAAGAGGGCGCGGAGGATCTGGGTGCGCCAGGGCAGCTTCTCGAAGATGTCGAGGGGCGGAAACGGAATATGCAGAAAAAACCCGAGACGCGAGCGGATACCGCAGTCGCGCAGGAATTCTCCGGCCAGCATCAGATGGTAATCGTGCACCCAGACGATGGAGTTCTGGTCCGCGACCCGCGCAGTGGCTTCGGCGAACTTGCGATTGACGCTGACGTAGGCCTTCCAGTAGGTGGGATCGAAGTTGCAGCGGGCCTGCAGATCGTGGAAGAGCGGCCAGACAATCTCGTTGGAGAACCCCATGTAGAAGCCCTTGCGCTCGCCGGGCGTCAGAGCGACTGAGACCAGCTGGCAGGCCGAGTCGGCCGCGCTGCCGGCCAGCAGCTCGTCGATCTCGTCCCCGTAGCTTTCTCCCAGCCAGCCGATCCAGTATCCCTTGCGCGCCTTGAACACCGGCTTCAGCGCCGTCACCAGGCCCCCGGAACTGGGCTTGAGCACGGGCCCGCGCGGGCCCGGTTCCACCGTGGTCGGCAGCCGGTTCGACACCAGGATCATGTTGCCGGTCTTCATCGCAGCTCTTCGACCCTTTCCAGCCAGCCGGCCAGAAATTCGACCAGCTCGTCCGGCGGCCGCAGCCAGATCTCCGCAGCCGTCTCCCTCCATTCCGGCCGCACCAGCACGGTCAGCGCGCCTGTGCCGTGCAGCGCCCGGAATGCATCCTCATCGGTGGTATCGTCGCCGAGACAGGCCAGCGGCGCGTCCGGCGCCAGTTCGCTGCGGAGAATACGCACCGCTGTGCCTTTATTCGGCTGCGAGCAGCGCAGCTCCACCCCGCCGTCGAACTCCAGCAGCGCCATGCCCGGCCGCCCCGCCAGCAAACCGAAGGCCGGCTGCACGCGGCTGCGCACCTCCTCCGCAGCTTCCTGCGCCAGCCCACGCCAGTGGACAGCCACGCTGCCGGGCTTGAACTCCGCCAGGGACTCCAGGCACTGCGTTTCGATCCATGCTGCCGCCTGCTCGAGCGTCTCCCGGTCGGAATCGTTCATGGGCAGTACTTCAGAGCGTCCATCCGGGTGCAGGCGTTGCCTGCCATGCAGTCCCCAAATCTCCGGAACCGGCGTGACGCCAAGCAGGTGGCGGACCTCTTCCGCCAGGCGGCCGCTCATCAGGACGATCCGCGTGCGGCCCGTTGCCGCGATACGCCGGATCAGGTCGGCCACGCCGGGGTACGGCACAGCCGCGAACCGGTCCACGCGGAAGGGTGCCAGCGTGCCGTCGTAATCGAGCGCCAGAGCGCTCGATGCAGATCGGCTGAGCTTTGTGAAAAATTCCGGGATGGACAGCTTCGCATCGTCCCTCAGCATTGCGCGCTCCTGTTCAGCCTAGATGCCGGACACGGAGAATTGCAACGAGGGCGACGCGCTGCGCGCTTATCCCGACGCCAGCTTCACCGTCGCCAGCAGGCTGCTCAGCCCGTTCCACGCGATCTGCGCCCCGATGCACAGCAGGATGAATGCGATCACCCGCAGAATGCCGTGCGCCGTCGCAGGCGAGATCTTCGCCGTGATCCTCGGTGCCCAGGCATAGGCGATAAAAACCGCGACGCACATCAGGATCATTCCGGAGACCACTCCCGCCTGTGCGAAGACGATATGAAGGAGACTTCCCCGGGAGGCGTGCGCGCTCAGCGTCAGCGTGACCACCAGCACACCCGGGCCGGCCGTCAGCGGAAAGGTGAACGGATAAAAAATCTTGCCCTGCAAACTGGAAGAATCCGGCACTACCGGCGACGGATCCCGCGCGCTGGCCGCGTCCTTCTGGTTCAGCAGGCTCCAGCCCATGGCCGCCAGCACCAGCCCACCCGCCAACTGCACCACCGGCAGCGAAATGCCGAAGACCTTCAGCACCGTCGCCCCCGCCACATCCATAATCAGCAGAAACAACGCGGTCGCGACGGCGATCTTCCGCGCCAGGCTCTTGTAAATATTGCTCTCCGTCACGCCCACCATGCCCAGAAACACCAGGGAGGATCCGATGGGGTTGATCACCGGGAACAGCGCCGTAAACGAAAGAGCGAAGAACTGGGCGAACTCCGTCATCGTGCCTCACTGTACGAATTGCTCAGGGTGTGGGCGCACTGACCACCGGATTGATCCAGGGCCCGTCGCTCCCGATCAGCGGGTTCGCCTCCTCCGGACCCCACGTTCCCGGGTGATAAGAGTAGACCGGCGTCACCCCGCCCAGGATCGGCTCAACCACCCGCCACTGCGCCTCCACCAGGTCCTGGCGGGAGAACAGCTCGGCGTTGCCGTTGCAGGCGTCGCCCAGCAGCCGCTCGTAGGGAGGCATATCCTCGACCGCCTGGCTGTGCAGATCCAGCTCCACGTCCCGGCCCGCCATGCGCTCACCGGGTATTTTGACGCGCACGCCGAGCGCAATCGCGATGTCCGGGCTCAGCCGCATGCGCACATGCGCGGAGTTGTTCGGCACCAGCTCGCCGAACGTTTCGCGCGGTGGCCGCCTGAACTCCACCATCGCCTCGGTGCAGGTGACGGGCAGCATCTTCCCGGCGCGGATGTAAATGGGAACCCCCGCCCAGCGCCAGCTGTCGATGTGCAGCCGCACCGCGATGAACGTCTCCACCTTGGAATTGGGCGCGACGCCGGGCACGGAGCGATAGCCCTCATACTGCCCGCGCACGACGTTGTACGGCGTCAGCGGCCGAACCGCCCGCATCAGCTCCGCCTTGCGGTCGCGGACCGCGTCGTGATCCTCGCCCGTCGGCGGGTCCATCATCAGGTTCGCCAGCACCTGCAGCATGTGGTTCTGCACCACGTCCAGCAGCGTGCCCACCTCGTCGTAGAACCTGCCCCGATCCTCAACGCCGAAGTCCTCCGCCATCGTGATCTGAACGCACCGGACATGCTCGCGGTTCCAGATCGGCTCGAAAACCGGATTGGCGAAGCGCGTGTACAGGATGTTCTGCACCGGCTCCTTGCCCAGGTAATGATCGATCCGGAAAATGTCCTCCTCAGCGAAATACTGGTGCAGCGTGCGGCTGAGCTGCTGCGCGGATTCAAGATCCCGTCCGAAGGGCTTTTCCACCACTACCCGCGCATTCGCCGCGCTGCCCGATTTCGCCAGGCTTTCCGCCACGGTGGCAAACAGGCTGGGCGGAATGGCCAGGTAATGCAGCGGCCGTTGCGCCTGGCCCAGTTGCTGGCGAAGCCCGCTGAAGGTTTCTGGGTCGTTGTAGTCGCCGTCGACATAGCGCAGCAGGCCAAGCAGCTTCTCGAACGCCGCCCCATCGACGCCGCCGTGATGCTCCAGGCTGTCCTTCGCGCGCGCCTTCAGCTGATCCAGCGTCCAGCCGGCTTTCGCCACGCCGATGATCGGCAGGTGGAAACCCTCATCGCGGACCAGGCCCTGCAGGGCGGGAAAGATCTGCTTGCAGGCCAAATCGCCGGTGGCGCCGAAAAAGACCAGCGCGTCCGACTGAGCATTCGCCATTCGTTCTGCTCCCGGGGATGGTTTTCCGGCCAGGCCGGAAAGGGGAAACCGCGCAGTGCTCTCCTACTATAGATGAGCCCTGGGGGATGATGCAGGGAGCCAGCCGGGCAGGAAGAAGGGTTGGCCCGGATCGGAGCCGGTCACCAGAGTCATCTCGAACTCTGCCCAAAGGCAGGTCTGCTTTCGGACTCGGTGGCGACGGGACGGGGTGCCCGTCCTACAATCGGAGCCATGGGTTGTGCGGACACCGCAATTGCCGGCGGGGGCATTATTGGATTGGCCACGGCTCTGGAGCTGGCCGCCGAAGGGTACAAGGTCACCGTGTTCGACAAGGACGAGGCCATGTCGGAGGCCTCGCGGGCGGCGGCCGGCATGCTGGCCGGCAATGACCCGGAAAATCCCCCGGAACTGCGGGAACTGGCCCGGCTCAGCCTGCAGTTGTATCCGGATTTCCTGGCGCGAGTGGAAGAACTCTCCGGTGCGAAGATTCCCATCCGCACGAACTGCACGGTCCAGGGCGCAAAGCAGTTGCCGCCCGGAGTACGGGCGCTCAGCGACGCGGAAGTCCGGGAGTTCGCGCCCCGGGTCGCCATGGAGGAGTGGTATTTTTTCCTTCTCGAAGAGCAAAGCTTCGACGCGTGGGATCTGGCCGAAGCCCTGCCGCGGGCGGCGCTCGCCGCCGGAATCGAGCTGCGCGAGCACACAGCGGTGCAGGGCGTCCGCAGCGGCAATGGCGGCGTGGAAGTGGAGACGCCTGCCGGGGTCGTCCCGGCGGGTACTTTCGTGAACTGCGCGGGGGCCTGGTCGGCCGCGCTGGACGCTCTGCCCGTGGCGCCCCGCAAGGGACACATGCTCACCGCAACACTGCCCGGTCTCTGCCAGATGCGCTGCGTCCTGCGCACGCCGAAGGTTTACATCGTTCCCCGCGGAGAAAACCGCTACACCATCGGACCTACCGTGGAATCCGCCGGCTTTGACAAGCAGGTGCTGAACGAGCGCATCGAAGAGCTGCTCGAGCGGGCTGCCGAGCTGTGGCCGCCGCTGCGCGATGCCCGCATCTCGGAGACCTGGACCGGCCTGCGCCCAGGCTCCGAAGACGGTCTGCCCATCCTGGACAGGATTGAAGCCAACCGATGGGTCGCCACCGGACACTACAAGTATGGAATCCTGCTTGGCCCGGCTACCGGACGCGTGATGAGCCAGTGGATTCAGCGAAACCAGCCGGAGGTGGAGATTTCAGCTTTCCGCGCCGGGCGGTTTGACGACAGTCCTGTACTCTCCCGCCACGCCTCACTTACGTAACCTCATTTTCGGCCGGCGCGCTGCCGGTCCAGGCCGCGGCCGCTTTTTCGCGTAAGCTATCCCTAGCAGGGCTTCGCCGCGCGGCACCTCTCCTGCATCGCGCAGCGGGATGGAAGCATCCGCTATAACCGGAGCCCCCGGAAGCTCCGGCGTGGAGGACGAAACAGCGATATGGCGACAGCGACGGTGACCAAGGGTCTGGAAGGTGTAGTAGCGGCAAACTCCGGCATTTGCTGGATCGACGGCTATGCGGGAGTGCTCGCCTACCGCGGTATCGATATTCACGAGCTGGCCGAGAATTCCACGTTCGAGGAGACCACCTATCTTCTCTGGAACGGCAGACTCCCGCACCGCACGGAACTCGGTCAGTTCAGCCAGAAGCTCGTCGACGCGCGCCGCGTTCCCTCCCAGGTTTTCGATCTCTTCCGCGCCTTCCCCAAAACCGCCACCCCCATGGAGGCGCTGCGCACCGCCGTCTCCGCGCTGAGCATGTACGACCCCGCGGAAAATGCGGTCGATCACGACTCCAATCTCCGCAAAGCCTTCGCACTCACCGCTCAATTCCCGATCCTGGTGGCCGCTTTCGATCGTATCCGCAAGGGCAAAAAGATCGTCGAGCCGGATCCCTCGCTCTCTCACGCCGCCAACTTCCTGTGGATGCTCCACGGCGAGAAGCCCATCGAGGCGGCGGCGCACACCTTCGACATCGCGCTCATCCTCCACGCCGATCATGAATTCAACGCCTCCACCTTTGCCGCTCGCGTCATCGCCGGCACGCTGTCGGACATACATTCGGCCATTACCGGCGCCATAGCCGCACTCAAAGGCCCGCTGCACGGCGGCGCCAACGAAGCGGTGATGAAGATGCTGTTCGCCATTGCCAGGGATGGGGGCGACCCGGTCGACTACGTGCGCAGCCTGCTCGCGCAGAAGAAGAAGGTCTTCGGTTTCGGCCATCGTGTTTACCGCACCGAGGACCCCCGTGCGACGCACCTGCGCCGCATGTCGGAGCAGCTCAGCCGCGAATCCGGCAATACGAAGTGGTTCGAAATGTCCCGGCGCATTGAAGAGTTCGTGAAGAACGAGAAAAAGCTCAACGCCAACGTGGACTTTTACTCGGCCTCCACCTACACCACCCTGGGCATCGATCTCGATCTCTTCACGCCCATCTTCGCCGTCAGCCGCATCGCCGGCTGGACCGCCCACGTGATGGAGCAGCTCGACGACAACCGGCTCATCCGCCCGCGGGCCGAGTACACCGGACCGGAATACCCCGTCCGCTACGTGCCCATCAACCAGCGCTGACATTTCTGCGTCAGAGGACCGACGGCTCGATCCAATCGGTGGGCCAGCTCGCCCCGCGTGTGCTCTTTTCCGCCGGTTTGGCAGCGGTTCGGCGGTGACCTGCAACTCATTGGAAGGGCGCACTTTCGCCAACCTGGACACAGGGTCTGACGGCCGAACTGCGCGGTCCGATCCGGGTATGACTCCAGTAACCTCCCGGCGAATCCGTTGTGGCATTCCCACGCCCACCGAAGTTCAGGCGCGAGACCGAAACGTGGAGTTGTTTCAGCCCCCTGCAGTGTTTAGTTTTAATCCAGATTCAAGAAAACATGCGCCTGGTTGTTACGGCTGAGGCGCGGTAATTCAACAACCAGCGCCGGTTCGAATCTGCAATCTTGCGCTGCAAATTTTGCCAGGAGATATCAAGAAATGCGTTCTTTATCCCAGATCACGAAACTTTCCTTTGTTGCCGTGGCGGCGCTGGCAATCGCGTCTCTGCCGTCCCACGCCAATGCAGCGTCTACCACCTCAAACGCCGCCAGCGTGAACCTGACGGCCACTCTGAACGAGTCGCTCAGCATTTCCACCGGGTCGACTTCGGCGGTGACCTTCGCCCTGGCCGACGGGCAGACGGTCGACGGCAACGCAGCTGTTCCGGTTACCACCACGTACGTGTTGCTGCCAAGCCGCACGACCGTGAAGGTATACGGATATTTCGCCAGCTCGACTGCGGCGCTCACCGACAACTACACGACGCCGGATAACATTCCCTCGTCCGATGTCCTGGCTGAGGGCGGCGCGCTGAACACCCCCACCGCCTTCTCGGGTACGAACAGCGGCTTTGGCGGAGCTTCGGCCAGCCTGCTGCTGGACACGGTATCGACGAGCGGCGGCTTTGTCGGGTCGAAGGCGGACAGCATCAGTTTAGAGATCGCTACACCGTCGTCGCTGCCGGCGGGCACCTATACCGGCGTTCTGACCTTCCAGGCACAGGCTAACTGAGCTTCGGACGGCTGCAAACGTAATTTCAGGCTCGCGCATGCGAGCCTGAAGTTGCGGAAGGACGGTTTGTGTTTCCCCCGCAAACTTCACCGTTGCAAACGCCCTTCACGGCCCGGATCGTGCGGCATGCGTCTCCGCCGATGTCCTCCTTCAGGCCATCTGCGGTCTCGCTCCAGGGATCGCGGGCTCAAATCCGTTTATGCGTGTGAGGCAAACCGTGAAGCGATTTTCGCTGATTTCGCTGAGTCTTCTGCTTCCCGTTCTGGCGGGGATGCACGCCCATGCCCAGACCATCTCCCCGATCATCGTCGAGTATCACGAGAAGGGCGCGGGCCGGATCCTGCTGACCAACGATACCCTGACGCCGCTGGTGGTGATTCTGCAGCCGGAGAGCTTCAGTATTGCTCCGGATGGCCGGGCAATCTATCGTCCGCTGGATCCCGGGATCCACGTTGAACTTTCCACGACCAGCGTGCGGCTGATGCCCAGGCAGCAGTACTACGTCTTTTACAAGACCTCCGCGGATTCGCTGCCCGCCTGGTACACGATCTACGCGACCTTTTCTCCTGCGCACCGAGGACCGGGGCTCACCGTGCGGATCATGCTCCCCCATACCGTCTACCTGCTGCAAAAGGAGCCGCTCCGGAAAGACGATGTGCACGCGGGTCCCGCCACCTGGGATGCCCGGAAGAAGCTGGTTATCTGCGACGTGGAGAACATCAGCAAAGCTTACGGAAGGATGCGGGAAGGCAGCGTACAGGCCGGCCGGGAATCGACTTCCATCGACGGATTCCCTCTGCTGCCCGGCGAGCCGCGGCATCTCGAGATTCCGTGGTCCGGCAAGAATCCGCCGGAGCTGCTGACTTTGCATTTCGACCACTTCGAGCTCAGGGTGCCGATTACGGCCGGCGCCCCTGCGGCTGTTGCGTCGACGAAATAGGACGGCGCGAGGAAGGAGGGAGCGGTGAGACGGCGTGCACTCAGAACGGCTGTAATGGCGATCATGGCCTGTTCTGTCTTTACCGCAGCGCGCGCCCAGGTCTTCGAAGTCAGCGGCGGCAACTCGTCCCTCTACCAGGCAGGGGGCGGCTCGGTCTCGGTACATGGCCTGGGTTCTGAATTCACGCTCGGGGCCGGGATGATCAACGGCCACTTCGGCTACGGCGCGAAGATGCAAAAACAGATCGGCAAATCTGTCTACAGCGCGGGAGACGAACAGGTCGACTTTCTTCTGCCCACAGATATATTCGATCCAAGCCACTATCTGTTCGCGCGCGGGCTGGGATACCAGACGCAAAGGCCGGGACTCAATATCTTCGCATTCGGCGGCACCAGCTCCACCATGTATGAAACTCCGATCTTCGAGGGATCGAATTTCGGCACAGGGATGGGATTTTTTTCGGTGCGCAAGGCAATTACTCCAAAATGGACGATATGGTCGGATACGGATGTCTCCGGCAAGATGACCCAGATTGCGGCTGCGCAGTGGGAGCCCGCGCGCAAATGCGCCCTGGCAGCCTCGGCGGGAGTTGGCGCCAACGAGCCTTACGGAGCGGCCAGTGTGAACCTGTCGCGCAATTGGGTGGATGTGCTGGGCAGCTACATTTCGGCGGGGCAGAACTTCCGCCGGGTGGTGGTTTCCTCGCCGATCCAGGCCGAACCGTACAAGGGCAACCTGCAGGTCACGCTAAAGCCCACCCAGTTTCTGAGCCTGAGCGGCGGGACGCAGAGCTTTCTGGTGCCCAGCCAGGAGACGAATCAGAACATCAGCAGCAGCGTGCGCAGCGCTTCCGCCAACCTGGCGGTTGCCGGCGCGGTGCTCAGCGGAAACCTCTACAACTCCTCGGCTCTGGGGGAAACCACCAATGCTGCCGCGTTCACAGCGTCGCGCGACGTGACCCATTGGGTTCGGGTGATGAGCAACTATATGGTGAGCAAGCCGAAGGATGTCACGGCGACGAGCACCCTCTTCACCACGTTTACGGAGACCCTGAATCAGCATTTCAGCGTCAACGAAAGCATCGACAACTCCGGCGGGCAGACGAGTATCCTCTATGGGGGCTCCCTGCTGACGAACTTTCTCACCTTCAGCGCCAACTACGAGAACTTCTATGTGCCGGTCGATACCACGTCCCCGTTTCAGGAGTCGCTGATGCTGGACGTGAGCCTGAACCTGTTTGGCAGAGCCACTCTGCACGGCGCGACCTTCATGAGCCCGACCGGGAAAACGCTCTACACCACGACCGCGGATGCCGTCGCCGTGCGCGGCGAATCGAGCGGTCCGGCTGCCGAACAGTTCTCGATAGGGGACAGCGTACTGCGGGTGCAGGTGGTGGATCCGGACAGCCGGCCCGTGGAAGGCGCAGCGCTGATGATCGACGGCAAAGAGGTCTTCACCGACGATACGGGCGTATTTACCATGCGCGAGCATCGGCCGCGGACGCATTCGCTGAAGGTGCTCACCCTGCTGTTTCTTGACGGGGGCCACTGGGAGGTGGTTTCTGCGCCGGCGACCATCCGCAGCAGTAAGCGGGAGGACGACCCCGGCGCGATAGTTGTGGTGCGTCGCATCCTGGCTCCGGCGGGGGCGGGTACAGCGATCGGACTGCCCGCAGGTGCACCGCAATGAGACGGACACGACGGTCGGCGGCCCCCTTGCAGAAGGGCTGGGAAATGACTCACATGCGCTGGAGGTCTCCTCGCAGCCTGGCTCTTTTCGCTGTGCTGGCTGCCAGCTGTGCGCTGGGATGGGGGCAGGCCATTAAGGTGAGATCGCGGGAGCTCGAGCCGCTCGCGCCCATTGGCGGTGGAGCCCTGACGGTGAGCGCCAGCCCGGCCACGGTGGACTTTACGCTGGTGTCGAAAGGGACAGCCCAGGGATCGTCAGGCGTGACCGTGACGACCACCTGGGATGAGACCGGAGGGGGGGCGGAGGTGAGCCTGTATGCCTGGCTGGGCAGCTCGACTGCGGCGCTGTCGAACGAGGACTCGAGCACGTATGTGATACCGTCTTCGGCTGTGCTGGGGCAGATGACGACGGGTTCACCGACCTCGTATACAGCTTTTACCCAGACAACGCCGGGGGGTATCGCGGGTGCCGGCCTGACCCTTCTGAACGATGTTTCAGTTTCGGAATCCCGTTACGGCTCCGACTCGAGGTCGGACGTTCTGAATCTGGAAATCAACCTGTCGGGTATGCCCGCCCTGCCCGCGGGGACCTATACGGGGACGCTCACGCTGCAGGCGTCAATCAACTGATGGTGATTGGATGCGCTCGGAACTCCGCACAGACAAGCTCGCCCTCAGGCGATAAGCAAGCTTCGGCGCGTGCGAGTTCACCTTCAGTAAGCCACTGCAACCAGGGTTAAAACTCCGCTGCGCACGCAGGGGGTGTCCCGAGATTGGCAGGCGGGATCGGCGGGCAGCTCGACCGCATCGGTGTGGCTGGAGAACTCGCTCCTTCCAGGCATCAGCTGGTGGTGAAAGACCAGGAAACCTGCGCCACGAGTCGGCCCGGCAGAGGTGCTCGCAATCGATGGAAAAGGATGCAGTGTGCCGATGGAGGCGCCTCCGGTGATCTCCGACGCCAGAATCACGGCAGGTCGCGCGCCTTGGTCTTCGCTGGCCAGCGTACGGCCTGAATCGTCGAAGAACGCGCGGACAGCAAATCCATTGCCGTCGGAACTGAGATTCCAGCTGGTGGTGACGGTCAGGGGACGATCTTCCTGGCCGATGACCTGAGGCTGCATGGCGGAGTTAATGGCGGGCGACGCCGGCACAATACTCAGCTCCTCGTTAACGACTGCGACGAGGTTCACGCTGGCAGAAGAGGATTTCAGCCTGGAGCTACCGCCGGCAAATGCGGCCGGAGCGGTGGCAGCAATCACGAAACACAGCAGAGTTTGGGCGTATCGCATGAATCATGCCCTCCCTTCGCTCCTGAGGACCCGGTCCTTGTTGAGATGATCCCTACAACAGATTACCTCTTTATGACCTTGGATTTATTTTAATATGACTCTCGTCCCATAATTATGTGACGTAAGTCACCACTGTTGCCTGCGTCATCGGGAAGTCGGTCGTTTGCCCTTTGAATCGGCAAAAGGGAGCAACGGCAACACGCAGTGCAGCAGCGGCGGGCAGGTTGTGGATCAGCTCTGTTATCTGCTGGCAGCCGATGGCGCCCCTCCAAAAAAGGGGCCGCAATCCCCGCTATGCCTTATATCTCGAAATAAGAGGGACTTAAGGCCACTGAAGGTTGCTTCTCGCCAACCTGCGACTTTGGTAACCGGCTCTTTGGGGATGCGGCCGTCCAACACCGGCGCGCCTCCTGATGTCCCTGCACACCGGCGCCACTCGCCGGCCCGCGTAAAATTGAAACAGAGCTTCCTCGCGGCCGTGCCATGCTCGGTCCGCTCTCCCATTCCCTTCTGCGACTGGACTCATACCCAGGATGACGACCACTTCCATCTCGAGGGAACTCGCGCCTGCGCAGCTGCGCGAGCAGACCTTCGACGCTTTCCGCCGCTGGGGCTATCTCCAGGCGAACCTCGACCCTCTCGGCCAGTACCTTACGCCGGTGGATGTTCCCGAGCTGCGCATCGATAACGAATTCACCGAAGAGGCGCGCCGCTGCTACGCCTCCGCCATCGGCGCGGAGTTCCTGCACATCCCGCAGCGCGAGCGGCGCGACTGGCTGGCCGGGCGCCTGGAATCCCCCGCGCCCGCCGTCGACGCGCAGCGCATCCTGCGCCTGCTCGCCCGGGCCGATATTTTCGAGCAGGTCATCCAGTCGCGCTATCTCGGCACCAAGCGCTTTTCTCTCGAAGGCGTCACGGCGCTGATTCCCTTCCTCGACGAGCTGCTGAACCGGGCGGCCGAACTGGGCGCCGAGCGCTCCATCATGGGCATGAGCCATCGCGGCCGCCTCAGCGTCATGGTCAACACCTTCGGCAAGTCGCCGGTGGATGTCTTCGCCAAATTCGAGGATGTCGATCCACGCAGCATCCTCGGCGGTGGCGACGTCAAGTACCACGTTGGTGCGACCGGTCAGTTCCCTGCCCGCAACGGCAAATCCATCGCCCTGCATCTGGCCTCGAATCCCAGCCATCTGGAGGCCGTCGATCCCGTCGCCATGGGCCGCGCGCGCGCTCGTCAGGATCGCGCCGGAGAAAACGGCTCTGAGCGCGTCCTCCCCGTCGTCATCCACGGTGACGCCGCGTTCGCCAGCCAGGGCATCTGGGCTGAAACCATGAACCTCGCCGGCATCGACGGCTACTCCGTCGGCGGCGGCATCCAGATCGTCGTCAACAACCTCATCGGATTTACCGCTGAACCGGAAGAGTCGAACTCCACGCGCTTCTCGACGGATCTTGCGAAGCGTCTGCCCATTCCCATCTTTCACGTCAACGCCGAAGATCCCGCCGCCGTGGTGCGCATCGCCGCGCTTGCAGCGGAATACCGCTACCAGTTCCGGTCTGACGTCGTCATCGACCTCATCGGCTATCGCCGCCACGGGCACAGCGAGGTGGACGATCCCACGGTCACGCAGCCGCTCCGCTACGCCCGCATCAAGGACCACCCCCCGCTCTACGAGCTTTACGCCAGGCAAACGGGCGCCGACACCGCAGCCATGGCGAAAGAGCTGCACGCCGAATTCGCCGACGCGCAGAAGAAAGCCACCACGGTACGCAGGAAGCCGGTTCTCGTCGAGATGCCCGACTACTGGCGTCCTTACCACGGCGGCTGCTGGCAATCCGATCTCGAAGTCGACACCGGCCTCGACCGCGCCGCGATCCGGAGCATCGCCGACAAGCTGGCCACATACCCTGGCAGCTTCCACGTCCATCCCAAGATCAGGAAGCTGCTCGATCAGCGCGCCGCCATGGGCCGCGGCCAGCACAGCTTCGATTACGGCATGGCGGAAGCGGTTGCTTTCGGCTCGCTGCTTCTTGCCGGCACGCCCGTGCGCCTCAGTGGCCAGGACTCGCAGCGGGGCACCTTCAACCAGCGCCACAGCGTCCTCATCGACGTCGAAAACGAGCAGCACTGGATTCCGCTGAATCATCTCGGCGATCCGCAGGCGCACTTCAGCGTCTACAACTCCATACTTTCTGAAGCCGCCGTCATGGGGTTCGAGTACGGCTACAGCCGTGACTATCCCGAAGCTCTGGTGCTCTGGGAGGCGCAGTTCGGCGACTTCGCCAACGGCGCGCAGATCGTCATCGATCAGTTCCTCTCCGCGGCCGAAGACAAATGGGGACTGCTCAGCGGCCTCGTGCTGCTGCTGCCGCACGGCTACGAGGGCCAGGGTCCCGAGCACTCCAGCGCCCGCATCGAGCGCTATCTGCAACTGGCCGCGCGCGATAACATCCAGATCTGCCAGCCCTCCAGCGCCGCGCAGTACTTCCATCTGCTGCGCCGCCAGACCCTGCGCAGGTGGCGCAAGCCGCTCGTCGTCTTTACGCCCAAGAGCATGCTGCGCCATCCTGACGCGCTCTCGCCGATCAGCGACTTCTCGCGCCCACGCTTCCTTCCCGTGCTTCCTGAAACGGAGATCCCCGACGCCCGGCGCCTGCTCATCGCCACCGGCAAAATCGGCCACGAGCTGCGCGTCGAGCGCGCCAAACGCAGGGACTCCACCACCGGCATCGTCTTCCTCGATCAGCTTTATCCCTGGCCGGAAGCTGAACTCCGCGTCGTCATTGAGGCCCATCCCAACGCCCGCGAAGTCGTCTGGGTGCAGGAGGAGCCGGCCAATATGGGCGCGTTCTCCTTCGTCATCCCGCGCCTGCGCCGCATCGCCGGGCAGCGTCAGGTCCTCAGCGTCAAGCGCTCGCCGGCGGCCAGTCCCGCGACCGGCTCCGCCAAAGCGCATGAAATGGAGCAGAAAACGCTCCTCTCACTGGCCCTGAAGGACAAAAAGTAACGTCTCCCCTGGGCCTGGGCAGTCCCATCCCCCATCCTGATTTGCTATTCTGCGGGCAGATGCAGACGCTGCGCGAGAAGCTGCTCGAAGGCACACGATTCCTCATCGCGGCGGAACTGGTGTCGGTCCGCGGATCCATGGCGGAAGGCAGCGCGATCCGCACCCGCAATCTTGCTGCCGATTTTGTTGCGGACCCGAACATTGACTGGATTTCCATCACCGACAATGCCGGCGGCCATCCCCGGCTCGCCCCGCTCGCTCTCGGCCGGCCCCTCCTCTACGCGGGCAAGGAAGTGGTCCTCCACCTCACCTGCAAGGACCTGAACCGCAATGGCCTCGAAAGCGAAGCCTGGATGCTCAACAGCGAAGGCTTCCACAATATCCTGGCCATGACCGGCGATTATCCGGTCGCCGGCAGCGGAGGCCTCGCCAAGCCCGTCTTCGACATTGATTCGGTCGCGCTCATTTCCCTGCTGAACAACATGAACCGCGGCCTCAGCTCCAGGGAGGCCCGCGGCGACCGGCGCCTCGAACAAACGCAGTTCTGCATCGGCGCCGTCGTCTCCAACTTCAAGCTGCGCGAAGGCGAAGTCATGCCGCAGTACCGCAAGCTGGAGAAGAAAATCCAGTGCGGCGCGAACTTCATCATCAACCAGATCGGCTTCGACGCCCGCAAGGCTTCCGAACTCCGCCTCTACATGGACGCACGCGGCATGTCGCAGACCCCGCTCATCGGCAATGTCTGCCTGCTCAATGCGCGTGTCGCCGAAATCTTCCGCAGCGGCCGTATCGCCGGGGTGGTGCTCGCGCAGCCGCTGGCTGAGCTTTGCCGCCGCCAGTCGCAATCCCCCGACCAGGGCCGCGCCTTCTTCGCCGAATTCGCCGCCCGGCAGATGGCCATCTATCGCGGCCTCGGCTATCGCGGCGTCTACCTCGGCGGAATCCACCGGCACTCTGCGCTGGAGAAGGTTCTCGAAATCGAGCGCAGCTTTGCCCCTGACGACTGGAAGCAGTTCGCCCGCGACATCCAGTTTTCCCGCCCCGGAGAATTCTTCTTCTACGCGCAGGATCCCACAACTGCTCTCGCCGACCCCACACGCGAAACTTCGCGTCCTCCCGTTCCCGGCAAACACCTCACCGTCGTCTATCGCATCTCCAAACTCGCGCACGACACGATGTTTGCGCCGGGCACGGCCTTTGCTCAGTGGGGCGCAAATGCGTGTGCGCATGCGCACGATCCGTATCAGGGTCCTGCACCACTCCGCGCGCTCGAGCATCTGAGCAAGTCCGTGCTCTACCACTGCAGGGACTGCGGCGACTGCTCGCTGCCGGAAATCGCCTATCTCTGCCCCGAATCGCAGTGCGCCAAAAATCAGCGCAACGGCCCCTGCGGCGGCACGCGCGAAGGCCGCTGCGAGGTCGACGGCTTCGGTGACTGCATCTGGCTGCGCGCCTGGGAGCGCCTCCGCCACGACGGCCGCGAGCAATCCCTGCTCGACCATGCGCCCGTCGTGCAAAATCAGGGCCTGCGCCGCACTTCCGCCTGGGCCAACAACTGGCTCGGCCGCGATCACGCCGCCCAGCCGGCGCTCGAAACTGCAGGCAGGGCCACGGATTCTCAGGAAGGATCACCCGAACCATGACTCGCAGGCTGCACATCATCGGCGAGCTGATGAACAATTCCTACGCCCGCGCGCGCAAAGCCTTCGTCAACCGCGACCTCAAGGGCTATCAGGCGCTCGCGAAGCTCCAGGCCAGCGGCGGCGCGGAATATCTCGACCTCAACCTCGACGGCACCCAGGCTCTCCAGGTCCGCCGCGAGGAGATGCTCGAGTTCCTGCCCGAGGTCGTCTCCGCCATTCAGGAAGTCACCACCACGCCCATTTGCTTCGACAATCCCTGGGTCGAATACCAGCGTGTCGGGCTTGAGCATTACGATCGCAGGAAAGGCGGCGCGCCTATTTTGAATTCCATTGCCGCGTCGCGCGACCGTCTCGGCGAAATGATCGAGCTGGTCCGTCACTTCGATACCATGGTGGTCGTCATGGCGTCAGAAAGCTTTGCTCCCGGCGGCACCGCGCAGTGCATGAACCCACAGGATGCACACCGCGCGGCGAAGCACTTCGTCGAGCTGCTCGCCACCAAAGCCAGACGCCGCAACGAGCAGATCCTCATTGATCCCGGTCTCGCTCCGGTGGGCGCCGACACCTACGGCCTGGTCAACATCGGCCTCGACGCCATGCGCCTGATCCGCACCGATCCCGATTTGCAGGGCGTTCACATGGTGGTGGGCCTGTCGAACTTCGCCTGGGGCACGCCCAGAGGAGTGCGCGAGGAACTGGAAAGGGCGTACCTGACCCTCGGCACCGACGCCGGCCTGGATTTCGCCATCGCCAATCCGGAAAAATCTCCCGCGCCCCTGCCGCACGACCACCCCATGGTGGCGAAGCTGCGCGAAGCCCTCGAGGCGGGCCGACCGCGCGACGGCGAAACCCACGAAATTGCCGGATTCCGCCAGGTGGAAGCCATCATGGCCGTTTGCCACGGGGCCCAGGCAGCCGATTTTTGAGATGGCCGCGCAACCCGATCCCGACACGAGCGCCGCGGCATCCATTCCCGCCGCAACCGGCCATCGCCGCGTCTGGCTCCGTGTCGGCACTCTCCTCGACGGCTCCGGCAATCCGCCTCTTCGCGACGGGCAGGTCGTCTACGACCAGGACCTCATCCTCTACGCCGGCGCAGACACACCGCCGCGCGACTGCCTCGGTCCCGCCCAGCGCACGCCTGACGCGCAGCTGCCCGACTACACGCTGCTGCCGGGATTGATTGAGGCGCACGCGCATCTCTTTCTCGAAGGTGGCGAACTCGACCCGGAAAAACGTTCCGCGCATCTCAGGCAGTCGCCGGACATGCTCCTGCAGCTCGCCAGCGCGCGTCTCGACAAGCTCGTCCGCCCTGGCATCATCGCGGTACGCGACGCCGGCGACCGCCACGGCGTTGGCCTCGCCCTTAGCCGGCTCGATCAGGATATGCGGCAAAGTCGCCTCCGCCCGCGCGGCCAGCACCCGTATATTGACAGCCCCGGCGCGGCCATCCATCGCCGTGGCCGCTACGGCAGCTTCATGGGCGAACCGCTGGAGGATTGTCCTTCGCCTCGCGGCTGCGTCGAGGCCCGCGTGAGCGCCGGCGCGGACCGCATCAAGATCATCGCCACCGGCATTATCGATTTCCAGGCAGGCGCGGTCGCGGGCCAGCCGCAATTCACCGCCGAGGAAGTTGGTGAGTTCACCGCCGCGGCGCGCTCTCTCGGGAAACAGACCCTCGCCCACACCTCCGGCGCAGCCGGAATCGACAACGTCATCGCCGGCCGTGTCGACTCCGTCGAGCACGGCTTTTTCGTCACCGCCGATCAACTCGCCAGAATGCGCGACCGGCAGATCACCTGGGTCCCCACCTTCGCGCCCGTGCAGAAGCAGCTCGACCACGCCGGCATCCTGGGCTGGGACGCAAAGGCAACCACGAATCTTCGCTGCATCCTCGACCAGCACGCTGCCAGCCTGATGCGAGCTCGCGCGCTCGGCGTGCCCATACTGGCCGGCAGCGATGCCGGCTCCTGGGGCGTGCTGCACGGATTCGGTCTCCTTGATGAACTGGAGCTGATGGAACGCGCGGGCCTGTCGCCACTCGAAGTCCTCCACGCTGTCACCGGCGCTCCCTCGCAGCGCCTCGCCTTGCGCGACAACCTTGGCCAGATTCGTCCTGGCTTCCTCAGCCGTTTTCTCCTCACCCGTCACTCGCCCCTCGCAACCGTCGCGAATCTTCGCAGACCAAAGATCGTCGTCTTCGACGGCGCGGTTCTCAGCGCGGAAGACATTGACCCCATCGGCTTATAAAGCGAACCCTGCGATGCTGTACCCTTTTTGAGATCACCACTGTCCGGCTTTTTTCGACGGAAAGTCGCGTCAGGACCTCCGGCTCCGGCGTATGCCTTCGCTGGTTTCGCCCTGGTGGCGCGAACGGTTCGACCTCATGCAGACCCCAACTCCCGCCCAGGCCGATCTGCGTAAGCGATGGGCGCGCATTCTGCCCGCCGTCTTTGTCACTTACAGTCTCGCGTATCTCGATCGCGCCAACTTCGGCTTCGGCGCGGCCGCGGGCATGGCGCGCACGCTCGACATCAGCGGCTATCGCACCGACCTGCTGGGCGCGCTGTTCTTCCTCGGATACTTTCTGCCCCAGGTTCCCGGCGTCATCCTCGTCCGCCGCTACAGCGCGCGCCTGCTTATCTTTCTGGCGCTCATCGCCTGGGGCGCGTTCGCCGCGCTTACCGGCGTTATTCGCACCTTCTGGCTGCTTGCCGCAGATCGCCTCCTGCTCGGCGTGGCCGAAAGCTTCGTCTTTCCCGCCCTGCTCATCGTGCTCACGCACTGGTTCACGCGCGGCGAGCGTTCGCGCGCCAACACCATCCTGATGCTCGGCAATCCCACCACCCTCCTCTGGATGTCCGCCGCCACCGGCTTCCTCATCCGCGCCACCAACTGGGAGCAGGCCTTCATCATCGAGGGCGGGCTCGCGGTCGTCTGGGGCGTTTTCTGGCTGGCGCTCGTGCGCGACACTCCGCGCGAAGTGCAATGGCTCGGCGTCCCCGCCCGCACCGAGCTGGAAGCCGCACTCGACCGCGAGCAGCAGCATCTGCCGCCGAAGGCCAGTCTCCGCCTCGCCTTCGGCGATCGCAACGTCGTGCGCCTTTGCATCAACTACTTCTTCTGGAGCCTCGGCATCTACGGATTCGTCCTCTGGCTCCCCGTCGTCATCCACAACGCGACGAGAACCGCCATCGACATCACCGGCCTGCTCTCCGCGGTGCCTTACCTGGCCGCGGTACTGCTCATGCTGGTTGTGTCACATTTCTCCGACCGCACGGCCCGCCGCCGCGAGTACGTCCGGCCCATTCTCATGCTCGGCGGCATCGCGCTGGCTGGCTCATATTTCACTCTGGGCCACGGATTCGCCCTCGCCTACGTGTGCCTCATCGTCGCCGCCAGTTGCATGTACGCTCCTTACGGACCGTTCTTCGCCATGATCCCGGAGATGCTCCCGAAAAACGTCGCCGGCGAAACCATCGCGCTCATCAACAGTTGCGGCGCGCTCGGCGGATTCTTCGGCGTCTGGGGTGTGGGGCTGCTGCGCACCTTCACCGGCGGCTCCCAGGCCGGATTTCTGCTCATGTCGCTCTCGCTCATCCTCTCCGGCGCTGTGCTGCCGGGCATGCATCCCCTCCCCGGCCAGCTCCCGCCCGCCGCGCACCCGCGCTTCGCACCCGAAGATCGTCCGGCGGAAAATAAAGTCGAACGCGAGGCGCAATGAAACCGATCTCCGCCACTGACGTTCTGGAATCCCCGGGTCTTGACCTCTCCGCTGTCGCGACGCACGCGCCGGGTCCCGCCGGCGCGCTGCCGCTCACGCCGGAGATGCTCCTCACCCAGCCCTCCGGCAATCTCTTCGGCCTCAGCCAGAATGTCGGCATGGGCTGGGAGTCCGCCAATCTTCTCGGCCCCGAAGTCCTCATCCTGTCCACCCACGGCGGTCTGCGCGCGGAAAACGGCACGCCCATCGCGCTCGGCCTCCACACCGGCCACTGGGAAGTCGGCCTGCTCGTCGCCGAAGCTGCGCGCGCGCTGAAGTCCCTCGGTGCTGTCCCTTTCGCCGGCGCCTGCACCGATCCCTGCGACGGCCGCACCCAGGGCACCACCGGCATGCTCGACTCCCTGCCCTACCGCAATGATGCGGCCATCGTCCTGCGCCGCCTCATGCGCTCGCTGCCCACGCGCGCCGGCGTCCTTGGCATTGCCACCTGCGACAAGGGCCTGCCCGCGATGCTCATGGCGCTTGCGTCGTCGGGCGATCTGCCCACGGTCCTCATTCCCGGCGGCGTGACTCTCCTGCCCGAGCAGGGCGAAGACGCGGGCCGCATCCAGGCCATGGGCGCTCGCTTCGCTCAGGGTCAAATCACGCTGGACTACGCCGCGGAAGCTGGTTGCCGCGCCTGCGCCACACCCGGCGGAGGCTGCCAGTTCCTCGGCACCGCTGCGACCTCGCAGGTGGTTGCTGAAGCCCTCGGGCTCGCGCTGCCAAATACCGCGCTCGCGCCCTCCGGCCAGCCGGTCTGGCTCGACGCCGCGCGCCGCTCAGCATCGGCTCTGCTCCGCCTCCGCACTCTGAACATCGGCACCCGCGACATCCTCACTCAGGCCGCACTCGAAAACGCCATGGTCGTCTATGCGGCCTTTGGCGGATCGACGAATCTGCTCCTCCATCTCCCCGCCATCGCCCACGCAGGAGGCCTGCGCCGCCCCGGCATCGCCGACTGGATGCGGGTGAACCGCGAAATCCCCCGCCTCGTCGACGCTTTGCCCAACGGCCCTCGGAATTTCGCCACCGTCCAGGTTTTTCTCGCCGGAGGCGTGCCCGAAGTCATGCTGCACCTGCGGCGTGCCGGCCTCCTCGACACGAACGCCATCACCGTCGCAGGCGTTTCCCTCGGCGAGTGTCTCGACTGGTGGGAGCAGAGCGCGCGCCGCCACGCGCTCAAAAGGAATCTCCTCGACCGCGATGGCATCAACGCCGACGACGTCGTCCTCTCGCCCGATCGAGCGCGCCAGCGCGGCCTCACCCCGACGGTCTGCTTTCCCGCCGGCAATCTTGCGCCGGAAGGTTCGATCATCAAGAGCACCGCCATCGATCCCTCCCTCATCGGCGCGGACGGCATCTTCTTCCATCGCGGTCCCGCCCGCGTCTTCACCGCCGAATCCGACGCCATCGACGCCATCAAACACGGGCGCATCGCGCCCGGCGACGTCATGGTGCTGACGTGCTGCGGCCCGGCCGGCGCGGGCATGCAGGAGATCTATCAGGTCACCGCCGCGCTCAAAGCCCTGCCTCACTGCCGTCATGTAGCGCTGCTTACGGATGGCCGCTTCAGCGGCGTCTCCACCGGCCCCTGCATCGGCCACATCTCGCCCGAAGCGCTCGCCGCCGGTCCGATTGGCAAGCTCCGCGACGGCGACATGATCGAAATTCGCATCGACCGCCAGCGCCTCGACGCGTCGGTGAACCTCGTCGCCGAGAACCGTGAAGCCCTCAGCCCGGAAGAAGGCGCGCGGCGTCTGGCTGCGCGTTCTCCGCGCGCCGATCTCCGCCCTCATCCGGATCTCCCCGCCGACACCCGACTCTGGGCCGCTCTGGTCCAGGCCAGTGGCGGCATCTGGGGCGGCAGCGTTTACGATGTGGATGCGATTGCGGCGCGGCTGGCCAGGCCCGCGGAAACGAAGGAGACGTAATTGATTCTCTATAAAATCGCCGATTTCAGCCCGAGTCCTGCCCGCTCGGTGCTGGCCCTGGAACACGAGGGCCGTTTCTACGACGTCCCGGAGAGTTCGCTGACGGTCCTGATGCTGGCGCACGAAGACCTGTACGGGTATTTGCGATCGCTGACCGCCGGACCCGAGCGGGCGAGGATACCGGAGTCCAAAGATTACCAGGCGCCGGTGGAAAACCAGGAGGTCTGGGCCGCGGGCGTTACGTATCTCCGCAGCCGTGTGGCCCGGATGGAGGAATCCGAGCAGGCCAGCAATTTCTACGACCGCGTTTACTCCGCCGAGCGCCCTGAGCTCTTCTTCAAGTCTCTGCCGTGGAAAGTGGTCGGACCCAATGCTCCAGTGGCCATCCGCCAGGATGCGACATGGTCGGTGCCGGAGCCGGAACTGGTGCTCGCCATCAGTTCGAGGGGACGGATCGTCGGCTACACCATCGGCAACGACATGAGCTCGCGGGACATCGAGGGCGAAAATCCGCTGTATCTCCCGCAGGCGAAGATTTACGACCGCAGTTGTGCCATCGGGCCGGGGATTCTGGTCCGGAATGAGCCGCTGTCGCCCGCAACCCGAATCACCCTCGAAATCCAGCGCGGCAGCGAGCGAGTCTTCGCCGGCGATACCGCGCTGGCCGAGATGAAGCGCAAGCCGCAGGAGCTGGTCGAGTATCTCTGTCGCGACCAAACCTTCTCGGCCGGGGCCTTTCTTTTTACCGGAACGGGGATTGTCCCGCCCGATTCCTTCACCCTGCACCACGGAGACATCATCCGTATCGCCATCGACGGAATCGGCACCCTGGTCAACCCGGTCGGCTAACCGAACGCCTGTGCCCGGGGCTGTTACCTTTTTCCCGGCAAAGGTCCGCCCCCTTCCGCTACTCTTAAGGGAGCGGTTCTTCTGAATTTTTTCTCCTGTGGGTTGCATCCAAAGCACATACCCGAGCGGGGAGTCACCTTTTGCCTGAGTTTCTGACGAATAGGCCTGATCTTGTGCCCGAGGCGCTCGCCGCGCAGTCGCTGCCGCTGCGCGCAGGACGACTGGCCCTCCTGCCGGCGCTGCTGCTCTGTCTTACTGTCTCGGCTCCGGCTCAGGCGCCCGCGCAGTCCGGCAGCGTCGCCACGCCCGCCGCGCCCGTGCAGATCCCGCAGCCGCAGATCGACACGTCCACGTATCAGGGCAGCGTGAGCAGTCGCCAGATCACCCCCGGCGTTCTCCCGCTCTCACTCGGCGAGGCCATCCAGCAGGGCCTCCGCTATAATCTCGGCCTCATCCTTACCAGCCAGAACGTCACCTCGGCGCGTGCCTCACGGCTCGAAGAGCTGCAGTCGCTCCTGCCCACAGCCAAAGGCAAAGTCACCGAGGCCGACGAGGAATCGGACCTGCAGGCGGAAGGCCTGCGCATTCCGGGATTTCCCGCCATCATTGGCCCCTACGGCTACACCGATATCCGCGGCTCGCTGGATTGGTCGCTGTTCAATCTGTCCGCGCTCCGGAATTATCTCGCGTCGAAGCACGATTTCCAGGCGGCCAGTCTCTCCGTTGAGGACGCCCGCGACATGGTCGTGCTCACCGTCGGCAACGCCTATCTCACGGTCATCGCCGACGCCGCGCGCATTCAGGCGGCTCAGGCGCAGGTGAACACTTCGAAAGTCTCCCTCGACCAGGCCGTCCAGAACCACAGGGCCGGCGTTTCCCCGCTCCTCGATGAGCTGCGCGCCCGCGTCGATTATCAAACCCAGGAGCAGACCCTGATCGCCGCGCGCGATGCCTGGGCCAAAGACAAGATCGCGCTCGCCCGCGCCATCGGCCTGCCCCTCGAGCAGAAATTCGTGCTGTCGGATACCGAGCCTTACGCCGCGCTCGATCATCTCAATGCCGACCAGGCCGTCCAGGAAGCCCTGGCGAATCGTCCCGACCTCAAGGCTCTGGAGCAGCAGGTAGCCGCCGCAAAGCGTGCCCGCACCGCAGCCACCGACGAGCGGCTGCCCACTGTCAGCTTCTCCGGCGACTACGGCGATATCGGCATCAATCCGGCGCACTCGCACGGCACCGGCGACGCGGTCGGCTCGCTCGACGTTCCTCTCTTCGAGGAAGGAAAGCTGCGCGGCGACGCAAAACAGGCGCAGGCGCAGCTTGATGAGGAAACCGCGCGCCTCAGCGACCTGCGCGGGCAGATTGCCGCCGATGTGCGCGACAGTATTCTCGATATTCAGGCCGCGGAACAGCTCGTTGACGTGGCCCGCAGCAACGTCCAGCTTGCCGGCGAGGCCCTCAGCGAGGCCCAGCAGCGCTACAAAGCCGGCATTTCCGATAATCTGGCTGTCTCACAGGCGCAGCAGGCCGTCGCGCAGGCCAATGAGCAGTATGTGGCGGCTCTGTACCAGCACAACGTGGCGAAGTTATCGCTGGCCCGCGCCCTCGGCGTGGCCCAAACCGACTACAGGGATTACCTGGGAGGAAAGTGAGCGTGGCGGAGCAGAATTCTGAGCAGTCCAGACAAGAAATCCCCGACGATCAGCCGGAGGAACCGCAGTCCCGGCCCCGTCGGCGCTTCATCATCATCGGTGTCGTCGCCCTTCTCGTGGTCGGCGCCATCCTGTGGTGGTGGCATTCGACCTACTACGAAGACACCGACGACGCGCAGGTGGACGGCAACATCGTTCAGATCAGCTCCCGCATCGTCGGGCACGTGCAGGACGTCGACGTGCTCCAGAACCAGTACGTCAGGGCTGGCGCGCTCCTCGTCCAGCTCGATCCCAGCGACTATGAAACCGCCCTCAGCCAGGCCGAAGCCAATCTCGAATCGGCCGAGGCCAGTTACGAAGCCGCCCGCGTCAACGTGCCCGTCATCCACGTCAATACCGGAACCATTTTGCGCAATGCCGACGTGGACGTGACCAGCGCCCAGGAATCGGTCACCGAGAGCGAAAGCGAGCTGCTGGCCGATCAGGCGAAGGTCATCGGGGCGCGGGCCACCTGGCACAAAGCCCAGCTCGACGTCGAGCGTTACACCCCGCTGGTCGAGGAGGACATCATCTCGAAGCAGCAGTTCGACGCCGCCGTCGCTACGGCCACCGCCGACAGAGCCGACGTCGAGGAAGCCCAGGCCGACGTCGTCGCCGCCCAGGACGCAGTCCGCGTGGCCCGCGATCGCGTCTCCCAGGCCGAATCTTCCCTCCAGTACGCGCGCACGGGACCCCGCCAGGTGGCCATCCAGCAGGCCAAAGCCGATCAGGCTGCCGCCCAGGTCGATCAGGCCCGGGCCGCGCTCTCCCAGGCCAAACTCAATCTGGAATACTGCCGGATTTACGCACCCACTTCCGGCATCGTCACCACCAAAAGCGTCCAGCCCGGCCAGAACGTCTCCGCCGGCCAGGCTCTCATGACTCTCGTTTCGCTCGACGACATCTGGATCACCGCCAACTTCAAGGAAACTCAGCTGCAGAACATGCGCGTCGGCCAGTCCGCCACCATCCACGTGGACGCTTACGACCGCGACTACGACGGCTACGTGGCGCAGATCGGCGGAGCTACCGGCTCCATGCTCAGCCTCTTCCCCCCGGAGAATGCCACCGGCAACTACGTCAAAGTCGTGCAGCGCATACCGGTCCGCATCAACCTGACGAAGAAGGATCTCGACCAGCAGAACAAGGATCACCTCCTGCGCCCCGGCATGTCCGTCGAGCCCAGGGTCCGGGTCAGGAATTAAATCCGGGTCGACGGCGCTCCGCCGCTACTCCGTCCGCAGCACGCGCATCGGCTCGGTGGACGCCGCTCGGTGCGCGGGCAGCCAGCACGCCAGCAGAGCCGCCAGCAGCAGCACCACTCCGACCGTGCCGAAAGCGGGCAGATCCAGAGCGTGCACGTCAAAGAGCATGCTCTGCATCGCCCGTCCCACAAAGTACGAGCCGATCAGCCCCAGCCCCAGGCCGACGCCGGCCAGCAGCGCGCCTTCCCGCATCACTACCGTCACCACCCGACCGCGGCCTGCGCCCAGCGCCATGCGCAGCGCGATCTCGTGCGACCGCTGCGCCACGGAAAACGCCATCACTCCATAGATCCCCAGCGCCGCCAGAAACAGCGCTACCCCGGCGAACACGCCGAACAGCATCAGCGTGAAGCGTTCCCCGGCCATCGAGTCGTCCCGGATCTGCTCCATCGTCTCCGGCTGCGCCAGCGCCACCGTGGGATCCGCCTCGTGCACCGCTGCCGCGATGGCGTGCTGCATCGATCCCGGCTCCTCGGCGGTGTGCACCGCCACCGTCGCCTGCGGCCACGGTATCTGCCAGAACGGCACCAGAATCTCTTCCAGATGGTTATGCCAGTCGGCCGCGTGCACGTCGTGGTAGACGCCCACGATCTGCCACGCGACGGCAGGTCCCAGCTTCTGCACCCCGGGAATGATCTGTTCCACCACCACCCGCTGCTGCAGCGGATCCTTCCCTTTCAGAAAACTCTTCACGAAGGACTCATTCACCATCGCCACTTTTACGCTGTCGCCTGTGTCCTGCGCGGTAAAGGCACGCCCTTGCTCCACCTGAATCCCGAGCGTCTGAAAGTACCCCGGCGTGACCATCCCGAACCCGCTCGTCGGCCTTTTCGACGGGTCGGCATAGGTCGGGCCGCCCGCAATCGTGAACGGCATGCCGAAGCCCGCCCCGTACAGCGGATACCCGGTCATCGCCGTCGCCTGCCGCACGCCGGGAACGGCGTCGATGTGTGCAAGAATGCCGTGATAGTAAGCGACGATCTGCGTGGGATCCCTGGATCGCGTGTCGGGCACGGGCAAGGAGAACACCAGCACGTGATCCGTCCTCATGCCCACGTCCACCCGGCTCAGATTCCAGAAGCTGTGGATGGCCAGGCCCGCGCCCGCCAGCAGCGTCAGCGCCAGCGCGAATTCGCCAGTCACCAGAGCCTGCCGCAGACGATGCTTCGCCGCGCTCGTTCCGCTGCGTCCGCCTTCCTTCAGCGTTTCCGCCGGATCGATCCGCGAGGCGTACCACGCCGGCGCGCAGCCTGCGAGCAATCCGGCCAGCGTGGTCGCGCCCAGCGTAAACAGCAGAATCGGAAGGTTCAGCCGCAGGTCCGCCTCATTCGGCAGCGTATTCTGCGGCATCGTCGCGATCAGGCCCTGCAGCAGGCCATAACCCACGCCCACGCCCAGCGCGCCGCCGGCCAGCGCCAGCACCACGCTTTCCGTCAGCAGTTGCCCGAAGATCGTCGACCGAGCGGCGCCCAGCGCGCCCCGCACCGCCATCTCCTTTTGCCGCGCCATGCCTCGTGCCAGCAGCAGATTCGCCACATTCACACAGGCAATCAGCAGCACGAAGCCCACCGCGCCCAGCAGCAGCCACAGCATTTTGATCCGTTCCGGGGGCAGAAAATCGTCTTTCAGAGGCTCAACCTTCGCGCCCCAGCCATCATCGCTCTTCGGATACACCTGTGCGATGTGCGCCGTCACTGCGTTCATGTTCTGCTGCGCCTGCTGGATCGTGACCCCGGGCTTCAGCCTCCCCATCACCAGCAGCCAGTGGAAGTCGTGGTTGATCTGCGCCGGCTTGAAGACCAGCGGCACTGTCAGTTGCGCCTGCCCGCGATCCGCGACACCCGCCTGCTCCACGCCCACCACGGTGTACGGCACGTCATTCAGCCGCAGCGTGGTGCCGATAATATGCCGGTCGGCCCCCAGTTTCAGCCAGAACTTGTGCGTCAGGATCACCACCTGATCCCGCCCCGCCTGCCCTTCTTCCGGAAGAAAGTACCGGCCCAGAAACAGGGGTTCCGCTTCCATGCGCAGCATGCCCGGCGTGGCCAGTGTCGCCTGAACGTCCTCCGGCTGGTCCTTCGTGGCGACGTTGAAATCCGTCCCGCTCCACGCGTTCAGGTCCTGAAAGGCGGTGCTCTGCCGCTTCCAGTCCAGATAATCGCCCGCCGATACGCCGTTGCGATGGCCCTGAATGCTGGACCACACCATCACCAGCTGCTGCGGTTGCGGATACGGCAGAGGCGCCAGCAGCGTGGCATAAACCACGGTGAAAATCGCGGTGTTCGCGCCGATGCCCAGCGCCAGGGTCAGCAGAAGGGTCGCCGTCAGCCCAGGATTTCTCACCAGCAGGCGCAGGCTGAAGCGAAGGTTCTTAAGCAGGCTTTGCATGTCTGACCCACCTTTGCAAACGAATCCGGCCCGACAACTGCCCCCGCGAACCTTCTGGTCACCGTAATCTGGCTGCCGTAATCTGGATGATAGACGCGGAGGAATGCGCTTCGGCTCACGCCGCCCGTCCGTCGGCGTCAAATGACGAAATTCCCTCTCTCGCAGAGCGAGCGCGCCTTTGGATTTCAGGCAGAATGGAGGCAGGGGTCCGGAAGCGAAACCAGCGCAGGTCTAACCCGGTGCGATATGCCCGGACGCGGCTCTCCGCCAAAGAGGGCTGTGCCGAGCCAGTCTCACCGCGTCGTTGGGTTTGCTCAGGAAGGGCGGCATGCCTATGCATCGTCTGACGTTCATCCCGGTTCTGCTCGCCGCTGGCCTGGCCGCCGCACAGACGTCGCCCGCTCCAGCGGCAAAAGCTGCAACTGCCACGACGGCTGCCGCTCCACCGGCCGCCGCGCAGCCGCCGAAACCCATCCTCGTCCCCGCCGGAACCCGCATCCTGCTCCAGTTGCGCAGCTCCATTAACACCAAAAGCGCGCAGCCTGGTGATGGCGTCTATCTCTACTCCATCTTCCCTGTGGTCGTCGGCAACCGCGTCGTGATTCCTGCCGGCGTTTACGTCCAGGGCGTGGTCGACAGCGTCGTGCACCCCGGCCGCATTCGTGGACGCGCCCAGCTCAATATGCATTTCACCACCATCATTTTTCCCAACGGCTCCGTCGTCGAAGTCCCCGGCATCGTCAGGGACCTGCCCGGCGCGCAACACCAGAAGGTGACGGGCAACGAAGGCACCATTGAGCAGGACGGCGGCAGCAGGAAGGCCCGCAACGCGGCGGAGACGGCTGAGATCGCGGTGCCGACAGGTGCAACCATCGGCTCCGTCGGCGGCCTGGGCTCCGGACACCCAATAGCCGGCGGGCTGGAAGGTGCCGGCGCAGGACTCGCAGCAGCCGGCATCGTCGCCCTCTTCACCCACAAGGCCGACGTGAATATCCCTGAAGGCACCAAGGTGGAAATGGTTCTGCAGCGTCCGCTGCTGCTGCAGCCGTCCAGCCTGAGCGGCTCGTCCCCATTCGAGCCCGCGAGCACGCAGCCGAACACCATACTCGAAAAGCCGGCGCTGCATCGGCCCCACATGCTCTGCCCCGCCGGCAGTCTTGGGTGCAGCTAGCAAGGTGAGGATTTCTCATTTGCGGAAAAACGTTCTCTGGGTCTGGCTGCGCGACATCGCCATCGCTGCCGTTGCCTCCGTTTTCATCGTCACCTTCCTCTACCAGCCGGTGCGGGTGGAAGGAACCAGCATGGCTCCGGAGCTGCGCAACAGCGATCGTCTCTTCATCAGCAAATTCTTCTTCCGCTTCGAAAAGATCCAGCGGGGCGAAATTGTCGTTTTCCATTATCCCCTCGACCCGCGGAAAAGTTACATCAAGCGGGTCATCGGCCTGCCCGGCGACACCGTCTCCATCGTGCGCGGACAGGTCTTCATCGACGGAGTCCCGCTGAAGGAGCCGTACGTCCCCGCGCGCTATCGCGACACCCGTTCCATGCCGCCGCTCGTTGTCCCGCCCGATGAATACTTCCTCATGGGCGATCACCGCTCCGTCTCCAGCGACAGCCGCTCCTTCGGCCCGGTCGACCGCGACCTGATCTACGGTAAAGCCGACTTCATCTACTGGCCGGAATCCGCCATGGGCGTCGTGCAGTAACAAGCTCTTTCCTTCGCCGGACAACCTCCGCAGAATCCCGGCGATTGCGATGCGGCTGGAGTCGTATCGTTATAATGATTTCAGTTGTATTGAGTCGTAGACAGCGGCACAGTCCGGCCCGCACGGCAAATCCGGAAATCCACTGGAGACATCGTGAACCTGCACGCTTTTCGGGCCCGTGTATTGCCTCCCTGCCTTGCGGCGCTTCCGTCCGTCACGGCCATCAGCCTTGCCCTGCTCGTCGCGCCCTCCGGCATCGCACAGGCTTCTTCCAGCCTCTCCGGCCAGGTTACCGACCCCTCCGGCGCCGCCGTCCCCGGGGCCAGCATCGTTGTCCGCAATGTGAACACCGGCGCCACCCGCACCACCGTCACCAACTTCGCCGGCCGCTATCAGGTCTTCTCGCTGCCCGTGGGCGACTATGAGCTGACCGTCCGCCGTCGCGGTTTCACCCGGGAAATCCGCACCGGCATTCAGCTCGCCGTCGGCGAGGATGGCGCCGCCAACGTTCGCCTCCGCGTCGGCAGTGTCCGCCAGCAGGTCACGGTTCGCGCCGACGCCGCCGTCGTCTCGCTCACCACCGCCGACATCTCCGGCCTCGTCGGCGAGCAGCAGGTCAGGGACCTGCCTCTCAACGGCCGCAGCTACGACGAGCTCCTCACTCTCAATCCCGGCATCGTTAACTTTACCCCGGAGAAAACCGGCGGTATCGGCGTCTCCAATTCCACCGTCGGCAACAATTTCGCCGTCTCCGGCAATCGGCCCCAGCAAAATCTCTTCCTCCTCAACGGAATCGAATTCACCGGCGCGGCAGAGAACAATTTCCAGCCCGGCGGCACCAGCGAGGAACTCCTTGGCGTCGATGCCGTTCGCGAGTTCAATGTCCTGCGCGACACCTACGGAGCCGAGTACGGCAAACGCTCCGGCGCCCAGGTGCTCATCGTCACCCAGAACGGCACCAATCAGCTCCACGGCTCCGCCTACGAATACCTCCGCAACAGCGCCTTCGACGCGCGCAATTATTTCGACAACGGTCCTGCGCCGCCTTTCCAGCGCAATCAGTTCGGTATCGCCCTCGGCGGCCCGCTCCAGCGCAACAAAACCTTCCTCTTCGGCAATTACGAAGGCTTTCGCCAGCATCTCCACCAGACCGGCCTCGATCTGGTCCCCGACAGCGAAGCCCGCAGCGGCTATTTACCCTGCAAGCTGGTCACGCCCGCGCCCAATCCCTGCCCTGCGTCAGGCTACGCTTATGTCGGCGTCGCACCCAGCGTGGCTCCGCTCCTCGCGCTGTGGCCGACACAAACCCCCGGCGCACCCGACTTCGGCGGCATCGCCGAGGCCTTCAACAGCCCGCTTCAGATCATTCGCGACGACTTTGGCACCGCGCGTCTCGACCGCGGGTTTTCCCCGACCGACACGCTGACCGGCGTCTACACCGTCGACGACAGCGATGACGTCACACCCACCAGCACCAACCTCTACAGCACTGACCTCGAAAACCTGCGCGAGCAGGTGGTCAGCCTCGGGGAGACGCACGTCTTCTCGCCCAGATTCCTTAACATCGCCCGCGTCGGCTTCTCCCGCGCCGCGTATTTCTATACCGGCGAACCTTCGCCTGGCACGCCCGCGGCCGGCGTCGGCGGATTCGTCGCCGGCAAGCCGGTAGGCACCGTGGTGGTGGGCGGAAGCGCTGCCGCCAATCCAGCCGCCGAAGTCAGCGAGGCCGGGAGTAACACAGGGAGCGATCTCCACATCGCCCGCAATCTCTACACGCTGGAAGACCACGTCGAGCTGACCCACGGCCGGAATAATTTCACCTTCGGCGTCTGGTTCCAGCGTCTCGAAGCCAACGAGGATCTGGCCCTCACCCAATTCGGCCAGGCTACCTTCACCGGTCTCCAGCAGTTCCTCCAGGGCACTGTGGGCAGCTTCCTCTACGACCCGGCTCCCACCGAAATGAACTGGCGCATGACCATGGGCGCCTGGTACGCGCAGGACACCATCCGCCTTACGCCCCGCCTCGTCGCCAGGCTCGGCTTCCGTGACGCGTTCACTACAGGATGGAACGAAGCCCACGGCCGCGCCGCGAGTTTCATCTTCTCCAGGGGCGTCATCCAGACCGCGCCCCACATCGGCAGCTCCGCCTTCACCGTCAACAACGCGAAATTTCTGCCCCAGCCCCGCATCGGCCTGGCGTGGAGTCCCTTCGGCGCCGGCACCGTCATCCGCGCCGGATTCGGCATGTACAACGACCTTCAGGACGCCCTCGGCTACCGCATGGACCAGAACGCGCCCTTCAATCCCTCGTACAGCATCGCGAACCTGCCCGTCTCGGATTTCCCCCTGCCCGTCTCCCCCGTTCCCGCCAACGCCAAAATCGCGCCCGCCGGCGTTCAGCCGGATCTCGACACTCCCACGCTGATCTCCTGGTCGCTGCGCGTCGACCAGGAACTCACGCCCAACACCGCGCTGACTCTCGGCTACGTCGGCTCCCACGGCTACCACCAGATCGTCAGTCTCGATGACAACGAGCCCACACCCACCATCTGCCCGGGCACGCCCTGCCCTGCGGCCTACCCCGCCAACTTCCCCGCGCCGCTCGCCGGCGCAGCCGTTCCCGCCGGCAGCTCCTACATCCCCGCAGGAACACCGGCCGCTGATCCCGCCCTGGGAGCGGCCTGGGCGTGGTTCTCCGCCGGCAGCAGTTCCTATAACGCGCTCGAGGCCGAACTCAACCACCGCCTCAGTCGCGGATTCCTCTTCCGTGGCTCGTATACCTACTCCAAAGCGCTCGACGACGGCGATTCCCTCAATGCCACAGCCGCGGGCAACGCTCCGGGGCTCGTCTCGAATCCGTTTGATCTCCGTACGGACCGGGGTCCGGCCACCTACGACGTTCGCAATGTCGCCACCTTCGACGGCATCTGGCAGCTTCCTTTCGGCCGCAACCAGCGCTTTCTCAGCGGCGGTAACCGGGCTGCCCGGGCGCTGGTGGGCGGGTGGACCACCAACTCCATCGTCACCCTTCAGTCCGGTTTCCCTTTCACGCCGCAGCTCAGCTACAACCCCTCCAATAACGGCGACACGAAGAACCCCGTTCGGCCCTTCGTCAATCCCGGCTTCGAGGGCTTGGCGATCGTCGGCAAACCCACCGAGTGGTTCAATCCGTCGGCGTTTCTCGCTCCGCCCCCCGGCAGCGGCTTCTACGGCAATCTCAGCCGCGACTCGCTCACCGGCCCAGGTCTCGCCGAGTGGGATTTCTCCATGTTCAGGGAGACGCCCCTGCGCGAGCGCCTGCATCTTCAGCTTCGCGCGGAGCTCTTCAACATCCTCAATCACGCCAATTTCAATACGCCCAATCTGGTCGTCTTCACGCCCTCCGGCTTATCGCCGACCGCCGGCGTCATCACCAGCACCTCGACCACTTCGCGCCAAATCCAACTCGCCGCCAGGCTTCTCTGGTAGACGACCGCGCCGGATCGCTGGCCCGCCACCGAAGCTGAGGAACGGAGCGATCCCGTCCGGGACCGCTACCGGAATTGAACCTGGCGCGGGCCCCCCGGCACACGCCTCCGCGGTTACCTTCGCGGGTAGCCTTTCGTACCCACGCGAAATTTTACTGGACACCTCCTCTTGCCGTGCAACAGAATGCTTCAACCCCGGAGCCTGTCCCCACGCTGAAGAGTGCGATCCCAGCGGTCCGGGGTAAGGAGAACCCACGTGATGCGCAGACTCAGGATCTTTCTACCCACGTTGAGCGCCGCCCTGCTGGTCGCGACTGCGTCCGCTCAGCTGCAGCCCACGCTCACCCGTCATCTGCATTCGGCAGTGGCCAATGGCCAGGCGAAAGTGGTCGGCCAGCTGCCCGCCACCCAAACTCTCCGGCTGGTGATCGTTCTGCCGCTCCGGAACCAGACAGAGCTGGACAATCTCCTCTCCGATCTCTACAACCCATCAAGCCCCTCGTACCACCACTTCCTCACCGTCGATCAGTTCACCGCCGAGTTCGGGCCGACCCAGGAGGACTACAACACCGCTCTGGCCTTCGCCCAGGATAACGGCTTCACCGTCGTCGCGACCTCGCGCAACCGCCTCAACATCCAGGTGACCGGGACGGTAGCCGCCATCCAGCGCGCCTTCCACGTCACCATGCGCACCTACCAGCTCCCCACCGAAAACCGCATCTTCTATTCGCCCGATCGCGAGCCCACCGTGGATTTGCCCTTCCAGCTGTGGCACATTGCAGGGCTCGACAACTATTCCGTTCCCCATCCCGCTGGACTCACCCGCCGGCCCCCTTCCTCCGGCGCCAAGTCCGGAGCCACAACCGGCTCCGGCCCATCAGCGTCCTTTCTTGGCAGCGATATGCGCGCGGCGTATTATGGCGGCACCTCGCTGACCGGCACCGGTCAGTCGCTCGGCCTGCTGGAGTACTACGGCACCGATCTCGCCGACCTGCAAACGTACTACACCAACGCGCACCAGACCTATCCCGGCTCCATCATCACGCTGCTCTCCACCGACGGCACGAGCACTTCCTGCGTGGATGACCGGGCCGGCGGCGACTGCGACGACACCGAGCAGACCCTTGATATGACCCAGGCTCTGGGCATGGCCCCCGGTCTCTCCAGCCTGGTCATGTACGTGGGCTCCACCGACGCCGCCATCTTCAACGCGATGGCCACGCACAGCCCGCTCAACGCGCAGCTCAGCTCTTCCTGGACGTGGAGCCCGGCCGATCCCAGCACCGACAATCCTTACTTCGAGGAGTTCGCCGCGCAGGGACAGAATCTCTTCCAGGCCGCGGGCGACGACGGCAAATGGACCACGTCCGGCAGCGGCTCGGAGATCTACCCCGCCGACGATGTCTACATCACGTCCGTCGGGGGCACCGACCTCGAAACCAGCTCCGCCGCGGGGCCGTGGGCATCAGAAACAGCGTGGTCGGATGGCGGCGGCGGCATCTCGCCGGACAAGTTTGCCCTTCCCTCCTGGCAAACCTCTGCTGCTGCGGGCTGCTCCAGCTGCTCGAAGAGCTACCGCAACGGACCTGACGTTTCCGGCAATGCAAACTTCACCTACTACGTTTGCGCCGATCAGACCACCTGCACCGCCAACGAGTACGGCGGCACCAGCTTTGCAACTCCGCTGTGGGCCGGCTTCCTGGCGCTGATCAATCAGCAATCCGTGGCCAATGGCAACGGCACGCTGGGCTTCATCAATCCCAGCCTCTACACCATTGGCGAAGGCTCCAGCTACGACTCCGACTTCCACGACATCACCAGCGGCAGCAACGGCTACTCGGCGACGACGGGATACGATCTGACCTCCGGCTGGGGCAGCCCCAACGGTGTGAACCTGATCAATGCCCTGGCCGGATCGGCCTCCACCACTCCCGGCTTTACCCTCACCGCGTCACCCGGTTCGCTCTCGATCACCCAGGGCAGCTCCGGATCTGCGACGATCACCAGTTCCGTCACCGGTGGATTCGACTCGGCCATCTCTCTGTCCGCCTCCGGTGCGCCTTCCGGCGTGACCATCGGGTTCAACCCAGGCTCAATTACCGGTGCCGGATCTTCGACTCTGACGTTCACCGTCGCTTCCACCACGGCTGCAGGAACCTACACCATCACCGTGACTGGAACCTCCGGCAGCACCACCGAAACCACCACGGTTTCGCTCACCGTCGCCGGTCAGCAAACCGGCAGCTTCAGCCTCTCCGTTTCGCCCAGCTCGGGATATCTCGATCGGGGCCAGAGCGGCTACGCTGTTGTCACTTCCACCGTCTCCGGCGGATTTGACTCTGCCATTTCCTTCTCGGCTACCGGTGTGCCTTCGGGCGTGACCTACAGCTTCAGTCCGTCGTCCCTCGCCGCTCCCGGCTCCGGGTCGACTGACTTCAATCTGACGGTCTCCAGAAGCGCCTCCACGGGCACGTATACCATCACCGTCACGGGAACGGGCGGCAATCAGACCCACTCAACCACCCTCACCTTCGAGGTGAGGCGGTAACCCCCCGCTCGTTGCTTCCGAGCGACGACATTCACGCGAGCCCGGATTCCTCCAGGAGTCCGGGCTCCGCTTTTCCATTTTGGTCCCAGGGGTTGGCGCTGTCCCCTTCTCTAACACGCGTTGCCACTTCTTCTAGTTCCCTGATCATGCCCGCCAACCCCGCCGACAGGCCCCTCATCAGAACTGGTCTCATAACCGCGTCACCTGGCAATGGCTCAATTTGGACGCGCCATCGAAGCGGGTCACAGAATGCTTCGCGAAGCCACGAACCCAGGTATGAGACCCGTTCAGAGGACTCCTGAGGCAGCGCATCCTGTCGATTCAACCTTCCGCTTCCCTGACCTGACTGCCGCGCCGGCCCATCCGGATGGGAAAACCGAGCCGGAATCGCAGCGCCGCGTACCGGACAATGGGGTGGGCGTCTTCCGGAGTCCTGCTTTCGCCCTGCTCTTCGAAGCCGCCGTCGCCATCGTCACGTTCCCGGGCTGGCAGCTCCGGCGCCTCTTCCACTGACCCTGCCCTCTGTGCTAACGCATTTTCAGAGATGCTCTGCTCCAAAGGCATGCTTCCGCAATCGACACGACCCGCGGGAAGCGGCGAAAATGCGCGAAAGTCGAGAGGCAACATTATCTCTGAAATTGCCGTACAGTCAGGGCATGAAGCTCACCATCAACGGCCAGCCGCGCGATTTCGCATCCCTGGCAACTCTGGAGGATTTACTCGCCGCGCTTGGCCTGAAGCAGGACCGCGTCGCCATCGAGCGCAACGGCGAAATCGTCTCGCGAGACGCCTGGTCCGCCACGCCCATCGCCGAGGGCGACCGCCTCGAAATCGTTCACTTCGTCGGCGGCGGCGCGCTCTGAGTTGGAAACGCTGCCGGTTTATCATCCGTTCATGAGCCGCAAACTTCGCTGGGGCGTTCTCTCCACCGCTGCAATCGGCGTCAAAAAAGTCATTCCCGCGATGCAGCGCGGCCAATTCTGCGAGGTCGCCGCCATTGCCTCGCGCGATCTCGCCCGCGCCTGCCAGGCCTCCGTATCCCTCGGCATCCCCACCGCCTATGGTTCCTACGAGGAGCTCCTCGCTGATCCCACCATCGACGCCATCTACAATCCGCTCCCCAACCAGCTTCATATTCCCTGGACTGCCAAAGCCGCCGAAGCCGGCAAGCACGTCCTCTGCGAAAAGCCCCTGGCCATGAACGCGGCCGAAGCCCGCACGCTCCTCACCGTGCGCGATCGCACCGGCGTCCTCATCGGCGAAGCCTTCATGATCCGCAGCCATCCGCAGTGGCTGCGCGTCCGCCAGCTGCTCGACGAGGGCCGCATCGGCCCCCTCCGCGCCGTTATGGCTTTCTTCAGCTACTTCAACATCGATCCCGCCAACATCCGCAACCAGCTCGACACTGGCGGCGGAGCGCTCTACGACATCGGCTGTTACTGCATCCAGGCCGCTCGCTGCGGCTTCGCGCAGGAGCCCACCCGCGCCATCGGCCACATCGACCGCGACCCCGGGCTCGGCACCGACCGTCTCACCTCGGCCATTCTCGATTTTCCCGCTGGCCACGCCGTCTTTACCTGCAGCACCCAGCTTGTTCCCTGTCAGCGCGTGCATTTCCTGGGCACGAAGGGCCGCATCGAGATCGAGATCCCCTTCAACGCCCCGCCCGACCGTCCCACCCGCATCTTTATCGACGACGGCCGCGACCTCTTCGGCGGCGGCATCGCCGCCGAAACCTTCCCCGTCGTGGATCAATACACCCTGCAGGGCGACGCATTCTCCCAGGCTGTTCTCGAAGGCACTCCCGTCCCGGTCACGCTCGAGGAGGGCATCGCGAATATGGCCGTCATCGACGCGGTCTTCGGTTCCGTGCAATCCGCACAGTGGGAATCCGTGCGGCGCTGAGCCCGGAATTCCCCCCCGGAATTGAGTCTTTCCCGACACCGGCCCTGGCGATTCACCCGCGGCGCGAACTGCGCTTCAGCCTCGCGGCGAGCCACCGCGAATTCATGCAACTGTAACCGTTCCAGTCACGGCGCATCGCTATAGTGGCTGCTATGTCCGACAGACAATTAACCTTGGAGAGCATTTCCGCGCAGGCTCCCGGCACCAGGATTCTGCGCCTCACCGGCCCGCTCCTTCTCGACGGTCTCTTTGCCTTTCAGGACACTTTGCGCGCCGACCCGCCTCCCTGCCTCATCCTCGATCTCACCGCAGTTCCGTATATGGACTCTTCCGGAATGGGCGCAATCATCAATTACTACGTCTCCTGCCAGCGCCACGGACGGAAGCTGATTGTTGCGGGCGTCAACTCGCGGGTGATGGAACTGTTCAAACTGACGAAAGTGGACACACTCCTCACCCTCACGCCCACCGTGACCGACGGCGAGTCCCTGGCGTAACACCTGTCTTCTGTGGGCTCAGTACATCGCGTTCGGCCGCAGAACCGATCCAGGGAGCCTACCGGTTGCAACAGGCCTTCCCCCGCGCTCCGCCCGGCTGTCAACGGGAACAGGGCAGGAACTCGTGCGGAAAGCGTCAGCCTGGACGGGTCCGATGTTTCCATGAATGCTGCCTACGACCCGCATCGCAGTCAGATCCCCCGGAGTATCGATTGTCTTCTCGATCAGGCGGGACACAAGCGGGACAAAGGAGAGCTGCATTTTGGATGATGGTGAGAGATGCCGACCCGCGTCGGGCCTGCGTGCATCTGATGGATGCATACAGGGCTGACCCCTGGCTGCCTGCTCATGATCTGCCATAACGGAATCCGGAATCTCCGGAACGCATTTATCGGAATCTGACGATCCTCCTGTGGAGCGATTTCGGGGCTCTGGCCGGCGAATCAGATTCTGACCTGAGGGTCGCAGGCTTGAGGCAGGAGCCAGGGCGAAGGATTTTTGCAAACTCATTTCCACGGGCGATCGTGTAAGTCACCAGCCTCCACAGATTGCGCCCACTGATCTATTCGTGCGAGGCAGACGTCGGGATCATCGCGGACCTGATGGATCCAGAGCCAGCTCGTATCGGCGATTTTTGTGAACACACCTGACGCTTCTATCGTCATAGGAGGGTGGAGAGGCTCGAACAGATGAAGCAGGCGGTGCGTGGCCGGCGCGCAAGTGCGACGGTTGAGTCAGTCATCCACGATATTCGCTATGGACTCCGCCAGATGCGGCGTAATCCTGCTTTTACCTTGACCGCTGTCATGACCCTCGGATTGGGAATCGGTGCCACCACCGCCATCTTCTCCGCGGTATACGCGCTGCTGATTCGTCCTCTTCCGTATCCGGGTTCCAATCGCCTGATGGAAATTTCTGAAGCCGTGTCGTGGGAACGCGGCGACTGGTTCCCGCTGCTGTCCCAGGACTTCGTTGCCGCGCGTTCAGGTCTCAAATCGTTTCCCACGCTCGCCGGCTATGTGTACGACGATGAAGATCCTTCCCAGCACAGCGGCGACCAGAACCTGACGGGTGCGGGAAATCCTCTCCGTGTGAAGGTGGTTCGAATTACCGCCAACCTCCTTCCTGTGCTGCATGTCACTCCCGCGGAAGGACGAAACTTCCTGAGCAGCGAAGATCGCGAGGATGGTCCGGCTGTCGCTCTCCTCAGCCATCGCCTCCGGGAAAGCAGGTTTGACGGCAATTCCGGGATGATCGGTCATCCGATCACGTTTGGGGGAAAGGCGTGGACCGTCGTCGGCGTGCCCCCCGCCCACTTCATCTTCCCCGATCCTGCCCTTCAGCCCGACATCTGCATTCCCGCCAATTTCACCCTCAACACGAGCCTCGGCACCACTAAGGCATCGCGTCAAAATAAGATGACTATTTTCTTTTAGGCGATGGCAAGAGGGTATAGTTCCAGTCACCATGGAATTGGTCTCGCCTGAGGGGGACTGCGTCAAGTTCCCGATCGGAGACCGTG